>Ga0209067_10000823_pt1 | contig 19453 bp, 16 predicted proteins | sample ColStrG_CSR_2013_FD_187199 | JGI IMG/M metagenome (GOLD analysis project Ga0209067, IMG submission 187199) | Freshwater sediment microbial communities in response to fracking from Pennsylvania, USA - Cold Stream Run_MetaG_CSR_2013 (SPAdes)... | ecosystem: Environmental > Aquatic > Freshwater >...
CGCCATGGCGGTCCTGGCGCTGGTCTGCGCCGCCTTCTGTTACGGCATCGGGTTCCTGCTGCTGGACCGCGGCGGGCCCCACGGCCGCAACTTCTATACGTATTCCACATTCGCGATTCTGCTGGCGGTGGCCGGCAGCCGGATCCTGCTTTCCGGAATGGCGGCGTCCGCGGTATGGTCACTGCTGGCCATTGCGGGCCTGTGGGGCGGCGGTTTCTTCGGCCGCCTCACGCTGCAAGTGCATGGCGCCATTTACCTGCTGCTCGGGCTGATTTCATCGGGGGCGCTCGGCCAGGCCACCGCCTTCGTGCTCGGCGACGCGTCCATGTCGCGTGAGGGCCAAGTGGCTTTGTGGACCGCGATCCTGGCAGCGGCCATCTGCTACGCGTTGGTCAGCCGATCCGCAGTGGGTTCCCAAGCACTGCGCATTGCGCTGGCCGGAGCCCTGGGCTGGCTCGCCGCTGGCCTGGCCGCCGGAGCCTTGACCGCGGGCTACCACTGGTTGTTCGGTGAATCAGCGAGCCACGCCTACTGTGCTACCCTTCGAACGGCCGTGCTTGCCGGCGCCGCCCTGCTGCTGGCGTGGGCGGGCGCACGTTGGAACAGGCAGGAACTATCCCGCCTCATCTACCCCGCCATGTTACTCGGCGCCTACCGGCTCATAGCCATCGATTTGCATCAGGACCGAAACCCCGCGTTGTTCCTCTCTCTGCTCTTCTATGGAGCCGCGCTGATGATATTGCCGAAGCTGAAGGTGGCCAAGGCCGTCTGAGTTTCTCCGAAGTTACAGCCGCGTGGCCCCGGCGAAGTGTTAAAATCCGAAGGAAGAAGCAGTCTCACCCGACATGGCGGCCCCTCCAACCAGACTGGCCTTTCCAACCCCGGCTCCCGCGGACCAAGGCGCCGTCTCCGATCTTGGCGGCGTCTCTACCTTCCAACGGGTGGGATTTATCATCCTGGTACTGTACTTATTCCTGATTTATAGCCGGATCTTCGATGTCAAGTTCTCCTTCTTGCACATTCCCGGCATCAGTTACCGCGTGATCTTCGCCATGGTGGTTCTGAGCCAGGCTTTCGTCCGGGCGCTCAAATCCGACATCGGCAAAGCCATGCTGGCCTTCACGGTCTGGCTCGTGCTCGCGATACCCGGCAGCATGTGGAAGGGAGGCAGCACGGCGTTGCTGCTCAGCAACTGGCTCCCGGCCTTCATTATCTTCCTGGCGACCGCCGGCCTGATCGCAAACTACGATCAGTGCCGGAAGGCTGTCAACGCGGTGGCTTACGGCTTTATGGTATTGACGGCCATTGCCATCTTGTGGGGCAGTACCGAGGGGACGGGAAGGCTATATCTGCCCCAGGGTAAGTTTGCCAACCCCAATGAGATGGCCCAGGCACTACTGTTAGGGCTGTCCCTGTGGTGGCTCCTGTTACTCAACGCCAGGTCCGGGTTGGCCAAGACCTTTGCCGCCGGCGTCATGCTGGTCATGCTTTTCACTATTTCCAAGACCGGTTCCCGTGGCGCCCTGGTGGCATTCGCCGTCTTGATTCTCTGCATTTTCCTCCGGTCCACGCCCGCGGGAAAAATCAAAATGGTTGTCGGAACGGTGGTGCTGCTGGCGGTTATCGTGGGCACGATGCCGAAAAGGCTGCTGAACCGGTACCGCACGCTGGCCGAAGACCAGTCCGAACTCGCCAGTGACGACGTCGAATTCAACGCCTACGCCTCCGCCGACGCCCGAAAGGAACTGCTCCGCAAGAGTATCAAATACACCTTCCAGCACCCTCTGTTCGGCGTCGGCCCGGGAATGTTCGTTGTGGCCGAGGATAAAGACGCCATCGCCGCGGGGCGCAATCACGGCAGTTGGCAGGGCACACACAACAGCTATACCCAGGTTTCCAGCGAGTGCGGCATCCCGGCCTGCATTTTTTATGTTTTGGTCATCGTCTTCTCGCTGAAGAAGAGCGCCCGGATTTACCGCCAGACCCGCGGGGATCCCCGGTTGGCGGACATTTCCAATGTCGCCCTGGGGCTAAATTACGCGCTGATCGTGTTTGCCGTGACGGTCACGTTCGACTACATCGCCTACACCTCGATGTTGTCGGTCTTTAGCGGCTTAACAGCCGCCCTGGGCGCCACCGTAGAGGCGGAAATCGCCAGGCGCACGGCAACCGCGCCCGTCCCAACGCCAGCGGCCGTGCCGGTTCGATCCACCGGATTCCGCCCTGCGATAGCATAGGTTCCTCCGCACAATCGCAGGTCTAGTCCCCCCAAGTAACTATCTGGTAATAGTTTTATAGGAGCCGCCATAGTGTATAATCCGAGTTTGGCGCCGAGAGTTTCGGATGTCCTTCCCCCGAGGGTTTCATGAAGGTAGTCGTACTATGCGGCGGCGTCGGTACCCGACTTCGGGAGGAAACGGAGTTTCGTCCCAAACCCATGGTGGAAGTCGGAGGCCGCCCCATCCTCTGGCACGTCATGAAACTGTACGCCCACCACGGCTTCCGCGAGTTCGTCTTGTGCCTGGGTTACCGCGGGAACGTCATCAAAGAATACTTCCTCAACTACGAGGCCATGAGCAACGACTTTTCCATATGCCTCGGAGAGAAGTCGCAGATCCGCTATCACGGCCAGCACACCGAACAGGGTTTCACCGTGACGCTGGCCGATACCGGTCTGGAATCCATGACCGGCGGCCGCATTCAAAGGATCCGGAAATACATCGACGGCGACACGTTTCTGCTGACCTATGGCGATGGCGTCAGCGACGTGAATATCCGGCGCCTGGTGGAGTTTCACCGGAACCACGGAAAGATCGCCACGGTGACGACCGTGCCCCCCGTCTCCCGCTTCGGCATGGTGGCGCTGGCCACCGATCATGACCGGGTTCAGAGCTTCAACGAAAAGCCCAAGACCGATGGCTGGGTCAGCGCGGGTTTTTTCGCACTGAACCGCGGAGTGTTCGACTACCTCGGCAGCGACGACTGCATCTTCGAACGCGAACCCCTGGAGCGGCTGGCGGCCGCGGGCGAACTCATGGCTTACCGCCACGATGGCTTCTTCTACGCCATGGACACCTTCCGCGAGTACCAGCACCTCAACGAAATGTGGAGTCGCGGTGATGCGCCCTGGAGAGTGTGGGCGTGAAGCCGAAATTCCCTCAGCCCACTCTGTGCTTCTCACCTTCCCTAGGTGCGGGCCTGGGCGACTTTCGGTCGAAAACCTGGCTTCCGTGGCGCACGCACTCGTGCGTGCCGTGTCGCGACTCCTCGCGACACGCGGAACAACACAAAAGCCGCGGGCATCGAGATGAGTCTCGATGCTGCACACACGAGTGTGTGCGCCACAGCTGCTCCGGCGGTTTCATCACCTTTGGTGGCCCGCAGCTGAAGCCGCCAAGGCGGTCGCGAGGGTCTCTGGCATGACCGAACGGGCCGCCGAATTGCGCCACCAGATCCTTCGCTTGGTAGACGAATACTGCTCCGAGGCTTTCGCGCCGCGCCGCTTCGTTCCCGGCGAATCTCCCGTGCCGGTTTCGGGCAAGGTTTTCGATGCCGCCGAAATGCGCGAACTGGTCGATTCCGCGTTGGATTTCTGGCTCACCACGGGCCGCTTCGCCGCCCAATTCGAGCGCGAGTTCGCGCGATTTATGGGCGTTCGCGAGTGCGTTCTGGTGAATTCCGGTTCCTCGGCCAACCTGGTGTCGATCTCCGCGCTGACATCGCCCCGGCTGGGCGACCGGCGGTTGGTGCCCGGCGACGAGATCATCACCGTGGCCGCCGGTTTCCCCACGACGGTCAACCCGATTTTTCAGAACAACCTGGTGCCCGTCTTCATCGACGTCACCATCCCCACTTACAACGCTGACGTGGCTCAGCTTGAAGCCGCGCTTTCGCCGCGTACGCGCGCCCTGCTCTTTGCCCACACCCTGGGCAACCCATTCGACTTGGCCGCCGTCACCGAATTCGCCCGGCGCCATGGCCTTTGGCTGATCGAGGATTGCTGTGACGCCGTTGGCTCTACCTACCAGGGCCGCAACGTGGGGACCTTCGGCGACCTGGCCACCACCAGCTTCTATCCGGCCCACCACATCACCATGGGCGAAGGCGGCAGCGTGCTCACCAACTCTCCGCTGCTGCGCACCCTGGCGGAATCGTTCCGCGACTGGGGCCGCGACTGCTGGTGCGCCCCCGGCAAGGAGAACACCTGCGGCAAGCGCTTCGAGTGGCAACTTGGTGAGCTGCCTTGCGGCTACGACCACAAGTACATTTACTCGCACGTCGGCTACAACCTCAAGCTCACCGATATGCAGGCGGCCGTGGGCGTGGCCCAGTTGCAGAAACTCCCAGGTTTCATTGAAACCCGCCGCCGCAATTTCGGCCTGTTGCGCGACGGCCTGCGCGAATTAGAGGAGTTCTTCATCCTGCCCGAAGCCACTGCCGGGTCGGAGCCGAGCTGGTTCGGCTTCCCCATCGCAGTGCGGCCGGACGCGCCGTTTTCGCGCAACCAGGCGACGCGCCACCTGGAAGACCACAAGATCGCAACGCGCCTGCTCTTCGGCGGCAACCTGATCCGCCAGCCGGCCTACCGCGATCGCGAGTTCCGGGTGGTGGGGCCGTTGACGAATACGGACTTCGTCATGAATCAGGTTTTTTGGATCGGGTTGTTCCCCGGGTTGAGCCCGGCGGTCATCGAATATACGATCGAGAGCCTGCACAGCCTGGCATCGCTGGCTGTTCGGGCAGGAGGCTAATCATGACAGTCGACGAAAAAATCGGAGGCCCCGTGCGAATCGGTAACAAGCTGGTCGGTAGCGGTCACCCCAGCTACATTGTTGCCGAAATCGGCATCAACCATAACGGTGATATCGATCTTGCCAGGCGCCTGATCAGCGTGGCCGTGGCTGCCGGCTGCGACGCGGTCAAGTTCCAGAAGCGCACCATCGATATCGTGTACACGGCCGAAGAATTGGCCAAGCCGCGTGAGAACCCCTTCGGTCCAACCAATGGCGACCTCAAGCGGGGCCTGGAGTTCGGCCACGACGAATACCGGTTGATCGACCGCTATTGCCGCGAGGTCAAAATGCCATGGCTCGCCTCCTGCTGGGATGAGCCATCGGTAGATTTCATCGATCAGTTCGACCCGCCCTGCTACAAGATTGCCTCGGCGTCGTTGACTGACGACCACCTGCTGCGCCACACCCGATCCAAGGGCAAGCCCATCATCCTCTCGACGGGCATGAGCACGCTCGAGCAGATCGATCGGGCCGTGGACGTGCTGGGCAAGCAGGACCTGATCCTGCTCCACGCCTGCAGCGTCTATCCGGCCCATTATCCGGAACTGAACCTGAACGCCATTACCACCCTGCGGCAGCGTTACGGCGTGCCGGTGGGCTATTCCGGACACGAAACCGGCCTGCCCTCCACCATCGCGGCGGTGGCCCTGGGCGCCTGCGTCGTCGAGCGCCACATCACGCTGGACCGCGCCATGTGGGGGTCGGACCAGGCGGCCTCGCTCGAACCCAACGGGATCACGCGGATCGTCAGTTACATCCGCATCGTGGAGCAATCCATGGGCGATGGCGTGAAGCGCGTGGTGGAACGCGAGCATCCCATCATCCAAAAGCTGCGCCGCGTCTCTCCGGCCGCTTGACATGGACGCGCTGAAAGCCATCGCATTGGACGTGGACGGGGTCCTGACCGACGGTGGTGTCTGGTGGGGCCCCAACGGCGAAGAGTGGAAGCGCTTCTGTTTCGGCGACATCATGGGTGTATCCCTGGCGCGCAAGGCCGGCCTCATCGTGACTCTGATCTCGGGCGAAGACAGCCCCCTGGTGGACCGCTTCGCCGCCAAAATGAACCTGGCCGACATCACCAAGGGCTGCAAGGACAAGGCCGGCGCGCTGCGGGCCTTCGCCGAGCGCAACGGCCTCGGCCTCGACGAAATCTGCTTCATGGGCGACGATGTCAACGACCTTGCCGCCATGGAACTGGCCGGCCTCTCCGCCGCGCCTGCCGATGCGCGCCCGGCCGCGCGCGCCAAAGCCGCCATCGTAACCGAAGCCAGGGGCGGCAACGGCGCCGTTCGCGAATTGGTAGATAGGATATTGGCAGGGCAAGCTAAAGCATGAGCCACCTGAAGCTCTCCGATTACGTCATGCGCTTCGTTGCCAGCCAGGGCGTCAAACACGTCTTCCTGGTGGTCGGCGGCGGTGCCATGCACCTCAACGACTCGCTTTCGCGTTGCAAGGAAATTGAGTACGTGTGCAACCTGCACGAGCAGGCCAGCGCCATCGCGGCCGAAAACTATTCCAAGGGAACCAACCACCTTGGTGTCGCGCTCGTGACCACCGGCCCGGGCGGCACCAACGCCATCACCGGCCTGGCCGGTGCGTGGTTGGATTCCACTCCGTGCCTCTTCCTTTCAGGCCAAGTGAAGCGCGCCGACAGCATGTTTCGGCCCGACGGCACTCCGCTCGGCGTGCGGCAGGTGGGCGTTCAGGAAGTCGATATCATCTCCATCGTACGGCCCATCACTAAGTATGCGGTCACCGTGAACGATCCCCAGACGATCCGCTACCATCTGGAAAAGGCGATGTACCTGGCCCAGTCCGGCCGACCGGGTCCCGTCTGGATCGATATCCCGCTCGATGTGCAAGCCGCACCCATCGATGACTCCGCCTTGCCCGCGTTCGAACGGCCCGTGCCGCAGGCCAACACCGAATCCCTGCAGGCTCAAGTTAAGGAGGTCATCGAAGCCCTGAACCGCGCGGAGCGGCCTATGCTGCTGGCCGGCAATGGCATCCGGCTGGCGCGCGCCGAAAAGGAGTTCCTGGAACTGGTCGAGGTGCTCGATATCCCCCTCGAAACCACCTGGCTGGCCATCGATTTGATTGGCGACGATCATCCGCTTTTCACCGGCCGTCCCGGCTCGATCGCCGCTCGCGGCGCCAACTTCGCGATTCAGAATTCCGATTTCCTGCTGGCCATTGGCGCCCGCCTCGATCGCGTCGTCACCGGATTTAATCCGGCGCGGTTCGCGCCTGCCGCGCACAAAGTCATGGTCGAAATCGACCCACCCGAACTGGCGAAAATGGGCGACTCCGTCCGCACTAAGATCTGCGCCGATGCCGGCGATTTCATGCGGGCGCTGCTGGCGCGCAAGAGCGAGATCAGGCCGCGCCGCCCCGAGGAGCGCACCGATTGGAAGAAGCGTTGCGCCGATTGGAAAGTCCGCTATCCCCTGGTGCTGCCGGAACACCGCCTTCCGGGGCGAGTCAGCGCCTATCACCTGGCCGATATTTTTTCCGATGAGCTTCGCGCTGACGACTTCATCGTATCCGGCAGTTCCGGCAGCGGAATCGAATTGTTCCTCCTGGCCTTGCGGGTTCAGGCTGGCCAGCGCGTTTTCCACACCACAGCCCTGGGCGCCATGGGTTTCGGGATTGCGGCCTCCATCGGTGCGTGCCTGGCGGGCGGGCGCCGCCCCACCATTTGCGTGGATGGAGATGGCGGATTTCAGTTCAATATTCAGGAGCTCGAAACCGTCGCGCGCCTGCAGCTCCCCATCAAGTTTTTCGTTCTGAACAACGATGGCTACGCCTCCATCCGCGCCTCGCAGCGGAATTTTTTTGGCGAGTCCACGATCGGCTGCGACCGCGGCACCGGTCAATCGCTGCCCGACGTCCGCAAGGTGGCTCAGGCTTACGGCCTGGCCACCGACCTCATCGCCGATCAGGCCGACTTGCGTAGCGAGGTAGGGCGCGTGCTCAGCCGCCCCGGCCCCCTGGTTTGCGACGTCCACATGATTCTGGACGAAGTTCGCGCTCCCCGGCTTTCCTCCGTGCAACGCCCCGATGGCTCGTTCGTTTCCAAACCGCTCGAAGATCTCTGGCCGTTCCTCGATCGCGAGGAGTTCTACTCCAACATGCTCATCCCGGTGGCTGAGGAATAATCCGTATGCGGCGTATCGCCATCATGCAGGGCAGGCTCCTGCCGCCTCAGCACGGACGCTTCCAGTGCTTTCCGCGCGACCGCTGGCGCGAGGAATTTGGCAGCGCTGCCCAAGCCGGGCTGGACGCCATCGAGTGGATCTACGACCTCGATGGCGCCGGCGCCAACCCGCTGGCCACCGATGCCGGCATCGCGGAAATGCAGGCGCTCTCGCGCCACCACGCCATCACCGTCGTCTCGCTCTGCGCCGATTATTTCATGGACCGGCCCTTCGTCATGGCCGGTCCCGCGGAATTCGCCGAGCTCACCGCCCACCTGATCTGGATGCTCGATCGCTGCCGCCTGGCTGGAATCGGCCGTGCGGTTCTGCCGTTCGTCGACGCCTCCCGCATCCAGTCACCCACCCAGGAAGCGGCGATCGTCGAAATGCTTCGGGAAGTCTTGCCTCACGCCGCAAAAGCTGGTGTGGAGCTTCACCTGGAAACGGCTCTCGGTCCGGACGATTTCGCCGCCATGCTCGGCCGCCTGCCCCACCCTTTCCTGAAAGCTAACTACGATTCCGGCAACAGTGCCTCGCTCGGCTTTGACGTGCGGCTCGAACTGGCGGCGTATGGTCCGCGCATCGGCAGCGTGCACATCAAGGACCGTGTCCGGGGCGCCAGCACCGTACCTCTCGGCACCGGCGACGCCGATATACCAGCTCTTCTCGCCGGGCTGGCGGCCCTCTCTTATGGCGGCGACTTCGTCCTGCAAGTGGCGCGCGGAATTGCCGGCGAAGAGGTCGAGTGGGCGCGCCACAACGTGGCCTATCTCAAGCGGGAATGGGAGCAGGCGAATCGGGCAGCCTGCGGGGGCTCCCGGTGAAAGTCCTGTTCGTCGGTCTCGGCGGCATCGGCCAGCGCCACGTCCGCAACCTGCGCGCGATCCTGGGCGCCGATGTCGAGATCCTGGCCTGGCGAGTCCGCCGCCTGTCTCACGTGGTGACTCCCACCCTGCAATCCGATGGGAGCCGCGACGTGGAGCGGGAATACGATATCCGCGTCTTGGACACCCTGCAATCGGCGCTCGACGAGCGGCCGCAGCTCGCCTTCATCTGCAACCCCACCAGCCTGCACGTCTCCGCCGCCCTAGCCTGCCTGCGCGCCGGATGCGACCTCTTTCTGGAAAAGCCCGTGTCGCATAGCCTGGATGGTCTCGACGAGTTGACCCACGCCGCGCAGGAAGGCCGCCGCATCGTGATGGTGGGCTATCAACTCCGCATCCATCCCTGTTTCCAGAGCCTGCAACGCATGGTGCAGTCGGGTGTACTGGGCACTCTGCTATCTGTGCGCGCGGCGATTGGCGAATACCTGCCTGGCTGGCATCCCTACGAAGACTACCGCCAGATGTACGCCGCGCGCGCCGATCTCGGCGGCGGCGTGGTCCTCACCCAGATCCACGAGTTCGACTATCTCTACGCCCTGTTCGGCATGCCGCGGCGTGTCTGCTCCATTGGCGGACATTGGAGCCATCTCGAACTCGATGTGGAAGACACCGCAAGCACCCTCATGGAATTTCAGTTCGAAGGCCGGCCCTTGCCCGTACACCTGCATCAGGACTATTTGCAGCGCCCGCCCGTGCGCTCCTGCGAAGTCGTCGGCGATCGCGGCAAGGTCGTGATGGACCTGCCCGCGCTTTCCGTCACCCGCTACGCGGAGGACGGGCACGTTGCCGAAGCCGGCCAATGGACCGGGTTCGACCGCAACCAGCTGTTCCTCGACGAACTGCACCACTTCCTCGACTGCGTGGCGACGCGGCGCAAGCCTTTGGTGGATCTGGCCGGCGGCATCGCGAGCCTGCGCATGGCGCTGGCCACCCGCGAATCCATGACCACCGGCCGAACGGTCGATCTGGAGGCGCCCCGTGCCTAGCCTGTTCGACCTAACCGGCCGGGTCGCGCTGATCACCGGCGGCGCGGGCCTGCTCGGAGAGCAGCATGCCCGGGCCATCGCTTCGGCCGGCGGAATCCCCGTCTTGCTGGACGTCACGCCGCGCGCGCACGCCAAGGCCGAACAACTGGCCGCTGAGTTCGCCGTCTCGGCTTGGAGCCGCCTCACCGACATTACCCAAGGCCAGGACGTGGCCGCTTGCCTGCAAGAAGTTCTCGCGCGTTTTGGGCGGATCGACATCCTCATCAACAACGCCGCTAACAATCCCAAGATGGAGAACCGGGCGGACGTCAATTTCTCACGCTTCGAGAATTTCCCGCTGGAGCAGTGGGCCGCCGATATCGGCGTCGGGCTCACCGGCGCCTTCCTGTGCAGCCAGGTCTTCGGAACCGAAATGGCGCGGCAGGGCCGTGGCGTCATCGTCAACGTCGCCTCCGATTTGGCCGTGATCGCACCCGATCAGCGGCTGTACCGCCAACCCGGCCTTCCGGACCACCTGCAGCCGGTTAAGCCCGTCACCTACTCCGTGGTGAAGTCCGCTCTGGTGGGGCTCACGCGCTATCTGGCCACCTATTGGGCCGACCGCGGTGTCCGCGTGAACGCCATTTCCCCCGGAGGAGTATTCAACGGCCAACCCGACGATTTTGTGGCCCGGCTTTCGAACCTCATTCCCTTGGGAAGGATGGCTAATCTGGACGAATACCAGGGCGCCATCCTGTTCCTCTGCTCGGACGCATCGTCCTACATGACCGGGACCAACCTGGTGATCGACGGCGGGAGGACCTGCTGGTGAGGATTCTCATCACCGGTGGCACGGGCTTCATCGGCCGTAACCTGACCGCGCACTTCGCCGGCCGGCATGAGGTCCTGGCTCCTTCCCGTGCCGAACTCGACCTGCTCGATCCCGAAGCCGTTCGCGCCTACCTGGAGCGACACCAGTTTGATGCCGTCATCCACGCCGCCACCGAGCGCGCCAACCGCGCGCTGGGCTCGGCACCCGGCTTGTTCGAGCGCAACTGCCGGATGTTTTTCAACGTGGCGCGCAACTCCCTCACCTTTGGCCGCATGTTGTTCCTCAGTTCCGGCGCGGTGTACGACCGCGCGCACTGGCGGCCGAAGCTTACCGAAGAGGACTTTGACTCCCACGTTCCCGCCGACGACTACGGTTTTTCCAAGTACGTCTGCGCGCACGCCGTGGATGGCATGGGTCGCGTCTACGAACTACGCCTTTTCGGTGTCTTCGGACCGCACGAAGATTGGCGCGTGCGCTTCCTCTCCAACGCCTGCTGCCGCGCCGTGTGGGACCTGCCGGTCGTGATCCGCCAAAACGTCTTCTTCGACTACCTGGATGTGGAAGACCTCGGGCGCATTCTGGAGTGCTTCACGGCCGCCCGGTTGCATCACCGCCATTACAACGTTTGCACCGGCCGCGCGGTGGAGCTAAAGACGCTCGCGGAACGCGTGGTGGCCGCTTCCGGCAAGCCCCTCGGCATTGAGATCCGAAACCCAGGCCTCGGCCGGGAGTACAGCGGCGACAACAGCCGCCTGCTCACCGAGTTCCCGGACTTCCGGTTTCAAAATATGGACGATTCCATTGCCCGGCTCTACGGATGGTACGAAGCCCACAAGCCAGCCATCGACCCGGCCCTGCTGCGGTTCGACGAATGAATATCCATATGCAGCACCAACCGCGAGGGGCGCGCCACGCAAGCTAAAGCATACGCTACCGATAGGAAACGTACGATGAATACCGCCCAGACCACCATCCACGCCCAGCTCCAGGCTCTCCTTAGCGAAGGCCCATCCGGCGCCAAAGAACGCGAACGAACCGCGTTCGATGACCAGGCAGGCCCATTTACCAACTCGCTGGTCCTTTTCGGCGCAGGTGGCATCGGCCGCAAGACTCTGGCCGGCTTGCGCAAGCTGGGAATCGAGCCGCTCGCCTTCGCCGACAATAACCCGAAGCTTTGGGAGCAGCCGCTCCAAGGCGTCCCAGTCCTGCCGCCACAGGAAGCCTGCGCCCGCTACGGGAAGACCGCGGCGTTTGTAGTGACCATCTGGTGCGGCGAGGGCTGGGATCGAATGCGCGACCGCGTCCGCTTCCTGCGCGACCTCGGGTGTGAACGCGTTCTGACGTTTGGGCCGCTCTACTGGAAGTATCCTGAGATCTTTCTTCCGCATTATGCCGCCGCTCCCGCACACGAGGTTCATGAACAGGCCGAGGCCGTGCTGCAGGCATCGGAGTTGTGGGCCGATGCAGCTTCGCGCCAGGAATATCTGTCGCAAATTCGCTGGCGTCTTTTCTTCGACTTCGATGGCTTGGCCAATCCCGTGGAGCACACCATCTATTTCCCGCCCGACCTTTGCTCCCTCGTTGCGGATGAAGTGTTCGTCGATTGCGGCGCCTACGATGGCGATACTCTGGTCAGCTTCCTGGCCCAGCCCAAGCCCGGGTTCAAGAGAATCGTTGCGTTCGAACCCGATCCAGGCAGCTTCGCCAGGCTGAGCCAAAAGGTGGCCGAGTTGCCTGCCAAGGATTCCATCGCGATCCACCAGTTGGCAACCGGAGCCGAAAACGGCGCGGTCTGGTTTACCGGCGATGGCACCCCGGCAGCCTCCGTGGGCACAGGTGCCATGCGGGTCGATTGCGTCAAGCTGGACGATGCTCTCGATGACGAGGCCCCCACGTACATTAAGATGGATATTGAGGGCGCCGAACTGGACGCGATTGAGGGCGCCCGCCAAATCATCTCACGCCATTCTCCCGTGCTCACGGTTTGCAGTTACCACAAGCAGGACCACGTCTGGAAGATCCCGCGCCTGATCCATTCGATCAATCCCGAATATCGCTTCTTCCTGCGGCCTCATCTGATTGAGGTTTGGGACCTGGTCTGCTACGCGATTCCCCCGCGGCGGCTGATCCGCGCCGCAGAAGCCGGATGATTATGGCGCAGCGTTTTTCAACCCGTCTGTGCCCCGTCTGCGGCAGCGCGCAGTCCAAGATGCTGTTCCGCCAGTCCTTTGAGCCATTCGCCGGCGCCAGCCTCATGGCTGGCTACGATGTCGTGATCTGCCAGGAATGCGGCGCCGGTTTCGCCGACGCCATTCCCCCGCAGTCCGCGCTCGACGACTACTATCGCGATCTCTCCAAGTATGAGGATGCGGCGCCCCGCAATGATCCGCCTCCGGTCGAACCACGTTTCCGGGACATCGCCGGGCTGGTCGCCAGGCACATTCCCACCCGGGAATCCCGCGTCCTCGAAATCGGCTGCGCCAATGGCGGGTTGCTCAAGGCTCTGCGGGATCTTGGCTTTCTCAACCTCCTGGGTTGCGACCCCTCGCCCGGTTGCGTCCGGGCGCTTGAGTTCTACGGCATACCGGGTTTTGCCTGCACCATCTTCACGGTGCCCCCGCCCGGGGAGCCGTACGATTTTCTCATTCTCACCGGCGTGCTGGAGCACATCCGCGACCTCGAAGGCGCCATCGATCAGTTCCGCCGGCTGCTGCGGAAGGGCGGACGCGTCTATCTGGAAGTGCCGGACGCCAGCCGGTACGAGCCCCGCCTCGATGCCCCCTTTCAGGAATTCAGTATCGAGCACATTAATTTCTTCTCGAAAACGTCCCTGGTCAATCTCATGCAATCGAGGGGATTCCCCGCCGTAGAAGCGGATCACACGGTTCGGCCTCTGCACGAGGTCACTTGTCCTTGCACGTACGGAGTTTTCGAGAATCGGATGGAGCCCAGGGCCGTGGAGTTCGACACCGAAACGGAGCCGGGGTTGCAGGCCTACATCGAGGGCTGTAGGGGCGAGGATGCCCGCATCCGGACGGCCATTCAGCAATCGCTTCTCCCGGGCGAGCGCATGATCGTTTGGGGCGTGGGAACCCATACGCTTCGCCTGCTGGCCACGGGCGGCTTCGACCTGGCCCGGATTGCCTTGTTCGTGGATTCGAACCCCAAGTATCAGCGGCAGTCTTTGCGCGGCGTGGCAATTGTCGCTCCGGAGGAGCTGAAAGCCCGGCCGGAAACCATCCTGATCTCGTCGCGGAGTTCACAACAGGCGATCCACAATCAGATCCGCACCACGTTGGGATTGAAGAACCGGCTGATCCTGCTGTACGGGCCGGAAGGCGAGAACTGTCGTGTAGAGCCTGGCGCGGCACTTGACACTCTGCCCGCCGGCGGCACATCTTTGGAGTGAGCATGACCACAACTTTTCCGCAGATCTACAAAGCCGACGTTCTGAAAGCCATCGAGACCATCGACCTGGAAAAGGTAAACCGGGCCATCGCGATTTTGGCCGCCGCGCGCGATGAGGGCCGCCACATTTTTGTGTGCGGCAACGGGGGCAGCGCTTCCACCGCTTCGCATTTCGTGTGCGATATGGTCAAGGGCGCCAGCTTCAACCGGCCCACGCGCTTCCGCATGATGGCCCTGACGGATTCGCTTCCCACCATCACCGCTTACTCCAATGACGTCTGCTACGACTGTGTCTTCGTCGAGCAGTTGAAGAACTTCGCCGAACCGGGCGATGTGCTCATCGCCATCAGCGGCTCGGGGAATTCGCCCAACGTCTTGCGCGCGGTCGAATATGCCAACTCCATCGGGTGCCGGACCATCGCTCTCTCCGGCCGGGACGGCGGCAAGCTGGGGCCGTTGTCCCAGCTCAACATTCAAGCCTCCAATCCGCACATGGGCCGCATTGAGGACGTTCACATGATCGTCATGCACATGATTGGCTACTACTTCATGGACGTCGAAATGCAGGAAACCGCAACCGCGTGAAAACCATTTCCATCGTGACTCCTTGTTACAACGAGGAGGCCAACGTCGAGGAACTGTACCATCGCGTGCGCGCCGTGATGGTTGGCCTGGCCCGATATCGCTACGAGCACATCTTCATCGACAACCATTCCAGCGACCGCACGGTGGAGATCCTCAGGCGCATCGCCGCTTCCGACACCAACGTCAAAGTGATTGTCAATGCGCGGAACTTCGGCCATGTGCGCTCCCCTATGCATGCGCTCTATCAGACTGCAGGCGACGCCATCGTCGGAATCGTCGCGGATCTTCAGGACCCGCCCGAGATGATCGCCCAGTTCGTGGCCGAATGGGAGAACGGATACTCCATGGTCCTGGCGATCAAGAACGCCAGCGAAGAGAATTCGCTGATGTTTTGGGTTCGCAAGAAGTACTATCAGTTGGTCAAGCGGCTGTCTTCCATCGAAACTTTCGAGAACTTCACCGGTTTCGGTCTCTATGATCGGCGTGTGATCGACATTGTCAAGTCTTACAATGACCCTTACCCTTATTTCCGCGGCATGATCGCGGAGATCGGGTTGCCTCACAAGGCCATCTCGTACACCCAGCCGCGCCGCCGGCGTGGGATTACCAAGAACAATTTCTATACCCTCTATGACGTCGCGATGATGGGCATCACCAACCTGTCGAAGGTGCCCCTGCGGATCGTGACGTTCTCCGGCTTTGCCGGCGCGGGACTGAGCGTCCTGGTGGGGCTCGCCTACCTGTTCTACAAGCTGCTGTTCTGGAATCGTTTCTCGGTGGGCATCGCGCCCCTGGTGATCGGCATTTTCTTCTTCAGTTCGGTCCAGTTAATTTCCCTCGGGATCCTGGGCGAGTACATTGGTTCCATCCACACCTACGTGCAGCAGCGGCCTTTGGTGGTGGAGCAGGAGCGTCTCAATTTCGAGCACGAGCCCGGCCCGCCGAAACCCGCGTAAATGAAACAAATCCTTGTGGGCACGGTCGAAAACCTGGCTTCGGTGGCGCACACACTCCTGCGTGCCGTGTCGCGACTCATCGCGACACGCGGGGCAACACGATGGCCGCGGGCATCGAGATGAGTGCTGCACAGACGAGTGTGTGCGCCACGGCTGCTCCGGCGGTTTCATCGCCTTTGGTGGCCGCGCGCGGCCATGACGACAGATTGCTAATCTGCGGCGGATTGGCAATCAGAGTGTGAATCCGCCGGCCGGGGATACGCCCAAGGCTCATTTGGCAAGTTTGTTACCATCGGGCTGAAATGAACGCGGCGGAGCGGGAGCGGTACTCGCGGCAGATCCTGTTTCCTGGGATCGGGGAGCGCGGGCAGGAGGCCCTACTGCAAGCGCACGCCGTCATTGCCGGATGCGGCGCCCTCGGCAGTTTCCACGCGGCGGCGCTTGCCCGGGCGGGCGTGGGCGCCATCACTATCATCGACCGGGATTACGTGGAGCCCAGCAATCTCCACCGGCAGTGGCTGTTCGAGGAATCCGACGCCGCCGAGGCCCTGCCCAAGGCCGCCGCCGCGGAGCGGCGCCTGGCACGCATCAATTCGCGAGTGCGCGCCCGTGGGATCGTGGCCGATCTGACCGCCGCCAACGCGGACGAACTGCTGGGGGGCGCGGACGTGATCCTGGATGGCACCGACAATTTCGAGACGCGCTACCTGATCAACGATTTCGCTGTCAGCCGCGGCCTCCCGTGGATATACGGAGCCGCCGTGGGCAGCTACGGTCTGACGATGCCAGTGATCCCTGGCCACACCGCGTGCCTGCGCTGCGTGTATCCCGACCCGCCCGCGGGCGCGCAGCCGACCTGCGAAACGGCCGGCGTGCTGAACGCGATCGTGTCCGCCGTGGCCTCGCTGCAAGTGGCCGACGCGATGCGCATCCTGGTGGGCCCCGCCGGTTTGGTGCCATCGCGGATCACCATGATCGACGTGTGGGGCGGCGGCATTCGGCAGATCGCCGGCCCGGCCCGCGATCCGGATTGCCCCACTTGCGGCCGGCACGAATTTCCGTACCTGGACGAATCCCGCCGCCAGCCGGTGAGCCTTTGTGGCCGGAACGCCGTGCAAATCTCGGAGCGCGAGCGGCCCGTGGACCTGCTGGAATTGAAGGCACGCCTGGAGAGGCTGGGCGAGGTCCGCGCCAACGAATTCGCGCTGCGCTTCGTCATGCCGCCCTACGAAATGACGATCTTCGCCGACGGCCGGGCGATCGTCAAGGGAACCAGCGATACGGGAGTAGCGCGCAGTTTGTACGCGCGGTATGTGGGGTAAGCGAATCGGACAGCGCTTTACGGGTGTGTGGAAGGGCTTATCGCCGCGTCTTGTCGGCAGCGGCCACGCATCCGTTCTTCCGACACTCGAATCGCACCAGACGCGCAATCGCGGTGTCGTGCCCTTCGCCACTGGCCGGCTTGAACCTCCAGCGGCGTGCCGCGTCGAGCGTCACTCTATCAAAATACTTGCTCCCCGGACGCGATGCGATTTGCGCATCCACCACGTCACCCGACTGATCGGTTTGGACCCGTACGCTGACCTTTACCATGCCTCGAATGGTTCTTAGAATCTCCCGAGGAACCTCAGGCACGAAGCGATAGACAACGTCGCCCGTACCGGGGCTGCCGACGGAGTGGTCCGCGCCGGAAACCGATGGCGCAGGTTCGGGCGCCGAACGCGACGCGTCAGACGCTTTGCTGGCATGATTCGGAGCAGGTTCCGCAGCTCTCGGTGCCGCGGGAATGGTTCCAGTGTCTACCGTGGGCGGTTGAGGCGGAGCCGGAAGACGGGAGCCGGTCGCCGCGGAGGAACCTACGAATCGGACACTGGTCAGTAACCCTCCCGTCATGATCGTTGCCAGCATGAAGGCTCCCGCCACGGGCAACACAAACCGCCGCTTGGTCTCCGGAGCGGGCGCCGCTGGTTTGGCGACGGGGACAGTCTCTACAAAGTTTAGACGCTTTTGTGGCGCGGGCGAAGCCGGCTGCAATGCCTGGGCAATCTCCGCCAGGGAGCAGCGCAATCGAGGCTTCGATCGCAAACAACCGCGGGCAATATCGAGAAATGGCTCTGCTAAAGTGTCCGGAACCACCGGATCGTTCGCCGCCATCCCATCCCACTCAGGCGCTCGTTGCGTCAGGACCTCCACCAGTGTCATGCCCAGCGACCAGACGTCCCCGGCCCGCGTCATACCGGCGCGGCTCTCGGGCGGGCCATTCACGCCCGGCGCAAACGAGTCGTCGCCCGATTCTCCGATGCGCAAGAGCCCGTCGCTCGACAGCTTGACCCGATCGCCGGCAGCCAGGATGTTCGCCGGGGTCAGGCAGCCATGCACGAAGCCTTCCTTGTGAAGATAGGCCAGGGTCTCCACCACCGCCATCAGCATCTCGCGCGCCTCGGCCGGCGTGAGCGGCCGGACTGGTATCACCTGCGACAGGTCTTCTTCGCTGTGCTCCATGACCACGTAGACCAAGCCTGTGCCGTCAAGCTGGCAACTGCCGAAGTGAAAGATGGAGAGCAACCCGGGGTGTGAGAGTCGAGCGGTGAGTTCCCGTCGCAAGATCCAGACGTGCGCCTTGCCCGAATCGGCCGGGACGAGTTTGATCGCGGCCTTTTGCGGAGTTCCCTCGCCGTATTCGGTAAGGAACACTCCGCTGTGTGCGGAGCCGCCCAGATACTGGCGCAGGTGGAATCGGCCATCAATCACGCGGCCTTCCCATTGCTTCCATTCCATCATTTTGATCTCCTTGGGGGAAGTAGACCTGGTTCACTTTTTTGCTGAGCAGGTAATTGTTGTTCTTCAAGCTCTCTAAAGTCAATATTGCCTCTGGGTAATTCTGTAAGGATTCGACACTGCGGGAAAGTCGGAATTCACCTGGTCACTGGTTGCCTGGAGTAAACATTCAACTACCATCTTTCCTTATGGGAATGTATGCTGCCGTTGGTTGTCTACCGGCGACACAGAATCGGGAGACTGCACCCGGACCGGGACCTGGCGCCGGATCGGGCAGCTCGACCGATTCCGACTCCGAAATCTATAGACGGATTGGCCGAGGCCGAGGCCGCCTTTGCAGAAAACAGCCGAGAATGGCTGTGCTACGTTCGATACAATAGGCGTGTGGAGACTCAGACTCAGACGGGGCTGCTCGGCTTACGCGCACGGTTTACGGAGCTGACCCAGGAAGTAAACCGCGGCTTCGTCGCCGAGTGGATGGTGACGATTGTACTGCTGCTGTTCGGCACCACGACGCTGGTGCAGGCCTTCGTGATTCCGAGCGCATCGATGGTGGGAACGCTGCTGATTGGCGACCACGTGCTGGTGGACAAGCTGGTCTACTCTCCCCATGGTTCGTTGTCGGGCCAGGTGCTGCCGTATCGCGACGTGCGGCGCGGCGACATCATCGTATTTCGCTATCCGCTGAATATTTCGCAGGACTACGTGAAGCGCGCGATCGGCGTTCCGGGCGACCACATCCGGTTCGAGAACCAGGAACTGGTTTTGAACGGCCACAAGGTGAAGGAGCCGTACACGATCCACTCCGCGCCGTACCCGGATCAGTACCGCGACAATTTTCCGGCGGCGGCGCCGAATATGCCCTTGAGGCCGCGGGCCGCGGAGATGCTGGCCGAGCACGTGGTGAACGGCGAACTGGTGGTGCCGGAGGGTTTCATTTACGCCATGGGCGACAACCGCGACGACTCGGACGACAGCCGGTACTGGGGTCTGGTGCCGCGCGAGAACATCGTAGGCACGCCGCTGATCATTTACTGGTCGTACGACGCGCCGAC
>Ga0209067_10000824_pt1 | contig 19453 bp, 14 predicted proteins | sample ColStrG_CSR_2013_FD_187199 | JGI IMG/M metagenome (GOLD analysis project Ga0209067, IMG submission 187199) | Freshwater sediment microbial communities in response to fracking from Pennsylvania, USA - Cold Stream Run_MetaG_CSR_2013 (SPAdes)... | ecosystem: Environmental > Aquatic > Freshwater >...
GGTGAAGGGGGAGCGGGCGTTGATTATTCATTTGAATTCCCATCTGTGTTGAAAATCGGACGATAGCAACAGGCTCAAGAATCAGGCATTTGAAGCGCGCACTTCAAATCAGCCAATGATTTTGATTGACGATATTACAGCAAAGTCAATCGCAAATCATGTCTTTTTTTATATTTTTAATTGCAAATAAAAATAGAAACTGTGCTTGCCTAAAAAGCAAATTACTTAGACATTATTTCAATAAAGAACAGAAGGCACACTTTGCAATTTTATATTTCAATTATTAAAAAATTATCTAGACGGCCACCAAAAGCATGTATATATTCCTATTAAAAATGGCAATTGCATGAAGAATGAATCCACACCGTTCACACCTTACAAAGGGCTATGCAAATGGAAGAATTGCTTAAACAGATACATACGGTATTCCGGGGTGGATGGAAATATCGCTGGAATGCCACCAACATTGCCTGGATCATCTCGGTGGCCGGTTTTATCCTCATCCTCAAACTCCCGGACGAATATCAATCCACGGCACGAATCTTTGTCGATACGCAGAGCATCCTGAAACCCCTGTTGTCCGGCATGACCAGCGTTCCCAACGTGGAACAACAGGTATCCATCATGAGCCGCACGTTGCTCAGTCGCCCGAACGTGGAACGGGTCATGCGCATGGTCGACATGGATCTGCTGGCCAACAACGAAAAGAATAAGGAAAAATTAATCGACAAGCTGGTTGCGTCGATCAAAATTACCAGCACCTCGCAAAACGATATCTACAGCATCACGTATACCGATGCCTCACCCAAGGTGGCCAAAGATGTCGTGCAATCGTTGTTGACAATATTTGTGGAAGGCTCAATCGGTGACGAGCGTCAGGATTCCGCCAAGGCGATCGTATTCATCAACAACCAGATCAAAATTTACGAAGACAAGCTGGCAGTGGCAGAAAACGCGCTGAAAGATTTCAAACTCAAAAATATCGGCCTGCTACCACGCGAAGGCGCCGATTTTGGCAGCAAGCTAAATGAAATCACCGATAGCCTGAATCAGGCCCGGCTGGAACTGGCTGAAGCCGAACAAGGCCGGGATGCCATCAAAAAGCAGATTGCCAGTGTTGAAAACCCTTTAGCTGGCGCTGACGACGGATCCAACCCGACTTCCAATCCGGATGTCGATGACCGGATTCGCGCCGTCACCAAGAACCTCGACAATCTGCGCATGCAGTATACGGAAGAACATCCGGACATCGTGGCTTCCAAGCGCCTGCTTGAACAATTGCAGGCCAAAAAAATTGACGATGAAAAAAACAGAAAGCCGGGCTCGTCCCGCATCGTTAACAATCCGATGTATCAGCAGCTGAAAGTGTCACTGGCCGAAAGTGAATCCAAGGTTGCGTCGATGCGGGTGCGCGTCGACGAATACAGCATGCGCTACGCAAAATTGAAAGAAATGACGAATGCTGCACCGGAGATCGAATCCGAGCTGGCACAACTGAATCGTGACTACACGATCAACAAGGAAAATTACGAAAAACTGGTTGCCAGCCGCGAGTCAGCCAAAATTTCAAGCGACCTGAACGCCACAACCCAGATGATGACCTTCAGAGTCATCGACCCCCCAACCTCCCCTGTCTCGCCAGTCGGTCCGAACCGGCTACGGTTGTTTTCACTGGTCTTTTTGGGTGCATTGGTTTTGGGTGCGCTGAGCTCAGTTCTGGTCAGCAAAATCCGGCCAACTTTCGTGTCGCAACATGATCTGATCGAAGCGACCGGACTACCGATTCTGGGCACAGTCACCATGAACTGGACCGAAGTCGAAAAAGTCCGGCACCGGCGCAGTCTGTATGTTTTTTCATTTTCAACCTTCATGCTGCTGCTCTTCTACGGCGCCATGATGACCACCATCTATTTTTCAAGTTGATGAAAATTGAAAATTTCCCGGCGTTCCTGATCACTTAAACCACAGTTTGGAGCCAGCGTGAGCATTATTGAAAAAGCGATTACAAAACTTGATCAGGACAAGAATTCAGCGACTGGCCAAATTGCGACGTCCCATGAAGCCGGCATGGCCGAGGCTGGCCAATCGGATCAGCGGGAACCAACCAGAATAAAATCAATCGATTCAAAAGCAAAGATTGCCAAACCGCCCGAACCGGTGCAACAGAGCGACAGCTCGCATAGCAGAAAAGTGGAATTTGATCTGGAAAAACTGCAGCAGCTCGGCATGGTCACACCTGAAACCGAGCGCAGCAGCATCGCGGAGGAATTTCGGCGCATCAAGCGCCCGATCCTGGACAAAATATTCAATACCAACGGCACCAGAAATCACCACAACAATCTGGTGATGGTCAGCAGCTCGCTGGCCGGGGAAGGCAAAACGTTTTGCGCCGTCAACCTGGCGATCAGCATTGCGCTGGAACTGGATCATACGGTGCTGCTGGTCGATGCCGATGTCGCACGGCCATCCGTTGCGCGCTACCTGAAAGTTGCGCCCGATCAGGGCCCGCCCCGAACCGGACTGATGGATATTATCCAGGATAAGAATCTTGATCTGGCTGATGTCATGTTGCGAACCAACATCGACAAACTGACCTTGCTGTGCGCAGGCAACCACCACAAACACGCCACGGAACTGCTGGCCAGCCATTCCATGAGCAAACTGCTCAATGAAATTTCCGAACGCTACCCGGACCGGGTCATCATTTTCGATTCTCCGCCGCTGTTGTTGAGCACCGAAGCCAGAGTACTGACCAGCCAGATGGGGCATATCGTGCTGGTGGTGGAAGCAGAATCGACCACACAGCATGCAGTCCGGGAAGTATTGAATCAATTGAAATCAACCAGCAATGTTTCATTGATTTACAACAAGGCCAGAGAATTTTCAGGTGGTGATTACTATGGCGACTACTATGGATGAACCGGGTGAAACAACGGAAAAGCCACGGGATACAAGGGGGATGCAGGTCCTTCTTTTTTTCTTCCTGTTTTCATTTACCGTTGGTTCATTGGCCGATGAATTCAGGCTTGCACCTTACCTGAATTTAAAAGAAACCTACACAGACAACGTCCTGCTGAACGCAGGTGTCACCGATGTCAGTTCGTTCATCACCGAAGTCACGCCGGGTATTGGCGTCACGGCCAATGGCCCGTCGTTCAAGGCCCATCTGAATTATGCCGTGCAGTTGTTGGACTTTTCAGGCCAGGCACATAAAACCGAAACCAACCAGTTTTTGGCAGCCAACGCCAAAGAAGAATTTGTCAAAGACACGCTCTACATGGAAAACAGCGCCAATATCAGCCAGGTCTACAGTTCGCCGTTTACGACGGTATCGAACGACAATCTGAATCTATCCAGCAACCGGATGGAAGTCAGAACCTACAATCTGCAACCTTATTTTCAGACCCGGCTGACGGATAACGCTTCTGCTGAACTGCGCTTTACCCACAACTCGGTGACCACCTCCAATGGGGGCCTGATTGACAGCGACGCCAACACGGTCAATGCAATCCTGAAAAGCGGATCAGCCTTCAAAACCGTTGACTGGTCCCTGCAATACAGCGACCAGAAAATCAATTACCAATCCAATTCTGATCTGGAAATGGAAAATACCACCTTCAACGGCGGCTACCACGTTACATCCGAAATGGAACTGACTGCCAGTGTCGGCTATGAAAAAAATAATTATCTGGTGTCAGACGGTAAAAAGCCGGAAGGTGATGACTGGTCGGCAGGATTCAAATGGACACCCACCAGCAGAACCCTGCTCGATGCCAGTTTTGGTCGTCACTATTATGGCAATACTTACGCCCTGACTGCCAGCGAACGGACCCGCGCAACCGTCTGGTCGCTGGGTTACAGCGACACCCTGATGACCAGCCGCGGAGAATTTTTAATTCCCGTCTCAACCGATACCTTCGATTTTCTCAACGCATTATGGCAGTCCAGCATACCCGACCCAACCCAGCGCCAGCTGGCCATTGAGGCCTTCATCCAGAATGCAGGACTGCCTGCTTCGCTGCCGGAGCCGGTCAACACCCTTACCGAGAATGTTTTTTTGCAAAAACGGTTGCAGGGATCGATGGGGTTGTCCGGAAAAAGAAATATCGTCATGTTGTCGGTATTTAATGTTCGGCGCATCAATCAGTCGCTCGATCCACTTGCCACACCGAGTCCGTCGAACCTGTTGAACAACACCACGCAAACCGGTGCAAATCTGATGTGGAATGTCAAATTCACCCCGCGTACCAATGCCGTTTTTTCGACCAGCCATACAAAAACCACGTCCAATTCGGCCGATATTACCGTCAGCAACAATACGCTGACGGCGAGTCTGAATCACCAGTGGCGGCCGAAACTGCATTCCACCCTGCAGTATCAGCATGTGCAGTCCAAATCCAATTTGGTCCCAGACAGCACGAAAGTCAATTCGCTGTCTTTCCTGCTCGCATTCCAATTTTAACGAGGCAACGATGTACGAAAAATTTTACGGGTTCACGTCCAAACCCTTTCAGCTGAAACCGGATCCGCGCTTTTTCTATGGCAGCAAAGGACATAAACGTGCCATGTCGTACCTCGACTACGGCATTTCGCAAGGCGAAGGTTTTATTGTGATTACTGGCGAAATTGGCGCGGGAAAAACAACGCTGATGCGCAATCTGTTTTCAGAACTGGATACCCAAAATATTGTGGCCGCGCAGATCGTCAATACCCATGTGGATTCCGAAGACATTTTACGGCTGGTAGCGGGCGCCTTCGGCATTGACTATGAGAATGTCAGCAAGGCGTCGATGCTGCGCCGGATCGAACAGTTTTTGCGGCAAGTTGATCTGCAGGGCAAACGGGCACTACTGGTCGTGGATGAAGCGCAGAATCTGACGCCGCGCGCCCTCGAAGAATTGCGCATGCTGTCCAATTTTCAGACCGATGACAAATGTCTGCTGCAGACCTTTCTGCTGGGGCAGCCCGAGTTCCGCCAGATCATGCACAGTCCGGAGATGCAGCAACTGTATCAACGCATCATCGCCAACTACCATCTGGGGCCTCTGGATATTATCGAAACCAGAGATTACATCGAACACCGCCTGATTACCGTGGGCTGGAAAAACAATCCCAGAATCACTCGGGAAGCGTTTATGGCCATTCACAATTTTACCGGCGGCATTCCCCGAAAAATCAATTCTTTTTGCGATCGTCTGTTCCTGATGGGCTATCTGGAAGAACTTCGCGAATTCACCGCGGCAGAAATTGGCAATGTCATCAAGGACATACAGCAGGATATCAATGTACCGCGCCAACCTGTGACTGGCAAAACTCCGCAGGCGGTTGATGACCTTTCGGAAAATTACTCCAAATCAGACCAGCTCGATGAACGCTTGAACCGGATGGAACGCGCCTTGACAACCGTCATTGACACGTTAAACAAATTGATGCATCCAACCAAAGCAAACAGCCTGCACGACTGACCAACAAATTAAGGAAATGCCATGAACCGGTCGGAACAGCACCTAATCAACAATGCCCTGACCATTGACGTTGAAGACTATTTTCAGGTGTCTGCCTTCGCACCCCATATATCCCGCGACAGCTGGCCGACCCAGACGTGCCGGGTGGAGCGCAATATCGATCTGATCCTCAGTCTGCTGGATACCGCGCAGGTGAAGGCGACGTTCTTTACGCTCGGTTGGATTGCCGAACGCTATCCCGCCATGGTGAAAAAAATTCAGGCAAATGGTCACGAACTGGCCAGCCACGGCTACGGTCATCTGCGAGTGACGGACCAGACTGAATCCGAATTTTCCAATGATGTCACCAGCAGCAAAAAATTGCTGGAAGACCTGTGCGGCACGGCCGTTCTTGGGTACCGCGCACCCAGTTTTTCCATTGGCAGACCTGATCTGTGGGCTCTGGACGTGCTGTACAGGGCCGGATATCAATACAGTTCCAGCATTTACCCGATCCGCCACGATCATTACGGCATGCATGATGCACCGCGCTTTGCCTGGTATCCCAGAGGCCGGCAAGGATTACTGGAATTGCCGGTATCCACGGTGCGTGTCTTTAATAAAAATTTTCCGGCCGGCGGCGGCGGTTTTTTTCGACTCTATCCTTACTGGCTGTCGCGCCGGTTGGTGCAGCGTGTGAATCGCGTCGATCAGCAACCGGTTATTTTTTACTTTCACCCGTGGGAACTGGATCCGGGCCAGCCTGTACAAAAACAACTGGGTTGCAAGACCCGCTTCCGCCATTACGTCAACCTGAAACAGACCGAATCCAAGCTGCAGGCATTGCTGCGTGACTTTCGCTGGAATCGCATGGACAAGATATTTCTGAACGACGCTGCGCAACCGAGAAAATATGCATAACTCTGCCTGTCACGCCAGTCCCAACCCTACTTCGATTACCGTCAATCTGATGCAGTCGGGTGACGAAGCGCGCTGGGATGCGTTTGTCAGCACCTGTCCGGACGCCACTTTTTTCCACCGGGCCGGCTGGAAATCCGTTATTGAAGGCGCCTTTGGCCACAAAACATGGTTCTACTGCGCCGAACTGAACGGTGAAATTGTCGGTGTACTGCCGCTGGCACAGATCAAAAGCAGACTCTTCGGTCATTCTTTGTGCGCGCTACCATTTTGTGTCTACGGCGGTGTGGCCAGTACCCATACCGAAGCACGCACTGCCCTGACCCGTCAGGCACAGCAACTGGCGACCGCACTGCGGGTCGGTCATCTGGAATTCCGTAATCAGACTCCGCAAAACCCCGACTGGATCAGCAAAAACCTGTATTTCACATTCAGGAAACCAATTGATCCGGTTGAAGAAAACAATATGCTGGCCATTCCCAGAAAGCAGCGCGCCATGGTCAGAAAAGGGATCAAGGAACAGCTGCAGAGTGAAATCGATCAGGACGTGGAGCGCTTCTTCCATGCCTATTCCAACAGCGTGCATTCATTGGGCACACCGGTGTTTTCCAAAAAGTATTTCAGGATACTCAAAGAAGTATTTGGCAGCGACTGCGAAATATTGACCATCACGCAAAATGGTGAGGTCATTTCCAGTGTCTTGAGCTTTTATTTCCGGGATGCCGTCCTGCCTTATTACGGCGGCGGCACGACCCGCTCGCGCGCAGTGGCCGGCAATGATTTCATGTACTGGGAACTGATGCGCAGAAGCTGTGCCCGAGGGGTCAGGCTTTTTGATTTTGGCCGCAGCAAGATCGGCACAGGTGCTTATGATTTCAAAAAGAACTGGGGATTTGAGGCGCAGGCGCTGCACTACGAGTATCAGCTCTACACCAGTGCCGAACTGCCGGAGAACAATCCACTCAATCCGCGCTTCAGACTGTTTATCAACATATGGCGACGCATGCCGATTTCACTGGCAAATTTCGTCGGCCCTTTTCTGGTGAAAAATCTGGGATGACGACCACGAACAAACCACCTTTGCTGCTGCTGGTGCACCGTATTCCTTTTCCACCGAACAAGGGAGACAAGATACGCTCCTGGCATTTGTTGCTGCACCTTTTGAAAAGCTATCAGGTTCACATCGGCTATTTTGTCGATGATCTTGCCGATGTCGACTGCATTGAGACAGTCAATGCGCTGTGCGCTTCGGCCTGTTCTGTCGTACTGAACCCCTACAGAAGCAGGCTGGCCAGTCTGGCAGGTCTGCTGACCCACCGGGCGCTGACCCTGGATTATTATCATAATGCGCAAATGGGCCGATGGGTCGATGCCACAATCAAACAGCATGGCATTGGCCAGATGGTAATATTTTCCTCTGCCATGGCACAGTATGCCGAAGCGCATCAGGCAGTTGTCAGAATCATTGATTTTGTCGATATCGACTCGGACAAATGGCTGCAGTACGCAGTCAAGAAATGGTGGCCGCTGAGTTGGCTGTACCACCGGGAAGGTGTCAAACTGTTGCAGTATGAACGCCACATCGCCGCGCTGTTTGATCATGCGCTTTTTGTATCGCCGCAGGAGTCCGCGCTGTTTCGAACTCTGGCGCCGGAAAGTGCCCACAAAATCAGTTTTTTCAGCAATGGTGTCGATACCGAATATTTTTCGCCGCATCTGGCACTGCCCTCGCCGTATCTGCCTTCGCAAAAAATCATCGTGTTTACCGGCGCAATGGATTACTGGCCGAACTGCGATGCAGTCGACTGGTTTGCACGCGAGATGTTGCCACTGATCCGGGAACGATTTCCGGAAACCTGCTTTTACATCGTCGGGTCACGCCCGACACAACAGGTCATGGCACTGGCAATGCTGCAAGGCGTAACCGTTACCGGCACCGTTGCGGATGTCCGTCCGTATCTCGTCCATGCGGATGTGGCCGTGGCACCGCTGCGGATTGCGCGCGGCATTCAAAACAAAGTTCTGGAAGCCATGTCTGCCGGAAAAACCGTCATCGTTTCACCCGAGGCACTGGAGGGCATCGACGCCAAGCCGGTTCAGGAGGTGTTGCTGGCAGAAACCGCCCAGCAGTTTGTCACGCATATCTGCCGGATTTTCACCGGCGGTCAAGTGAATCTGGGGCGCGCCGCGCGCAGCAAAATGGTCACGCAATATGGCTGGGATGCCAACCTGGCGGTACTCGACCGCATTTTGTCCACCAAAGAGTCAAGCAACCTCAAAACAGGATAAATAACGATGGAACGACTCGCCGGCCCAAGTCTGAACACAATCGCGATCTTTGTGCTCGGACTGTTGACGCCGTTCGTCATTTATTTCAGTACTGCACGCTCGCTGGTCGAGATCTGGAACAGCTCGGAAACCTATGCGCACGGCTATATCATTCTGCCGGTCTCGCTATGGCTGATCTGGCGCAAACGCGCGCTGCTGGCTGCCGCACCCATTCAGCCTTTCTGGCCAGGTCTGCCACTGATTGGTTTGACCGGCATCGTCTGGACCCTGTCTGAACTGGGTGACGTGCAGGTAATCCGGCAATACAGCTTTGTGACGATGATCGTGCTGACGATTCTGACGCTGGCAGGCCGGCACATGTTCAAAGTCATTCTGTTTCCGCTGTGCTTCCTGTTCCTGGCTGTACCGTTTGGCGATATTTTCATTGCACCCTTGATTGATTTCACGGCCAACTTCACGGTCATGGCGCTGCAGTTGTCGGGCATTCCGGTATGGCGCAACGGTACGTCGTTTTCCCTGCCAAGTGGAAACTGGACAGTGGTCGAAGCCTGCAGCGGTGTGCGCTATCTGATTTCCTCCTTTACGCTGGGCTGCCTGTATGCCTATCTGACTTACCGGCAGTGGCAAAAGCGTCTGTTGCTGATCCTTGCCGCGCTGATCATTCCGGTGATTGCCAATGGCCTGCGTGCCTACCTGATCGTGATGTTGGGTCATCTGAGCAGCATGACACTGGCAGTCGGGGTTGATCACCTGATTTATGGCTGGCTGTTTTTCGGTCTGGTGATGTATCTGCTGTTTTGGGTTGGTAATTTCTGGCGCGACGATCTGGCTGCCGGACCTGACCAACCACCGGAAAGCACCGCTCCTGTCAGCAGCACCCATTGGGCGTCATCCCAAAGTTCCCTTCAGTCCTTGCTGGCCTGCACTGTCTGTATTGTTCTGTGCCTGACCCTGTTTCCATTGACCGCACAGACGGTTGAGCGCGCCAATTACAACACGGCAACCGTCAACCTGCAGCCATTTCATTCCAGCTGGCAGCAAGTCGATTCTGTGGTGGATTGGCAGCCGCATTATCTGCCGGCAGAGGCCGAACTGATGCGCAGCTACGCCAAGGATAACTACAGGGTACAACTCAATATCAAGTTTTATCGTAATCAAAGCCATGCATCAGAATTAATCAGCAGCAGCAATAAAATGAAAGCCGATGACGACACCAGTTGGTCCAACAATACCCAAAGCAGCCGTTCAGAAGAAATTATGGTCGCAAATGCCGACCGTCCGTTACGATTATCGATTCGTGAAACACAACTGTCCGATGCCAGCGGGCATTTACTGATCTGGTCGCTGGACTGGGTAAACGGACAATTCAACAATAACCACGTAGCCGGAAAAATCATTCAGACCTGGAACAAACTCAGGTTGCGCGGTGATGACGCTGCCGCAGTCATAATCAGTGTGCCGTTCCCGGGCAACCCTGACGAGGCACGCCAAATTTTGCGCGCCTATCTGAGCGCCGATTTCAGCGCGATTCGAACCCTGCTCGACGCAAATCGAAAGCACTGATCAATGACAACCGTGACCGAATTACCTCTGATCGTGCATTTGATTTACCGCCTCGATTTTGGCGGACTCGAAACATTGCTGGTCAACTGCGTCAATCAGGTTGCACCGGACCGGTTTCGACACGCGGTCATTTGCCTGACTGATTACACCCAATTTGCTGAAAAAATTACCCGGCCCGGCGTTGAAATCTACGCCTTGCACAAGCCGCCTGGGCTGGCGCCTGTGATCCATTTAAAACTGTGGCAAATGTTCAGAAAACTCAAACCGGCGATTTTGCATACCTATAACCTGACCACGATTGAATATGCCTTCACCGCCAGGTTGGCCGGCGTTCCGGCCTGTCTGCATGCTGAACACGGACGGGATATGGCGGATATGGCCGGCACCAATATCAAACATAATTGGTTGCGCCGCCAGATGCTTCCATTTATTGACCGCTACATCACGGTATCAATTGACTTGCAGCAATGGCTGACCGACACCGTGCGCATTCCACCATCCAGACAACAGCTGATTATCAACGGTGTCGATACCAACCTTTTTTTCCCGGACCGCCGAGCCAGGGCGCAGGGATCGCACTGGCTGGAACAGCACATCGTGATCGGCACGGTCGGACAGCTCCGCAATATCAAAAACCATGCGGGTCTGGTACGGACGTTTCAACTGTTGCTGCAGCAATACCCGGAGTACCGCGACAGGCTGCGGCTGAGCATCATTGGCGACGGGGACTTGATGGGCGCATTGAAGCAGCAGGTAATCGATGCAGGCCTGCAGGAACTGGTCTGGCTGCCTGGAACCAGGTCCGATATTGCCCAGGTTCTGGCCGGCTTTACCCTGTTCACCCTGCCTTCGCTGGCCGAAGGGACGCCCGTGGCATTGCTGGAAGCCATGGCCTGCGGCCTGCCGGTAGTGGCGTCCAAAGTTGGCGGTATTCCTGAGGTGATCACAGACCAGATTGACGGCACGCTGGTGGCGCCCGACGATGAACCGGCTCTGGCACAGGCCATCCTGCACTATATAAAGAATCCGGCCATCGCCAAAGCACACGGGCAGGCTGCCCGACTGCGGATAGCCGACGCCTACAGCCAAAAGAACATGATTGAAACCTATGCAAACCTGTACAGCGAACTCTACCAATCAGGGAGTGCCAAGCCATGTGTGGCATAACCGGCATTTTTGATACCGGCGGAACCAGGGCGATCGACCTGCGCCTGCTGGAATTGATGAACGAAACCCAGCATCATCGCGGTCCGGATGAAGGTGAACTGTATTCGGAAACCGCGCTGGGCTTCGGACACCGCCGACTGTCAATTATCGATCTGGCGCTGGGCCGGCAGCCGCTGTTCAATGAAGATCGCAGTGTCGTCATCGTCTTTAACGGGGAAATTTACAATTATCGCGCACTGATGAGCGAGCTGTCCGGGCTCGGGCATCAGTTCAAGACGCGTTCCGATACCGAAACCATCGTCCATGCCTGGGAACAATGGGGCACTGCCTGCCTGTCGCGCCTGACAGGCATGTTCGCTTTTGCAATCTGGGACCGGAATCAGAAAATGCTGTTTCTGGCGCGTGATCATCTGGGTGTCAAACCATTGCACTATGCCCTGTTGCCTGACGGGTTGTTGGTATTTGGCTCCGAGTTGAAGTCGATTCTGGCCAATCGCAGCATTGCCAGAACATTGCATGCCCGGGCCATCGAAGATTATTTTGCATTTGGCTATATACCTGAACCGAAAACCATTTATAACGACGTTTTCAAACTCCGACCCGGTCATTACCTGTGTGTCAAAGTTGGCGATACTGCCGTGCGTCAGATGCCCTACTGGGATATTCCCTTCCAGATCGACCAACAGCAACGCAGTCAGACCGATATCGAACAGGAATTGATGGAGCGCCTGACCGCATCGGTCCACAGTCAAATGATGTCAGAAGTCCCGCTTGGCGCATTTTTGTCCGGCGGTGTCGATTCCAGCGCAGTCGTGGCGCTCATGGCGCAACAGAACAACCAGCCCGTCACAACCTGCTCGATCGGCTTTGCTGATCCCGAATACGATGAATCATCCTATGCCAGTCTGGTTGCCCGGCGCTACCACACCGAACACCATTCCGAACTGCTTGGCGCAGACAGTCACCATCTGGTTGGCCGGTTGGCGCACCTGTACGACGAGCCCTTCGCCGACAGCTCTGCCATTCCTACCTACCGGGTCTGCCAACTGGCGCGCCAGCGCGTTACCGTGTGCCTGTCCGGCGACGGCGGTGACGAAAATTTTGCCGGCTACCGGCGTTACCGCTATGCCATGGCCGAGCAAAAAATACGGAGCCAGCTGCCGGCATGGCTGCGTGGACCACTGTTCGGCACACTCGGGCAAATCTACCCCAAAGCCGACTGGGCTCCGCAGGGTTTGCGTGCCAAAACCACCTTCGAAGCCCTCGCCAAAGATCTGGTTGGCGGCTATTTTCATGGTGTTTCGGTGCTGCCGGAACGTCAGCGCGCATTGCTGTTCAACCAGCGCTTTCTGACTGAGCTGCAAGGCTACCGGGCACTGGAAGTCATGCGCGAACACGCTCTCCATGCGCCAACCGATGATCCGCTGTCGCTGATTCAATATCTGGATTTCAAGACCTACCTGCCCGGCGATATCCTGACCAAAGTGGACCGCGCCAGCATGGCGCATTCGCTCGAGGTGCGGGTTCCTTTGCTCGAACATACCTTTGTCGAATGGATTTCCGGCCTGCGCTCCGATTTGAAACTGCGTGGCGCCGAAGGAAAATATATATTTAAAAGCGCCTTGCGTCCCGTTTTGCCGGACGCAATTTTATTCCGTGGCAAAAAGGGATTTTCGGTTCCGTTGGCCAGCTGGTTCAGGGGCGCGCTGCAGGATCAGGTCCGGCAAGCGGTCCTGCATCCGCTGATGCTGGATGCCGGCATTTTCAACCAGCACTATTTGTACACGCTGCTCGACGAACATGCATCAGGCCGCAAGGATAACAGCGCCGCGCTCTGGTCGTTGCTGATGTTTTCCGCTTTTTTACAGAACAACATGGGGGCACAATGACACCGGCTTGCATCAATTTGCATTGTGACACTGCATCGTGAAAATTCTTTATCATCATCGGACCCGCTCCAAAGATGGGCAATCGGTTCATATCCAGGAAATGATCGCAGCCTTGCGTGACCTGGGTCATGACGTGATACTGGTTGCCCCGGCCGGTGACAGCAATCAGCACTTTGGCTCGGATGACCAGAACGTGGTATTTTTAAAACGGCACGTGCCGCAGTTTGTTTATGAAACACTGGAACTGGCCTACAACCTGTTGGCCTTCCGCAATTTGGCCAAAGCAATCCGACTGCATCAGCCGGATTGCATCTATGAGCGTTACAACCTGTTTCTATTTGCCGGCATCTGGGCCAAACGCCTGTACCACATCCCGTTACTGCTGGAAATCAATTCTCCGGTCTTTGAAGAGCGACAACACTATGACGGCATCGCACTGAAAAAAATTGCCCGGTGGGCGCAATCCTGGGTCTGGAACGCCGCAGACCAGGTGTTGCCGGTAACCGGTGTCATGGCCGATATCGTGGCGTCCTATGGCGTGCCGCGCGACAGGATTAGCATCATTCACAATGGCATCAACACGCGGGGCTTCCACAAATTGCAAGCCACCGCGTCGATCAGAGCCGCTCTGGGATTAACCAATCGACTGGTGCTGGGCTTTACAGGCTTTGTACGCCAATGGCATGGGTTGGATAAAGTCATCGACATGCTGGCCAGCGATCCACCGGATTCCAGACGTCATTTACTGGTGGTCGGTGACGGTCCGGAACGGCTCAATCTGGAGCACCGGGCCCGGTTGCACAACATTCAACACCGGGTCAGTTTTACCGGCATGGTGGAACGGGAGAAAATACCGGACTATGTTGCAATCTTTGATATCGCGCTGCAACCGGCTGTGGTCGCCTATGCGTCGCCGTTGAAACTGATTGAGTATCTGGCTTCCGGCAAGGCCATCGTGGCACCGGCCCAACCCAACATGTGCGAACTGCTCTGCAATGAACACAATGCGCTGCTGTTCGATCCGGCACAGCCCGACAGCATGGCCAATGCCATTGACCGACTGTGCCAGGACCGGCAACTGTTGGAACATCTGAGTCAGAATGCCTTGAAGACAATCGAAGACAGGCAACTGACCTGGGCGGCCAACGCGCGCCAGGTGGCGAACCTGATTGAAAGGTTGATTCAACATGCGTGATATTGTCCTGTTCTGCATTATTTTCGGCCTGCTGCCGTTCGTGCTGAAAAAGCCTTTTGTCGGCGTTGTCTTGTTTACCTGGGTCAGTTTGCTCAATCCGCATCGGTTCACCTACGGCGCAGCGTATGACTTTCCGTTCGCCGCGGTCATTGTTGGCTTCACGCTGGTCGGGATGCTGATCTCCAAAGACAAAAAACAATTCCCCCTGAATACGGTTACCGTAGTACTGCTGGCATTTTATTTTTGGATGTGTCTGACAACCGTATTTGCGCTGGAACCGGAACGGGCCTTCATTGAATGGATCCGCGTATCGAAAACAATGTTGCTCACTCTGATCGTCATGCTCTGCATTCGCACAAAAAAGGAAATACAACTGTTCACGTGGATCGTGGCACTCTCGATTGGCTTTTTCGGACTCAAAGGCGGCCTGTTTACGATACTCACCGGCGGCAAGAACCATGTTCTGGGACCGGAAGGCAGCTATATTCAGGACAACAATGCGCTGGCTCTGGCCATGGTGGTCGGGTTGCCTATGATATGGTATCTGTGGACGATCACGCGGCGCGGTCCACTGAGAATTGCGATACTTGCTTTGGTGCTGCTGACAGCACTGTCGGTGGTCGGATCCTATTCGCGCGGCGCGATGCTGGCCGGCGCGGTCATGGTTCTGTTCCTGTTCCTGAAAAGCAAATACAAACTGGGTGTGACCATCGCGCTGCTGATTGCTGTACCGGTTATCCTGCAAATCATGCCCGACCAGTGGTTTGAGCGCATGAATTCCATCGAAAATTACGCCTCCGACCGCTCGGCACTGGGTCGGATCAACGCCTGGCATTTTGCCATCAATCTGGCCAATGCCAACCCGTTCGGAGGTGGTTTTGACTGCTTCACCCATCGGCTGTTTTTCGTGTATGCGCCAGAACCCTACAACCACCACGCTGCGCACAGCATTTATTTTCAGGTACTGGGCGAACACGGTTATATCGGCCTGCTGTTGTTTCTCGCTTTTATTGCCGCAGCCTGGATGCTGGGCCGGCGTGTCATCCGGCGTTGCAAGAGCGATCCTGAGCTTGAATGGGCCGGCAATCTGGCTGCCATGTGCCAGGTCAGCATTGTCGGCTACGTGATCGGTGGCGCGTTCCTGACGCTGGCCTACTATGATTTGTTTTACGATATCGTGGCCATCCTGGTCGTACTGGAGAAGTATCTGCGGCAATTCGACGTAAGACGGGTTCTGGCCGGCGATCCGGCTGGCACTACGCAGTCGCGGCAAGAATATGCAATGCATCAACCGGGAGGATTTGAAGCGCCATGAAAACGAGCCTTGCAAAGCGCCTCACGGCAGTCCTGATCCGCAATCTGGGCAATCTCCTGATGCCCAGCCAGAATTGCGACCGGCGCTTTGTCATCCTGATTTATCATCGGATTGCGGACCAGATCGATCCGTTTCTGCCCTCAGAACCGGATGTTGCAGGTTTTCGCTGGCAGATGGAAGCCTTGGCCGGCAACTTCAATACGCTCGGACTCTCGGAAGCGATCCAAAGGATGCACGATGGTACCCTGCCACCGCGCGCGGTGTGCATCACGTTTGACGATGGCTATCGTTCGACGCACGACGTGGCCATGCCCATACTCAAAGAACTCGGCCTGCCGGCCACGGTTTTCATTGCCTCCGGCTATCTGGATGGCAGCAATATGTGGAATGACCGGATCCTGAACGCCGTACGAACCCTGCCTGGTACCGTGCTGGATCTGCAGGCGATGCAGCTCGGCGCCTACCCGCTGGGTGGTTCGGCACACCGGCTGCAAACTGCCGAACAATTGATCGCCAAGGCCAAATACATGAGCGGCGCTGAACGGCTGGCACTGGCCAACCATCTGGAAGGTCTGAATGGACAACGGCAGCCGGAAGGGATGATGCTGTCACCCGAGATGGTCCGAGACCTGATCAACAATAACTTTGAAATTGGCGGCCATACGGTGACCCACCCGATTCTGACCAAACTCGACGACACACAGGCCAGACAGGAAATCGTGCAGTGCAAGGCAGATCTCGAATCGCTCACCGGCCAACCGGTCCGTTTGTTTGCCTACCCCAACGGCAAGGCCGGTATGGACTTTGACGCGCGCCACGTAGAGATGGCCAGACAAAGTGGTTATCAGGCCGCATTCATCACCACGATCGGCTCGGTCTCGCAACATACCGATCCGTTCCAAATTCCGCGCGGCCGGCCGTGGGATACCTCACCCTTGCTGTTCCAGCTGCGTCTGTTGCGCTGGCTGGCCCAATCACCCTGATAGCGGAATTCGCCACGTTTATGGAAAGCACCAGAAAATCAATCGGCATGACTTTCGCCACACAGTATCTGGAACTGTCGATACAGTTCGCCGGGGTACTGATACTGGCGCGCCTGCTGACGCCAGCCGAAACCGGGGTCTACTCGGTTGCGGCGTTTCTGATGGTGCTGTTAAACATGTTTCGCGACTTCGGCGTGGTCAACTACGTCATACAGGAACACGAACTGAGTGTCGATAAAATCCGTTCGGCGTTTGGTGTGGCGATTCTGCTGGCGCTGACGGTGGCGCTGGCCATGTACTGCAGTGCCGATCTGGTGGCCGGATTTTACGACCGTCCGGAACTGAAAAGCATCATGCACGTGATGGCGCTCAGCTTTGCCATCTCCCCGTTCGGGTCACTGCTGTTCGGTATTTACCGGCGCGAGATGCTGTTCAAAAAGCTGCTGATCATCAAAATTTCCAGCGCACTGTGCCATGTCGCCGTTGCCACCACACTGGCCTTTCACGGATTTGGCGCGATCAGCCTGGCCTGGGCCAATTTTGCCGGCATTCTGTCGTTCGGTATCGTTGCCAATCTGTTTCGTCCTGGCGGATTGCCGCTGTTGCCGCGTTTTTCGAATATTGGCACGATCATGGCATTCGGTGTCACGGCCAGCATCGGCAATGTCGCCAATGCAATTGGCAGCAACAGCCACGACGTCATCATCGCCAAGATGATCGACATGACCTCAGTCGGTTACTTCAGCCGCGGAAACGGACTGGTGCAACTGTTCTCGCGCCTGATCGCCTCGGCGCTGACGCCATTGACCCTGCCCTATTTTTCGAATATCAAACGGCGTGGCAGCGAACTCAGGGAACACTATCTGGTGGCGATCAGCTTTCTGACATTGCTGTCCTGGCCGTTCTTCGCCTTCATGGCGCTGCTGGCGCAGCCGCTGGTGCATATTCTGTATGGGCCGCAATGGCAGGCCTCGGTGATTGTCGTGCAACTGCTGTGCATCGCCGGCGCCATCAATTCGATGTCGATTTTTGCAAGTCATGCAATGATCGCCAATGGTCAGGTCAAATTTGCCACCATCGCGCAACTGGTCTCGCAGCCGATCAAAGTACTGGCGGTGATATTCGGGGCAGGTTTTGGCTTGTGGGCAGTGGCCACGGCACTGATCGTATGCGAACTGTTTTCGCTGGCCATTACCAACCATTTCCTGCGCCGGACCATACAAACCAAAGGATCCGAACTTTTGTACGCCTGCCGGCAAAGTCTGTTTGTGACGGCATGCAGCAGCATTGGTCCATTTATCTTCAGCCGGAGTACCGAATGGAGCACCGCATCGGACTGGCTGATTTTGTCCGGCGGCGCTGCCACTGCCCTGTTCGGCTGGATAGCCGGCGTGATACTTTCTCGCCACCCGATCATGCGTCACATCGATGAACTTTTCACTGCACTCGGGTTACCCGGTCATCAGCGTTCTGGCCAGCCTGACATACAGAATTTCCTGAAACAGCTCTGCAAGTTCCTGGTCTACCAATCCGGCTGCGCCGGACTGTATCACAGGTGGCGCAATAGAAATTCTCTGACTGTAGTCATGTTTCACCGGGTCCTGCCCAGACTGAGCGAAGGTGACGACCCGGAATGGAGCATGCGCTGCGACACGTTCCTGAATTGCCTGGATTTCTTCAAAAAGCATTACACGGTCGTGACTCTGGAACAGGTCTTGGCCATGGAACAATCGGGCGTCAGATTGCCGCCCAGAAGCCTGTTGATCACGTTTGATGACGGCTGGGCCGATACCGAGCAATATGCCCTGCCACTACTGGAGCAGGCCGGTGTGCGCGGTACCATATTTGTTGCCGGATCCGCGATCGGCCGGCCAGCACCGTTCTGGCAGGAAGCTGTTTTCGCCCTGCTCAGTACCGATCCTGACGGTTGCAGTCAGCTCAATTCCGCCTTGACCGAAGTCGGGATTGATGCATCATTTTCCCTGCCATCCTGCGATGAAGCCGCAGTACGCAGCGTCATCGCAGGTCTGAACGGTACCGAACCGGACCGGCTGGCGCGTCTGGCCGAATTACTGCACAATCGTTCCGGAGCCAGACCGTTCATGCTGACTGCCGGCCAACTGCAGCGACTGGCTGTGACGCAAAGCATTGGCGCGCACGGCTATTCGCATCAACCTCTGACCAGCCTTGCCATGCCGGTTGACGACGTTCTGGCAGCGCGCCGTACGCTGACACTGGCACTGGGTGCGCTCCCGATCACGGCGCTCTCCTTTCCGCATGGCGCCTATAATCCCGCTGTCCTGGATGCGTGCCGTCAGTCCCAATACCGGTTATTGTTCAGCAGCGATCCTGTTTTGAATAGCAACCGACCAGTGGCGCAAAATTCGCCGGTACTGGGAAGAATTGCGGTATCCGAGCGCGACATCACCGACACCCGCGAACGCTTCCATCCGTTCATGTTGGCATTCTGGCTGTTTACTCGCCCGCTCTGTCAGGAGATGCATCGTGGATAAACGCCAGCAAGCGCATCAGGTCCGACCGGATCAACTCACCAGCCAGGAAATCGCGTTGTGGAATCGGTTGCAATCCGAGCACCCCGCTCTGGCAACGCCTTTCCTGAGTTACCCGTTTGTGCTCGCGGCACTGCGTGCCGGCGCCGATGTCCGGGTCTGTGTCATTCGCAGCAACGA
>Ga0209067_10000825_pt1 | contig 19448 bp, 11 predicted proteins | sample ColStrG_CSR_2013_FD_187199 | JGI IMG/M metagenome (GOLD analysis project Ga0209067, IMG submission 187199) | Freshwater sediment microbial communities in response to fracking from Pennsylvania, USA - Cold Stream Run_MetaG_CSR_2013 (SPAdes)... | ecosystem: Environmental > Aquatic > Freshwater >...
ACATTGATTATAAGGACATATGGGATTTAAAGAGTAACAAGTCCTGGGATAATATTGGACTAAATGTACATGTTGACTTAAACTATTCTAACCAAAAGGCAACTAGGGAAATTTTTAATCTACCGGAAATTGAAATTGATAAGAATTTATTAGGGAAATTCTCTTTTGACTTAAAATTTAAGAAAAATTTAGAATTAGAATATCAAGGATCAATCATGTCATCCTCTCAAAAAATTCCAAATACACCAACAAATTATGTTTTCTCTATCAATGAGAATGTTGATGCTTTAATTTCATTGAATCAGAGTTCCAGTGTAAAAATAATAGCTGAACATAGTTATACAAATTTTGTAAATGGAGGGTCATATAAGGGAATTTTTATTGACTTAACCTTTAAGCATAAATTGAACAAGAAAATTGAGATTAGTTTGAATGGTTATAATGTTTTTAACGTTAAAACATTCACAAGTTACTCTAATAATAGCTTTTCTCTTATGAAAAGTACTTATCCATTGAGACCAGCAAATTTAATTTTTAAGGCAGCATATAATTTTTGATTTTAGGAAAATAAATGTTATACTTAAAGAAAAAAAAATATGAAAAAAATCAAATTAATGTTAGCTTTTTCAGCTTTGTTTGTAGCATTTGCATTCAATGCAAATGCTAAGTCAATGTCAAATTCTGCAAGGAATGCAACATTCACTTTAAATACTTCTTGTGGGGTTACTGTTACAGTAACATGCACTTGTTCTACTGGTCAGGATGTGGTAAATACCGCAATAGCTGTGAACAATGCAATTTGTGGTGGTTAATCTACCTCGTTAGAATTTATTTAATAGCAAGGCAAATAGACCGTTTAGATTTATTTCTAAACGGTCTATTTATGTTTTAAGGAACTATTAGTTGTAGTGTAGTGACCTCCTGTAACCCCTCCTAAAAATTGGACCGATTGAATTTAGAATTATCGTTAAATTCAAATGTCCCATGAAAAAGAGTCCAATCACCGAACCCTGTACCCCCCCCCTAAAAATCGGACCGCTTGAATTTAGAATAATCCTTAAATTCAAATTGTAATACCCCCCAAATTAGGTCAGCTTTGGAGACTTAATTTTCAACTTGAGGCCCCCCATTTTTAGGACACGCTAATTTAGAAAAACAGGCTTTTCCTGGGCTTTCAGATTTTCTGTTTTCCGAAAGGTATTTATTTTTTTCCTGATTAATTAATTCTTCTGGGGTAAGGTTATTTAATGAACTATGAGGCCTGAAATGATTGTTTTCTTGCCTCCAATTTTCAATCTTTTGATGAGTGTGTCTACTAAACAATTATTGTTAAAAAAATAGGCTCAAAATCGTATATCTTGAGCCTAAACAATTAATCAAATACCCATTAACCACGATTAAGGGGTTTCTTTGATAGTCTGGTAAGGGACAGAACTACCCATAATCAGTATGCTTTATTTTTTTAAGAGGTATAAAGAACAAAAACAACCCGCAGACCCCTTATGGTTTAATTGACCACAAGATAGTTTATTTTTCTAATAATTCTAGTGGATTTGCATTTAATTTATTTCAATTCCTTTAATTAAAAGCTCGTAAATGATTTTAAGACTATAATAAATAACAGAGATGGAGGTAAAAGACTAAAATGATCAAAGTATACAGCGAATTAGAAAAACCCTTATAATTGAAAAATATTCTTTAAAAAACCTATTAAACTATTAAACAAGCTATTGGATGGTCATACACCTGCTCGCGGGCAAACCATTTAAATATTTAAGTGTATATGAACTTTCCAGATGAAATTATTGATGCCCTGTCGGTCGATTGCGTGGTATTCGGGTTTAAAAATGGAGTACTTTATGTTCTCCTCGTAAAGCACGGGGAAGGATTATCAAAAGGAATGTGGGCATTACCTGGAAGCTGGGTAAAATACAATGAGAATTTGGACGATGCTGCTTATCGAATTCTTCGCTCGCAAACCTCTGTCTCCAAAATTTATTTGGAACAATTTAGGACTTTTGGTGATTTGTCAAGATATCCCACCCGTAGAGTAATCACCGTTTCATATTATGCTTTAGTAAACACCGAGGCTTTTGAGCTTCATCCAGGGGTGACGGTATCTGATGCCCAGTGGTTTGACTTTAATAAAAAGCCACCATTGGTTTATGATCATACGGGAATTTTACAAGCCTGTTTTTCCTTTTTACGACATAAAGTTCAGCACGAGCCTATTGGATTCAATCTCCTCCCAAAAAAATTTACTCTTTTGCAGTTACAAGAACTATATGAAGCTATATTGGGGGTGGGGCTCGATAAGTCAAATTTTAGAAGAAAATTCTTGAAAATGAATTTGTTAATCCCTGTGGAAGAATATCAGCTCAATGTACCGCATCGTGCAGCCAAACTCTATACTTTTGATAAGAAGATTTACGATAAACTAATAGAGAACGGTTTCTCATTTGAAGTATAATAAGACCTCAGCTAGTTTTATTTTATAAATTCTTCAGTTTCTGCTAAAATACTTAGTCTAATAAGCCTTTTAACAATAGGTGCAAATTGCAGATGAATGACGTATTACATTAATTTTTTTTCTCCTGGAGATAGGCAAACGGAAATAATTCCGCGGTTTTCAAAATAGGGGAGCATAAATCATGAAGACCCGCCACATGGGTATAAAAATGATGGTAGAACCTTTATTAGTCTGGTAGTTTTTGGTTTGATTATATCTTTTGCTTTAGAAGGTTCTGTTCACCGAATTTTCATCCGATAAAAAAATCTTAAAATAAATTTGGAATTGTCAAATTGATTTTGCTAACTTGTAGTCAATATAACCATAAGTAAAAATATTAAGCTTCACCAACCAATTTTTTTAAAATTCTGCTATGAAAAATGAAATGACTCTGCCAGACGACCTACCTTAGAAACAAATTTCCATTGGTTCGGATTGTGTCAATCTGAAATCATCTAAATAATTCCTTTTTCTTTTTTATAGATCTGTTAACCCTAACGAAATCAAAATTTTGGGGGGGAGGGATGGACTTTGTCTAAACTTTTTAAAAAAATTTTATCGAATGAAACCATTTTTTACCATACTCGTCTTTTTGGGCTATTTATTTTTTAGTTCTCTGTACATCTTCGCTCAGGGGATTCAGGAACAAGAAATAAAAGGAGACGTATCCGATGAAAAAGGAAGCCCATTACCTGGGGTTACGGTAAAGGGAAAAAACTCTGCAATTGCTGTTATTACGAACGGTAATGGTGAGTTTTTTATCAAAATTCCCCTCACAGTCAAAACTTTAATTCTTTCATCCATTGGGATGCAATCTCAAGAAATCCTCGTTGGGAAAAAGGGCGTGATCCATTGTGTTTTAAAAAATTCCACTACGACCTTGAATGACATCGTGGTAATAGGTTATGGTTCCCAAAAGAAAGGAGATGTGAATGGGGCGATATCAAGTGTTTCGGCAAAAGAGATCGAAAACATTCCTCAGGTCAGCATTGATCAACTTTTACAGGGAAAAGCCTCCGGAGTTACTATAACTCAAAACTCAGGAGCCCCAGGAAGCCAAACATCGGTTCATATTCGTGGGATCACCTCCCTTAGTTTATCAAATGAACCCTTATATGTGATCGATGGGATCCCAGTTTCTGGAGATGCAAATAATCAAGCGACTAGTGGACAGTCAGTTGCCGCATTAAATGGTAATAATTACCCAGGTGAGAGTGGAGTAAGTCCCTTATCGCTCTTAAACCCAAGTGATATCGAATCCATTCAGATATTAAAAGATGCTTCTGCATCGGCTATTTATGGCTCTCAAGCGTCCAATGGAGTTGTAATGATTACGACCAAGCATGGCAAGGTTGGATCGCCTCAAATTAGCTACGATGGTTATTTAGGAACGCAGGAGCAGGGAAAATTCCTGCCACTTATGACTTTACCCCAATATGCCAATTTGGAAAATGCCTTAGCCGATAATGAAGGGCTACCCCGTAGGGTGGAATTTGCAAATCCTTCCTTGCTGGGTCCCGGTACGGATTGGCAGAAAGCCATTTTTAAATCCGCCACTGAACAAAATCATCAGATTTCTATTTCTGGAGGGAAATTGGGGACCGACTTTTATATTTCTGGAGGATATTTAAAGCAGGATGGAACGATTATCGGAAATAATTTTCAGCGATATTCTTTTCGATCCAATATTAACAGTCAAGTAAAAGATTGGTTAAAATTTGGCACCACCCTATCAGGAAGCCGCTCCTACCAAAACGCTTCCATTAGTAATAATTATGGAATTGTTTATTTAGCCTTATTGGCCCCTCCCGATGAACCCGTCTATAATGCCGATGGGAGCTTTGCAGGACCTCCTGCCAATCAGGAAAATGACGTAAATAAGTTCAATCCTGTCGCTTCGGCCCTCAGTATTACCAATTTATTGGAAAGAAGCAATTTGAGTGGTAGCGCTTATGCGGAATTGAAAATTTTTAAAGATTTAACCCTTCGGTCGGAAGTGAATGGAGATTTTAATTTTGGAAAGCAAACCGTATTTAATCCTACCTATACCTACGGTGCCAATACTAATTCAACCAATAAATTACAGGAATACCAGCCGAGCTCAAATTACTGGGCTTGGAAGGAATATTTTTCTTATAAACATATTTTTGCGAAAAAGCATGATTTGCAGGCAACGTTGGGTCATGAGGTGAACTCCACTCATTGGAATGGAACCACAGAGTCGATCCAAAACTTCTTAAGCAACGACTTACAAACCTTAAATTTAGGAACCGCTAAAACGGCCATTGTTAATGAGTATAAGGATGCATCCTCTTTAGAGTCCTATTTTGCTCGGTCCATCTATACCTATGCAAATAAATATAGTTTAACAGCTACCATCCGATCAGATCGGTCCTCAAAATTCGCCTATGGCCACCAAATCGGTTATTTTCCGGCCTTTGGTCTTTCTTGGAGGGTTTCAGAGGAAGGATTTATGAAAAATGCAAAAGAGTGGGCGAGCAACGTGAAGCTTCGCTTAGGTTATGGTCAGGTTGGAAACCAAAATGTTCCCAACTACCTCTACGGCGCGGCTTTGAATTCTATTAATACGGGATTAGGGACAGGGTTTTATGTGGATAAGGTACAAAACCCGGGTCTAACCTGGGAAACGGCGATCCAGTCCAATTTAGGGATTGATTTTACCATTTTAAAAGATCGAGTGGAAGGATCCTTCGATGTGTATGATAAAACCTCCAAAAACTTTTTATTCCAAACCCCGCTTCCCGCCTTTGTGGTGGGAGGGAGTGCTGAATATTCACCCTATGGTTCTATTAATCCACCCTATATCAATGGAGGCAAAATAAGTAATCGAGGATTTGAATTTAATATTACGAGCCACAATATTCAGTCTAAATCATTTTCTTGGAATACCACAATCATTTTTTCCCATTATAAAAACAAAGTCCTTTCCCTCGCGAGTGGAGTACCCTTTATAAATGGTAATTTAAGTGTCGGATTTTTAAACTTTACCCTCACCAAAACTCAAGCCGGTGGACCCGTCGGAGAATTTTTTGGATATAAATCCTTAGGAACTTTTAAAACAACGGATCAATTAGCGAGCGCACCGATTCAATTCGGACAGTCCGTTCAAAATAGTGGTAATGGTACTTGGCTAGGGGATATACAGTACGAGGACACAAACCATGATGGAGTGGTAGACGCGAAAGATCAGGTTCCAATTGGAGATCCCAATCCAAAATTTACTTATGCAATCACCAATACGTTTGCGTTTAAAGGAATAGATTTAAGTATTTTCCTCAATGGCTCCTATGGAGCTAAAATTGATAATGTATTAAATTATCAAATTGCTGGGTTAGGTCAATTATATGCGAACCAATTAGCATCGGTTTCTAGTTTTTGGTCTCCCACCAATTCTAGTTCCAATATCCCGGCCCCAAGAAATGGGAATAACCCCAATTTATATCCATCCGATCGGTTTATTGAAAGTGGTTCATATTTAAGGGTTCAAAATGTAACCTTAGGCTATACATTTCCTTCAAATCTCATCCATACAATTCGAGCCACCCAATTGAAGATTTACGTGAGCGGTCAGAATTTATGGGTTTTTACCCCTTATAAGGGTCTAGATCCAGAAATTGGAGCAAATAATCAAGGGGTATTCTTGTCAGGTATTGATATTGGGAGATATCCAAGTCCCCGCATTATCACAGCTGGTATTAAGGTGCAATTTTAATATAAATGAAAATGAGAAAGTTTATCATCTTGACGATTTTAACGGGGGCTATGCTCCTATTGGTAGGGACCTCCTGTAAAAAAGAGTTCTTTAACCATCCACCCGAAGCGGCCATCACCGTGGGGAACTTCTACCAAACCACCGACCAGGTGAAAGCTAGTACGAATGGTTTATATAGTGCGGTTTGGTTTGGATACGTTGGAAAATCGGGTTTATCCATCTGCGAATTAGCAGGTGGAAATGGACGTACCTATTCCCCTGACATTAGTGCTTATGGCACCTTCTCTGCATTTTCTTCCATCAGTACCGATTTTGAAAATAGTGCATCCTGGAATGCATTTTATAATGTAATCGCGCAATCGAATGCACTTATTAATAATTTGCCGGTACAAGTATCTTCCAATGTGGCCCCAGCGGATGTGAATAATGCATTAGGCGAGGCCCATTTTATGCGGGCGGTGGCCTATTTTCACCTCGTCCGTATTTACGGGAATGTACCTATTGTCACCAATAGTACAGATTTAATCTCCAATTACCAGGTACATACCAACCCAGTGGCCGATATCTATAAGTTTATCATAAAGGATTTATTATTTGCTGAAACGAATTGTAACAAAATGATTCGGGGATCAACGTATGCTTCCAATGCGCGAGTTTCTAGTGGCTCGGCTTCGGCGATGCTTGCAAAAGTATACCTCTATATGAGGGATTATGCGGATGCAAGATCAGAAGCGGAGAAGGTGATCAATAGTGGAGAGTTTAAGTTATATGGGGTTGATATTCCTGGCAAAACTTTTTCAGACCTGTTTTTAACGGCTAATAATAATAACGAAGAATCCATTTTTCAACTCCAGTGGGCGGGTGGTGCTGCTTATGGATTTGGAAACCCCGAACAATCCATTTTGGCTTATAATTCCACGATCACCGGTACTAGTGACGGATACGCACAGATTGGTCCAACCTTTAACTTACAAGATTTATATAGTTCGAGTGACCAACGGAGAAAGTCCACCATCATGTTGCCCGGAGATCATTATCCGGAATTAGATCAATCGACAGGAGGATTTACCTTTCCGGGATTTCCTCAGGCTGGCAGCGCTCAAAATACCAACGCTGCCGTAAAAAAATATGTAGTGGGTACACCCGCCGATAACGGAGGAATAGGAGCCATGCAATCCACGGGAAATAATACATATATCATGCGCTATGCCGAAGTCTTCCTTATTGAAGCAGAGGCGGTGATGGCCGGGGCCAAAACAAGCTCGGATCCGATGGCCTTGAATGCCATCAATAAAATTAGAACAAGGGCAGGGCTATCTCCTTTAACGGTGATCGACCGCTCAGGATTTGTTCCCAATCCGAATTATGTAGCCGGGAGTAATTTGGATAGTCAGCATTGGCCAACGATCTATAAGGATGACCTTTTTGATGAAAGAAGAAGAGAATTGGCTTTTGAAAATGATTTATGGTACGATTTAGGGAGATTAGACGGTTTTAATGTACCCAATCATCCCCTTGCCATTCAAATTATTAGTCAACAAGACCGGGGTATTGCCATTGATAACTCCAGTTCAGCGGAAGTAAATCGGTATCCCTCTTATGAGGCGCCTACGAGCGGCCAATTTTTATTCCCGTACCCAGCTACAGAAGTTTCAGCAGACCCTTTACTCACCCAAGCCCCAGTACCCTATAAATTTTAATGCCATGCTTATTACACAACGATCATTAACGCATTGTTTACTATTACTTTTCTTCTTAGGAAGTACGCTTTATTTTTTTGCTTGTAAGAAGGATAATACCAGTGGAGGAAAGCCTACGATTACCCTCGTAAGGCTATTAGCCAAAAATGATACGGTTCAAAATGTAAAGATGCAGGTAACCCTAGATTCGTTTATTGTGAATGATGTTTATAACCGGGTTGTTGCCTTTGATTCTACGGTTCTCTCAGGTCACTTTTTTACGACTTATGCTCTCATTGGCAATAATTTGCAATCCACCTCCTCAATAACGGTAAATGGTCGACCTATTTATTTTAATCCCACCTATGTGACGAATCAGGTGATCATTTTTAGTATTACCGATACCTTGGTTCCAACAGGATCCAATGTTTCTAATCAATTGGTGGTGACCACTAAAAACGGAAGTGCAAGCTTTAATTTTAATTTACTGCAGTTGCCTCCCTCCATTACCAGTTTTTCTCCCTTATCTGCCAGTACAGGCGATACAGTAACCATTGTAGGAACTCGGTTAAACGGAGCCACCAATGTAAAATTTGGAACCACTCCGGCCACGATTGTGGGCACACCAACCGCTAATAAAATTAAGGTTCTGGTCCCTCCCAATGTTTCTCAAGCGAATATTTTTGTATCAACCCCAGGGGGAATTGGAATTTCCCCGCAGACCTATGGTTTTGCCTTTAAAATTTTGGTGTATGATGATTCACTGCATTCGGCCTTTAAGGACAATAGTTATAATAGTACCGAGGTATACAATAGTACGACCCATGTTTACCGTGGAACGAATGCCATTGATGTGACTTTTACAGCACAATATGGGGCGTTGCAAATTGAACCTTCCGGTGCACCCCTATCCATTTCAGGAGCTGGCATAAGTTCTATTGAATTTAAGGCCTATGGAGACCCGAATACGGTAAAATCCGGCAATCAACTTCAAGTGTATTTTAATGGAAATTATATGGCTCAAGCCCAGGTCAATCTGCTGCCAGGTTGGAACGTTTATGTCATTCCTATTAGCAGTGTGGACCCCACCCTTACCAAAATTACCAATGTGGCCATTCAAGCAGGAGGTTCGGTCTTAATCCCAAGTTCGGTATGGATTGATGATATCGCCTTTTTATAAAATCTGTTTAAACAAAACCATCCGATTTCACTATTTATCTAAATCATCATTCCATGAAATCAATCAATCCCAGAAGGAATCTCGTACCTTTTCTTTGGATTTTTTCTTTATCCATCTTTCTTTTTAATTGTAAGCGAAATAGCCCCAACCCTACACCCCTTCCCCCCATAAAGATGGATACATCGGGTACAATCCTAAGTTTACTCAACGGAAATACGAGCTTCCCGAATATGGCGTTTGCCGTTTCACTAGCTCATATGTCAATTCCTGATTATGTGAATACCGTTAAACGGGAAGCAAATTATGTAACCTTTGAAAATGAGTTGAAAAATGGAAGCATTATGAATCCGAACGGCTCCTTTAATTTTACCAATGCGGATGCACTCTACTCTATATGTTCTCAAAACGGATTGAATGTTTTTGGACATAATTTATGTTGGTACCAACAGCAAAATGCATCCTATTTTTATAAAGTAATTAAAGCCCTCAACAAACCGGCTACCGGCGGGGGGAGCGCGAACCTTCTTTCCTATGGAGATTTCGAGCAAGGATCAGGAAATTCACCTACCGGGAGTACTACGTTTACCGGTTGGAACAATATTGTGGGAGGAAGTTCCGTAGGCACATTTCTTCCTGTTGTAGATCAAAGCGATGGTGGCTCAAGGGCCATGCAGGTAACAGTAACGCAAGCCGGGGCCAATTCATATGATTTACAATCCATTGGTCCAAAAATAAATGTGATATCGGGAAACTATTATCTAGTAACGGTTCATATTAACTCACAAAGTACAGGCGCCATTCAACTTGTACTGCAAAATTCCAGCTATGTCAATACCCAAATAAGCACTTCACCGGGGTGGAATACTTATTACTGGACAGTTAAAATTGGAGAGTCGAATCCGATTTTTCGATTAAATTTTCCGACTTCAGGTGTTTATACCTTTGATAATATTTCCATCATTCCTTCTAATAACCTGATTTCCGGTGGAGACTTTGAACAAGGTTCTGGTAATTCTCCTACGGGTAATACCACCTTTACGGGTTGGAATAATATTATAGGCGGAACTTCTTCTGGATCCTTCCTACCTGTTACGGATCAGAATGATGGAGGATCTAGAGCCATGCAAGTGTCGGTGACCATGCCTGGCGCCAATGCCTATGATATGCAGTCCATCGGACCCCAGTTTAATGCCACCCCTGGCATCCTTTATTTGGTTTCAGTGAATATCAATTCTGCTAGCGCTGGTTCAGTTCAGTTAGTGCTTCAGAATTCGGGATATGTAAACACCACCCTTCAAACTTATCCTGGCTGGAATACCTATTATTGGCCTGTAGTCATCCAAGAAGCAAATCCCATTTTTCGATTAAACTTTCCCACCAAAGGAGTTTATACCTTTGATAATATTTCGATCGTAAATCCGGCCGTCGGTCCACCGGCGACGCCTGCGATCATAGCTACGCCCACCATGATTTCAGCTCAGGTGGATAGTCTCCTAAAAAACAATATTTTAACCACCGTAGGTCACTACTTCGGTAAAATAAAAGCGTGGGACGTAGTCAATGAGCCCATGGCCGATGGGACTGGAGCCCTGAGGACGAAATCTAACTTTAAAATTTCGGATTCCTCCTCGCAGTTCCTTTGGGCCGATTACCTCGGTAGAAATTTTACATTAAAAGCCTTTCAATATGCCAAAGCTGCGGATCCCAAAGCGCTATTATTTATTAATGAATATAATCTCGAAGATGGTAGTCCTAAATTAGATTCCTTGATTGCCTATGTAAGCCAGCAAAATGCGGCTGGGGCTAAAATCGATGGGATAGGTACTCAAATGCATATCAGTTTAAGAACCTTGAATAAAAACATTGATAATATGTTTTTGAAGCTGGCTAAAACAGGGCTCAAAATCAGAATCTCGGAAATGGATATTTCGGTGAATCTAAATAAGAACCCAACCTTCCAACCCGATTCGAATACCTTGGCCTTCCAAGGCAACTTGTATCAATACGTGGTGAAATCTTATATCAAAAATGTTCCCGCTGCTCAGCGATTTGGGGTAACCGTTTGGGGTTTGCGCGATCCGGAGAGCTACTTAAATCAGCCAGGTAATCCAGAATTTCCCTTACTTTTTGATAAAAATTATAAGAAAAAACCGGATTACCATTCCATTTTGGGAGCATTAAAAGGTCAATAAAAATCCTATATACTGGAAGGAAATGCAAAAGTTAAAATATAATGGAATCTTCATTATTCTCCTTTTTTCTATGACCTTAAAGGCTCAATTTCCGTTTCAAAATCCAGTCCTGGATCGAGATTTACGGGTTAAAGACCTCATCGGTCGGCTAAGTTTGGATGAAAAGATTAGTTTAATGATGAATCAAAGCCCAGCGATAGCTCGATTAGGGATCCCTGCCTATAATTGGTGGAGTGAAGGGTTGCACGGCGTGGCCAGGTCCGGCCTGGCGACGGTATTCCCTCAAGCCATTGGCCTGGCTGCAACCTTTAATCCAGTATTGGCACAGCAGGAATCTCGCGTAATATCCTTAGAAGCAAGAGCCATGTTTAATGCTTCTAATAAGCTAGGGGTACATTTCCGTTATGGAGGACTTAGTTTCTGGACACCCAATATTAATATCTTCCGAGACCCCAGGTGGGGAAGGGGACAGGAAACCTATGGAGAAGATCCGTATTTAACTGCTAAAATGGGAGCATCTTTCGTCAAAGGTTTGCAAGGCGATGACCCCAATCATTTAATCGTAGCCGCTTGTGCCAAGCATTTTGCAGTCCATAGCGGTCCAGAGAAATTAAGGCATAGCTTTGATGCCGTCGTTTCGGCTAAAGACCTCCGGGAGACCTATTTGCCCGCATTTAAAGAATTGGTAGGTGCCGGAGTAGAGGCCGTCATGTGTGCTTATAATCGTACTAATCATGAGCCCTGTTGTGGAAGTAACCTATTATTAGATTCCATTTTACGAAAAGAGTGGGGTTTTCAGGGACATGTGGTCACCGATTGTGGGGCTATTGGAGATTTTTATATGGGCCATCAGGTGGTGCCTGGTCAAGCCGAGGCGGTAGCATTGTCCGTAAAGCATGATGTGGATTTGAATTGTGGAGACGAGTATACGGCGCTTAAAGAAGCATTGAATAGAGGCTTACTCTCTGAAAAAGAAATCGACTGGGCCCTCAGTAGAGTATTAAATACTCGTTTTAGGTTGGGTCTTCTGGATCCTCTGGGGTATAACCCACTAGACACCCTTTCTTCGAAATGGATCAATAGTGATGGAAATCGAAAGTTAGCTAGGTTATGCGCCCAACAGTCCATGGTATTATTAAAAAATAATGGAGTCCTCCCCTTGAAAAATAATTTACCGAGATATTACTTAACGGGACCAAGTGCCGCCAACCTGGATGTTCTACTTGGAAATTATTATGGAGTGAACTCCCGGATGGTCTCCATTCTAGAAGGACTATCTTCAGCGATTGATCCTGGAAGTCAATTGCAATATAAGCCTGGTTTCTTATTGGACCAGGAAAACCCCAATCCGAATGATTGGACTACTGGAGATGCAAAAGAGTGTGATGTGACTTTTGTGGCCATGGGAATATCGGGACTTTTGGAAGGAGAGGAGGGGGAATCCATTGCTTCCAACCATGCAGGAGATCGTTTAGACTATAATTTGCCGCCTAACCAAATAAATTTTTTAAAAAAATTGAGAGAAGGGAATTCTCATAAAATTGTCGCCGTAATCACCGGGGGAAGCCCCATGAATCTATCCAAAGTACAGGAATTAGCGGATGCTGTTATTTTGGTTTGGTATCCCGGAGAGGAGGGAGGAAATGCCCTATCGGACCTCGTTTTTGGAAAAGTATCCCCTTCAGGTCATTTACCGGTAACCTTTCCAACATCCCTCGACCAGTTGCCAGCTTATGAAAATTATTCCATGCAGGGCCGTACCTATCGTTATATGAATGGTGACCCACTTTACCCCTTTGGATTTGGTTTATCCTACACCCATTTTTCCTTTGGTCCGGTAACTTTATCCAAATCCAGGATAACCGGTCGGGACTCCTCCCTTTGCGAGGTAGAAGTGACCAATTCTGGTAAAATGGAAGCCGATGAATTAGTTCAGCTTTATGTAACGCCCCCACAAACTGGAAATCAGCCCCATTTTTCACTAAAAGGATTTAAGCGGATTCACCTTTTACCCGGGAAGAGCGAAAAGGTGGCGTTTACTTTGCTGCCAGAAACCTTAAAAAGTATTGGAAAGGATGGAAAGTCTTCCCTTGTTAAGGGAACCTATTCGATTTATTTAGGGGGCTGTTTACCGATCCAACGAAGCATAGACCTCGGTTCAGATCCTTTTCAAGTGGCCCATTTAGTGGTTCGGTGAAACCATGGTTTGTTTCCCCTAAATGAGAAATGAAGAACCAAGCATAACTTATATAATATACGATGTACTTATTAGGCATTGACTTAGGAACCTCCTTCATTAAAATTACTGTATTAGACGCTCAGTCAAGGTGTTGCGTTTATTCGGGTCAGTACCCTGACCGCGAAATGGAAATCGATGTTCTACGGCAGGATTGGGCCGAACAGCATCCGGACCAGTGGTGGTCCTTTATTCAACTGGCCATCCAAAAAGCCAATGCATCAGGCCAATATAATCCCAAGGAAATAGGAGCCATTGGCATTGCCTATCAAATGCACGGGCTTGTACTAGTGGACCAGGATTACCAGGTAATTCGACCGGCAATTCTTTGGTGCGATAGCCGTGCCCTAGGCTATGGTGAAAAAGCGAGCAAATGCCTAGGAACAGTCTACTGTCAAAATCATCTACTAAATTCTCCAGGTAATTTCACAGCCTCTAAGCTCGCTTGGGTAAAAGAGAATGAACCACAAAATTTTGACAGAATCAAATACTGCTTACTTCCTGGAGATTTTATCGCCCTTCGGTTTACCGGAGAATGCACCACGACGCCTTCAGCTCTTTCCGAAGGAATTTTCTGGGATTTTAAGGAAAGACAGCTATCAAAGCCCCTTTTAGAATGTTTTGGATTTCATCAAGACCTTTTTCCAAAAATTCAACCCGTTTTTTCAGTCCATGGGTATCTCATTCATCCGGTGGCTAAAATAATAGGCCTTTCTGCCGGTATCCCCATCAGCTATAAAGCCGGAGACCAGCTAAATAATGCCCTATCGCTCAACGTGATGCAAGAGGGTGAAATGGCCGCTACGGCAGGAACTTCAGGTGTGATCTACCAAGTGGGAACCCATTTTCTTCCGGATCCCGCTTCCAAAACCAATACGTTTTGTCATTTAAATTATTCAGAGAAGGATCCCCTATTAGGAAACCTACTCTGCATCAATGGAACGGGAATCCTCTATAAATGGATCAAGAATTTAATGGGCGCCCAGGCGAGTTATGAAATGCTAAATCATGAGTCCAGCCTCGTCCCCATTGGATCCAAGGGTTTAAGCGTTTTTCCCTTTGGAAATGGGGCTGAGCGCTTATTAGGAAATAAAATGCTAGGTGCTGAAATTGTGGGGATTAACTTGAACCTTCATGATCGGCCTTTTTTAGTGCGCGCCGCGATGGAAGGGATTGCGTTTTCCTTTCGATACGGGCTTGAGATCCTCCAACAAAATGGAATGAAGATGGAGACCATTCGAGCGCACCGGACGAATCTTTTTTTAAGTCCTGTGTTTAGAAAGTCTTGGGCGGCCTTGACCGGATTGCCTTTACTACTCTTGGAGAATAACGCTCCGATGGGTGCTTCGATGGGTGCAGGAATAGGATCGGGCGTTTATCACAATCCAGAAGAAGCCTTTCAAAATCTGAACTTTCAGGTGGAAGACGTAGATCCGGAATATGCTGCCCTGGAGGATGTTTATGGAGAATGGAAAAATCAATTAGAAAAAAAATTATAAATGAGCCATGAAAAAAATAATAACCGGAGAGCTAGAATATTTTCCCAGTATTAAAAGTATTGAATTTGAAGGTCCTTCATCGGATAATCCATTGGCCTTTCGATATTATAACCCCATCCAAAAAGTAGGAGATAAGACTATGGATGAACATTTTAAGTTTTCCATGGCCTATTGGCATAGTTTAGTCGGGAATGGGGCCGATCCTTTCGGAGAAGCTACTCATCACTTTCCCTGGAATCGTGGCACAGACCCCTATCAAAGAGCGCAACAAAAAATGGATGCGGCGTTTGAATTAATGACCAAACTTGGCTTGAATTATTATTGCTTTCATGATTTGGATTTAATTGATTTTACGTCCTATGACCTATTAGAAAATGAAAGCAGGCTTCTAAGAATAGTTCAATATGCACAAAAAAAGCAGTTGGAATCAGGAATTGAATTGCTATGGGGAACGGCCAATCTCTTTTCGAATGCTAAGTTTATGAATGGAGCGGCGACGAATCCAGATTTCCTAGTATTAGCTCATGGGGGAGCCCAGGTAAAAGCGGCATTGGATGCAACCATAGAATTAGGAGGGCACAATTTTGTTTTCTGGGGAGGCCGGGAGGGCTATATGTCCCTGCTAAACACCGATATGAAAAGAGAAAAGGAACATTTGGCCAAATTTTTATCCATGAGCCGAGATTATGCTCGTAAAAATGGATTTAAAGGAAATTTCTTTATTGAGCCTAAACCTTGTGAACCGACCAAGCATCAATATGATTTCGATGCGGCTACCGTATTGGGTTTCTTAAAAGAATTTAATTTACACCATGATTTTAAATTAAATATAGAGGTCAACCATGCCACCTTAGCGGGGCATACCTTCGTTCATGAATTACAAGTTGCAGCCGATTCGGGTGCTTTAGGCTCTATTGATGCGAATCGCGGAGATGAACAAAATGGATGGGACACCGACCAATTTCCCAACAATGCATCAGAATTAACGGAAGCACTATTGGTTATTTTAACATCAGGTGGATTGCAAGGAGGGGGGGTGAATTTTGATGCAAAAATCAGAAGGAACTCTACCGATCCGGAGGATTTGTTTTATGCCCATATAGGAGGAATGGATTGTTTTGCAAAAGCCTTGCTTTCCGCGCAGAGGATATTGGATCATGGAGAGTGGGCAAAGCTCAAAAAAGAACGATATGCCAGCTTTGATGTAGGCGAAGGAAAATCATTCGAACAAGGAAATATGACCATGGAAAGAGTTCGAGATTATGCCTTAAAAACGGGGGCTCCCAATTTGACTTCTGGAAGACAGGAGTATTTAGAAAATCTGATCAATCGCTTTCAATAAGCTAACCTTTCACTTCCTTTAACCCAAAATTTTCCAGTATGCATTTTCTCCAACCCTTAGATTATTTAGTGTTTCTGTTTTACTTTTTTATGGTGGCGGGTTATGGCTTTTGGGTATACCAACGGAAAAAGAATCGAAACGGGGGAACTAAAGATTATTTTTTGGCCGAGGGTTCCTTGACTTGGTGGGCGATTGGTGCTTCCCTCATCGCATCGAATATTTCTGCGGAACAGTTTATTGGCCAAAGTGGATCGGGGTTTAAAATAGGGCTTGCCATTGCCACCTACGAATGGATGGCCGCTTTTACTCTTTTGATCGTAGCTGCTTTTTTTATTCCAGTCTATTTAAAAAACAAAATATATACCATGCCTCAATTTCTGAGTCAGCGATACAATGAGACTGTTTCTTTAATTATGGCGGTATTTTGGCTTTTACTCTATGTCGTGGTAAATCTAACCTCCATTGTTTATTTGGGAGGGCTGGCGATAAGCAGTATTTCTGGGATTAATTTGACCTTTTGTATGGTGGCATTAGCGCTTTTTGCCATGGTAATCACCTTAGGCGGGATGAAAGTAATCGGTTATACCGATGTCCTTCAAGTCTTTTTTTTAATCTTGGGAGGTTTGGTGACGACCGGGATAGCGCTTAATTTGGTGGCCTCTAAATTTGGGCAATCAGGGATCTTTAGTGGTCTGAATTTAATGAGAAGCCATTTTCAGGATCATTTTCATATGATACTGCACAAGGATAACCCAAATTACGTGGATTTGCCAGGGCTGACGGTATTAATTGGTGGGATGTGGATTGTTAATTTAAATTATTGGGGGTGCAATCAATATATTACCCAACGAGCTTTAGGAGCGGACCTGAAAACTGCCCGAAGCGGTATTTTATTTGCAGCATTTTTAAAACTCCTGATGCCCGTCATTGTGGTGTTACCAGGAATAGCCGCCTATGCCCTCTACTCAAAAGGTAATTTTCATACCGAAATGATTCAAAACGGAGAGGTAAATCCAGATAAGGCTTACCCTGTATTGTTAAACTTATTACCGGTGGGTATCAAAGGTTTATCCTTCGCCGCCCTTACTGCAGCCGTGGTCGCTTCCCTTGCCGGTAAGGCCAATTCCATCTCCACGATCTTTACGCTGGATATTTACCATAAAATTTTTAAGCCCCAGGCAGGGGAGAAGGAGTTAGTGTTAACCGGGAAATGGACAGTTATTATCGCCCTTATTTTGGCCGTAGCCATTGCTCCTTTTTTAGGGATTGACAAAAAAGGAGGGTTTCAATTTATCCAAGAATATACTGGTTTTGTTTCACCTGGGATCTTTGCCATGTTTATTTTGGGTTTTTTTTGGAAGAAGGCTACGGCTAATGCAGCCCTATTTGCTACCATTGGTGGTTTTTTGTTTTCTTTAAGCTTAAAAGTGATCCCTAAATGGGTGAACCTTGGTTTCTTAGTCTCCTCGGGATTTTCGGTTAAAACCAATTCCGGAAGGTATGAGATCCCTTTTCTGGATCGGATGGGATTTGTTTTCCTGATCTGCATCGTTGGGATGGTCGTCATCAGCTTGGTGGAGAATAAAAATGGCGCAAGGCCGCATAGCCTTGAAATCGACCGAAGTATGTTTAGGCTTAGCACTAATTTCTGGGTAGGTTCTATTCTAGTTTTGGGGATTCTAGTTGCCTTATATACTGCTCTTTGGTAAAAAAAATAAAACCATTCAATTAAATAAAATAAATTATTCCATAAATCTTTGTTTTGTTGCTTCCTCATTCTCCAAAAATAATTTATCTGGAAAATAAACTTGGTTTAAAAGCCTGCTTAACCAATTATGGTGCAAGGCTATTGAATCTTTATGTTCCGGACTCGAATGGAATTCCATTGGATATAATTATTGGTTCAGATAATTTGGAAGAAATTCAAGCGGATCCTAATAGTTATGGAGGTGCAACCATTGGACGATTTGCGAACCGTATCGAAAATGGAAAATTTAAAATAGGAAACACCCATTACCAACTTCCCAAAACGCACGCCAACCAAACCCTTCATAGTGGTCCCTACGGCTTTCAAAATCGAATTTGGAAAATTTATGAAAGGAAAAAAGACAAAGTAGGATTTCAATTGTTAACCAACCATTTGACAGACGGATTCCCTGGAAACTTGCGTGTAAGGGTACTGTATCAATTAAAAGAAAATGAACTTCGAATTAGTTATGAGGCCCATTCAGATCAGGTGACAGTAATTAACCTTACTAATCATAGCTATTTTAATTTGAATGGGAATGGCAAAGGGGGCATTGAGGATCACCGAATGAAAATCGCATCTAATTTTATTTTAGAAACCAATTCCAGTTTGATTCCTTCTGGACAGCTGTTACCGGTTGAAAATACACCTTTTGATTTTCGCGTGAAAAAGAGGGTAGGAGAACATATTGTAGCAGACCATGAGCAGCTGAAATCGGGAAATGGTTATGATCATACATTTGTAATTCAACCAATTGGCTTGCAATTTCCAATATTAGAGCTTCAGGGGGAGCAAACGGGTCTTAAATTGGAATTATTTACATCGGAGCCTGGGTTGCATCTATATTCTGCGAATCACTTTACGGGTAAAAAAAAATGGAAAGGAATCATGCAAGAAACCCACCGATTGGGGTTAGCGTTAGAAACTCAGCATTTCCCAGATTCTCCCAATCAGCCTCATTTTCCTAGTACTCTTTTAATTCCTGGTAGAACCTTTCATTCAATGACCCGCTTTAAATTTTTTAATTCCAGTCATTAAAATAAAAAGAATTGTTCCAAGCTATTATCTTAAATGGTAGGCATCCCATTATTCCACCAATTAAAAGTTGAATTTCTAGCCTTAACTAGGGTCTTCTCATATTTAAATATTCTGTAATATTTTAAATATGCTTCAAAAATTAACGGTTGGATTTATAAAAAAAATCAAAGTGGATCTGACAAAGTTTGATGGACATTAAGTTAAGGAGTAAAAACCTTAATTTTAATCAACATGTCCAAAAGAAAGCAGTACAGTAAAGAATTCAAAGTAGAAGCCTTGAAAATGGCTGAGAA
>Ga0209067_10000826_pt1 | contig 19438 bp, 20 predicted proteins | sample ColStrG_CSR_2013_FD_187199 | JGI IMG/M metagenome (GOLD analysis project Ga0209067, IMG submission 187199) | Freshwater sediment microbial communities in response to fracking from Pennsylvania, USA - Cold Stream Run_MetaG_CSR_2013 (SPAdes)... | ecosystem: Environmental > Aquatic > Freshwater >...
CGACGATCTGTTTAACAATCTGTTCCGCCTCGAAGCCAAACGGATGAAGGAGCACGGCTACGAATGGGGTACCACTGGACGCAGCTCCTTCATTCAAGACTACGGTGTCCTCGAAACCATCACCAAGATAGAACCCGCCAACAATGCCTGCTCCAAGGCCAAAACCACGAGTATGGTCCGTCGCAAGCCTGGGGCGTCGCCGCTGCTGTTTGGCGAGTTTCTCATGCAGTTGTGCGCCTTCGTCTTTCTGGAGGACATATCCAGCGAGTTGCCGCCTTATGAGGAACGGCTGCTGGGCATTCCGATGGATGATTCGTTGTGGGCCGCCTACCAATCACTAGAGGAAGACATCCGCGAGGCACTGAAGAAGCACAAGGGCAACCGATCGGTCATGAGCCAGATGCTGCACACGCTCTTGCTCTATCCCGACCATCCCTTCGGACTCGGAACGCTGTACGGATCAGAGTTCGATCCGGAACTGGGGCGCAGCGTCAGGTTCGTGATTGCGGAAACCAAGGATCTTCCGGAGGATTCTCTCTATGCCAAGGAAAGAAGGCTGATCGAAGAGATCAAGAGAGAACTGGCGGAGGGACGGCGCTGCCAAGTATTTGCCGTGTACACGCAAAAACACGATACCACGGCACGGCTCCAGCAGATTTTCGCCCGCGAAGGCATCCGCACGGCGGTCTTGCGTTCCAACGTGGGCACGGAAAAGCGCGAAGCCTGGTATGCGAGACAAATCAAGCAGGGCATCCAGGTGGTCATCTGCCATCCCAAGCTCGTCGAAACCCGTCTGGACTTGTGCCTTTACTTCGGCGTTCAAGGAACTGGATCCCATTCCACAGTTTAAGGCGACGGCGAAGCTGGGCGGATTCCTGGAAGCCCGGTTCTCACAATCATTCTAAGTGCGGGGCGGTCCCGGCCGGGCCGCCACGTCCCAACTAGTCATCCCTGGCTTCTTTCTGATGTAGATAAACATCCCGATGAGCATACCAACGGCAATGGCTATGGGGAGGTCGGTAACGATCGTCAAGAGAGATGTTGCGACCCACGCGGCTGCTTCAAGAATTGGAGCCTTGATCAGGTGGGGAATTTCCTGCCAATTCGTCATACTGAAGACGCTTGACAGAATAAGCGCAGATATCACCGGCAACGGAATGAACCGAAAGAGAGGGGCCATAAGAAACAGGAACACGACGAGGAAAACCGCTTGCAGGACGCCTGCAATGGGAGTTTGCGCTCCGAGGCGCGCGTTGTCGAACGTGTGGGAGGAGACTCCAGAAGTCGGTAGCCCCCCGGCGAAAGCACAAGCTAAATTTACGCCCCCTTGCACAAAGAGCTCACCATTTGAATTAGAGCGTTCGCCAGTGAGTTTGGCTGCGAGTCCCATAGCTTGGTATGACTCGGTGGCGACCAGAACTGCTATCGCGAACCCCTGGGCAAGAACGCTGCCAAGCAGATCGAGCTTGAAGGCTCCAGCCAGATGCATGCGGTATGACATTAAGTCTGATCCGAAGAGCGATTCGATAGTGTGCACGGGGAAATGTCCGAACTTCACCAACAAAGCACCAATGGCAAGCGCGATAAGGCTGGTCGGAATGTATCTGGATGCCCTTCTGCAGGCCATTATCAGAATCAAGGTCGCAAAGGCCAAAATCATTGCGTGCGGCTCGATCTGCACGGGATATCGCACAAGCGCTAGCGCTGCGCGGGGGACTGGATCGGCGATGATTTGCGAACCGATGCCAAGAAGTTCGGGAACTTGCTGGCTAACGACAAGGACTGCGATACCCGTTGAGAAACCGACGACGACAGGACGCGGAAGCATTCGGATGCCTGCTCCGAGGGCGATTACCCCGACAAACACCAAGAGAACGCCCGCTAACAACGTAGACAGAGACAGAGCGATGATTCCTTCTCGGGCGACGATGCTCGACGCAACTGCGACGAAGACAACGTTCGGCGCAGTGACGCGAATCTTGGAATCTCCAAACACTGAAGCTAGAAACCCAGCGATGGCCGCGCAGAAAACTCCGTAAAGCGGAGGTACTCCGGTAGCAATCGCGATGGCGATGGCGAGTGGAAAGATCTGCCAAGCGAGAAACAGCGCCGCGAACGTGTCTGAGCGGAAGCGGAAACGGTCGTAGTAGCTAAGACAGACTACGAACTTCGGCAGCCAAGTCATATATCGAACCGCTCAGTTTGCGGTGTCCTGAGCACGTCAGATTCCCCGCCTCGCTCAAGCGGAGACTCCGTGAATCCTCACCACACCAAAGATCCGAATTGCGTGTCAACCCGCGCGGTCGTTGTGCAGTCGTTCAGCCAGACGTCCGATGGCGAGGAGGATTCCATGAAGAAGAGCTTGTGGCCGAGGTGGACAACCAGGAATGTGAACATCCACCGGAAGTACTTTATCGACGCCTCCAAGAGACGCATAGTTCACGCCGAAGATGCCGCCACTGATTCCGCAAGCGCCAACCGCGACGACTACCTTTGGTTCCGCCATCGCCCGATACGTCTTCAAAAGCGCGAGCTCCATATTCCGCGTTACCGGGCCAGTGACGAGGAGCATGTCGGCATGACGAGGAGAGGCAACGAATTGGATTCCGAAGCGTTCGATGTCGTGGATCGGATTGTTCAGGGCGACAATCTCCAGTTCGCATCCGTTGCATGACCCGGCATCCACTTCACGGATGGAGAGAGACCGGCCCAGGATTTTCTGGATGGTTTCGCGCGCTTTCTGCCCAAGGTTCTCGACGTCCGTTTCGGTACTCACCAACTTGCGATCAACTTTACGCAACACGCGGTGCGTGCGGTCGGCATTCAGTGTGTATTCGGCGGTAAGAACCAGGTTGCGGCGGTCCGATGTCGCCAGTGCAAATTCCTGCGTGATGCGCACCGCCTGCTCGGACGACGAGTCGGCGCACAAGCCGCAGAAGACACAGAGACCGTAATCGACGGTGGCTTTCCGGGAATCACCGTTGTCGGATAGGGAAATAGCTCCGGTTGGACACACCTCGACAGCAGGTCGCGCGTCTTTCCATTTGTCGAAATCGAAGCTCGGACGTCCACGAAAGCGATCGGACACCTTAGTGGGCTCGGCCGGATAGTTTGCGGTGACTGTTCCCGTGCTGAACGTCTTTTGAAGAATCTTTAACATTGTTTACCGGTCCGTCCCTGAGTAGGAAAGGTTGAAGCTCTTGTTGATCACCGGAAAATCAGCAATGATGTTTCCCTGGACCGCTTCCACCAGCGCCGGCCAGTTGTTGAGCGAGGGATCTTTGATCTTGCAGCGTTCGAGATGATTGTCTGGCCCAGTGCGGATCCAATGGATGATTTCCCCGCGCCAACCTTCGACTGCGCTCAGAGCACAGCGGTCTGACGGGATGGCCGGCACGGGCACACGGAACTCCCGCTGAAGACCATCCGTCATTGCCCCCCGAACGATGCCAATGGATTCTTTCACTTCATCGATGCGGACCTGCATCCGGTGCCAAACGTCTCCGGCCTGGTAAACCGGGACGCGGAATGAGTAGCGAGGATAGGCGGCGTAAGGGTGATCGCGCCGCACGTCCAGATCGACCCCTGAGGCGCGTCCTCCCACGCCCACGATGCCCAGGTCCCGCGCCTTGTCGGGCCGCAAGACTCCTGTCTGTTCCAGACGATCGCGGGTGGATTCAGAGGAATCAATCAGACTGATCAGGTCCTGAAATTCGCGCGCGAACGAGTCCAGTGTGTTGCGGAGCGTGTCCAGTTGGGCGCGGTCCCAGCCCCTGCGTACTCCGCCGACGCAGATCATTCCTCGCAACAGGCGGCTGCCGGTCATTTGCTCGTTCAGAGTGACCAACGTCTCCTTCAGGCGGCTGGCGTGGGCATTCGCTATGACGAAGCCGACATCGGTCGCAATGGCCCCGATGTCGGCGACATGATTGCCAATACGTTCCAACTCCAGCAGGATGGTCCGCATTACCAGACCGCGCAGCGGCACTTCAACGCTAGCCGCGCGTTCGATGGCCTGACAGAAAGCTGTGCCGTGGGAGAAACTCGAATCTCCCGAAATGCTTTCCGCCAGGAAAACGGCTTTGTGTATGGGCATTTTCTCAAAGAGCTTTTCTGTGCCCTTATGGGTGTAGAACATTCGAAGCTGCAGATAGAGTATGGGTTCACCCGCTACCGCGAAATTGAAGTGCCCTGGCTCGATGATTCCTGCATGGACCGGGCCTACGGGCACTTGCAAGACACCTTCACCGAAAGCCGGCCGATAGATGTGGCGCTCTCCCTCGAAGGGCGGTAACACAGTTTCGAGAGGAAAGTCCCTGCGCAAGGGATAAACGTCGGGCCAATTGTCATGCAAGGCGACCCGGCGGGGATTCGGGTGCCCAACGGCTGTGAGTCCAAACCAATCCTGGATTTCGCGCTCTTGCCAGTTCACCGCGGGTAGTTCAGCGGAGAGCGAGGGAAACTCAAGACCGTCGGATCGCACTGGCGCCTGCACGATCAGGTATTGAGCGCTACCCTTTTGTTCGAAGACGTAGTAGTTGAAGAAAACGCCCTCCACCGAGCGGCGGTCCTCGGCGAAGACCGTAACCAGGCGGGCTCCGAATTCGCCTCGCAGATGTGCTGTGATGGGGCGAATGTCGGGGTCGCTGATAAGAACATAGACTTCATCTTCCCGGTCCGCACGTACGGACTGAACCTGTGGGCCAAGCTTCTGCCGGAGGGCTTCGAACATTGCGGAGGTTGATTGCGTCATCATCCGCCCACCACGATGCCCACTGCACCCTGAATCAGCCTAAACAGTGGAGCCGGTATCCAGAAGCCCATCACGACAATCACAACAGCTAAACCCGCGACCGAGTATTTTTTCCAGCCACACATGTCTGCCGCCGGAAGGCCCGGATCCTCGCCGAGAACCAGACCGGTGATGTGCACGAGGAAGCCGGAAAAAATCAGCACGAGAAAGGAGACGAAGAAAATCGCCAGCACAAAATGGTCTCGCGCAAACCCTGCCCGCAGAACGGTGAACTCACTCTGGAAAAAGCTGAACGGAGGTGAGCCGGTGACCGCAAGGGTCACCATAAGAAAGGCGGCTGCGGTTAATGGCATCGAATGAATCAACCCGCCTTTCGCCCTCCGGAAGAGGTCGGTGTTCAGATGTTGTTGGACATTTCCGGCACAAAAGAAGAGCAGGGGCTTGGTCACCGAATGAAACGTCATGTGCAGAAGCATGCCCAGGATACCCAGAGGCCCTCCGAAGCCGAGTGCCAGCACCATAATCCCGCTGTGGTCAATGCTCGAATAGGCCAGCAGACGCCGGAAGTTCTTCTGCACGAGGATGAAGGGGACGGCCACTCCCATGGAGAGCAGCCCGAACAGAATGAGGAGCTGCGAGCCAAACTGCGGCCCGAGGCATTTCGAACTGAGGATGTAGAACCGGACCAGACCGTAGAGGGCGCAGTTGAGCACGCCGGTGGCAAGCATCGCTGCACCCGGGATCGGCGCCTCACTATACGCATCCGGCTTCCAGGTATGCATGGGAGCGATGCCCGCTTTGGTTCCGTATCCGAGGAGAATGAGGATGAAGGCCAGCCGCATGGTCGGCTTGTCAAACTGGGCGGCGTTTCCCGCGAGGACGGACCAGTTCAGGCCCGCAAGCGTGTCCGTACCGAGGGCCCCATAGGCGGAATAGTAGGTCAGAATCGTCCCGAACAACGCCATTGAAAGACCAACGCCCCCGATGATGGCATACTTCCATGCCGCCTCAAGAGAGGTTTCGCGTCCGTAAAACATAACTAGAAACACCGACGCCAAGGTAGTTCCCTCAACCGCCACCCAGAGTATTCCCAAATTGTTGGCGAGCGCGACCAGCGTCATAGCGAAAACCAGGAAGGGCATGAGAGCGTAATACTCACGCAGCTTGTCGACGGCAAACCGGCCACCCACCTCCTCGGCCTGCTGCAAAACTCCGCTATTCTCTTCGTGACGAAAATAACCGACCGCATAAATGGAGCAGACCAGGGACACAAAAGCTGACAAGAGCACGACTAGCGCACTAAGAGCGTCGGCGTAAAAGAACCCATCCCACAATGAAACCGGACCGCCGCGAAGCACCTGACGAACCAACACGGCGGCAAGGCCGAGCAGAATGGCGAAGGCCGCAAGATTGACGACCTCCATCATGTGCCTCCTTCGTAAGAAGAAGGCCACGGGACCGGCGGCCAAAGGAACAATAAGGAGTGCGAGCAAAATCATAAGTTTGCTTACTCTCTCAACTTCCGCAGCTTGCTGACGTCCATGGAGTCGAACGTCTCGCCGATACGGAAGACGAGAATGCCGAGCACCAATACCGCGACTAGAACATCAAAAAAGATGCCGACCTCAACCACCAATGGCATTCCATAGGTCAATGAAATCGCGGCCAGGAAAAGGCCGTTTTCAAGCGAAAGCAGACCCAAGACCTGCGTTAATGCCTTGCGACGGTTCACCATCACAAAGAAGCCGATCAGGAAAAGTGCGATGGCAACGGCGAGCGTGTTATGCCCAAGCGCCGCTCGGGCAGAAGTCTCTTCCGGATGGTAGAAGGACTCCGCGACCACGTAACCCAGGAGAGTCAGACCGCCTGAGATGAGGATCGACAGCGGGACATTGATCAGTGGCTCGATCTCCCTACGGATCCCGACTCCCTCCACCAGGCGCTCCAGCAACCGGGGAAGCAGTCCCGCTTTTAAGAAGACCGTGAGCAGAGCGGCAATGTAGATATGGCTGGCCTGGTTGAAGTAGGCGATGACGGCCGCAATCGCTCCCAAGAGAAACGACTGCACTGCGAAGATGCGAATGCTCGAAACGATCCCGCGCTGTCCGACCGCGGCGATCTGCAGCACCAGAACCAGCGCCGCCATCAGGGTAATGATTCTATTGCCAAGCTCGGGGTTGGGGACAAAGGGCATAGGCAGCCTTAGAACAGAAATGTCGAAATGAGCGCGAGCGCTCCTAGAATGAAAGCAACCATCAGCAATTCCGGCACGCGAAATAGACGCAACTTCGCGTTGGTGGTTTCGACCAGAACAATCATGCACGCGAGCATGAGCAATTTCGCAAGATAGAAAGCCAGCCCCACACCGATGGTTTGGAGCGTCCAGTCAGAACTCAATCCGAACGGGAAGAACGTATTGACCAGCAGCGTCATGAGCACCAACTGTTTGATGGCAGCGCCCCATTCGATCAATGCGAGATACGGTCCCGAATACTCGAGAATCATCGCTTCGTGGATCATGGTCAATTCGAGGTGGGTCGCCGGGTTGTCAACTGGTATTCGCCCGGTCTCGGCAATCAGCACAATAAAGAGCGCCGCGAATGCCAGCATCTGCGACGGCGCCAGGAACCTCCAACTCTGGCCGACGGCGACTTTCGCCATTTCGCTCAGGTTCGTGGAGTTTGCGCCCAGCGCCACGGTAAAAATCGCAAGCATCATGGCCGGCTCCGCGATTGCGGAAATCGTCATTTCCCGACTGCTGCCCAGACCACCGAACGAGCTTCCGGTGTCGAGCCCGCCAAGGGCAAGGAAGAAGCGGCCAAGCGCCAACAGATAGACCACTGCGAGCACGCCACCGAAGAGGCTGAACGGGGCATGAGTCGTAGTCATGGGAATCATGAGTCCGACCAGCGTGGCCGTCGCGAAGACCATGTAGGGGGCCGCCGAGAAAATCCATGACGCCGTTTCTGGAATGACCATCCCCTTGCGCAATAACTTGAAAATGTCACGGTAGGATTGCAGAATGCCCGGCCCGCGGCGCATCTGAAGTCTCGCCTTCAGAGTCTTGATGGTGCCGCTAAGCAGAGGGGCAACCAGCAACAGCAAGACTAACTGCAGCGCCGAATTGATTAGGACTTCGATCACTTGCGCACCCCGAACAGCAAAAGCAACACGAGGGTTACAAAGATGTACGCCAGATAGGCATGAATGCTTCCCGCCTGAATAGTTCGCATTCTGCTGGAGACCCGGAAGATGAACTCTTGGAGAGGAGCATAAAGCCGCTTCTCGAATGTCGGCTCGATTTCACTCTCGAAACGGATCTCTTTCGGGAAATACGGTGAGACATCGAAGACTGCCTGAATCTCCCGGCGCGGCTTGTACAACACGGAGAAAATCATCCGCAGCGCTTTTGAGAATGCGGTGGCCGTGTATTCATTTTCTTCCGAAAGTCCAGGCAAGCCGCAGTCCCACACCGGTCCGCGCTTGCGCCCGAACCTCCGCACTCCGATCGCGACCAGGAGAGCCGCAGGGACCATCAGAACCAGGAGTCCCACAGCGATGACCAAGGTCGATACCGTGCCACTGGTACGCATGCCGGCGGAGAGTACCAGTCCATGAGTCACCAAATGGCTGGAGACTCGCTGTCCGAGCAATTGCTCAGTCATCGCGTCAAATATCGGGAGAAACCAGGTCACGCCTAAGCCCAGAGCGGCACAAGCCAGCGTCAACCATCCCATGCCAATCAGCATGGTGCGGGGCGCCTCGTGCGCATTCCGTGATTCGGCGGCACGCGGCAGCGCCAGGAACGTGATCGCGAAAGCTTTCACAAAGCATGCGGCTGCCAGCGCTCCAGTCAAGGCCAGCATGGAACCAGCCAGCGGAAACAGAATTCGCGTCAACCCGGGGATCGCGCCGAACCCGGCCAAGAGCGCCTGGTAGGTCAGCCACTCGCTGGCAAATCCGTTCAGCGGGGGAAGGCCGGAGATGGCGACCGCGCCAATCAGAAAACAGAACGCTGTCACCGGCATGGGACGGATGAGGCCGCCCATTTCTTCCATGTTTCGCGTCCCTGTCGAATGCAGCACCGACCCAGCGCCCAGGAACAGAAGGCACTTGAAGATGGCATGATTCAGAGTGTGGAACATCGCTGCGATCAGGGCCACGGCTGCTAGCGTCGGATGCCCAGCCACGCGGAAAATCAAGGCCGCGCCCAAGCCCATAAGAATGATGCCGATATTCTCGATGCTGTGGTAAGCCAGGAGCCGTTTGAGGTCGTGTTCCATTAGGGCGTACAAGACGCCAAGAACGGCCGAGACGACTCCGACGATGAGAACCAGCAAGCCGGCCCAGGACGGCACTCCTCCCAGCACATCCAGAAAAATGCGGGCCATGCCGTAGATTCCGGTCTTGATCACGATGCCGGAAAGCAGCGCTGAGACATTGCTCGGTGCAACCGGATGGGCCGCCGGCAGCCAGATATGGAAGGGAATAACGCCGGCTTTAATGGCGAATCCCAGAAAAAACAGAACAAACGCAGCGGTCTGCTGGCCGCTGTTCAGTTGGGCCGCAATGGGACGGAAGCTGGCGAATTCGGCGCTGCCAGTGGAGTTGATCAATAGAGCGAAGCCAAGAAGCAGGCACCCGGCGTCGATATGCGCCATGATGATGTAGAGCAGACCCGCTCGTCTGGTCTCCCGGTCTTCGTGGTAGAAAGTCACCAGTCCGTAAGCGGCCAGCGCCATCACTTCCCATGCGATCAGAAACAGGAAGGCATTTGCGGCGGTAAAGACAACCGTCAGGCTGAGTAGTAAGAGATTGAACAAGAAGCCGAAGAGGCCGATGTTTCTCTTGCCCTCGAATTCTTTCAGGTAGCCGAAAGAATAGATGGAAACTGCGGCCACGGGAATCGCTAGGGCCAGATTGAAGAAGCCGGCCAGAGCGTCGTAGGAGAAGCTGTAGGCGAAAAGCGGAATTCCGGAAGGAACCGACCACGCAACCGGCGTGCCTCGAAGAATGGCGAGAACGGAGGTTAGTCCTTCCAGCGCTGCTCCAGCCAAGGCGGCACTGCAACAAATACGTCGGGCCAGCGCCGGTTTTCGCCAGCAGGCGAGAGAGGCGAAGGCGCCGGCCGCATAGGCGGCCAGGCTAAGCGCGAAGACGAAAGGCAGCGAAATCATATGCACGAGACCTTCTCACTCTGCTGCGATGAGAGAATTCTCGCGTACCGTAGTTCAACGGAGTTTGTGCGGGCCATACGTCCCCTCACCAATCTGTAACGGCACTCCAATGTCCATCCGCCGCGCTAAGACCCCTCACCCGATGAGGCCGTCCTCACTGGCGTCGCCGGCGAAACATCGCTGCTTCTTCGGCCCCAGGTTGTCCCTGCCGGATGTCGCTTCACCACCTCGTGGTACAGGTCTCTGGCTCGGTCGAGGGCTTCTGCCATACTCAGGCAGATATTATCCTCAGCCACGTGGGGGTGAAATTCAGCCTCATGGAGCCGTTTCGCCGGCTGTTCCCTCGCGCCACAAAGAATGAGTTCTCTGCCGGATTCGTGCACCCGGTCGGCAAAATTCTCCAGCGCCTGCAGGCCGGTGGAGTCGATGGCCGTCATATTGCGGAGTCTCAGAATAATGATAGGCGGCAGATCAGGCAGACGAGAAACAATCGTATCGATTTTATCGGTTGAGCCAAACAAGAAGGGGCCATGGATCCTGAAGATGCTGACGTAGGAAGGAATTTCCTTGTGCTGCAAAATATGAACATGCCCCTCATGGATGTATTCCGCCGTCGCCTCTGACACCGTGGTGGTCTGTGTGACTTTCCGGATGAACACCAGCACTGCCAGAATCATGCCGGCTTCCACGGCGACGGTCAGATCGGCGAAGACGGTCAGCATAAACGTCACAAACCAAGCGACAATCTCGAACTTCGATTGTTTGAACAGCTCCGGAATTTCACGCCATTCGCCCATGTTGTAGGAGACCACTAGCAAGATGGCCGCTAAGACGGACAGAGGAATGAAGCGGGCCAGTGGCGCGGCGAAAAGAATGATCGCGAGAAGGGTGAGAGCGTGGATCATTCCTGCGACAGGCGTCTTGGCGCCAGAGCGGATGTTGGTGGCGGTGCGAGCGATCGCTCCCGTGGCCGGTAGTCCCCCGAAGAGCGGTGAGAGAATGTTGGCAACTCCCTGGCCGATCAGTTCGACGTTCGGGTTGTGTTTATCGCCGCTCATGCGGTCGGAAACCACGGCGGACATCAGCGACTCGATGGCGCCGAGCATGGCGACGGTGATGGCTGGGGAGATGAGCGGCCGCAGCAGGTCCACCCGAAAGTGCGGAATGACTAACTTGGGAAATCCGGAGGGGATACCGCCAAAGCGAGTGCCAATGGTTTCAACCGGGAGTTTGAAGATAATCACCGCCGCGGTCCCAGCAAATAGAGCAACGATGTAACCTGGGACTCTCTTCACAAAAATCATGAAGAGGATGATCACGAAGAGTGCACCAACTGACAGAGTTGTTTCCAGCGGCGAAAATGATGAGAAGTTGTGCGCGTAGGTCAGAATCCGCGCCGCGAATTCCCCTGGGACCTTGTCTATTTTCAACCCAAAGAAATCCTTGATTTGCGTGCTCGCGATGATGACCGCAATGCCGTTTGTAAAACCAACGACCACAGGTCGCGGTATGAACTTGACCGCCGTTCCTAATCCCGTCGCACCCAAGATCAGGAGTATCACTCCAGCCATCAAGGTGCACATGAACAGCCCGTCAACCCCATGTTTCGCGACAATGCCAAAAACCACCACGACGAATGCGCCCGTTGGACCGCCGATCTGCGTGGAAGATCCTCCCAGCGCGGAGATCGCAAAGCCGGCGACGATTGCACAGTACAGACCCGTTTGAGGGGGCACGCCCGATGCGATGGCGAAGGCCATCGCTAAGGGAAGTGCAACCAATCCAACGGTGATGCCGGCAAGAAGGTCCGACACGAACAGGCGCGGCGTGTAAGACCTGAGACACAGCACGGATTTCGGTAGCCAATTGTTCATAGTTATTTTTCTAATGTCGGCCGTCCCGGACACTCCCCCGTTTAGCCGGTCGAAGGGAATAAGGATCTCCTGTATGAGGTTGGGGAATGTTCATAGTATGTAGTGTAGTGGCCAGCAGCAGAGGTGATTCAATGTTTGGTCGAGCCATGAACTCTATTGGCCAACCTTTTGGGCTTTCTCCAACGGAGGTCTCTCCAGGCCGCTCTTTCCAGAGCGCAGCATTTCGAAAACAGCTTGCTGGTCTGCCCGGATTCGGGTAACGAGAATGTTCCCATCATTCCCGGAAGTGTGGATCTCTTGCGCCACGGACAGAGCACGACCGTACTGAGCATGGGCCACGACATAATTGCGATTTTCGCGATGCCGATTCGCTAACGTGCATGAGTTCTCCGCCATCGCTCGAAGCTGCCTGAGATGAATTGGATCCACGCCATTGGAATCACTCATCGAATGTTTCCTTTGAACACTATGTAGATTGCGGCGAAAATCGGGAAAATCGACTCGGCTGCTCCCAAAAAGGTGAGCGCCTATCGCATCTTTGCCAAAGAGGGGTACATCGTCTGCGGGCCCACTTTCTGTCGCGCCTTGTCCACCACTGGTCGAAACTGCATCTGCAACCTGACTCCGCTCCCATGGCCCAGTCCGCGAAGCAACGGCGGGTTCTGGACGCCTCGTTAGCCGGCCTATCTGCATTGCTTCGCGCACTACTTCAGGTACCCCAGCGTCAACGTCAAGCGTGAGTTCGTAATCCGCGCAATTTTCCATTGCAATCGTGATCAGTTCGGGTATGTGCCTGTCCGGCATCATTCGTCCCAACCGTCGCGTCTGCTTGGCGAGGACTGTGCAAAGCAGAAAGGAGTTAACCCGCCCCTCACGCCACAACTTCATCCGCGACTGTGTCTGCATCGGCACCCTCCACTTCTATCTGCGACTCTCAGTCGCAGACCTTTCTGCCACAGGGTGGTCAACTCGCCTTTGCGCCTCTTCTAGCGTCAAACCACGAGTCATGAAGAGAAGGATTCCCTTGAGCCGGTACAGATCAAGAGACGAATAAAAGACACGCCCCGCCCTGGAGATTCCTTTGACGATCCCCTTTTGCTCCAACTTGCTCCGTTCCTGGTCCGAAATTCGCAACTTGTCGAGCAAGTGTTCAGCAGGAAAGCACATTAATGGCTCTCCTTGTAGGCCAAACCAACCCGGTGACAGCCTCTGGCGATTGTCAAAGCCCGCCGTCGGCAGCCGCCGAAAATGAATCGCCCGCAGACGCCCTGAGCTGTTACTTCCAGTCGAGTTCGACCAATGGCCGACGGTGCCCTCGTCGGTGGGCAGCGTCTCCTATCACTCCAGGTCTCAATCAGAACCTTCTCGCACTGTCCAGTGCCTTGGGACTGAATCGGCCTGGAGGTGAGTCCGGCAGAAACGAGCGCCGTAGGCCCTCCAGATCGCTTCCGAGCGACTCTTCATCGCAATTCCCTCAGCTGAGCGATTGGTTCTCACAAGCAGATCCGAGTAGCAGTCCAGCACCTCAGCCATCATCGGATGTTGCTTTCCTAGCGTTCTCTCTACTAGACCCCAGGCACGTTGATAGAGCTTCTCCGCGGCTGCATACCGCCCCTTCTTGGAAAGCTCCTCTCCCCAAATCACGAAGCTTCGCGCGGCAAGCGCAGTCCTCTCCTGAGTAGCTCCGATGACCATGTCGTCGAGTTCTCTATCTACGAGCATTTCAGTGCTCCTGGACCTTGGCCGGCATCGCGCTGCAACCGCTTGACGTTCACCGCACACGGCCGCTCAAACCCGTACTGAAGTTCGAATTCCACCCAGTGACCTACCTTGAGATCGTCCACCCCGTTGCTTGCCTCGAACCGCTCAAAGCACACCTCCTTCCCGTCTTCGGCCAAAATGCAACCGGAACCGTCTTTCCGCGAAACCCGCGTGATTGAACCGTGCATCGGACCTGGTCCCCCTTTCAAGGTGCAACAGAACTGGCCATGAATATCTGGACGCTGCGATTGAACTTCTGGCACTCGGCCGCGGATACCCGGCAACTTTGATCAAGACTGTCCCAACCTTTGACGCCAACGATTTGATTGGAGTCAATGCCAGCGCTTCCCAGGAACTTCTGGACTGCAGCACCGCGAGCTTCGGCCAACGCGTGTGTGCAAGCTTCCGAGCCTCCCGAATCACACGAACCGACGATCAGAATTCGCGCTTCGCGGTGCCGTTGGAGCCAGGCGCCCGCTCGTGTGAGAGCGTTTCTGGCTGCAATGTCTAGTTCGAGACTGTTCGGCGCGAACGGGATGGGGTGCCTGAGAAAAGGAGGGTCTGAGATTGCCACGGGAGCCTGGGCGACGGTACCGGAGGCTTTTGAACCGTTGACTCCGGAAGCCTGCTGCTGACTGACGAGAGATCCAGAAGGCGCCACAGTCGGGCCGCCTTTTGCAAGGAGCCCCCTCTGCAAAACAGGTGACGACAGAGAACACGTCATCCGGTCTTGTATCGGCAATAGGTCGCCAGCGAATAAAATAGAAGTACCTAATATTACGATATTTGAATATGCGCTCACAAAAAGTACGGCCTAGCCTCTGCTCACAGAAGTGACGGCTAACTGCGAAAGCAGGTCCTTTACGTCAATCAGGTGGTTATTGAAAATCTTCTTGGCGACATCCAACAGCTTAAAGATTTCGGGGTCGCGAACGGAATAGAAAACACTCTGTCCATCTTTCCTGCCCACTACAATGCTGCGGCTTCTCAGGACGGCCAATTGCTGCGACAGCGTGCTCTGTTCCACGTCCAGTCGGACACAAAGGTCATTTACGCCGACTTCGCCGCGGCGCAACTCGTCCAAGATCCTGATTCGTAAGGGGTGAGCTAATGCTTTGAAGAACTCTGCCTTGAATTGACTCAGCCCGGGCATTCAATCGATATATTTGCATATTGCAATTTACAGCGTCAAGCTGAATTTACCCGCGTTCAATCATCAGACTCACTGAGAACCTAGTCAGACATTGCCGGTGCATGCACTGGAACCAGTATGGCGAGGGACGACGTCAATTTGGAGAAATTGTCCCAGGCGTGTTTACTCCAGTGCTCGCCAAGCACTCGAAGTCGTTCTCAACCTTTACACTCATGTTCCCCGCCCAAGGGAAGATAAGTGTAATGGGGATTTTGTGACAATAATGCGGCCCGTTTAACTCATCGCGCTTTCGGCGGACAAGAGAAGCCCGTCTTTCGGCCTATGGGCGGCTGCTCAGCGTTCATTTGTTCCCCCAGATGCGGGACGCGGCTAAGATCAAAACAATTATTAGCCCGACAATCGACGCCGTTAAAAGCCAGCTCCATACCACGGAAGTGTTTCGCTTCATCATACAACCAGATCACGCTTACAAACGCAGGATTGGGTTCAGACTAGACTGCGGTCTTTACCTCTGTGCCTAAGACTGCCCGCCATGCGCTGGATGATTCCAGGCTCTCTCGCCATAGGCTTAGGTAGTAGCCTTTTGCGGCGTGCTTGGCTGGGATGGTCCCTCCGGTGCGACTGTGCTCGGTTGGGATTGTCCCTTTTCCAACGCCATCCTCGCGACATAGCACGATTCGTGCACTGCCAAGTGGTTTTCGTCGATTTTGGAGTTTCCTACTGAAACAGCTCTGCCGCATATCCAGCAGTTTGGGATATGTATCGTCTTCATGCCAGCCTCCAGTGCATGCTAATTGCACAAGAGACCGTCGCCCAGAACGGGCAGGCGGAGGGATGTGTATTTTTGCTACCCCAATTATATCGCCATCTGTTCTCCCCGTTGATTAAGTCATTGTCGCCGGTATCGGGCGATTACACGTTTTGACCACTGGTCAACGAGCAATATGGCGATGTTTGTGCGCCGGGATAAACCGGCATAAAGCAGAGGAGGAAGAAGCCTTACAAAGGAAGGCGAAGATGGATGCATTCGCTGATGCGGATTCAACTGTCAGTAACAGGTAAAGTGGGAGACGAACATGGATGAACGCGATCAGTGGCGCGAGGCTTTGATCGAGATCCATTCTAGGACTTCGGAAGCGGCGTTCAGGAAAAGGCCCTATTTAGAATTGCCCTCTAAGGTTGGCGATGGCATCTTGGACTTTGGCGACGACCCAAGCGAGATTTGTGCTTGTCGCGAGCACGTTATCCCTGTCGAAGGGTTTCAGCCCTTCGCAAACAAACGCAAACAGTTAATCTTGCAACATTATTCGAGTTGTTGGCTTCAAGAAACGTGCAATCGAATTTACGAGATACATCAACAGTCTCTCCCAAAATGTCCAACTGCATGGAATGAAACGGTCGACAATGTTCGAGACTTCTTTGGCTTCACGATGTACCAGACTCCTCCAGTCTTCCAAAGTTGGCTGGGGCGGGTACTCGAAGCGGAAATCAGAGTTCTTGAGGATTCCGAGAGGCCGCTGCCAGCAGACAGAGTAATCGCAGAATGGAACAGAATCGCAGCGTCACTTGCTGAAATATTTCGGAAACAGCTCGAGCTTTGCCTCAAAGAGCTTCCTCGGTGCACACAACAAGACGGTTTACCTAAATCCGAGTCGAATTGTCGTGTTGTCATGATTAGCAGTGACTACAAACAAGTATTGCTCCAGGGCAAACCTATTGTGGCGACGGAGCAACAGGCTAGGGACATAGGGATTCTTCATTCGGCACTCCTCGCGGGAGACCCAGAAGTGCCAGAAAAAGAGTTCACCGCTGGTCGATTGCGCGACCATTTCAAACCAGGCGGCAAAATGAGCCCACTCTGGAAAGAACTCATCCTGCCAGGATCAAAAAAGGGGTACTTTCGCCTTAATCCGAAAGCTCACGTCAATGATTAGGCGCGAGGGCTCCCCTTTCTAAGTTCTCGCTTCTTATCAAGTACGTTAAACAAGCGTGGTGAGACACCAGGGCTTGGTCTTTATTTCCACATCTTTCTCACTTCCCCTCCATTTGACCTCCCCGACCTTTATCCACCTGAGAAAAGGCCCCACAGGCCCCAGAAAAAGCCCCAGCCGGGGCCCAATTTTCAGTGCTACAACGACGTTGTTGATGTGGAGGGACAGTGGATCAGGAACGATCTAGAGCGTGGATAAAGAGCAATCGCAAAACCCTTGGTGTTAGCCAGTATCAATTGGCAAATCAATCTGGAGTAGGGCGCACGCGCCTTAGCTTGTTCGAGAACGCACACATTAGTTTGCGGAAGGCCGAGATTGAAGCTTTGGAGATGGCCCTTCGAGTCGCCTTAGAACAGCGCCGCACTGACCTGGATCAGGCCGTGAGCGAAAGGATCGACTAAGGGGGCCAATCGAAGAGCGCGAAGATGCTTGGGATGGCTTCGGCGTGAGCGATTTGCGAGACAGAAAGCTTGTTTTCTGTCTCTAGCAACAGTTCGAAAATCACGATGTTGGTTCGATTGCAAAAAAATCTTCTCACGAATTCGTGTTGTGCGCCGATGGCATCGGCGCAGAACACGACCGCGCGGGAGCACGGTCGCATCGTGGAAGTCACGTACTTCCACCGTCTGTGGTTAGAGGTTGTGCGAGTCGAGGCCGGGGCCGCGACGAAGGATACCGATCCGGTTATTGGCCGGCGGCGAGCAGCACTTCGCGGAACGGATGTTAAGACCCTACTTCGGCCTGAGTGCGATGCTATCTGGGCCCTGAGCTCTGATCTACCTGCATTCGGAAACCTTGCACGAGCGGACGATAAAAGGCCGCCCAAGCCGATAGGCCCAAACGGGGCGTGCAGAATCGCATCGCGACACACCAGCCGGATACCTCAGTCTGGGCATGCCGCGGGACCGATGGTTAGGTCTCCGTGCGTCCACCGCCGTTTCCTAGTCGAGCATTGCTCTTATTCGTGAGAAGAAGTGAGAGATGGTGAAGAGATTTATGAGAACAACGAAGCCGAAACTGAGAGGGATTAGGCGCGAGCAAAAAGAGCATAGGCGAGAAGTAAACCCGGCCGGGCAACGTACGGATGAAATCAAGGGAAGTGGGGTGGGTGAGGGAGCCAGCGGGAATCGAAGGGAGAGGCGCGGCGAGCCGGGGCGGAGCAATCTTGACGGAAAGCAAGCAGGTGAACGGCGGTAGTCCGCACCAGAATGATAGCTCCATTTCACGGGTGTGGCTCAAGAGTCCTGCCACGACGATCAGCGTTTCTTCCGTATGCCTGCGACCCCGCTTGGCGAAGTCGATCAACTGCCCCGTTCTGCAACAAAAGCGACTGGGCGTCCAACGTCGTGGCGGCCCGCGTTCTTTGGCACCCACCTTCAGATCCGATGGTCGCTCCGTGTCTATTTTGTAGACACGAGTCGCTCGTTTAGCTGAATGCGATTTAGAAAAGCAATGAATTCCAGCCGCTGATTTTCAGTGTACGAAAGGGGAGGAGATAGAATGTCGAAACCGAACGAACAACTTCCATCAAAGGCCGACGTCGTAATGCGTCGGAAAGCAAACCGATCATTCACAGAGGCGCTCAAGAAGGCCCGCGCAATCCAAGAGAGTTTTTTGGACCTCGCCGGAATCTTAGCCGATCTTAGAGCTGACGGGCTGTGGAAACACATCACAGATGCCAGGGGCCGACGTCGTTTTCATCAGTTCCCCGAAGTTGTAGAAGCAATTCTCGGGTCGAAAGCACGAAAAACGATCTACGACCACCTCGCAGCGGACAGCCTAACTCAAGACAAAACAAACCCAATTCCCGCTGAAGTGAACCGGATGGGGATATCCCGCGCGGCACAGGTAGCGAGACTGGAGCCGACAGACCGCACGCCGGAGATTCGAAAAGCTGCGGTCACTAAGACCGTGCTCGAAGTTCGCAATCAAGTCCAGCAAAAGCTCAACGCGAAATTACCTCCAACGGAGCAGAAGCCGATGCTCAAACTGCTCGCCATCAACCTGCCCGAAGATGTGGTGAAGGAGTTCGAGGAGTTGATGGAAGTCATGAGCAATACTGATGGGGCCCGCGATGGCGACAACTCTCAAACCATTCGCGCGAAGGCGTTCAAGCTGATCCTGATTGGCGCCGAGGAGTATTGGGCCCAGGAGCTCGCGGAGGCCATGAAGCGCATGAAGGCGGAGGCGTGTGTCGATGATTCCCCGGCGGTAGACGCTCAAGAGGAGGATTCTCCGTACGAGGGAAACGAAATAGACACGGAAGCGGACGCGGACGCGAACAAAGAAGTGGCCACGCAACCGCACAGCAAACATTCAGACGACACCAGCCGATTGAGGCAGCTAATGCTCCTTACTTAACACATTTGCGGATGAGGCGCAGCTTCTGAGGTTAGTTTGGCGTAAACATTTGAGCTGCCGATAGCCGATTCTTGGTTCAACACAACCGAATGACTTTGTGAGCCCCCGAAGCATGAATGTCCCCAACATGTTCGAATCAGGCAGTTCTCTCAAAACGCGGCCAGCCACACCAAATTTCACAATTTTGGAGTCTCACACATGACGAGCAAAGCAGTTGCTGCCTTCCCAGTTGGCACAGGGTGCGTCTCGCAAGATCGAATTCTGCTAGACGCTGCAGACGTGGCACAGATTCTGCGTGTCCCGCGCTCCTGGGTGTACAGCCATCTGAGCGAGTTGCCGGTAATACGGCTTGGTCGTTACGTGCGCTT
>Ga0209067_10000828_pt1 | contig 19404 bp, 18 predicted proteins | sample ColStrG_CSR_2013_FD_187199 | JGI IMG/M metagenome (GOLD analysis project Ga0209067, IMG submission 187199) | Freshwater sediment microbial communities in response to fracking from Pennsylvania, USA - Cold Stream Run_MetaG_CSR_2013 (SPAdes)... | ecosystem: Environmental > Aquatic > Freshwater >...
GAGGCGTAGACTTCGGCTCCCAAAGCAGGTGTCCGGCAATTGAGAATTTTGACGAAAGCTTCGCGCACAGGAGGGCGTACCTCGGGGCGATCCCAATGGCGGCGCGTAATCGCCAAGATCTGCTGTAGCGGCTGTCCTATCAGTTTATTGTGGATCATGTGAGTGGCAATTCCCCTTGTAATCCGAAGTCTTCTAGTAAGCCTTCGCTCAGGAAAACTCTTCGGCCTGGAACCTTGATCACTCCCACTGCGACTGACCCTGGTTCGTCGGCCTCAAGAGCGGATAAGCCCTTGATCAGAGTGCGAATATCGGGAATGACGGGCGGGACCCTCGGAACATGGCGAAAGACGAGTGCATTTATGGTTTTGTTTATACTTCTCTTCGTTCGATAGATTCTCAATTCCTCAAGCTGTTCGGATGTTGGTTGCCGTCTCCACAGCCAGGCCCGATGAATGCTGACTTCTCCTTCGAGCAGCGCCTGCATGATTTCTGAAGGCGCATTCACCAGTTCTTTAACCTTGGAGACGTTTCCTGTAGATGTGGCGGCGACGGCGGCGATTTCGTGCCGGACATCGACCCTTTCAGCTTCTGTCAATTTTGACGGACCCTTGTACTGACCTCCAGTTCGCTGGTTCGACAGTGCTTTTGTTTTGAAATGGGGCTCAAGTTCCAATGCTAGGCGAATGCGGCAAGAAGCGTTGAGACCTTTCGAACGACAATGGCTCTGAATCAGCCAACGAAGAGACTCCTCGTCGGTGAGCTCATATTCGATACAGAGAATCGTCAGGCGACCTTGTCGCAAGGCCAGATCCAATCGACCGTAGCCGTTGATGACGACACGGTCGCGCGTGATCACAACCGGCTCTCGGAAGGCGCCTTCGCCTTGCTCCGCGAGCGCCGACAACTCGGAAGCTGGGACATCTAGACGCAGGCGAACGTAGCTGGAGTGCGAGCGAAGTTCGTCGACTCGAAAAATTGCGAGCCTGCAAGGGATGTCATCAAGTCCTCGTCCCATTCTTGTTCCGCGACGGTTCGTAAGATTGCGAATCGTTCTCTCAAGGTCCTTCGCACCTCACTCTAGATAAAGATCAGTCCTTCTGGCGAGGCGACGGTGACTTGCCACCGTCCTCAATGACCTTTGTCAGCTCACTTTCGCGAATCATCGTGCGTCCGTCCACTTTTGTGCGCCGCAGCCTGCCCTGACTGAGCCAGGCGTGAACGGTCCATTTGCTGATTCCTCCTAACCGCTTTGCGGCTTCTTCAACCGATACCAATGAGTCGTTTTTCATGTATGCCTCCGCAAATTGCTCCAAGCTGATTATTGCTTGACAACGCTTAACCATTACCATACTTTGTGGTACATGGCATTAACACAAAGGCATGGTACAGAAAGCAAGCCGAGACAATTCGGCAACGAGAAAATAGCCGCCCACACTGTCGCGTGGCTGAATGACCCTGCCCAGGATGCCGGAAGAGAGCGGATTCGAAAGCTATTCAGAGACGTGCGAGTTGTGAGTAGCAACTGGAATGTCGAGGTCGATCCGAACGACGGGGGAGAAGTCCTCGTTTTCCGTGGAGACGAGCGGGCTTTTCAAAGAGCTGCCAACCGAATCGGGAAGACCCTCCACAGATACAAGTTCTGGCCGGGGACCATGTTCTTTGGTGGCTTAATGACTCAGTGGGCTCCTCATTCAGGCCCGGATGGCAGGTATAGAAAGCGATGGCCTCCCCTCGCTGGCGCTTACGATGACTGTCAAGCCGTGTTGAATTTCTTTGCCTGGAACCATGGGCGCGATGCCCACCGCATCGTGGAGTGCTACTGCGGCAAATGGTTCTACGCGAAATTCGAGCACCAAAAATACTGCAGTTCGAAGTGCAGGGAGAAGGCGTTTCGGTCTACCCCGGAGTGGAAAGAGTATCGACGAGGCAAGGCTCGGGAGTACTACTGGCTGCACAAGACGAAAAACACAAAGTAAAACGACCGTCAATAGTTGGAGGATAAGAGCAATGTCGATTTTCAAGCGCGGGCGCATCTACTGGTACAAGTTCATGTGGAACGGAGCGATGGTTCGCGAGTCAACCCGTCAAACCAATCAAAACACAGCCCGACAAATGGAAGGGGCTCACAGGGCGTCCCTCGCGAAGGGCGAAGTCGGCATACGAGAAAAGAAAACTGCGCCGACGCTGGCAGACTTCATCTCACAGCGTTTTGAACCTTGGGCCGAGGCATCCACCTCAGCCAAGACGTGGCTTGACTACTATCGTCCAGGCATCCGAACGATTCAGTCGTACAAACCTCTGGCGAACCTCCGCTTGAATGAGATCACGAGCGAAAAAGCGACAGACTTCGCCGCTTGGCGGCAATCGGCTGGCTTGCAAGTATCGTCCGTCAACAGCTCTCTGCAAGTGCTTCGCCGCGTCATGCGGCTTGCCGCGCAGTGGGGAGCCATTGAGGTTGCGCCGTTAATCAAGATGCTTCCTGGGGAGCGACATCGTGAACACGTGGTCAGGCCTGATGAAGAGGCGCGCTATCTTGCAGCAGCCCCTGAGCCTCTCTGCTCTGTTGCGGCTGTTCTCACTGACACAGGTATGCGTCCCGACGAGTGCTATCGCTTGCAATGGGAATCTGTGACTTGGACCAACGGAAGAAATGGGACCATTCTCGTGACTCACGGCAAGACGGCTGCCGCTCGCCGTGTGCTCCCTTTAACCGTGCGCGCCAAGAGTATCCTGCAGGCCCGCTGGGAAAGCGCCGGAAGCCCCGCAGAGGGCTGGGTGTGGTCTGCCCCCACACGCAGTGGGCACTTTGAGAAATCCACGCTAAAAAAGCAGCACAAGAAAGCATTGAGACTAAGCCGAGTCCGCTCTTTCGTTCTTTACAGCTTGCGTCACACGTTCCTAACACGCCTGGGGGAGTCTGGTTGTGATGCCTGGACATTGGCGCGAATCGCGGGACACAGCTCCGTGGCTATGTCTGCCAGATACGTTCACCCGAGCGAAGATGCAGTTCTCGCCGCTCTAGATCGACTGAGTGGGCACAATTTTGGGCACAGCGGGAATACGAGCGAAAAAACGGTCGCGGTCGAATCGCTGCTATCTGCTTCAAATGATTAAAGAAAAGATGGTCGGGGAGAGAGGATTTGAACCTCCGACCCCCTGGTCCCGAAAAAGGGATTACGTGGTCGTGCTAAATGTTTTCAGTCTCTTACAGTGGTGCTTCAACCGTCTCATTCCTGCTCGATCACCTTATTCCGAGGTGAATGTAAGTCCTCAAATGGCAGTCCCACAGCGCGGGTTCATCTCTCGCGAGTTGCATTATCCGTGAAAGAGACGGATTAACTCGCAACTGTCCGAAAGCACGCGACGCGCGCGGCTCCTAAAAGCGCACTAGTAAAGGTTGGCACTGATTCGCGGACCAGCGGAAAAAGATCATTATAGACTCGGGCATGTACGACCTGCCGATTACGAATTCGCGAAAGCGAACAGCTCTAACCTAACCTCATTTGTTTTCAATCGTGACTGACATGCCAACGCATGTGAATTCACCTCATGTAGCCGTTTGGGGACACCAATCGGACACTGGTACAACCTTGGTTTGTCTCTAGCCGCTTACCAGCCCATGTTTTGAGTCTTGTACGCGATTTTGCAGCGCACCCCATGAAATTTGATCGATTTTTTGTCGGAAATTGGGAGCGCTGCGGGAGCGTTCATGAACGCGCTTCTTCCCCGCAGCTCTCTCATCGCTTCTGACCTTTGGGCAGGCAGCCCAACAAGCGTGCCAATCAGGTTCCGTCCCTCGGCCTGAATTTGAGAGGTTGAGGATGAGGAAGCCAATAGATAGATAGGCGTTTGAGTTCAGATCTCCCTCCGGTTAGATCATAATGTGCGCCGGGAGCACATAATCCCTCAGGCCATCACTCGTGGTGAGGCAGTGCGTTCGAAGCGCTCTCAGATGAACGTCTTGAAGCTTGCCGCACCCCTCGGAGAACAGAACACACTACCCGAGGTGTGGCGGCACCTCCGCCCCGATGCACGAAGATCAAGCCTCATTTGACATTCTTGCAGGCCCTGTCCAGATCCGCTCTTGTGCCGGCCGGAAGGGGAACGCTGCTGTCGCGATACTTCTTGCACACGGTCGACAAGACAGCTTCCTCCCGCACCTGTTTGGCCGCGTCCCTGGTCAACCTGTGCACAGCGACTTTTGTCGGCTGCGGTGGCCTTCCGGCGATCACAGGAATCACACCACACGACGTTGGCGCCATTGCCATTGCCCGCGGCGCCTTCTGCAGGCGGGTCTGGTTCTTGGGCGTTTGCAGGTACGGCTTCACTATCTCCTCATTGAGGTCCTGCAGCCGCCTTCCCGGAAACGCACCTCGCAAGAGCGCACCGGAATACTCCTCTCCCGAGATTGCCGCAGGTTTGTGCTTGGCCTCGGCAGCCATGGCCATTCGCAATTCGGATGTGCTCACGTGGGCGCAGGCGGAGGCTTGCGCTCCTTCGGGCCAGCGAACCTTCACCGTCATGGCAGCGACGTCTCCGCTCTGCGGAGCGGGCAGGGCGAAGTTCAGCCGCAGCTGGCCGTCCTGAAAAAAGGCCCTCGGGCAGCTTACGCCGCCGGCTGGCACGAAATCGTCGACCTCGACCGAAGTGGGCGGCTGAGCCGACGAATACGGCAGAGCCAGCGACAAGCTGGTTTCCGCCAGTTCCTGGTTGTAGCTGCTGCAGAACCCGCCCGTACCCCAGTTCCTCACCAGCACCGCCCACTCGTTATCATCGCGATCCTCTTTACGCTGTATCGCCAGCGCGTAGACCGGATGAACCTCGCTGCGGCAGCCATGGTCGCAATCCAGGCCAAAAAGTCCGACGGTCGAACCGCACGCCAGCGTGCTTCCCTGTCCAGGATGCAGCAGATCAGCCAACTGATCCCCCTGCGGTTGGGGATTGAAAGAATCGTATGCTTCTCCCAGGTTCTTGAGTTGTCCCCAGAAGCCTGTTGTGAAGACGGGGTCGGTCTCCTCTGAGGCGAACTCCAACTCGATATATCGAGGGGAGCCGCTGCTATCCGACAGATGATTGTTATTTGCGGTAATGCCATGGCCGATTCCGGTTCCTGAGGGAACATTGCCGGGCACAAGTACCAGGTTGTAATCGAGGTCGTCACCAAAATTCAACCAACCTATGTTTCCGTCGTATTGCGCTACCATCCAGTCGGCGTGCCCGAAGAATCCCATCGGGCTTCCGCTGAAAACCTTCCCCACGTAGCAGAAGCCTTCGGCAAACGCATTAGGCGGATCCAGGAACGGCTTGTCATCGGTGCAGGGAGAATTGTACGGATTTCCTCCATCGCACTTGTTGGGATCAGGAATGCTCCCCTGGAGCTGCGGCGCCCAGTCCGGATTCCTGGGCGCCCCGTTGGAATCGACATTCTTCGGATCCCAGTTCGCGTTAAAGTCCTTGCCCAGCGCCGGAGGAGCCGGCGGCGAGTATCGCCACTGCTTCCTGCAACATCCGCTTGTGAAGACCACTAAGCAGAGTGCGTTGATGCAAGCTGCCCGCACCATCCACTCGCGAAATTCCGACCCTGCGTTCCTGGATCCGGCTGGTCCCGCGTTCTGCGTCGATTTCGGCATGGCAACCTCCGACAAGACTTTCGGGAGTCGACCCGGTCAAGCGCGGTGACTTCAAAGTAGGCATCACGGGCACCTGTCGTCAGGCCGGGCAGAGAGGAGAAGAAGAAGATCAGCATTCTTGCAGGAGTCTCTTCATAAACTCGCCTTTGGATGGGCGCCGCCGTCTGCAGCTGTGCGAATCAGTGTTGGCCTATTGATGATGGGGGACCTTACCAATAGACCGGCAACAAATCAAGGCTTTCTGGTTCTTGTTACGAAAAGCGGACAAATCCCGGGAGCACGCATGTGCGGGACCGGATCTTGTGGACGCCAGTCGGGAGCGTCCTCACTGACAACACGCTAGCCTCATTGGAATTGAGTGGAGGTCCTTCGGGCCGGCGGCCCAACACTCCCGGGTGCAACGCGGTCCCACATGTTCAACCAGTATGGCTGCCCAGATCGCAAGAGATTCATCTTGGTTCTGGACACTCGTCGAGCTCGGTGAACTCAGGGCTACTGGTAATTGATCAGAGACCCGGCAAGAGCAAACAATTTCCCAGATGCGGACTTGAACTAAGCCGCTTTGCGGCGGACGCATTCGCGTGTTGCGGGGCCAACAGTCGAGGTGATCTGAGCTAGTTTGTGGCGCAGAGGAGGAACTCTCTGTGACCCATCTACGCCAGATCATGCTTGAAGAACTACGGCGCCGCAACTACGCCGAGTCCACCATCCACATTTACATCCACACGGGCGAGCATTTTAGTCGGCACTTCCATCGTTCGCCCGATCAGCTTGGCCCCGAGCAGATTCGCCAGTATCAGGCCGCGCTGTTCACGCGCTGGAAGCTGGCCCCGAACACCGTAACGCAGCGCCTGGCAGCCTTACGGTTCTTCTATGTGCAGGTGTTGAAGCGAGGCTGGAGTGTTGCCGAGACACCGTATCCGAAGAAGGTTCTGCATCTGCCGCAGGTGCTCAGCCAGGAAGAAGTGGCGCGTCTGATCGACGCGGCAGACTGCCCCTTTCATCGCATTCTGCTGATGACGCTCTATGCCACGGGGGCGCGCCGCGCAGAAGTGGCGCACCTGAAGATCAGCGATATCGACAGCCAACGCATGGTCATTCATATCCGGGGAGGCAAGGGACGCAAGGACCGTGATGTCATGCTCAGCCCCAAGCTCCTCGATGCCCTGCGCGTCTACTGGCGCGGGCTGAGGCGCAAGCCCACCGATTGGCTGTTCCCCGGCAACCGATGGCATACGGCGAGTCATCCGGTCTCCACCAAGGTCCTCTGGCACGCCTGTCAACAGGCTGCCCAACGCGCCGGCCTTGAGCACAAGCGCATCCATCCCCACACTCTGCGCCACTGCTTTGCCACGCATCTGCTCGAAGCCGGTGCCGACCTGCGCACCATCCAGATGCTGCTAGGGCATCGCGACCTGGAGGAAACCACGATCTATCTGCACCTCTCACGGCGCCATCTCAGCGCCACCGGCAGTCCGTTGGATGCACTCCCGATTCGAGGAGAAGGAGAGCCGACGCAGAGCGCATGAACCGGCCTCCTCTGGAGGTGGCCGACATCGTTCGCTGTGCCGGGCAGTCCTTCATTGAGCGCAGTCGCAAGTGGATCAACGGACAACACGAAAAAGTGTTGCTGGCGATCACGCGCTGCCGCACCGCTGCGCTGGGTGGACATCGCGATCAGTGCTCGAACTGCGGACATTCCGCCATCTCTTACAACTCGTGCCGCAACCGGCATTGTCCCAAGTGTCAGGGCAACGCGCGTCTGCGCTGGCTCCAGGCGCGGGAACTGGAACTTCTGCCTACACGATACGTGCACGTCGTCTTCACCCTGCCGCGGGAACTGGCTCCGCTTGCATTGCAGAATAAACGGCTGATCTACAACCTGTTGTTTCACTCCAGTACCGCAACTCTGCTGGAGATCGCCTGCGATCCTCGTCATCTCGGCGCGGAGATTGGCTTCTTCAGCGTGCTCCATACCTGGGACCAGCGACTGCAACATCACCCTCATGTCCACTGCGTGCTTGCCGCCGGCGGTCTCGCTCCGGACCACTCCCACTGGATCTCCTCGCGCCGCTCCTTCTTCCTTCCCGTCAAAGTGCTCGGTCGTGTCTTCCGCGGCAAGTTTGTCGCCGGACTCAAGACCGCCTTTCACGCCGGCACACTCCAGTTCCACGGACATCTTTTGCCGCTCACGGAACCGCGCGCCTTCGCCCCGTGGCTGCGGGTACTGTTCCGTCACGACTGGGTCGTCTACTCCAAGCGCCCTTTCGGCGGGCCAGAACACGTGCTGCGCTATCTCGGCGCTTACACTCATCGCGTCGCCATTGCCAACAGCAGGTTGGTGGCTCTTGCCAACGGCCACGTCACCTTCCGGTGGCGCGACTCCGCTCACGGCAACAAGAAAAGACTCATGACCCTGCCGGCCGAAGAGTTCTTGCGCCGCTTCCTCTTGCACCTGCTGCCGCGCGGTTTTATGCGCATCCGCAACTTCGGATTTCTTGCTAACCGGAGGCGAGCAGAACTCCTTCCACTCTGTTCTCGCTTGCTCCAGCAATCCCATCCGCCAGCAGCGCGCACCGCCTCGCTGGTGCTGCCGATTCACTCGCTGTGGCAATGTCCGCTTTGCGGCGGAACCATGCAAGTTGTCGAGCGCCTCTCCGCCGCGCAACTTCTCCTCCGATCTCCGCCTCATCTCAGCCGGTGCGCCACATGAATCCACAACTCCAGCCTCGAATCTCGCTTGTGCTTCCGCGCGCACACTGGTTGTGTGTCTCGCACTTGTCAGAATGCCGTATGATGCTGCGATTCAGACTCTCCGATGCGCCGCCCCACGCTCATTCTCTCTGCGACCTGCTAGTCAAACCCAAGCGCTCTGACAGCAACGCAAACTCGCATACGATCAAGACCGGCTCATCCAGATACAAATCCCATAGTCCCCCGGGGCGGCTTCCTTCAAGTCGCTGTATCTGAAGCGCCCCCGACACATCGTCTCAACTCCCAGCTCTTCGCTCGTGGGCGCTTCAGATACAGCACTAAGACTTTTGGCCCGCAATATTGTCGCACCTTGGCTAGAGATGAAAGGTACCTCACGCGTAGCTGCCGGGCACGCATCCAGGAACTCCTCGATCGTAACCAGCAGGTGTGGAATATACTGATTCGCACACAGGGAACCAACGTGAAGGCGCTGGATATGCTTTTACTCGGAGTCCTTCTCCCGGTCGCCTTCTCCGCTTCGAATGCAGCTTCCGTTGACACAATTGGAGTGCGATTTCACCAGAGCGAAACTCCGCCGCCGTACTTGCTCCAGTTCTTTGCATCGTTCACTCTCAACGAGAAGGAGTGATGAACCAGGGTTGGCGTGGGAATGTGCAGCTCGTCCATCCGATGACGGCACGGCTGAACCCGTGTGCTTCCCGGAAGCTCAGCGCGCCTGCCACACGCGCATAACTCCGCCGTCGTGAGCGGTAACCAGCAGCTTGCCGTCGGGGCGGAAGGCGAATGCGTGGACAAACTCCTGTTCGGCGATGGTCTGTCGCAATTCCCCGGTTTTCACGTCCCAGAGACGGAGTACCGAATCTCCCGGAGCGATGGCGAGCAGCGCTCCGTCAGGACTAAACGCGAGACCTCCCCGGTCCAAAGCTCCCGGGTCATGGATGACGGTGGCAGGGTGCTGCGAAGACAAATCCCAAATGGAGACGGATTCGTCGTCCTGCGTGGCGAACTGCTTGCCGTCGTCACTGAAGGCGACTCCCTTGGGATAAGAGGGGACGTCGACGTCCAGCGTTATTCGGGTCTTGCCTGTTGTCCGTTCTTTGATCTTGATCGCGGAGCGGTCTTCCGCCTCGATGGCGAGGAGCGTGGAGTCACGGGAGATGTCGAGCACATTGCGGCCGGAAAATAGTTTCTTCAGCGTGCCGGAAGGCCGGGTGACTTCGTTCAAGAAAACCTCGCCTTGGGGCTCGTCTTCCCAGACTATGAGGTTATCGGCGTGGATCCACAGGCGCCGGCAGTACCAGCCCGAAGTGTCGCAATCGAAGAGCAGCCGATCGTTGGCAACATCGAACAGGCCGGCGCTTCCCCCGTATTTGCCTTTGATGAAGTAGTGATAATAGAGGCCGAGCTCTTGTCCTGTGGGGCAGAACGCGGTGTTCACGACGAGTTTGCGTGTCTTGATGCGCCGCAGCTCTTTCCACTCACGTGCGTCCCACAGCGAAGGTCTTTCCCCGGCATAATTGGCGCAGAAGACAGCGAAACGGCCATCGGCGCTCAACGCGATGTCATTAATCCGACCCATCTTGTGGGTATCGGAGAAAGTGTGGGTGAGCTCAAAGACGGGGGTGTCGCCCGTCAGGGTTTTCAGACGAGCGACCGAGAATTCGTCGTGGAAGCTGGCGGCCTGACGATACCAGCGGATTGCGCCGACCGAGTCGTCGCGAGCCTCGCAGTTCGTCCCCAGGGTGCGCATGCGCGCGATCGCATCGGCGTCGCCACCTTCGGCGGCACGGAGGAGCTGAGATGGGTCTCCATCGGGCTCCGCGGGCACGGAGCGGTGGAGTTGTGCGGCGCGAGCTTGCAGGGAAGCAACGAGGCGACCATATGCACCCTCTTCGGCATAGGGACCCAGTGCCAGCGGATGAGCCGCTCGGGGATTTCGCAGTCCTCAAGCTTCACGGGAATGATGAAGAACCGTGCCTTCGGGCTTCTCCTCGGCCACTTCCAACGCGCGGCGAAGTTCCCGCTGCATGTAGCCTTCCTTGGTAACAGAGCTTTTGGAAAGGCAGACGACGACAGCGTCGGAGCGACGCACGGCCTGCCGGATTTTGAGGTCCCAATCGTCGCCGGGCAGGAGCCGCTTCTCGTCGAGCCACGGTTCAAACCCGTCCTGGCGAAGGCGGCGCTCCATCTCGCGCACGACAGCCTTGTCCTCCGAGGCGTGACAGAGAAACACAGTGAGTCGATCTGCGACCGGATCCGGCATGAACATTCTTTCGCGAACATTTTGCTCCGGTCGCGGCTCGGAGGCAACGGCTTCGTAGCGGACTGGACTGTACTTAAATATGTAAAGGCTCACCTCAGAGTTCTCGTGAAACACATACTCCCCTGTTCCTCGTTTTTTCACTTTCTGTCGAAGTCCCTTATTATCTGGACAAAAGACAACAAAACGATATAAAAAGAAACGTTCCGTTAGTATCCGCAGCAGTTTCTGTGCTGCAAACAGCGGGCCGGCAGAGTCGGCTGCGAGGTTTGCTGCTGAGCCATTGATCGACACTGCATCACGTCCGCGGAAGGAGAATCACTATGAGAAAAACCACAGGAGTTGTCGTTTTTCTGATCAGTGTGGCCGTGGTTGGGTTAGCGCAAGTCGATACCGGCAGCCTGGTTGGGACGGTCAAGGATGCCAGCGGCGCCCTTCTGCCCGGCGTCACCGTCACAGCTACTAACACGGACACCGGTATTGCTACTGTGACAAAAACGGAGCAGAACGGCGATTACGTGATTACTCCGCTCCACATCGGCCGATACTCTGTTTCCGTCGAAGTCACCGGCTTCCATCGGGAAATTCGCAAGGACATCGTGCTCGATGTGCAGCAGACCATCCGGCTGGACTTCAGTCTTAAGGTAATTCAGGATTCGCTGAACTTTGTGTCAATCATGCCGAGGCGCGTCTTGAGATTCCACCCGGCAGATTAGCCCGGTTGGGGCCACGAAATCTGTTCGCGAGCTGCAGCCGAGTATCCGAAGGAGGACATAACTTCGATGCAGCGCAGAGACTTTCTTAAGAGCAGTGTTGCGTTGGCCGTAGCTGCCGAACTCGGAACTGGCAAAGCACATGCATTCGTCCCCGCCCACAACTGGGGAAAGTACGATTTCGGTTCTGGCCCTGCGGTTACTGATCGCCTGAATCAGGGCCCCTTCTCGCAGTATCCCCCGGATGCTGTGATTCCCACGGATGACGTGGTGATGACGACGACTCCGTCGGAAGAAGTCGTGCCGAACTATGGCAGAGGGCTGATCACGTACATTACCGCCGACATGGGCACGGACGAAATTAAATCGGACAACATCCCTCAGGCGATTGAGGATCTGGTCAAATTTCCTCTAGGGCAGCTGCTTTATGTGCGCCCGACGTGGCGGGAAGTCCAGCCGCGACCCGGACGGCTGGAGATGCCGGATTATCTCAAACTCGTTTTCGATCTGGCGAAGAAGAATAATAAACGGGTCGGCTTGCGCGTTCAGATGAGCGCTCCAGACTATACCCACGCTGCGGCCCTGCCAGACTTCGTCCTCGAAAAAGTGCCGAAGGTCGACCTGGTGATGAATCCGAAAGAGAGCAGCGCGGCGGCAGAAAGATACTTACGGAATCCGCATGCGCGCTATCAACCGCGGTTCGATGATCCTTTCTTCCAGCAGGCATTCAAAGAGCTGGTTGGCTTGCTGGCCACGGAATTCGACGGAAACGCCTCCATCGAGTTCATCGATACCTTCATGTACGGATTTTGGGGCGAAGGTCACACCTGGCCATTCGCCAACAATCCCTTCCCCGACTACCAGACTGCCGAGCGGACCTGGATCAACATGCTCGAAGTGCAACTGGAGAGCTTTAAGAAAACTCCGTTGCTGACCAACACCCAACCCGACTATAGCCGCGTGGGCAATGCCGAGATGCTGGACCGGTCGGTTCGCAGCTGTAACTGGATTCGCAGCGACACCATCTTTATCGAGAATGAACAGATTGAAGCACTGAGTAATCGGCCACCTTGGATCGGAGCAGTGCTTGAGCAGCCGTTTCCCGGCAAACCTCCGGATACGGCAGCGGGGCACGAAGGAATATCGCCGGTGGAGAACATGATCGCCCACGTGATCGATGTCGGCCCGAATTACTCGACACTCTGGAACTTCCACCAGATCAATCCGAAGACTCTCATGGCCTACTACCAGGCATCGCCAATGTGGTTCGACCGGATCAACCGCCGAATTGGCTACAACGTGAGGCCGTCCTTCATCTGGAGCTATGAAGACTCAGGGTATCAAGGCTTGATCATTGGTTTCGCCAATGACGGCATCGCCGGTGTTCCAGGCGTGCTGCGCGTTACCGTCGAGAGTGAGGATGGAAAGGCGTTGAGGACTGGCTGCTTAGACCCCGGCTATCCACTACCGGGCAAAATCCGGCAGGCGCAGTTCGTGCTTCCACAAGGCACGAAATGGAAGGGACTGAAGCTCAAAGCGGAGATCGAGGTGAAGGGCATGCGCTATCCGGTGCGCTGGGCCTGTCATCAAAAGCTGAATGATGATGGCTCCCTCACCCTGCGTCCCAACCTGCGTCAGGAAGTGTAAAGCGCAACGCTGAATCGATCGGCAAAGAATTGGAAATTTCATCGGATTCGTGAATCTGAGGGAACGCAAGGGGTCGCGTTGCCAGACGTATGAAGAAACTGCATGGAGGGCCATTCATGCGGAGAAGAGATTTTGTAAAAACCGGCGCCCTCTTGGCGCAGTAACCAGTCTCCTGCGCCCGCGGATGTGGGCCGATGTTCCCGACCATCTATGGGAGGGCTATGACTTCGGCTGCCCGACTGTAACCAATCGCCTCGACCAAGGTCCATTTGGCATTGCACAGGATGAAGGTTGGTACACGATTTTTGCGACGCAGCCTTCTCGCAATCACATTCGAAATTTCGGCACGGGCCTGGTCGGCTACACGTGGGAAGAGAACGGTCCGGCCCTCACAGTGCAGTGCGGCAAAGAGACTCTGGAACAAGGTGTCGAAAGAATGGCTTCCGAACCGTTCGTCGACGTCCTGTACATCCGTTGCGACTGGCGAGACGTGCAGACCAGTCCGGGAAAGCTTCAACTCTCTCCCGTTTGGGAAGCCACCTTCGATGCCGCCAAGCGTCACAATCTGGGCGTCGCTTTTCGAATTCAACTGTCCAATCCAAATATCCAACCGAAAAAGCTCTCGATGCCGGATTTTCTGCACGACAAAGTTCCCATCGTCAACATCGGCCACAAATCGAAGGAGCACCGTACCGGCTTTGATTTCTACGAACCGCGCTATGACTCTCCCGAATTTCAAAAAGCCTTCACCGAGTTGAATGAGTTGCTTGCCGCGAAATTCGAGGGCAATTCCCAGCTGGAATATATGGACTTGATGATGTACGGATTCTGGGGAGAAGGTCACACGAACGATATACCCAGTCCTTTTCCCGACTACTTGACGGCTGAAAAGACCTTCGTTCACATGACCCGGCTCCAGATGGATGCCTGGAAGACGACTCCCCTCGCAGTCAACACCCAGCCCGACATCAGCAATGTGGGCAATCGGCAAGTACAGGATATGGCGGTTCGTGCGGGATGCTGGCTCCGCTCCGACAGCCTCATCATGGACGAGCCCATCCAAATCGAAGAACTCGGTCATCGTCCACCGTGGGTCGCCATCGTCATGGAAGATGGTGAAAATCGCCACTATGTGCTCCCCGAGTTCGCTGCCGAGGAGAAAGCTTGCCTGAGCAAATTGTCCGACTCGATGCTTGCGTTCGTTGGGCCGGACGACGAAGCCCTGCCGACCGACGACTATCCTCACCGCATCGGTGGCCCCATCGATCGTCCCTATCGCGAGAGCGCGAGCTTTCACGCTCTTGATATCGGAACGAACTATTTTGGCCTGTGGACCGAAGCCGATAACATCCGGCGCTACTATGAAAAATATCCCGATTCGCTGCGCGCGATGGAGCAACGACTCGGGTACCGTGTCCGCCCTTCAATAATTTGGCAGAGAAAACGATACGACACGATGGAGTTGATTCTGGGCATCGTCAACGATGGCGTTGCCGGCGTGCCGGGAATTCTAGGCATCTACGCCGAGACTCCCGACGGCCGGCTTAAAGTAGGAGGCAATCTTGATGCGGGCCAACCGCTCGCCGGCAAATTGCGCCAAGCCTCATTCATCCTGCCCAAGGATATGGATGGCCAGCAGATCATTCTGCGCGCTGAAATTGAGGTCAAGGGAGTGCGGCGGCCCGTCCGGTGGGCTTGCCACGAGCGAACCAACCCCGACGGCTCGCTGACTATTCGTCTTAAAAAGGGCAGCGATCCGGACTGGAAAAAGGGCGTATAAGTACGCCGTTCAACAGAGCCGACAGTAAGTAGACTCTCGAAAGGGTTGAAATGGAACCGCAGCAGCTTTCGTTCTTCAAGTGGGTGATCTTTAAACGTTCGAGTCTACAGCGAGTGTTGTCTCCGGTCCTCGCACTGGCAGTCCTGGCACTTCCACTGGCAGCTGCGGACGACAAGACTCAGTCCGGCTTCGACCCGCAGCGCCTCGGCAAAATCCATCAAAGAATGCAGGAGTTCGTAAACGCCGGAGAAGCCGCCGGTATTGTGACGATGGTTTTGCGAGGCGGCGAGGTTGTGCAAAAGACCGCCGTCGGGATGCAGAACATCGAAGACAAGCGTCCCATGCGCGAGGATTCGATCTTTCAGATCATGTCGATGACCAAGCCGATCACCGCCGTCGGGATCATGATGCTCTGCGAGGAAGGCAAGATCAATCTTTACGACGAAGTCCAAACGTATTTGCCTGAGTTTCGCGACCAGATGGTCAATGCCAATGGATGGCCGAAGAAACCCTCCCGCCCGATCCGCATCGGCGACCTGCTCTCGCACACCTCCGGAATGCGCCAGATGCCTCAGGGAGACATGAAGGACATTCACTGGAAGATGGATCACACGCTGGCGGAAGCCGTTGCCTCATTCGCGAAGGAACCTCTCGAATTCGAGCCCGGCACGAAATGGCTCTACAGCAACACAGGATTCGCTACCCTCGGCCGCATTATCGAGGTTGTTTCAGGCCAAACGTATGAAAGCTTCATTCAGAGTCGACTCCTGCAGCCGCTGCAAATGAAAGATACGTTCTTTTATCCTCCTTCCGACAAATTGGATCGAATTGCAATCGTCTATGGCCCCAAAGATGGCAAAATGACTCGCGCCGGAAGTCAGATCCTGGGCGGCGACCCGGGCGCCTTTCGCAAAGGCTCGAAATATCCAGGACCCGAATACGGACTATTCTCCACTACCGAAGACATCTCGCATTTCTGCCAGATGATCCTGAATCACGGAACCTGGAAAGGCACTCGCTTTCTTTCTCCGGCAACCATTGAAACCATGCGGCAAGTGCAAACCTCAGGCATGGAGGCCGGCTGGTATCCCGGAGCCGACTACGGGCTGGCTTGGGAAATCATCAACAGGCCAAACGGAGTTTGGGGCTTACTCCCCCTCGGGACTTTCGGCCATGGAGGCGCGTTCGGAACCCAGGAATGGATCTTTCCGTCTCGCGACATGATCACTATCTTCATGGTGGCGTGCGATGGGGATTGTTCCGAGCGTCCAGAGCGCGCATTCCAGGAAATGGCTGTCTCCAGTCTGGAGTAGAAATCAAAGCTCGCCAGCGAACCATTGGCTAACTTGCCGGTGCACCGCAGGCCGCACCATACAATCGAAGAATTCGTCGAATGTGGTGGCCGATGATAGCCGCAGCATCATTCTCCAGTGCGCCCTTGCGAATCGCCTCGTATTCGATCGGGAGATATTGACTCAACAGGGTCAGCGGGCATGAAAAGAGGCCGAGATTGTGCAGCAGGCGATTTACCTCTTCTTGTACGGAAGGTTGGGGCCAGTAATAGCGACAGCGGTCGCTGAAACTGAAGGCACGCGAGAGACGCAATTCGTCATCATCGCCGCGGTAGTACGAACGCCAGTACGCCGGGTTGCGCAGCATCTCGAGTTCCAGCGCCTCCCGCACTTGCGACGATCTCACATCGCGTTTGTGGCCAAGGATCTCGCGTTCTATGCTGCTCAGTGCAAAAATTGCTTCCCGATAAGCGAACGTAAGCCAGGGACCGACCTTCAAGATTGCAAAATGATCCTCCACCATCTCTGCTAGAGCGGCGGGGGACTGGTAATCGGTAGAATGGGCCTCATAGACAAGCGCAGGACTTTTTGGCAATCCTGCCGACAGCGCATGCACTTTCTGGCGATCGTAGTCGAAAACCATGGTGTCACCGAATTCCACGGCAGGTTGAACGACCAACCCGACGACATTCTCCCAAGCCGCGAGCAAACCATGCGCTCGGAACGCGGTGTGAAAGACGTCCAAAGTGCGATGAACGTCTTCGACCTTCGTCGGGGCTGGACATTGACCCTCTGCGACTTCTCCGCCCGGAGGCGGGACTTCTGTTCCAATGATGTAAAGCGGTCTCGGCGAACCAGTCGGCATATCCTCGAAAGCTTCTTCAGCAGCTCGGCACAAAATGGCAGCACGTTCCGCGATGGTCTTCTCATCGAGAATCTTGTCGTCGCCACAAGGCATGCTTGTGTCCAAGTGAATCTTCTTATATCCCGCATGAACGCAAAGTCGAGCCAGATCGCAGGCCTTCGCCATGGCTGAAGCTGACGGTTCACCTCGCCAGGCAAAAGGCCCCAAGTGGTCTGCTCCCAGCAGAACACGAGCAGCCGGCAATCCTGCTGAGGCGGCAGCGGTGCGCATTCCATCAGCGAATTGCTTTGGCGTCATACCCGTATATCCGCCGAACTGGTTGACTTGGCTGGATGTCGACTCCACGTGAAGACAGTTGCCGTCTTCGAGCGCTTGCTGAATGGCTGCATCGATCACGGCCGGGTGCGCAGAGCAAACTGCATAGGTGCCGACAGTCGCGCCGCGGCGATTTCGTTGCACGACGCTTCGTAGATATTCACTCGGCCCCTCGGCCACAGTGGGGCGATCTGTCTTGACGGGATTAGGCCTCTCATCCATCACTTTCGCATTATAAATTCTTGAGCTGGGTAGCTGCCTAACTGAGTTGGCTAATGGCCCCAGCGAGATTTGTTTTGGCTGCTTCGCAGGCGAGCTTGACCCTATGGCCTCATCGGTAGAGTATTGGTTCCTGCTGCGATGCCAAACATGCACACCTAGGGAGATTGCTGCTGTGTCGAGAAAAAATCGAAGGCTGGGTTTCAGAGTTGGACTGGCGGTTACCACTGGAATACTGATGGTTGGGCTGCCGTCCATGGCCCAGCAACTTACGATCGACGAGGTCTCCCTGACGGTCAACGCGCAGGAAGGGTCGTACCAAGTGTCGGCGCATGGCGGCGGGCCCGTGCTCACGTCCCGTGTGGCAGCCGAAGTTGACCACTTGTGGCTTCGCTCGAGCGATTACCCGCGACACCAAGCTTCGGAGTCTGCCTTCAAAGATGATCTCGGTCCTGGCCAGGAGGTCACAGTCATTTGCAGCGGACTGGAGGGAAAACCCGATCTGGTTTACGTGCTACAACTCTACAAACAGGGCCCTTACGGCACCGTCCAGGTGAAGGTGCAAAACAATACGGGAAAGGAAGTAACGGTGCAGGCCATTCGCAGCGTGGAGGCTATGGGTGAGCCGATCCTCAATCTGGGCGGCGATCAATCGGCCGACCGGGTTCTCTCCGACAGTTTTAGCGAAGATTGGCCGGACCTGGCTCTCTACGACCTCGGGGAAGCAGCCGGCGGGATGCATCGCGGTGCAGGGAGCCAACTCATCTACAACCGGAAGAGTAAGCAGAGTTTATTTCTTGGCGCTCTCACCTCAGACCGATTTCTGACCCTGCTGCATCTGAAAGCTGAGGGTACAGGGGCGAAGACGAAGATCGCGTCCTATACCGTTGAATCCACCGGAACTACAGAAGTCCAAAAGGAATTCGATCTCAAGGATTCTCCCGCCGACGATCAAGTCGAATTGAGCCTTCCCCTTAAACCTGGGGAAAACATGGTTTCAGAACGATTGATGCTTGAGGCGGGACCGGATTACCACAAGCAACTACTAGCCTACGGTGATGCGGTTCGTCGTCTGCATCATGCGCGCGTTTCTTGTGAGACTCCCATCGGTTGGTGGAGTTGGACCGTCTACTATGGCGCCATCAACGAAGGCGAAACCCTGACCAACGGCGACTGGCAAGCCGAACATCTGAAGTCATTGGGTTATAAGTATTTCCAAGTCGATGAAGGTTATCAGTATGCTCGCGGGGAATATACAACTCCGAATGCGACACAATTTCCAGATGGCATGCGGTTTGTCGGGCATCACCTTATCGGAGAAGGCCTGACATTCGGCGTATGGACAGCGCCGTTTGAGGTGACCAGCAGGGCTTGGGTCTATGAGCACCACAAGGACTGGCTGGTACACAACGCTAAGGGCGAACCGATCCCTATTGGCGACGTCTGGAACCAGAAGACGGATGTTCTTTACGCGCTCGACACAACCCATCCCGGAGCCCAGGAATACCTGCGCCAGACTTACCGGACACTCGCCCGCGAATGGGGAGTCCGCTTCATCAAACTCGATTTCATGGACACTACGGCAATCGAGGGCTACCGCTACCGGCCCAATACGACCACTCTGGAAGCGCAGCGCATCGGTCTCCAGATTATTCGTGACTCCGTGGGCGACGAGGTGATCCTGGATAAAGACGGCAGTCCCATGCTCAACCCAGTAGGGCTGGTAGACACAGGCCGGATCTCCGCGGATACGGGCCACAGTTTTGAGAGGACCAGGAATGCCGCTTCTGGCATCGCTGCCCGCTTCTACATGCAGCATAATTTCTTCGTCGATGATCCCGACGCCTTCAACGTCACCGCTACCCATCTCATGGAGCGCGCGAACGAACGGTCTTCGATTTCGCTGGGCGCGGCCGAGGCATCGATCGCGCTTTCCGCAGTATCCGCCGGCATGTATGAGATTGGTGA
>Ga0209067_10000829_pt1 | contig 19399 bp, 10 predicted proteins | sample ColStrG_CSR_2013_FD_187199 | JGI IMG/M metagenome (GOLD analysis project Ga0209067, IMG submission 187199) | Freshwater sediment microbial communities in response to fracking from Pennsylvania, USA - Cold Stream Run_MetaG_CSR_2013 (SPAdes)... | ecosystem: Environmental > Aquatic > Freshwater >...
GATTGCTGCGGTTTTCCATCAACAGTGCCAGGTTTGAATTTACACAAACTCAGCGCATTTTTTGCTGCTGCATCCAGAGCCCTGAAGCCCGAAGATTTTTCGATTTTTGAATCAGCAACCTTGCCGTCCAGACCGATCAGGAAATTCAGCCTGGTGGTGCCCTGCTCTTCATTACGCAGCGAATTGCGCGGATAGTCCGGCTTGTCGCAGGTACTGAAGTCCACAATTGCGCGTGTTACCGACGGACCAGCTACCGGCTTGGCAGCAGGAGGTGCGGCGTGCAGATCCTGATGCGGCGGCTGAACGTTCGATACCGCCGTAATCGCATTCGGTGTCGGCTGCTGCGCAACCTGCACTTCAGGCGGCGGAATAAACGGTGGTGGCGGTGCCGCCAGTTTCGGTGGCGGCGGTGGCGCATCGGGCGGTGGTGGTGGTGGCTTCACCTCTTCGATGACTTTGGTTTCAATCGGCACTTCTTTAATGACTGAAATAATCTTCTTACCCAAGCCTGTTAGCAGCGCATAGATAAGAATGGCATGCACCAGTGCAACAACAGTGATTCCGGTAAACTTGCTGCCGGTGTCCTGACCCTTATCTGAAAAATCCATACTTACTCTCCATTGCTACTTAAAATCAATTGCCGGCCACTGCTGTCACCGGCAATCCTGATGCGCTACCACTTTTTGAACCGGAACCAAGGCCGGTGAATTCAGTCAGGCCATGGATGGGCGTCATAACTAAATGAGGGAAGTCAGACAGACTTCCCTCAACATTGAACCGGCCAATAATCAGAACCGGGCGTTGACCGAGACGCCGATGGTGCGTGGATTCATCCGATACACTTCACCCAATGTAGTCTGAACCACCGGATGTTGAATTATCTTCTGATTGTTGGCGACATTGTTGACGTACAGAGAGAAGTCATATTGCTCATACGTGAGTCCGGTAGACAGATCGACGTTCGCATAAGCAGGACGCTGATAGTCAGCACTGGTCGGATCCAAGGCACCGTTGCTGGCACCGGTCCAGTGCGCCGCACCACGCACAAATCCCTGCGCGCTGTCACTGACCTCAAAGTTGTAGGTTGTAGTGAGCGCCGCGTTGAATTTCGGCACACCTGGAACGTTGGCGCCGGTCACGGCGCCGGTCACGCCGGCCTGCGCTGCCTCGCTGTTCGTGAGCACCGCATGATCAACGCCGCCGGCCAGATCAATCACAATATGACTGTTAGGCTTGTACTTGATTTCCATTTCGGCGCCGCTGCTGGTTGCGCTGCCGACGTTGGTGACATAGTTGAAACCGCAATTAAACGACAGCAACTGCTGCAGATTTTTCCAATTGATATAGAACAGATCGGCATTGACTGACAGTGTATTGTTGAGGAAACGGGATTTATCACCAACCTCATAACTCCACAGCGAATCAGGCGTGTAGCTCGTTGGATTGACCACGCCGCAGGATGACGGCAACTGGAAATTGGCGCCACCGACCCGGAACCCTTCGGCCGCAGAAGCGTACAGGGTATTGGTCGGATTGACCTCCCACGTGATGGCGAATTTTGGCGTCGTCTTGTTGCTGTGTGCCGTCACTTCAGGAATCACCGTTGGTCCGCCGTTAAAATAATAATCGGCGACGCGCGCGAACGAATCGGTTGCATGCAGGTAGCGCAGTCCTACGGTGGCGTGCAAGGTCGGTACAAAGTAGTAGTTGGCTTCACCGAAAATCGAATTTTGACTGTCCGTGTAATAACGATGGGCATAGTACGAATTATCGTTCGGGAAGCCCGATGCGATCGCGCCGGAGATGGCGTTAGGATCGGATGGGCTCTGACCATTGGCCTTGAATGCGCCATTGATGCCGGGTATCGGGTCATTCTCGTTGATGTTGGTGCTCATCCTTGACGTGTAGGCGCCGGCAACCCACGTAAACGGTGAAACAGACGCATCATAGGCCTTCGATGCAATCCGGATCTCTTGCGAAAATTGGGTCACTTCGTTATTCAGATTAATTTGCGATGGCAACTGATAGATCGCCGCTGCCAGCGCCCGATCAGGAACCACGTAAACCAGCGGATTGGTCGTAACCGTGCCCGTGGCAATGTACTGCGGATTTTCCGCCGTACCGTCCTGAGTCCGGTTGAATACGCGCTTGAAGAAGCTGGTCACCGAAGTCACATCACCGATATCCATGCCGTAGTTCAGTGTCAGACTGGGAACAACGATCACGTCTTTTCCTGGTTCGCGTACTTTTTTTGGCGTCTCGTTCATCGGCAAGGCGGGGCCCGGTGAGCCGCCCAGCGTCAGCTGCGGCACGCCCAGATAAGACACGTCGATGTCGCCGGTGGCAACCTGCTGGTAAAGCACCTGCGGCGTGATCGTAAGGTTTTTGGTCGGTGACCATTTCAGTGCAATCCGCGCCGCACGATCATCTTCCCAGTTAATCCCTTGGGAAATAACGGTGGCGCCGGTTGGATCGGTTTGGTTGATATACCCGGCCTTGTGGCCAGATTGCAGACCAATGCGCAGAGCCAATTCACCGGGAATCAGCACCTTATTCATGATACCTGTCTCGGTATGATTGACGCCGTTGCCGCCAGAGGTCTGTGACAGATCTTCGCCGAAGCTGCCTTCATCGGCCTTCAGATCTGGCTGATTGGAAATAAACTTCACTGTACCGCCCATCGAGCTGGCACCGTACAGCGTCCCCTGAGGACCGCGCAGTACTTCAATATGATCCAGATCGAAGAACTTCGGTTCGGCAGCTCCCATGCTGTAGACGTTACCGGCCGACATCGACACATCGTCCAAATACACGCCAACGGTCGACATACCGCCAGAGGCGCTCACGCCGCGCATTTCGATGTTCGACAGTCCCGGACCATTACCGGAATTACCGCCGCCGCCACCACCAGAGAATGAAATATTAGGAATCGAACGTGTCACGGAAGCGAAATCTTGAATATGTTGTGCAGTCAATTCGTCGCCGCCGATCACCGAAATACTCAACGGCACCTTGCTCGCATCTTCCTTGCGTTTGTTGGCCGTGATGATCACGGTCTGAATCTGATTGCTGGATTTTGCCTCCGCCGTGGACGCTGTTGGTGCAGAATCGCTCAAAGTGGTCGATTGCGCTGCTTCCTGTGCCCAAACTGGTGCACTGATCAGACTGGCTGCAAACGCGGATGAAACCGCGGCTGCGCAGATAAAATTAAACTGTCGATTCGCTGTCATTCAATATCTCCTGTTGGTAATGCCGAAAATCCTAGGTATTGTTTATTGTCTTTATGCATATTTCTTGCTGACACCCACGCCATAGTAGCAATATGCGCGCCAGCCCGGCACTTCCTGCAGGGTTATTTGGAAAACTTCCCGTTCCCGCAAAGTTCGTGCTCTCTTTTTCCAACACATGTATATACATAATATTTTTAAATTCCGAAATAAGTATATACAATTGAAGGGGTGCTGCCTATCACAGAAGCGGGGGATGTGGTTTTTTGACCGTATCGGATAAATGCCTGCGGTAAACGCGTTATTCACCGCCTGATCATTTAAGGAAAGACACTGCAACTGGCGGATTGCGCCCTGTCGAAGTTGCAACGATTCTAAACAGCGGAAATGACAAACTCTTTCCAATCTGCGACATCAATTTATATAAAATTGCATTTGAGATATAAATTCACCAACAAAAAGGACATCCGAAGATGTCCATTTTTTGTAACCGTTCCAGCTGACTATACGATGCCGGTGCTGTAGTACACGGCAATAACAAAAAATACCGCCAGCGTCTTGATGCAGGTCACCGCAAAAATATCCTTGTACGACACCCGATGCGTCAGGCCGGTAACCGCCAGCAGTGTGATCACCGCGCCATTGTGCGGCAAGGTATCCATACCGCCGCTGGCCATGGAGGCGATCCGGTGCATGACTTCCATCGGGATATGCGCGGCATTGGCCATCTGGATAAACGTGTCGGACATGGCGGCCAGCGCAATGCTCATGCCGCCCGAAGCCGAACCGGTAATACCGGCCAGCGTCGTGACTGTCACCGCTTCATTGACCAGCGGATTCGGAATCGACTTGAGCGCATCGGCCACAAAGATAAAACCTGGCAAGGCAGCGATGACTGCGCCGAAGCCATATTCTGTGGCAGTGTTTCCGGCAGCCAGCAGGGCACCGGCAATCGCTGATCTGGAGCCTTCGGCAAACTTCCTGCTGAGCGGGCCAAAGGCCAGTACAAATACGCTCAATATTCCGATCAGCAAGGCTGCCTCCACTGCCCAGATCGCCACCACTTTGGTGACATCGGTCACGACTGGTTTGACGCTGCCTGCCAGTTGCATGGTGTATGAGGTGCCATAAATTTGCGGAATGATGATCGTAAATACTTTATTCAATACGCCCACCGCAATCAGCGGCAGAATCGCGACGACCGGGTTGGCCAGTTTTTCCTGATCCAGCGCTTCAGGCTCATTCAGATGATTCACGCCATAGCCCTCGCCCGCCGCGGCGGCCGCCTTGCGCCGTGATTCCAGATACAGCATGCCGACAATCAGAATAAAGATCGAGCCGATCACGCCCAGCCACGGTGCTGCCCAGGTATCGGTTTTGAAAAACGTGGTCGGAATAATATTTTGAATTTGCGGTGTGCCCGGCAGGGAGTCCATCGTGAAACTGAACGCGCCCAGGGCAATCGTGCCGGGGATCAGGCGCTTGGGAATATTCCCCTGTCTGAACATTTCAGCCGCGAACGGATACACCGCAAACACCACCACAAACAGCGAAACACCGCCGTAAGTCAGCACCGCGCAGACCAGCACGATAGATAAAATCGCCCGCTGCGCGCCGACCAGACTAATGATGCTGGTGACGATCGACTTGGAAAATCCGGAGAGCTCGATCACCTTGCCGAAAACCGCGCCCAGCAAAAATACCGGGAAATACGATTTCAGAAAGCCGACCATCTTCTCCATGAACACGCTGGTAAACATTGGCGCGACCATGGCCGGATCGGTCAGCAGAACCGCCAGCAAGGCAATCACGGGCGCAAACAGGATCACGGAAAAACCGCGATAGGCAATGAACATCAGCAAAAACAATGCTGCCAGAACGATGATAAGTGTCATAAGTCTCCCCTTTATTTATAGTTATAACCAGACTGCGGTCTTTTTTTTACAGCGCTGCCGCCCCATCCGAACCAAACAGTTGCAGTTTCAGTTGGGCCAGCTGATCACGGATCTGTGCTGCTTTTTCAAATTCCAGATTTCTCGCGTGATCCTGCATGGATTTTTCCAGCCGTTTGATTTCCTTGCTGATCTGTTTCTCGCTCATCAGTTCATAACGGGCGTGTTCCTGTGCCGCGTCCAGCTCGGCACGTGCTGCCTGCGGATTATAAACACCATCAATCAAATCGCGTATATGTTTTACGATGCCGACCGGGGTAATGTTGTTTGCAGTGTTAAAAGCGATCTGTTTGTTGCGCCGTCTCTCGGTTTCACCGATAGCGCGACGCATCGAATCGGTCATTTTGTCGGCATACAGAATCGCCATGCCGTTCAGATTACGCGCCGCGCGCCCTATGGTCTGAATCAGGCTGCGTTCAGAACGCAGAAACCCTTCTTTATCCGCATCCAGAATCGCCACCAGCGAGACCTCGGGAATATCCAGTCCCTCGCGCAGCAGGTTGATGCCGACCAGAACATCAAACGTGCCCAACCGCAGATCACGCAGAATTTCCACCCGTTCCACAGTCTCGATGTCGCTGTGCAGATAACGCACCTTGATGGCATGCTCACCCAGAAAATCAGTCAGCTGTTCGGCCATGCGTTTGGTCAGCGTCGTGACCAGTACCCGCTCATTTTTGGCGACTCTTGCGCGGATCTGAGTCATCAGATCATCGACCTGGGTACTCGCCGGCAAAACCTGAATCATCGGATCAACCAGCCCGGTCGGACGCACCACCTGCTCCACCACCTGATCGGCATGCTCGTTTTCATACACTGCCGGCGTGGCAGAAACAAAAATGGTCTGGCGCATTTTGGATTCAAATTCATCGAAGCGCAGCGGACGGTTATCCAGCGCTGACGGCAGGCGAAATCCATAATCGACCAGATTGGTCTTGCGCGCCCGGTCACCGTTGTACATGCCGGTCAGCTGGCCGATCAGCACATGCGATTCATCCAGAAACATCAGACAGTTGTCGGGCAGATAATCGACCAGCGTCGGCGGTGGCTCTCCCGGTTTGGCGCCGCTTAAATGGCGCGAATAGTTTTCAATCCCTTTGGTGAAACCGATCTCGCTCATCATTTCCAGATCAAAACGGGTACGCTGTTCAATGCGCTGTTCTTCAATCAGCTTGTTCTCTTTTCTGAAAAACGTCAGCCGGTCGCGCAGTTCTTCTTTAATCGTTTCGATTGCACGCAAGACAGTTGAACGCGGTGTGACGTAATGCGATTTGGGATAAACCGTGAAGCGCACAATTTTCTGTTTGATCTTGCCGGTGAGCGGATCAAACATCTGCAGATTTTCGATCTCGTCGTCAAACATCTCGACGCGCACTGCCAGTTCAGCGTGCTCGGCCGGAAAAATATCGATGGTATCGCCCCGCACCCGGAACGTGCCGCGTCCGAAATCCACTTCGTTGCGGGTGTATTGCATCTGGATCAGGCGCGCAATGATATCGCGCTGGCTGACCCTGTCCTTGGCACGCAGTGTCAGAATCATCTGATGGTATTCGGTCGGATTACCGATACCGTAAATCGCCGACACCGTGGCGACGATGATGACGTCCTTGCGTTCCATGAGCGACTTGGTGCACGACAGGCGCATCTGTTCAATGTGTTCATTGATGGCGGAATCTTTTTCGATAAACAGATCACGCTGCGGCACGTACGCTTCCGGCTGGAAGTAATCGTAATAACTGACGAAATATTCCACCGCATTGTGCGGAAAAAATTCGCGGAACTCGCTGTACAGCTGCGCGGCCAGCGTCTTGTTTGGCGCAAAAATGATCGCCGGACGGCCGGTGCGCGCAATGACGTTCGCCATCGTGAAGGTTTTGCCGGAACCGGTCACGCCCAGCAGGGTCTGATAGGCCAGACCATCCTGCACGCCTTCTACCAGCTGGTCGATTGCCAGCGGCTGATCACCAGCGGGGGCAAACGGTTGAAACAGTTCATACGGAGAATCAGGAAAACGGACAAACTGTCCTTCGAGCTGAATGCCCGTCTTGGGGTCACTGACTGCATCGGGTGGAGAATTCCCTGTTAAATCTGCCATGAGGCTAGCCTTTGTTATAAAATGCCGAAAACTTTTTACTTTTAAACTGCGATAACGTGACGAAGCGCCAATTTAGCTTTGCATTTTACTCATTTAATCCGCATCAAGTCCGTTTTTAATTTTCCCCGCTTTTCAGTTCTTTACAAATTACCATGACCTCATCTACTTCCCTGCCCGCTTCCCTGTTTTCCGCCATCGACATGGCACCGCGCGATCCTATTTTAGGCATCACCGAATCCTACAACGCCGATACCAATCCCAAAAAGGTGAATCTGGGTGTCGGCGTATATTACGATGACAAGGGCAAAGTACCGCTGCTCGAATGCGTGCAGCGCGCTGAAGCCACACTGATTGCCACCGTCACACCTCGCACCTATTTACCTATCGACGGTCTGGCGACCTATGACAAGGCGGTGCAGGAACTGGTGTTTGGCGCAGGCAGCAAGGTCATCGCAGAAAAACGTGCGATTACTGCGCAGGCAATTGGCGGCACCGGCGCACTGAAGCTGGGTGCCGATTTTCTGAAACGCTTCGCACCGGATGCACAGGTCTGGATCAGCGATCCAAGCTGGGAAAATCACCGCGCCCTGTTTGAATCGGCCGGCTTCGTCGTCAATAATTATCCGTACTACGATGCAGATACACATGGCGTAAATTTTGACGGCATGCTGGCCAGTCTGCACGCCATGCCTGCCGGTTCTATCGTGCTGCTGCACGCCTGCTGCCACAACCCTACCGGTGCTGATCTGACTGCTGATCAATGGACGAAAGTGATCGAAGTCGTCACCAGCCGTGGCCTGGTGCCGTTTCTCGATATGGCGTACCAGGGCTTTGGCGAAGGCATTGAAGCAGACGGCCAGGTGGTGCGCCGTTTTGCCGATGCAGGCGGCCCGCTGTTTGTCTCCAACTCATTTTCAAAATCATTTTCACTGTACGGTGAACGCGTTGGCGCACTGAGCATCGTTGCGGCCAGTGCTGACGAAGCAGCACGCGTGCTGTCGCAATTAAAACGCGTGGTGCGCACCAATTATTCCAACCCGCCCAGCCACGGCGGCAAGGTTGTGGCGACCGTGCTGGCCAATCCTGAGTTGCGTGCATTGTGGGAAAAAGAACTCGCGGAAATGCGCGTTCGGATTCGTGCCAATCGTGTACAGTTTGTCGATCTGCTGAAACAAAAGGCACCGGCACACGACTTTTCTTTCGTCAAAAAACAGTGCGGCATGTTCTCTTATTCCGGCCTGACCAAAGCCCAGGTAGATCAACTGCGCAACACGTATTCGATTTATGCGATTGACACCGGCCGCATCTGCGTCGCCGCTCTCAACTCGGGCAATATCGATTACGTTGTTAATGCAATTTGTCAGGTTCTTTAACATTTATTTGGGGAAATGTGCTTGACGAAACCCGGCACATCCCCCTATAATCGCGGTTCTGTTCCCTGATAGCTCAGCCGGTAGAGCGACGGACTGTTAATCCGCAGGTCCCTGGTTCGAGTCCAGGTCGGGGAGCCACAGAATTCAAGGGCTTACGTGCAAACGTAACTCCTTTTTTCTTTTGGTCGTAGCTCAATATCACTATTCCGCCAGCGAGATTTGTCTGCCAGAGTTCATTTCATCTCAGCCCCGCGCTGTGGCCGTCAGCTGAGAAGTTTTTGACCCGTGCTTTTTCCCAATTTGAATACATTCACCGAATTCATCAGATTGTGCGACTGATCCTGCATGGAGCTGGCCGCGGCAGACGCTTCTTCGACCAGCGCGGCATTTTGCTGGGTGACGTTTTCCATTTCGATAATGGCCTGATTGATCTGTTCTATCCCCTGCGACTGTTCGTGGCTCGAAATGGTGATTTCGCCGATCAGCGTGGTGACCTGTCTGATGCTGTCAACCACTTTGCCCATCGTGGCACCGGCATCATTGACCTGCCGGCTGCCGTTCTCCACCTTGTCGACTGAATTATCGATCAGGGTCTTAATTTCTTTGGCTGCGACGGCAGAGCGCTGCGCCAGATTCCTGACTTCCGACGCCACGACTGCAAAGCCCCGCCCCTGCTCACCGGCCCGGGCCGCTTCCACCGCCGCATTCAGGGCCAGGATATTGGTCTGAAATGCGATGCCATCAATCACGCTGATGATGTCAACGATCTTTTTCGAGGAATCCTTGATTTCATCCATCGTGCCGATGATTTGCGCAACAGCCTGACCACCCTGCACCGCGATGTCGGACGACTCACTGGCCAGCTGGTTAGCCTGGCGTGCGTTGTCGGCAGTTTGTTTGACGGTACTGGTCAGCTGCTCCATCGAGGCCGCGGTCTCTTCCAGTGTGCCGGCCTGAGATTCGGTGCGCGATGACAGATCGAGGTTTCCCTGTGCAATTTCGATCGAGGCCGTCGTGATGATTTCCGTACCGGTGCGCACTTCATCAACAATCTTGTACAGGCTGTCATTCATGTCCTGCAGGGCATTGATCAGCTGCGCTGTCTCGTCTGTATTTTCTGAAGCAAATCTGGCGCTCAGATCGCCGGCGGCAATGGTTTGCGCGATAGTGACAGCGTGCCGGATTGGTCCGGTGATGGATCGGGTTGTCCATATTGCTCCCGCAATACCCAGCAACAGTGCGACAAGCGAAACGGACACAATCTGCAGGCGCACGCTCAGATAATCCTGTTCATTTTTTTCAGTGGTCGCAGCAAAAATTTTCTGCTGATAATCCGAAAATTCACGCAGATGCGCCACGAGATCCAGCAGCGCCTTGTAGGTCTCGCCATAGGCCAGCAGCGAAGCCTGGTCACGATTACCCGCCGCGATCAACACCAACACTTTGCCGTATGCAGTGACGTAGACGTCACGGGATGCTTTAATCCTTGAATAGATCTCTCTGGATTCCGGAGTTGATAACATCGGTTCCATTTTGCTTAAGGCATCATTGAATTTGGCAGAGGTCGCCAGCAGACGATCTTTAGCGGTGCTGGCATCCTTGTCATTGGTTGCCGCCACGATTCCGGACACCCGTGCCATGCTGGCGCGGGCATTGTCCAGTGTTTCATAAGCCAGCCGCATTTGCACAAAATCTGAATTCACCAGCGTTTTTGTTTCTTTATTCATACTCGCCAGGTTGATTATGCCAACCAGCGCAACCACCAGCAGTGAAACAAAAACCAGAGCAAAGGTAATCCCCAGGCGGGTGCCAATTTTCAATGTCTCAATATTCATTTTTATAATTCTCCGGCAGTTCCGTCTCATGCAGAATCGTTAACAAAGTCCTGATCAACAGTTATGTTTTTTTAATCAATTCCGCGCAGATATTTCAATGAATTGATCAGTACTGCTACAAGCATAGTAAAAATTCACCCAATTACAAATTAATTACCCTGCAAAAAAACAACCGGACTCAACTGTCGTGTCATGCCTGCGGGCGGTTTGATGCGCTGCGCCGCACCGGACCGGGTTTCAGTGACTGTCACGCCACACTGCCCACACCCTGAATCGGGACACGCGGCATGAATCGAGGGAGCGTTTTGTCAAGACTGGATTGTAAAAAACGAAGATCTCAATTCGCGCTGCAGGACTGTTTTACAACACAGTGTGCAAATCGATACAGCTTGACAAGCAAAACTGATTCGGTTAGCTTGAAAGCGCTTTCATATCTGTACCGATATTTCAGAAAAAATCATACAAAAAGTGTGATATCTGATCTGTCCACATGAATTCTGCAACGATAAAAAATATTTCACGGAGACTAAACATGTTTTTCAATTCAAACAACCGGGTCACTTTCAGGACCTGGATGGTCATCATTGCCTCCGGCGCGTGCTGCGTACTGAGCTCCTGCGGGGGTGATGGAAAAACCGGAACGGCTACTGGCGTTGCTGCGGGCGGCAGCGGTGGCACTACTGGTGGTACCGGCGGTACGGGTGGCACTGGCGGTACCGGAGGTACTGGAGGTACTGGAGGTACTGGCGGCACCGGTGGCACCGGGGGCGGAACCACCGGCATCGGCATCAGCACCGGCACATACAGCCTTGCACAACGCGCTCTGCCTGCCTCCTACACCAATGCCAAAGCCATCAATTACAGCGCCTATCGCGCCGGTGGCCCGAACCAAAGTGAATTTCCAAGCGTCGCCAACATTACGCAGGATCTGCAACTGCTGAATTCTGCCGGTTATACCTTGCTGCGCCTGTTCGGGGCTGACCAGGTTTCCACCCGCATTCTGAGCACTGCCCAGAGTCTCTATCCCAACATGAAGTTCCAGATCGGCATTTATCTCGAAGGCGCGCCCAGCACCTGCATCGATACCGTCAACACCACAGAACTGCAAACCGGTATCACTCAGGCCAACACCTATACCAACGTCGCAACCGTCAGCGTCGGCAATGAAACGTCGTTCGCCCATAATCTGTCGGCTACCTGTCTGGCGACCTATGTCAAACTGGTCAAAAGCAATGTTGCCCAGCCTGTGACGGCCGATGACGATTACACGTTTTATGCCGGCCTGACCGGCGGTGGAGAAAAGCCGGATCTGATTTTGCCGCTGATCGATTTTGCGTCCATCCACACCTACCCGTTAAGCAATTATGGTGCGTGGGCCTGGCAGCAATCCAGTGCCGCAGCACTGATGAATGCGGCATTGGCCAACGCCCAGGCCAATTACACCGCGGCAGCCAACTACTCCTTTACCAATGCCGCCAACACGGTCACCACCACCGGCGCTGCAATGCCCATCGTCATTGGCGAAACTGGCTGGAAAGCTGTGCAGACCAACACCGGCAACGCACTGGAAACCCGCGCAGCCCAGCCGGTCAACCAGAAATACTTTCTCGATCTGCTGACCAGCTGGCAGAGTGCCGGCACCGGCCCGCTTGCGATATTTTATTTCGAAGCATTTGACGAAGCCTGGAAGGGTACTGACGACGGCTGGGGATTATGGGATCAGACGCGCGCACCGCGCTATGCGCTGTGCGGTACGGCAGTCACTGGTGCACCGGCCTGTACCAATCCCGTGTATGCCGGAGCGGGCTTCTGACAGGGCAGTTGAATCAAGGTTTCGCTGCTGCCGCATTGCCGGCAGCGGCTAAACCGAGTCGGGCCAGGAAGCGTTCCATCGCTGCATGCCAGGCCAGCACATTGCGGTTGAAAATGAAGTGACCATTGTTTTTATCCGCAGGCAATTGCACAAATTCGCCTCCCCCGCCGGCAGATTGATACGCATGAAACCAGCGATGTGGATAGTCAGCGCCCCAAAATCTATCGTTCAGGCTGTACATCCAGAGCGCCGGCACATGATTTTTTTTACCCAGTGAAGCAAACGTGTTTTGCAGCCGCTCCGGCTGGCACGGCTGATCCAGATGATCGTAATCACCACCATCTCCGCCTGCGATATTCACCACACCAAGTATGCCCGCCGTATTTTTTTCTGCCGCAAACGCTGTCGCCACCAATCCGCCAAATGATTCACCGATCAGGATGCCGCGGTGCGCATCAACGTAAGGCAGCCTGGCCATATAGTCCAGCACCTGCCGATACTGCTGGAGCGCGCCACTTTGCGCCGCCAGATAATTTTTATCAGCGCATTCACCGCTGTAATCCAGATCAGGCCCGCCACTGGCGCCATAGCCGATGCGCGTCGGCACCACCACCACAAAACCCTGCTGCGCCAGCCACAGCGCGTTGCCCGGATATTTCACCTGCCCCATGCGCAGCCGTTCTGCCTCAGTAGCAGGTCGACCATGCGCAATTAACGCAACTGCAGCATGGGTTTGCGCAGACTCACGCGTGACCGATACCACCACGTTCTGCCGCACCGTGACGTGATTGGTCGCAAATATCTCAACCGGAATCGTTAAAGTTGTCTCGATTATTTCCGCACCTGCACATAACGGGAGCGCGCACAGCGACCACCACATCGATCTGAAACAAACTTTGACGGACAGAATTGAAATCATTTTTATCGTGTTTAAATTCACAGCAAATGCAACAGATAGTCTTGCACTTTCAAGAAAACCGACAGTATAATGAAAGCGCTTTCAAAAGTCACAGCAAGTGACTACCAGACAAATACAACGGAGACCATCATGCCAGACTACACATCAGCGGGCCAGCACGCCCTGAAATTAATTTCCCTCGCGGTTTTGACGCTGTCCTTAGCAGGACTGACTGCCTGCAGTGGCGGTGGCGTGACGCCAAGTACTGCTGCGACCGGCAGTGGCTCAGGTTCCGGCAGCGGTTCAGGTTCGGGAAGTGGTTCTGGTTCCGGTTCCGGCAGCGGCTCTGGTTCGGGTGGCGGCGGTGCGACGGTTACTGCATCACCTTACATTCTGTTCTCTTCCGGGTATATCGCCTACGCCGGTGCGACCACGGCACCGTATCTGCACAGCGCCCAGTCTGGTGATGTGTACACTGGATTTGCTGGCAAGCTCGCCTACGGTCAGTACAGCTCAACACAGGCCGACATGAACCGCACCGGGTTGTATGTGATCCAGTCCGTGGCGACAGGAACCGCCGCGTCGACCGCTGCCGGTGATTACATGTATGTTGCCATGCTTGCGCCTGGCAACAGCACGGTGGATATCAGTCAGGCTTCAACCCTGTTGATTCAGATGGGTAATTCGTATACGCCGTCAGGCACAGGCGGAAACGCCAATGTTTTCACGGTTGATATCAACAATGCGGCCGGCACCACTGCAGCTACCGGTGACTGTTCCGTCAATCAGACTTTGGCCGTTGTTGGTAGCAATGTCGCTCTAACTGCGCTGGGCGCGCGCACTTATGCGATTCCGCTGAGTGCATTTACGACCTGCACAGCCGGATCGATGGCGACGCTGAAATCTGCCGGCATTACTACTGTTGCCGTCAAAATCGTCGGCAGCAATAATCCATCGATAGCCAGCGGCGAATTTGACACCATTGTGGTAGGCACTGTCGGTTTCACCGGCAACATGAGCGCGTCCGACATCACGACTTTAAATACCATGTAATACCTCTGCAGGGTGCAATACCTCAGGCACCCTGCGCTTGGTCAGGCATTTGACAGATAAAAACAAACAATGGGCAAAATCATTTTTGCTCCACGGAGACAACATGAATAAATTGGCGTATGTGGCAGCGGCCACGCTGTCACTGCTGGCAGGTGCAGCTGCTGCCCAGCAGATTACGGATTTTGGTGATGAAGACAGACTCGGTTCATTTAACCTGGGCAGCCTTGCCAAACTGTCGATATCCGGCTTCGGTTACACGGAATCCGGCTTTTACACCAATCAATCCAAGGGCCTGCTCAATTGCCGGTACACGCCCGATCCACGCGGCGTGTTCGGCAAAGGCATTACTGGCGGTCCGTTCTGCCAGCCCGGGCCATCACAAACCGCGAGCGGCGTGCCGCTGAACCTGATCGCACTCAGTGGCGATATATCGCACGAATTTGACTCGGCCTGGAAAGTGGATGCCAAGATCACGACCCGGGATCGCAACGGTTCGGCTGATATCTACGGCAACACCGTGGTGGAAAAAAACGTCGCAGCCAGTCATCCGGTTTACGGCGAATTGCGATGGGGGACACAGTTATCACGCTCCTGGTCGCGCTCGGACAGCTTCACCTATCCGCTGGGCATGTCCAAAGAGTGGAGTGAGACCGGGGCCGGATATGGTCTGCTCAAAGATGCCCTGCGCTACACCAGTGCGCCGATGGAAATCATGGGCAGCAAGCTGGTTCTGGAAGGCACCTATGCCACCAACAACATCAATTTTGCAAAGAACGCCTACACCGTGCTGTACAACGAACAGCCGCCACGCCCCAAGCTGGGTGAACTGTTTGTCCAGTATGCCAACGATGTTGACCTGATCGAACTGATCTGGCAGAACAGTCGTGGCGGCCTGCAGTCATCGTTTTCCAAAGGCTATTTCATCGGCGATATCGGCAATGCCGACAACCTGCCGAATTACAGCGCACCGCATCAAAACGTGACTATCCTGCAGGGCGATCATTACTTCAGTCCTGCATGGAAATTAACGCTGGGTGCGAAACGCAGTTTCTGGTCGGGCATGGCACGCCAATGCGATTACGTCACAGGTATAGGCTGTTATTTTTCCAACGAAGGATTTAATAACGACGTCAATAACCAGCCGCATCGGGCCGTGGAGTATGACTTCATGGGCGGACTGTCGTATATCACCGGGCCCTGGATTTATACCGGCGGTTTTGTCCGCTACGGCAAGGCTTACACCAAGACGCCAACCGAATGGGGTCAAAGCAACACCGTGAATTTTTTGAATTTCGCGGTCTATCGTCAGGTACCGGAAATTTCGCAGCATCTGCAGGTGAATGCCGAACTGGGTCTGCTGCAATTTGGTGGATTGGGTCCTGCACCGCTGTCCATGCAGAACGAGCTAACCAATTTCGGGACCGATCCGCGTGACCATACTGCGTCGATGGGATTGTCTTTTGGGGTGCTGTTCACGTTCTGAAGTATCTGCGCAAAATTCAAGTGAAGCTTGATGTGTAGGGTACAACACCGTTGTACCAGCTCGGACTGTAACGGCAATGGTGCAATGTTATTGCACCCTACGAACTCAAGTAGGGTGCAAAACATTGCACCATTTTCAGCATCGCGCTAGCTGGTTCAATACCATTGGACCCCAAAGCCATGTTTAATTTCGAGGTTGCGTGATGGGCATCGACTTGTCTGCACCATCGATTAAAGGACCCAGGATGAATTTGCAAACTGTTGCGGCAGTAATTCTTTTACCGCTGATCGGTGCCGCTGCACTCTGCAGCCAGGCACAGGCCGAAGAAACCGGCACGACGGGCCTGGCCACGGTAGCGTCGCAAGCCAAACCAACCCTGTTCGGCGGACCTGCTGCACAGCCACCCGAAGCACCGTATCGCAGCCCTGCCATGCTGAGACAGGCACTGCCCAGCAATCAGTGGTATTCCTCGGTGATGTTCAAACAGTGGTCCGAACCGGTGCACGCGCATCCGGCAAGTTATCGTGCCGGCCCTGATGGTTTTGAAATCGATTACCCGCACATGACACTGGTCGACGCCGGCGGTCGCGGTCACGATATCGGCTATCAGCATCACGCCGCACTGACGCTCTCCCCTGCCGGGTCCAAACCGGCTGACTCCAGGCTCGATGCGATCGGCGATTTTTCTGCGCGCATTGCCATGACGGATGCCCAGGGCCACACCCTGCTGGCAACCGTGATTCATGGCAGCCCCATGAGTTATTACGAACTGAGCGGTGGCGACCTGCAGGTTCACCTCGCAGCCAATCCCGCTCCATGTGCCGCAACCGGTGAGGCGTGGTTATGCGTCCATGTCGGTTCGCGCGCCTATGCCGTGTTTGCGCCGGCCGATGCACACTGGCTCAACAAATCCGGTACCGACCCCATCATCCAGTTCGGTGCTTCAGGACGGTTTCTGTCCGTTGCCGTTCTGCCGGATGACAGCCAGTCCACGCTGGACGAATTCAGCCGTCACGCCTTCGCCTTCGTTACCGGCAGCCACGTCGCATGGCAGTATGACGCAGCACACAGCAAGGTGATCACGCAGTTTTCTGTCGATACCAAAGCGATGCAGCAGGATCAGCACACGGCCGTGCTGGGGCTGTATACCCATCAGTCACGCGCTCTGGTCGGGACTCTTGACCATCCCTTTCAGTACGACTCTATTCGTGGTGCCATTCAGGTCATCGCGCAAAACAGCTTCCAGACCGAATATACCTACCACGGCATACTGCCGTTCTGGAGCGGCCTGCAGGACAAGTCAGACCGCGAGCGGCTGGAAGGCATCCTGAGCGGCGACGCAGCACGCGCGCGCAACATGTATTCCAGTCAGCTCGGCAACGGCACCTACTGGTATGGCAAGGCACTCTCTGCAACCGCGCAATTAATGTGCGTGGCCGAACAGGAAGGCGACACCGCCCTGCGCGATACCCTGCTCGCCTCGCTCAAGCAACATCTGGAAGCGTGGTTCAAAGGCGATGCTGCCAACGGCTATTTCGTCAAAAATGCCCGGGTTGGCAGCATGCTGGGTTACCCCGAAGAATACGGCAGCGTGTTGCATCTGAACGACCATCATTTTCATTACGGTTACTGGATTAATGCCGCAGCCCAGGTCGCGCTGCGCGATCCGGTCTGGGCCGAAAAAAATCACTGGGGCGGCATGGTCAGTCTGATCGCATCGGATATCGCCAGCACTGAACGCGGCAGCGCCGAGTTTCCGTTTATCCGCAATTTCGATTCGTATGAAGGCCATTCCTGGGCCTCGGGCGACGCTGACTTCGTCGACGGCAATAATCAGGAATCCTCTTCGGAAGCCGTGAATGCCTGGGCCGGTCTGATTTTGTGGGGTGAAGCCACCCACAACACGGCACTGCGCGATCTCGGCATCTGGCTGTACACCACAGAGACCGAATCGATCTCGGATTACTGGTTTGATCAGCGTCATACTGTCTTCGCCAAAGATTATGGCAAGGTGGTCGCAGCCCAGGTCTTCGGCGGACGCTATTCCTACAACACCTGGTGGACCGAAGAGCCGCGCCAGATTCAGGGCATTAATCTGATGCCGATCACACCCGCCTCACTGTATCTGGGACGTGATCCGGCGTATATCGTGCAGTTCATGAGTACGCTCGGGCCAGAAAAACGCGCCTATCTGAAACGCGGCATGGATGACGGTACGCCCAGCGATATCTGGCAGGATGTACTCATGTCGTACTACGCACTGGCCGAGCCGGCCGGCGCGCTGGAACACTGGAAACCCAAGGGCAGCGTTGAACTGGGTGAAACGCGCTCGCACACACTGTTCTGGTTGTTGAGTCTGAAGGAAATGGGTACGCCGGATTTTACGGTGACTGCCGATACCGCCCTGTACAGCGTGTTTCATGGTGCTGACGGCAAACGCACCTACCTCGCCTATAACCCGGGCGACAGTCAGATCGACGTGCATTTCAGCGACGGCACCACGCTCCCGGTGCAGCCCCACGCGCTCGGTCGCAGATAATTCGCCGGCCTGACTGGCTGATCAGGATCAAACCTGCAGGTGATTGCCGACGCTGGAAACACACTATAGTTACTTTTTCAAGTTGAAGCAGGGTAAAATCCGGAGAAAAAAATGGGCCACACTTGAAAAAATCAATCAAACAATCAAAATCTGTCGCACCACAGGTCAAGGGAAAAGTGACGCTGGATATGGTTGCGCTCGAAGCAGGCGTATCACCGAGCACCGTGTCACGGATTCTGAACGGCACAGCCATCGTCAGCGAAGATAAAAAAAATGCCGTTGACCAGGCCATTCTGAAACTGGGCTTCAGTCCCAATCCGGTAGCCCGCGGCCTGGCTGGCGGCCGCACCATGAGCATCGGAGTCATCACCCAGGCGATTGATTCACCGTTTTACGGCGCGGCACTGCGCGGCATCGAAGAAACATTTGAACCGGCCGGCTACAGTCCGCTGTTCGTCAGCGGTCACTGGAATGCCACAACCGAAATGCGCTGTCTGGAAATGCTCAAATCACGCTATGTCGATGGCGTCATCGTCCTGACCGGCAGACTGCCCAACGAAACGCTGACCAAATTTGCCCAGATCATGCCTATCGTGGTGACTGGCCGCAATCTGCAATCGCCCAATCTGTTTTCTCTTAACTTTGACAATATGCTGGGCGGAAAAATCGCCACCCAGCATCTGATTCAGCTTGGTCACCGTCAGATTGCCTTTATCACCGGCAGCAAGGAACATCCCGATTCGGTTGAACGTCTGAACGGCTACAAGGCGGCACTTGAAGCAGCCAATATCAGGTTCGACGCCAAACTGGTCGTTCAGGGTGAGTATCATGAAGTCAGCGGCCTGATGGCTGTTGAGCGTCTGCTGGACAGCAACAAACAGTTCACCGCCATATTTGCGGCCAATGACCAGATGGCGATTGGCGCCTCGCTCGGACTGCACCGCCGTTCGCTGCGCGTGCCGGATGATGTCTCGCTGATCGGTTTCGATGATCTGCCCGCCTCCATGTATGGCATCCCGCCGCTGTCCACCATTCATCAGCCAGCTTATGAACTCGGCCAGATCGCCGCGTCAGCGATGTTGCAGCTGCTGGCCGGCAAACAGCCCGACGTGATCGTCCCGGAACCGCAAC
>Ga0209067_10000830_pt1 | contig 19391 bp, 14 predicted proteins | sample ColStrG_CSR_2013_FD_187199 | JGI IMG/M metagenome (GOLD analysis project Ga0209067, IMG submission 187199) | Freshwater sediment microbial communities in response to fracking from Pennsylvania, USA - Cold Stream Run_MetaG_CSR_2013 (SPAdes)... | ecosystem: Environmental > Aquatic > Freshwater >...
TTGGCGCTTGAAGTTCTGCCGAACATTCCCGTCAATGGACGACAGTCTTACCAGTTTCAGTTGCGCGCCTGGTCCAGTTCCTTCTTTGCGAATTACTACAACGTCGATGATCTGGTGACGGTCCTGATGGACTATGAAAAATTAATTCCAACTGCATTTACCGTTCACATCAAAGAGACCAAGCAACTGAAAGAAGCCAGATCTTATTTTGATCACGAAAAACTTCAGGCGACCTACTGGGAGCGCAAAGTCTCTGAAGGAGAAGCTCCGAAGGAAATTAAAAAAGAATGGGAGATCGCAACCTACTCCCAAAATGTTTTCAGTGCGGCTTTCTACCTGCGAGTTTTTCCGTGGGTGGTGGGGCAGGAGCACGCTTTTCGCGTTGCGGATGATGGCCAAAATTTGATTTTCAAAGCCACGGCTTTGCGCAAGGAAGAGTTGAAGACCGAAGCTGGCACTTTTGACACCATCGTGATCAAGCCGGAAGTCCAGCTCAGGGGGTCTGCAAAGCCCGTTGGAGATATTTTTGTTTGGCTCACGGATGACAGTCGCCATTACATTGTGCGCATCGAATCCAAGATCAAAATTGGGACATTGGTCTCGGAGATCGTGGAACTGGTCCCCGGAAAGCCCTGACGAACTTTCGCAAATCGACAGAAACCGATAAACTTGAGTCTGATGCAAACAGACTGTCGATATTTTTTAGGAGATCGTCCTTGCCCACGCAACACAAACTGTGACCGCTCCTGTGGGAGCTACTCTCAGGTTGTCCAAAATGTGCTGCTAGTGCATCTTGGTGCCTTGGGTGCTGTCGTTCGTTCGACCTCGCTTCTTTCCACTCTTCGGCAAAAACATCCCAAAGCCAGACTGTTCTGGCTCACGGAAGCTCCGGCTGACCGTTTGCTTGCGGGGCATCCGCTCCTCGACGGAGTCTTCACCACGGCTGACCTCTTTGAATTGAAGGCCTACAATTTTGAGATTGCGTATTGCATCGACAAAAGTCGTCGCGCCGCCGGTCTTTTGCGAGAATTGACGGTTGAGTCCGTCAAAGGATTCATTGTGGATCCACAGACGGGCAGCGTTCTGCCGGCAACTTCAGCCGCACAGGAGTTGTGGAATTTAGGTCTGTCCAATCATCATAAATTTTTCGTGAACTCAAAGCCAGAAACACAGCTGATTCTGGAAGCTCTCGAGCTTGGCCCCTGGCAGCGTCAACGCTATGATCTGCCCCTGCTGCCGGCCGAACTTGCAGAGTCCCAAGAGCGTCGCCGGATCTGGAGTAAATCCGACAAACAAGTGGTGATCGGCTTGAACACCGGATGTGCCAACACGATTGCCGCCAAGAAATGGACAGTTGAATTCCATCGCCAGGTTATTCAAGCCTTATCGTTTTTAGGGCTGCAAAATTTTGTCCTTTTGGGCGGACCTGAAGATACCAATCGAAATCAAAAGATCGCCAGGGGTCTGCCTGTTGCGGAGTCTCCGACGCGTGCGGGGCTGCGCGATGGGTTGATCAGTGTTGAGGCTTGTGACCTGGTGATAACCGGCGACAGCCTGGGGATGCACCTGGCGATTGCTCGGAGCAAGTTCACTGTCGCCTGGTTCGGCCCGACCTGTGTACAAGAGATCGATCTTTACGATCATGGAGTCAAACTGATTGCGGATGTCGCCTGTTCCCCCTGTTGGAAGAGAAGTTGCGATCAATCGGAAATGTGCTACGATCGGGTGTCTCTGGAAAAAATCCTGCAGGCAGTTGAGCAAGGAGTCAGGGTTTGTCAGGCGAACGTGCGGTCCTCTTCATCCAGACTGCCTTTCTTGGAGACCTCCTCCTCAGTATCCCAGCCCTCCAATCTTTGCAATCTCGACATCCCAACGCAAAACTAATACTTGTTTGTCGCAAAGGCCTGGGGCCCTTGATGCAAAATTTGCGTTTGGTGGACCGTGTTCTTGAAGTCGAAAAGGGAAATTCGCGAAGTTATCGCGATGTGAAAAGACAACTGCAAAACACTCATTTGGAATTGATAGTTTGTGCGCATGAATCTGTTCGCTCAGCGCTGTTGGTCTTTGGCTTGCGAGCGGATGCCAAGCGTGGTTATGCGAAGTTTTGGAATCATTTGGTCTTCAACCAGCGGGTGCGGCGAGATTTACGTTTGCCTGAGGCCTTGCGACAGCTTCAGTTGATAGGGTTTGCCGATCCTCGATTGCGTCAGGACCTCGAAAACTATGCCCACAACAACTCCCTGGCCACCTTGGGGCCCGTACCGACCTGGGCCTCCATGCAGGTGGTGGATCAGTCACTGGCCTCGGGTGGCCAGAAGTCCCTGAGAATTGGAATTTTTCCGGGGAGTGTCTGGGCGACAAAAAGATGGACGGTTGAGGGCTTCGCCGAGTTGATTCGAAAGCTGACGCAACAGGGTTTCAATGTTGTGCTGATGGGGAGTCCCGCAGAAGAGTCGATTGGAGCGGAAATTGCCGGCTTGGTACCGCCAGGAAGCTTTGAGAATTTGATTGGTCGGCACAGCCTGTGGGACACTCTGCAGGAAATTCGCAACTGCAACGTGATTGTCAGCAACGACAGCGGTGGCCAGCATCTGGCTGCGGTGGCCGGAGTTGCAACAGTCGCTATTTTTGGCCCGACAGTTTTATCTTTGGGGTATCGTCCCTGGAATCCACAGACCTCAGTTGTCGAAGTTGTGGGTTTGTCCTGTCGTCCTTGTGGATTGCACGGTCATAAGGTCTGTCCCATTGGGACACATGACTGTATGAAGGGGATCAGCGCAGAGCAAGTGATGGTCGCAGTTCAAAAGGCTTTGCAACCTGGCTTGTCAACGAACCACTAATTCTCTTCAGTGAGATCTTTGACAACGATCCCATATTTTTTAATTTTTCGCAGGAGCGTATTTTTAGGAATATTGGCTCTTGCCACTGTTTGGTTGATCCGTCCACGATTGGCTTTCAGCGCACCAACGATAAACTCTCGCTCAGCTTTTTCCTTGAAGAGCTCATAGTCCAAAGCCGGAAGATGTTCGCCCGAAGTGATCTGTCGGGGTGGCAAGGCCTGGTGGGCCACGCGAACCACTTCTGGAAGACTCTCAAATTGCAACGTTGAAGAGGGTTCGACAATGAAGGCCCGTTCGATGGCGTTCTCCAGCTCTCGAATGTTGCCCGGCCAGCGATACTCCTGAAGTGCACGCAAGGCTTCAGGCGCGATGCTGGTCAGGCCCGTCTTCATTGAGCGCGCAAATTTTTTCATAAACGTTTGCACGAGGGCCGGAATGTCCTCTTTGCGTTCTCGCAGTGGCGGAAGAAAAATTGGCATCACATTGAGACGATAAAAAAGATCCTCGCGGAACTGGCCTTCTTCGATCATTTTTTCCAAATTCCGATTGGTGGCGGTGATGATCCGAGCGTTGGTTTTAATCTCGCGGTTGCCGCCAACGGGCATAAACTTTCTCTCTTGCAAGATGCGAAGCAACTTGACCTGCATTTCGGGCTTCAGTTCACCGATTTCATCCAGGAACAAGGTTCCGTTGGTGGCCAGCTGAAATTTGCCGATCTTTCGATCGGTTGCTCCAGTGAAGGCGCCTTTTTCATGACCAAAAAGCTCGGACTCCATTAAATTTTCCGGAATGGCTCCACAGTTGATGGCCACAAACGCGCCCGACTTGGTTGGTGAGTTGAAATGAATCGCTCGGGCGACCAGTTCTTTACCGGTTCCATTCTCTCCACGGACGAGAACCGTGGTTTCAACTTTGGTCAGCTTGTAAATCAAATCAAACACTTCACGCATTTTCTGAGAGTGGCCGACGAACTCACTGTCGACATCGTCATCGAAAATTGGATTCGACAACGCAAGGTTTGACACCAGTTCTTTGGCTTCCAGACTTTTGCGAAGGATCTCAGCCAGTTTCTGCGGTTGCAAAGGCTTTTCAAGGTAGTCATACGCGCCTTCGCGAATCGCCTCGACTGCATCTTTCAGATTGCTATGCGCTGTGAGGATCACGACAAATGTGCGCGGATCCAGGGCCTTGATCTTGGCCAAGGCCTCCAGCCCGGACATCTCCGGCATTCGCACGTCCATCAACACCAAATCGAAGTCCCCATGTGAAATTTTTTCCAAAGCGTCGAGGCCATTTTGCGCTTCAACGATCGTAAATGAGATTTCGGGCAAAAGGGTCGGCAAGATGGAGACAATACTGTGTCTGAGTTCACTTTCGTCATCTACGATCAATGCTTTCAGTGCCGTCGCTTGCATGCGCGGACTTTAACTATCAGACAGAGGTAAAGCAAACCCTATTTTGGTTCCACGTCCTATTTCCGATTCTGCGAAAACTTTTCCACCGTGCAGTTCGATGAAAAATTTAACAAGGTAAAGTCCAAGACCAGAACCCTTTGATTTGAGCTCTTGATCTTTACCTCTTACAAATTTTCCCCAGATTCGCGGCAGATCCTCAGGCGAAATTCCCGGTCCAGTGTCTTGGAAAAAAATCCAAATGAACTCGTCGTGTTCTTCGGCAACGACCAAAATTGAGCCATTGGCGGGTGTGTACTTGATTGCATTATCAAGCAGGTTCACGATCACTTCGCGAATCAGCGTGTGGTCGAATTCAGAAGCGAAAAGGGGCTCAAGCTGCAGTTGCACTTGCAGATTTTTGGCGGTGGCCAGGGGGGCCAGTTGCAGCCAGGCGTCCTGGATCAAATCCGTGATGACTCCCAGTTCAAGATTGAGGCGAAACTCGCGCGATTCGACTCGAAGCATTCGCAGGACCGATTGGATGTACTGATTGAGTTCATCGTTGCTTCGGCGCAAGGCCTCAAGATCTGCAAGCATTTGCGGGTCCCAGGTTTTTAAATTCAAGCGGTCCAGTATGGCCTGAATTTTAGCGATGGGAGTTTTGAGATCATGACTGATCAAACTGACAAAATTATTTTTCAACTGTTCCAGCTCAAAGAACGAAGCTTGTTCTTGTTTGAGACGGAAGTGCTGCTGCTCGATCCGATTGGCTTGCGATCCCAAAAATATAAAATACGCAGACCAGCCACACGACAAAACTCCCGTGACGGGAAGCCAAAAAAAAGTGGCGTCAAAAATCCAAGTCGACAGTGCACACCACAGCGTTGTCGCCAGGATAAAAAAGGCCAAGGTGATCTTCTGCGGAAGTTTCGCGATCAGCTGGAGTGCAAAAATCAGTGTCAGGATCAGAAGGCAGAAATTCCAAAAAAAAGAAAAGCGGTGTATGGAGCGGTGGCTCAGCAAGTGGTCGGTCATCGCCGCGAGCACACCGTGGCGCGTGCTGGCTCCCAACGGGGTCAAATACTGCGAAGACGCGCGACTTTCCGGTCCGATCAAGACAATTTTATTTTGAAAAAAGTCATCCGGGTAGTTGTGAGCCAAAACATCAGAGACTGAAACTTCGGCATAGCTTCTGGCGTCGCCCCGGTAGTTGATCGGAGTCAGGTTTGCAAGTTCCGTGGTCACACCAGCCAAGCGCACGGGTATCGTCAAAATCTCAGGTCCGTCGGGATTGTGAGTTTCAAAGCGGCGGATCACGCCGTCTTGATCGCGCAAAAACTCGGCGGTGGCCACATTGAACCGTCCTTCTTTGTCAGTGTGGGCGGCAGCCGGCAGGATCAGGCCCTGGGCCGATGAAATGAGGCCTGCCCAAATGATGCGCGGATCCCAGAAAATTTTTTCTTCTTCTGCTGACCATTTCGTAGGGCGCAATCCTTCACTGAAGAAAAACGTAACGCCAATGGCTTTCGGATCCTCAGCCAGGAGGGTTTCCAACAGGCTCAGCCAGGTTTTTCTCTCCCAAAAAAAACTGTCGGTCAGATCACCGCTTTCGGGTAGAACGCGTAGGCCTAATATTTCCGGATGCGCCAGTCTTGATCGGTTTGCCATTTCAGCCGCAGAAAGAGTGACTAAGACGATTTGCTGGGATTGGTTTTGATTGCCACGAATCTGCAGGCGAACATCAAAAGACTCGAAGTCACTGGGTCCTAATAAAGCCAGGCCAATTGAGAGTGCGATTCCTCCACGTCCGATCGAGCCTCGGCGGTGCCAAAACCACCTTTGAGTTTTCAGGCCCCAAAGTTTGAGTCGCCGCAGACGGTCTGGTGAAAAGTGTCGGGGGCCAATTTTAGGAAAGTCCATTCTGCTGCACCATACCGAAAGACGCGACAAAGCGCACTCTGTTTGTTGATTGAGGCCACTGCCTGGGATCAAAAAGTTTCCTGTCAGAGAGCTAGAATCTTCCTTCGACCAGAGATACACTTGCTCTTATCATGGAAAAATTTGGTGTCTACACTGCCCAAGCTTGGAAAAAGAGACGCTCGCAAGTCGAGCCTGAGCATTGGGCTCGCGGCGGCGATTGCATCTTGACCATTGGCAATTTCGATGGCGTGCACCTGGGCCACAGGTCCTTGCTTGCCAAGGTTCGTCAGGAGTCCACAAAGCTAGCGAAGCCCGGAGTTTTACTCACTTTTGATCCACATCCTTTGCAAGTTCTGAGGCCTGATTTTCACTTTCAGCGCCTTTTTGATCTTGACGATCAAGCTGAACAAATTCGGGACCAGGGCTTGACCGCGGTCGTTCGTCAGAACTTTGATGCAGCATTTGCCAAAGCTTCGCCCCATGAATTTCTCGACAACTTTGTGGAGCCTCACTTCAAGCCCAAGATGATTGTGGTCGGAGAAGATTTTCGCTTCGGTCAAGGCCGGCAGGGTGATCGATCAGTGCTGGAAGCTTGGGCTCGTGCGCGGCAGATCGAGTGTTGTTTCCGACCCAAGCTGTCTTTGCAGGCTCCTGGCGCGTCTGGACCTGCGGTTGTTTCGAGTTCGAACATACGCAAGGCTCTGGCGCAAGGCGATCCCAAATCAGCCGCAGCGATGCTGGGACGTGCCTACGAACTTCGAGGCCCCGTGGTTTCGGGCTTGCAGCGGGGAAGACAGATTGGTTTTCCCACGGCGAATATTATTCCCTCTGTCGATTTTCTTCCCCAAAAAGGGGTCTATGTCAGCGAGTCCTCCTGGGGTGGGAGGCGTTTTCGGTCTGTGACCAATATCGGGGTGAATCCAACGGTCAGTGCCAGCCCCTTGCCAAAAATTGAAACCCATATTTTTGGATTGTCTGAAGACCTTTACGGAATCACACTGACCGTTTCGCTCTTGGACTTTCTTCGTCCAGAACGAAAATTTTCAGGACTGGAAGAGCTTCGCCAGGCGATCGCTGCTGATTGTGAGTTGGCGCAGAAGTGGGGTCTATGAGTTTGCCGACGAGTTTTCTGTCGCTGACCTTGGATTCAAGCCCAGCTGAGACGAGGCTTGAGTTTTGGCACGCCTCAAGTGCCCAGCTTCAGCTTCCCGCAGAGATTCAGATTCGCACTCTGGGTGAAGTTCTTGGCGAAAAATTGAATGTTGCTGAGTTGCAGACGGACTCCGAGCTTTTGAAGCAAACTTTGAAGGAGAATTGGCTGAGTCTGACGCGATCCCAAGATTGCATTTTGGTCGGGGACGACCTTTCGCCCGTGCTGATGGAAATCTTACCCAGTGTGCCGAAGCGAATCTTGGATGTCGGCAAAATGGACATTTTGAACCGCGATCCCAGTCGCAAATGGTTGGCGCACTGCCGACTGCGTGAGTCCCTTCATGACAGTGTGATTGGAGCCGCGCCCCGGTTGGACACCACTCAAGTGGCTTATGTCACAGGTCTGGGTGCTGACATGAGGGTCGGGGTGGATGTTGCAGTTCAATTGGGCTTCCCTGTGATCAAATTGGTCGTGCCCAAGCGTGCGGAAGGAGAATTTGCGGTCACGCAGCTGCGACGCAATTATTTTTCAATTGATTTTCAGGTCTTGGAGTACGCCGATCTGACGATGCAAAAGAACAACGGGACACTCTTGGTGAACACAGTCAATTTCAAGATCGAAGCGGATCTCCGGCAGGATCTCAGTTATCTGAATTTCATCTTGGATGAAGGTCTGATTTGTGATCTCAATTTACTGCCCCTGCAAAATCAGATGATCGAAGAAGCTCGGAATGTTGGTTTGCCAACCCTGGCAGGTTGGCAAATCTTGGGTCATCAAGATTGGCTTCTTTTGCGAACGATGTTTCCAGACTGGAGCGTCTTGCGAACCGATTACCTCCGCCATTGGCAGGAGCACCTGGCAAGCTCACCGACCAAGGTCTAGAGACTCAAAGTCCCTTTGAGGGCAGAGCTCACCCGAGTACAATAGGGGCCATGGCAGTTAAAATTGGTGAAATACTGGCAAAACAAGGGATTGTGCGTCCCGAAATCGTCACACGTGCTCTTGAAGAGCAGCGCCGCTCAGGGCAAAAGCTGACTCAAATTCTCATCACCATGGGCGCTGTCAAGGAGTCGCAGATCCTGAAAGCACTTGAGGCCCACTTTCAAGTTCCAAGTATTGATCTGAACACTTTCAATATTCAACCCGCGGTCGTGCAGCTGGTTCCCCGCGAGATCTGCGAGAAGCATGAAATCATCCCGGTGCAAAAAGCCGGAGCGACTCTCGTGGTCGCTTTTGCCGATCCTGCCAATATTTTTATTCGTGATGACCTTCGATTTATAACTCGCCTCAAAATTCAGGTGGTGGCTGCGACCGAAACAGCGGTGGCGTCGGCAATTGAAAAGCACTACGCGGCCAACGTGAATTACATCGTCAACGACAACGAGGACGACGACAATCAGCAGGCCGGCGCTGGTGGCGCCGGAGGCGGGGCGGCCACCGATGTCATTGATATGGATTCGACTGAGGACGGACCCATCGCGAAATTCGTCAATGTCATCCTCATGGAAGCCATTCGGAAAAGGGCCTCTGATATCCATTTCGAACCCTACGAAAAAAAGTTTCGAGTGCGGTTCCGTCAAGATGGATTGATGATCGAAGCCAGCAGTCAGCCGGCGACGTCGGCGGCGGCGATCTCATCGCGTATCAAAATTATGGCGAAGCTTGACATCGCCGAAAAGCGCCGTCCCCAAGATGGTCGGATGAAAATCAAATTGAAGTCCGGACGTGATATGGATTTCCGGGTTTCTGTTTTGCCAACGATTTGGGGCGAGAAGATTGTCATGCGTCTTTTGGACAAATCGAATTTGCAGCTGGACATGACAAAGCTCGGAATGGAGCAAGAGGATCTTGGTATCTTCAAAGACGCCATCCATATGCCGCAAGGTCTTGTGCTGATCACCGGTCCCACGGGATCTGGAAAGACAACAACAATCTACTCTGCGCTGGCGGATCTCAATCAACCTGATGTGAATATTTCCACTGCGGAAGATCCCGTCGAGTTCAATTTCGAAGGAATCAATCAGGTGCAAATGAATGCGGACATCGATCTGAATTTTGCTGCCGCCCTGCGAAGTTTTTTGCGGCAAGACCCTGATATCATCATGGTCGGAGAGATTCGCGATCTTGAAACCGCTGAGATTGCTATGAAGGCGGCCTCCACGGGTCACTTGGTTGTTTCGACCTTGCACACCAATGATGCACCACAAACAATTTCGCGTTTAACAGAAATGGGAATTGCGCCTTATGTCGTCACGTCGACTTTAACACTTATTGTTGCACAACGTCTTCTGGGGCGAGTTTGCGAAAACTGCAAAGTGCGTATGGACGTCAACGCCAAAGCGCTGATTGATATTGGTGTGCCTGAAAATGAAGTGGGTGAGTATCAGATCTTCAAAGGCCGAGGTTGTAACAACTGCAATGGGACCGGAATCAAGGGGCGCCAGGCGATCTTTGAAATTATGACGATGTCAGAAGAGATTAAGGCACTTGTTTTGGCAGGGGCAACGACAGCCGACATTCGCAATCGCGCACGTGAAGTGGGCATGCGAACTTTACGCCGATCGGGACTCTTAAAACTCAAGCGGGGTGAGACGACAATCGAAGAAGTCGTCAACACCTCAGTAAAGGACACCGAGTGAAAACTCTTGCACAATGGATTGAGCAAGCTCACCAGTTGGGTGCGACCCAGTTGCGAATGGTCAGTCAGAAATTGCCCGAAATCAGACTCAACAAAGGTTGGCAGACTTTCGGAGAATCTCCTGTCGCACCACAGTGGCTGCGAGAGCAGGTGCGCACATTGGCAGATTCAGCGATGGCTGGTTCAGCGGCAAGTGACCTGTCGCAGGGCGGAGTTCTTCGTGGAGAGCTGCGAGGGATTGACGGTGCCAACTATGTTGCGACTCTTTGTGATCAAGGGTACTATCTTTTGATTCATCTGGAGCAAAATCTGCTGCAGCCCTTGCAGATTGCTGATTACAATTTGCCGCCACTTTATCTGCAAAGCTTGCAGAAAAATCCAGGCCTCTACGTGATCTGTGGAGCGCAGAGATCTGGAAAATCTCGTCTTGCCGCCGCGCTGGCGGATGATCTTTGTCAAAAGGGTCTGGGCGTCGCGGCGTTTGCCGACACTCCGTTGTCACTCAAAGAGCTCAGTGCCGTCAATTTTCACAGTTCTCGTTTGGTGCAGGCAGAGGCACTCACGAGCGGTTTTGATGTCATTGTCATTGACTCGTTGTTGCCGGGATCTTGGCGCCAGGGGTTGTTGCTGGCCGAACAGGGTCTCAGGGTCATTATGACCTCGCCGCAGGCTGAGTTGCGCACCGCTTGTTTGCGGTTGGGCGAAAAAGTGTCGTCTGAAAACGGCTTGGCTCGATTGACAGCTTCTCTGCAGTCTGTGATTCAATTGCGGCTGGTTGATGGCCTTGAAGAGAAAAAGCAGATGGCCTACGCGCTGCTGAGCTTGACCGATTCCTTGCGGGGCTTGATCAACAACCACAGTTGGTCCGAGTTGCAAAAAGCCATGTTTGAAAGCAGCGACAATTTGGGCAGTCGGACACTCAATCAGTGCCTGATGAATTTGATGTTGAAGCGCAAAATTGACTTTAAGGTGGGTTTCGCGGAGAGCCCGAATCCAGAGGAGTTGGACCATATGCTGGAGCGGGTAGGAGTCTAGATGGCAAAGTTTGCCTTTCAAGCCCGTAGCAACAGCGGTCAAATCACCAATGGTTCAATTGAAGCGTTGGATGAGGGCGAAGCTCGAGTTAAAATTCGTGCAAAAAATATGGTTCCTCTGCGGGTTGTGTTCACGAGCGGTACAATACAAAAGAAAAGCGTGGCTCTTAAAGTTGCCAGTAAAGATTTGCAAATTTTCACCCGCCAGTTTGCGACGCTTGTCAACGCAGGTATTCCCATTGTGGATTCTTTGAAGATGTTGGGTGAAGGGCGACGCAATCCGCATCTCAAAGAAGTTGCCAATAAAGTTCGGCTCTCGATCGAAGGCGGTAAGCGACTGGCCGATGCGATGTCGGTTTTTCCTGGTGTCTTCGACCGCTTGTACTGCAATCTGGTCCATGCGGGGGAAGAAGCTGGTATCTTGGATGGCATCTTGAATCGACTGGCCGTGTATCTTGAGACCTCTGAAAAAATTAAAAAACAGGTCAAGGGGGCGTTGTTTTACCCTGGCGCCATTATCGGCGTATCAGTGATAGTGATTACGGGGATTTTGGTTTTCATCATCCCAAAATTTCAAGATCTCTATTCGAGCACCGGTCGTCCTCTTCCAGGTCTGACCCAAATGGTCGTGAACGTCAGTCAATTTTTAATTCACAAATGGTATGTCATGATCGGTGGTGTGCTTGGTGGCGGTTTTTTAATCAAAGAGATTTTAACCTCACCTGCTGGACAGGATGAGTTGGATCGCTTCCTGATTCGTGCGCCCTTAGTTGGAGACTTGGTGCAAAAAGCATCTGTGGCAAGGATGTGCCGGACTCTGTCGACTCTGCTGTCGTCAGGAGTCGCCGTGGTTGAAGCTTTGGAGATCGCGTCAAGGACCTCGGGAAATCGGGTCATCGAAGAGGCGCTTTTGCGTTCAAAAGAGGCTGTGATTGCGGGTCGTCCTTTGGCAACTCCTTTGACTCGTGAGCCCGCAATTCCAGAAATGGTTGCGCAGATGATCGCAATTGGCGAAAAGTCTGGGACGATGGATATCATGTTTGGTAAAATTGCCGACTTTTATGAAGACGACGTTGAGAATGCGGTCAAGGGCTTGACCAGTATGATCGAGCCCCTGCTGATGGTGTTTCTGGGCGGAGCGATCGCTGTTCTTGTTCTTGCGATGTATTTGCCAATTTTCGGAATGGCTGCTGGCGCCGGATGATGAGGATCTTGAATCTCGCGACAGATCGATTTCGCAATCAAAAGCTGATTGTCCAGTCTCTGCGCACCGGAATTTTTGCTCTGATTCTGCTCTTCGCTTTGTCGCTTCATTTGAGTCAATCCCAGTTCTTCAATTGGAATCTTTTTTGGTATTTCTATACGATTGGAGGGCTGGGGGTTTTCGCAAATGGCCTCGCACTTCTCGCGCGACGGCAGTTTTATCAGCGACCTCTCCTGGTCTGGGCGTCCTTTTTTGGGGATGTTTTCCTCATCTCGGTACTTCTGTTCAAAACAGAATTGAATATTTCGATTTTTTTATTTTCCTATTTGCTTGAAATTATTATGATGGCGCTGATTTTCCAAACTCGCGGAGCCTTGCTGTTGGCTGCGTTTGCGTCATTTTGTTTCAGTGCCAGTTCAATTTTGGGTCCTGATATCAAGGCCATGACATTCTTTTACTCTCTTATTCTTTACAATGTTGCATTTTTTGCGATGGCCTGGGTTTCGGGAATGATGGGCGAGCAGCTCGAACTGCAGGGAGTTTCATTGAACACTCTGCGGGCTCTCACGGAGTCCATTGTCGAGACGATACCGTCTGGTCTTTTGACCGTCGACAGTCAAGAAGTGATCGTAACCTCAAATCCCGGTGCAGAACTGCTTTTTAAACAGACCCTTCTTGGTTTTCCAATCGCAGAGGTTTTTCCGGCCTTGTCACCGATCTTGCGAAATGTTCGGGAAAAAAAATTGCCGCAAAAACTCGAAGTTCCTTTGGTGCGTGAAGGTGACAACTTGATTTTTTCGACGCAAGTTCTCCCCCAACAAGCAGATGACAATATTCTGGTGATTATTGATGATGTCACTGAAGTTCGCAGGCTTGAGCTCACTCTTCTGCATCAACAAAAATTAGCTGCCATCGGTGGTCTTGCTTCTGGAATTGCCCACGAGCTTGGCAATCCACTGGCAGCAGTCAGTGCTAACATTCAGTATCTGGAACCGAAAATTCGCATCGATGATGAAACCGACACCAAGCTCATTCGCAACACACATCGTGAAATCGCGCGCCTTGGACGCCTCATTGGCGAATTCAAGGATTTTGCCAAGCCCGAGCGAGTGCCAATTGATCGAATTCAATTGGCACGAATCGTCCATGAGGTTCTTGATCTCCTCAAGAAAGATCCGGCATTTCGTCCTGAGATCATCGTGCAGTTGGATGTTTTGGAAACGCCCGAAATTCGCGGATCAGCGGACAAGCTTTTGCAGGCTTTGCTCAACGTGGTGCTCAATGCCGTGCACGCGCTTGTGGGGGTTGCCAATCCTCGTTTGCAAATCAGTCTGCGGGTGGTTGGCATGCAAGTCGTTCTGCGAATTCGCGACAATGGAATCGGTATGTCCGATGAAACCAAGTCGCGACTTTTTGAACCTTTTTTCACGACCAAGGGGAAGCAGGGGACTGGTCTGGGTCTGGCTATCACCTACAAGATTTTGCAATCTCATCAAGCTCAGGTTGCGGTAGACTCGACGAAGGGACAAGGGACTGAATTTGTTTTTCGCTTTCCCATCGCGCCGGCTGTTTGAAATCAAAGCCCACATGGCTTCCAATTTTTTGCACTTTTGACCAACAGTTGACCACCAGAGGACCAGCTGAATATCTGTTGATAAGCTGAGCAATGAAATTCACAATAGAACCAGGACAACATAGAGGAGCGCCAATGAAGCCCAGAATTCTTATCGTCGACGATGAAGAATCAATACGTGAATTTCTTGAAATCATGTTGAAAAAGGAAGGCTACGAGGTCACCGCCGCTGAAGATGGCGCGAAAGCCAAAGAGATTTTGAGTAAAAAAGCATTTGATATGGTGATCTCTGATTTGCAAATGCCCCACGTCTCGGGTCTTGAGCTTTTGAAATACGTGAAAGACAGCTATCCCAGCGTCGTCTTTATGATGATCACGGCCTTTGGCACCACTGAGAATGCGGTCGAGGCTATGAAAATGGGCGCCTACGATTACCTGACGAAACCATTTAAGATTGATGAAGTTCGTTTGAATGTTGCCAACGCGGTTCGGGCACAAAACTTAGAAGTTGAAAATCGCGTTCTCAAGCGGGAATTGCAAAAGGAATACAATTTTCAAAGCATGGTCGGAAATTCCGATGCCATGCACAGAATCTTTGACCTGATCCGCCGGGTGTCGCAGGCCCCAACGAACGTTCTCATCACCGGAGAAAGTGGTACGGGGAAAGAAGTCGTTGCGAAAGCCATTCACTACAACGGTCCCTTGAAGGACAAACCTTTTGTGACGATCAACTGTGGTGCAATTCCAGAGCAGCTGATGGAATCCGAAATGTTTGGGCACAAAAAAGGATCTTTCACCAGTGCGGTTGCCGATAAACCCGGTCTTTTTGAAGTGGCAGATGGCGGGACTTTGTTTTTGGATGAGGTCGGTGAGCTGCCTGTTTCGATTCAGGTGAAATTGCTCAGAGCCCTTCAGGAGCGAGTGATTCGCCGGGTGGGTGCGACTGAGGATATTAAAGTTGAGGTTCGAATTATTGCGGCGACCAATCGTGAGCTCGAAGCCATGGTCAAACAGGGTACTTTTCGCCAGGATCTCTATTACCGTTTGAACGTGATCAATATTCACACTCCGGCTCTTCGTGACCGCAAAGACGACATTCCAATGTTGGCCAATCACTTCTTGAAGAAGTACAACGAGAGGTTGAATAAGAACGTTGGTGCGATCAGTGCTGAGGTCATGGATATTTTGCAAAAATACGATTATCCAGGAAACGTCCGTGAATTGGAAAATGTCATCGAGCGAACGGTGGCGCTGGAATCTGGTGCAACGATTTTACCTGAGAGTCTTCCACCGTTTGTGAACACCATCAATGGACGGAAGTTGGCTTCCAGTCAGGAGATCGAAATCGGTCCTGAAGGTGTGGAGCTCGACAAAATTGTTGGGCAGATTGAAAAAGAGTTGATTATCAAAGCCATCCATCTTTCGGGCGGCATCAAGAAAAAAGCGGCCAAGCTTTTGCACATCACCTTTCGATCGATGCGCTACCGTGTTGAAAAGTACAATCTGGGCGTCGTCGGCGACGACGAGCTGGACGAAGAGTAAAATCCAAGGTGGCATCCGCGTTTGGGCATCTGATCGCAGCGGTCGCCATCGTCAAAGTCACCACTCGGTCTCCACAGTCTGCCAATCTTTGGGTGTGGGCGCTTATTTCCAGTGTGGTGGCAGACGCTGACGTCATCGGATTTCAGTATGGCATCGAATATGGCTCATCCCTTGGCCATCGCGGCTTGAGCCATTCAATTTTGTTCGCGGCGGTGTGGTCATTGGTGTTGGTTCTCGCTTTTTTTCGCAAACAAGAAAGTCGAGTTTGGACCTGGGTGACGCTGTTTTTGGCGACGCTGTCGCATGGAATTCTCGACGCAATGACAGATGGCGGGCTTGGAGTCGGATTCTTTCTCCCGTTTTCGCCTCAACGCTATTTTTTTTCATTTCGTCCAATTTCGGTTTCACCCATCGGAGTCAGAGGATTTTGGCAATCCGGAGGTCCCGTTCTTCTCAATGAATTTTACTGGATTGGCCTTCCCAGTATGCTTGTCATAGCATTCGTCATGGCTCGAGAGTCTCGCCGCAGAAGATGAATTGAACCCGGAAAAACACTTTGCTCGGCATCGAAGCAATCCGTCACATGCTTTTTCAGGCGCAGCCTGAAAACAACTGACGAGATCTGCATCAAAGCAGTCCCCGCATGCTTTTTCAGGCGCAGCCTGAAAACAAACGACGAGATCCGCATCAAAGAGAGCCGAAGGCCGGCGAAGCGGCGGAGCCGATTCGACTTTTCAGGCGCAGCCTGAAAACAAAAAAACAGCACCACTTCCAAAGGGACCTGCGGTCCCTTTGGAAGTGGTGTCTTCACCCCGACTTGAACGGGGATCGATCGTTTAGGAAACGATTGCTCTATCCAGTTGAGCTATGAAGACGTGGGCTCCGACCAGGCCATGGAAAATTTTACTCACGACCAGTGGACAAGTTCCCAGTCTTAAACGGCTGGCCGGGTTTAGGCAAGAGTTCCGATGGCGCCTGGCTTGACACCGCACTGAGTTCCGGCTTGAATCGGCCAAATTTTGGAAAGGATCCTCTATGAAGGTTCTCAGTTTCATTTTGATTTGTGGATTTGCGAAATTGGCGCTGGCACAAAACTCACCTGTTCCCCCGAATCCGGGTCCTGTCTCGGAGCCCATCATTGCGACCGGTACTGCCAGTGGAACTTGTGATGGCGGCCCCTTCGCAAGTTCCTGCCTGGGGCGCATTGGGATGCAAGCTGAGCAGCAGGCGAATATGAGTTTGGTCAATGAGTGTTTCGAGCGGGGTGGTTCGGCGACACTGGGAAATTTCTGCAGTCACAACTGCAACCCAGCATTCATTTTTGAAAACCAAAAGTTTGTTTTTGTCAATTGCAGTGCGAATTGCGAAGGCGACTGTCGTCTGCATTGATTCAGACGACAGTCTCTTTAGAAACAAAATTGTGACTGAGCAGCCTGTGCATATTGGGCGTCTGAGTAACCGTTGCTCGCCTGGTTGGCGAAAGGGTGCAGAGCCAAGAGTTGTGAATTCTGGTGAGCTTGATTGTAAACGTTGGGGTTGGCGTAGATCGCAGGCACCAAGTTTTCAATCTGATGCTGAATCGCTCCACCCGCTGACTTGGCGATAACAACATTCATCACGTTGGAGCTGGGATTTGTCATTTGCACGACAAAGTCCAGAGACGAGGGTGAGCCCGACATTGTGTAGCTCGTTTGCGACGCTCCCGAAATCGAAGAGAAGGATCCGACACCGTTGTACTGTTCGATGGTGAACGGATTTGAAACTTCATTGAGAATGTTGCCCGACGAATCCAGATCGTAGGTCCAAAAAGACAATGTTGCAGAGCCAAAACTCACATCACTGGGCAGCCCTGTGATGCGCACACGGACCCAGGCGCTATTCAAGCCCGAGGAGCCCGAGTAGGACTCCAATTGCACCGAGAAGACTCCTGCGCTGGTTGTAAATGAATTGCCAGTGCACGCAGTAACGGAATAGCCGTTTTGAGACGTGATGTAAGAGGAAGTTTGGGCTAAAGTGGTGGTGCTGGAAGACGTGCCGCTGCTTCCACCAGAGGAGCTTGAGCCGCATCCGACCATGCCGAGCAGTGAAATCACAGCCAGAGTCAGAATCATTGCATTTGTTGTCAGAGAGTTCTTTGCGGTGTCCATTTGGTCCCCCAAGTTTGTTTGTATACAGAGGGAATGTGCAATGTCGGGGCCATGTCTCATGTCGATTCATGACGAATAAATTTGTAATATCGTGTAGTTAGGGCGTTTCAAAGTGATCCAAAGTGAGTTGCACCTGTCGGATTCCTAACAGATGTCATTTTGGGGAGGACACCCGGTTCAATCTGGGATGGGTCAGGCTCAAGGTTCACTGTCCCCAAAGCACGTCCGTGCTCGACATATCAGGTGGGAGGTGTCCCTTTTGCAAATCTTCAAGTGGCAGAACTCGATCGAAAGCGTCAGAGGCTTCCACGAGGGCTTGTTGTCGGGTTTGTTCGTCGCAGTTGGTACAGTTGAGGTAAAGAGCCGTGGCATAGGTTCCTGCGATGGAATTGGCTCCCCAAGCATGATCATCACAGACATTGAGTCCGGCCAAAAGATGTCCCGGTGGGCAGGGGCTGTGCAGATGCCCACACAGCGTTGAGTTCAAGCTGTCGGGAAGTTGTGCGATCACGGACTCCTTGAGACCGCCCGTGCAGTCTGAATGGCGAGCCTCGTGGATGAGCATCGTCGCCCGGCGCACGGGTGTGTCCCGGTCATCGGCACGATATTGAGGCCCCATTTGCACGGCGCCAATACGAATGGAGTCGATGGGAAGAATGTTGGAACCCACCTGCAATCCCAAAGGCGTGGCTGCCAACAGGCGGGCGGCCCAGAGTCGCAAGGACACGTTGATGGCCAGAGCATCTGTGGGCGCATCGCCCGGAGAAGAATCATCTGAAGAAAGAGGTTGGCCCTGAAAGCGGATGCGGTTTTCCAAGTGCGCTTCAAAGGGCAACAAGACGTGAATTCGATCATTCAGATAAGCGACAACACCCGAGTTGTCTGTCGCGCCAAACACCAATTGAAAATTGCCACCCGGGTTTGTTTGCAGACTCCATTGGGTGAGCCTCGCAAGATCCGACTGCAGATTGGCTTTGAGATCTTGCGAAAGGGCGGGATCGAGCTGAATCTGCAGAGGTGCGACGGCGGTGGCGCCAGCTTGGCAAAACAAGACACAGCCCACTACAAAAAGGGAAAGGCCCAAAACCTTCTGAGTCATGAGCACTGGGGTCCAATATCTGTGCCAGTCGTCTGGGCAATTTGGGTCCGTTGCCAGGATTGAAATGCTGTCAGTTCTGCGACACTTTTCCGTGATTTGTCAGTCGCTCCCGAGTTCGACCCAGGTCATTCCGTCACCGCCTTGTTCGGGGCTTCCGGCTTTCCATTTTTTGACGATGGCACTGCGGGACAGGAATGTTCGAACTGATTTTTTGAGAGCTTCTGTTCCGTGTCCGTGAATCACCTTGATTCGATCTTCCTGCTGGAGGGTTGCCAAATCCAACTGTCGCTCAAGCTCGGTCAAAGCGTCTTCCACTGTGAGGCCACGCAGATCGACGGAGCGTTCTTGGTCGTTGAGGCCTGCTGCATATCCAATCGTGCGGCGAAGAATCTGTCCCGTGGGATTGCCGGCAGAGGCTGCCGGCTGCAGACTTTGCCAAGGAACAGCCAAGCGAATCGAGTTGGCCAGGACCAGAACTTCGCCCTTCGCATTGGGCCGACTTTGCACAATTCCATCTTGTCCCAGGGTGGGAACAAACAATTTAGTCCCGGGTGGAAAACGTTTCGTAAACTCATCTGCCGATGGCGGTTTGTCAGTCGGAGCACTTTGCGGCTGACCACTCCCTGAGCGACTCTTGACGATTTGCGGGAGTTCCGATTTCAGATTTTGCAGACTTTGGTGTTTTTTAAACGTCTGTTCGACTTTGGATTCTGCAATCAGGTCGTCAATTTGCCGTTCGTATTGCCGCACAAGTTTTTGCAGATTTTTGTCTTTCTCTTGCTCGAAAAGTTCCTTTTCTTGCAAAAGGCGCTGATGTTCGGCTTGAGTTTTTTTTGTTTCGGTTTTC
>Ga0209067_10000831_pt1 | contig 19382 bp, 18 predicted proteins | sample ColStrG_CSR_2013_FD_187199 | JGI IMG/M metagenome (GOLD analysis project Ga0209067, IMG submission 187199) | Freshwater sediment microbial communities in response to fracking from Pennsylvania, USA - Cold Stream Run_MetaG_CSR_2013 (SPAdes)... | ecosystem: Environmental > Aquatic > Freshwater >...
CATTTGTTTCTTTATCCCTTACTCCGATGTTAAATGCCTATATGAATCGGAAAAACCAAAGGAAGAGTAAGTTTTATGAGAGAACGGAACCCTTCTTTGTGGCCTTAAACAAGGGTTATGAAAATCTGCTTTCCAGGTTTCTTCAAAATAAATGGCTCACAATTCCGATCTTTTTAGTCATCCTGTTATTGATCGTGATTTTGGGTAAAATTCTTCCCTCCGAATTATCCCCATTGGATGATAGAAGTGCAGTTCGAGTAAGCATGACCGCACCGGAAGGAGCCTCTTACGATTTAATGGATGCCCATATGAAACGGTACACCAAGTATGTGGAGGATTCCATTAAGGAAAAGGTGGTTTGTATTGCTATCACCTCTCCCAGTTTTCAGGGAACCGGAAATGCCAATACCGGATTTGGACGGGTGGTTCTGACCGAACCCTCCAAGAGAAAGCGATCCCAACAACAAATTGCCGAAAAAATGACTCTGGATATGAAAAAATTCCAGGATGTCAAGACCTTTATTATTCAGCAACAAACCATTTCAGTAGGGTTTAGCAGGGGTTTACCGGTTCAATTTGTTTTGCAGGCTGTAAATTTTGATAAGCTTCGGGAAAAACTACCTCTATTTATGAATGAGGTTCAAAAATCCAAGGTATTTACCATATCCGATGTGGATTTGAAATTTAACAAGCCTGAATTGGATATTAAAATTAATCGGGCCAAGGCACAGAATTTGGGGATTAGTGTGAGTGATATCGCTCAAAGCATACAGCTTGCCTTTGGGGGAACCCGTTATGATTATTTTCTGAAAAATGGTCGGCAGTATCAGGTGATAGGACAGGTTGATAGAGCGAATAGAGATCAGCCCGCTGATTTAAGCAGCTTATATGTAAAAGGTGCCGGAGGTAAGCTTATCCAATTGGATAATGTGGTTACTATTCGGGAACTCAGTGAGCCACCGGCCTTGTATAAATACAATCGTTTTGAATCGGCTACGGTTTCTGCCTCGCCTAAAACCGGGTATACCGTAGGGGATGGTATTGCGGAAATGAGACGGATTGCCAAATTAACTTTAGATCCCAGTTTTACTACCGCTTTAACGGGAAGTTCCCGAGATTATGATGAAAGCAATTCCAATATTGTTTTTGCCTTTTTACTGGCCTTGGTATTAATTTATCTGGTTTTATCCGCTCAGTTTGAAAGTTTTGTGGATCCTTTGATTATTATGATCACCGTGCCATTAGCCTTGGCAGGGGCCTTATTTAGCCTTTGGTATACCAATCAAACCCTGAATATATTTAGTGAAATTGGAATTATTGTTTTAGTGGGATTAGTTACCAAAAATGGAATCTTGATTGTTGAATTTGCCAATCAATTAAAAGAAAAAGGTATGTCCATTCCGGAAGCTATTTTAGAGGCATCGGTAAGCCGCCTACGGCCTATTTTAATGACCAGTTTAGTGGCCGTCCTGGGAGCCCTGCCCATTGCTTTTTCGATTGGTTCGGGTTCAACCAGTCGGGTCGGTTTGGGAGTAGTGATTATTGGGGGTTTGACCTTTAGTTTGGTTCTTACCTTGTTTATTATACCTACCATGTACTCCCTAATTTCGAGGAAGCATAAGGTTCATAAGCCTCAGGAATTAGAGAGGGATCCTATTATTTTGGGTACAACCCCTACCGGACTAGCCTAAATTGGGAATGAAAATTAGAAATTACCTTATAATACTTTTTCTTATCGGCTTTTATAATTTGGGTTTTTCCCAGGAAAGTCTTGATCTAAATTCTGCGATTAGTTTAGCGGTAAAAAATAATTATAGCATACTGCTTGCCAAGGATAGTTTATCCATTGCCCGAAATAATAATACCTATGGGAATGCGGGTGCTTATCCGGCAATTACCCTAAATGGGGCCTATACCTTTTCGGATAATAATATTCAACAGAATTTTACTACTTCAAGCAATTCATCGAATGGGGCTAAAACCAATAATTATACCAGCAATATAGCCCTCAATTGGAATCTTTTTAATGGATTAAAGCCCTTTGCTACGAAAGGCCGCTTAAATCAATTAATGCACCAGGGGGAGCTCAATGTGAAGCTTCAGATTGAAGGAACCATCCAGCAGGTTATGAAGGCCTATTATCGTTTAATTACTGCGGAGCAATCCTTAAAAGTTATTAAAGAAACGATTTCTATTGATGATGAACGTATCAAGATAGCTGATACCAAATTTAAAATTGGTAGTGGAAGTAAAATTGATTTATTACAGGCCAAGGTTGACCGCAATGAACAGGAATCTCAATTATTAGCCCAACAAATCAGCATAGATAGTGCTAAAACGTTTTTAAATCAGGTTTTGGTAAGAGATTTAAAAACCAGTTTTAAGACCGCGGATACGGATATTGAAATACATTATAAACCCAGCTGGGAGGGGCTATGGGATAGTGTAGAACAGAAGAACTTTCAGGTTTTATCGGCTAAAACCAATATTCTGATCAATGAATTTACCTCCCGGGAAAGGAAGGCGGATTTATATCCTGTTTTGCAGGGAATTGCCGGTTATTATTTTTCTGAAACCAAAAATACTGCCGGTTTTTCCTTATTAAATCGATCCATCGGCCCCCAATTAGGACTAAACCTTAGTTGGAACCTATTTAATGGGGGTTTTTACCGAATTCGATATGAAAATTCCAAATTATTGACTAATCGGGCTAAAATAAATTATAACAGTACCTTAAGTTTGATTCAGGCCAATTTATATGCTCAGTTTCAAGCCTATCAAAATCTTTTGACTGCTTTGAACCTGGAAGAAGAGAATGTATTGCTAGCCAGGGAGAATTTTAATATAGCCCTGAAAAAATATAGATTGGGTGCCTCTACCCAACTGGATTTAATAACGGCTGTTCAAAGCTTAGAAAGCTCATTAAATCGCTTGGTACAGGCTAAATTTAATGCTAAGATTTCCGAGATTAATTTATTGCAATTAAGCGGAAACCTGGTTCATTAATCCTTAATAAGCTTCGTTAATAGAAATTTATTAATTCGTTTGATCAATCGGGGGCCTTCGAAAATAAATCCGGTATATACCTGTACCAGACTCGCTCCCGCCTCTATTTTTTCCCAGGCATCCTCTGGGCTGGTAATGCCACCTACTCCGATAATAGGAATTTTACCCTCTGTTTTTAAGTGGATATATCGTATAAACTCGGTCGATCGGTTTAATATGGGTTTACCGCTCAAACCTCCGGATTCCTGAATAAATTCATCGCGTTGATCCAAATCTTTTCTCGCCAGGGTGGTATTGGTGGCTAATATTCCATCCAGACCAATTTCCTGAATAATTTCAAGAATATCATCCAGTTCGGTATGACTTAAATCGGGTGAAATTTTTAAAATGAGCGGTTTGTTTTTTCCCGAGCTAAGCGATTTATTTTTTAGAGTGCCCAGTAGATGCTTCAATGGTTCTTTTTCCTGTAATTGACGCAAGTTTGGGGTATTTGGGGAGCTTATATTCACCACAAAATAATCCACATAGGGATAAAGGGCTTCCCATGCCTTTAAATAATCTTCTACCGCATTTTCATTGGGAGTATCCTTATTCTTTCCAATATTACCCCCAATAATAAAATTTCGATTTTTGATTTTCTTTAGATGTTCGATGGCGATTTCTGCACCTGGATTATTAAATCCCATTCGGTTTATTAGCCCCTCAGAATGTTTTAAACGAAATAGGCGTGGTTTTGGATTTCCTGGTTGACCGATAGGAGTTATGGTGCCCATTTCTATATGACCAAAGCCCAGAGCCGCCAATTCTTCCAAATTCGCTCCTTCTTTATCAAAACCGGCAGCTAATCCTACCCGGTTCGGAAATTCGATACCCCATAATCGAATAGCCAAACGCGGATCTGATTTTCCATAGGAATGGCTGAGCCACCAGGAAACGCCCGGAATCTTGAAAGATAATCTAAGGGCATTCATGACGAAATAATGAACTTTTTCGGCATCAAAAAGGAATAAAATTCGTTTTATAAGGAAATACATGGATCGGGTTTTGGGGCTTTTTGGGATCTACCTCTTTAATTCGTTCAGGGAATCGTAATTTTGCAAAAATACTAGGAAGATTTAGAATCTAATATGATTGCATTAAATGATTTGACCTTCGAATTTGGGTCCCGAGTTCTATACGATGAAGTAAACTGGCATATTAAGCCTAAAGAGAGGATAGGACTGATTGGAGCCAATGGAACCGGTAAATCGACCCTTCTTAAAATTTTAGTGGGTGAATACCGACCCAATTCCGGTACCGTTTCCAGAACCAAGGATTTGAAGATTGGTTATTTAAACCAGGATTTATTATCCTACCAATCCGAACATTCCATTTTACACGTAGCCATGGAGGCTTTTGAACGCCAAAATGAATTGCATGATAAAATGCAGGATATATTATTACAGATGGAAACCGATTTTTCCGAGTCTATTTTGGAAAAGCTCAGTGTTTATCAGGAAGAGTTTGAAGCCTTGGATGGATATAGAATTCAATATAAGGCCGAAGAGATTTTAGCCGGACTAGGTTTTACCCCCGAACAAAGTTCGAAGCCATTGAAGGAATTTTCGGGAGGATGGAGAATGCGGGTTATGTTGGCTAAAATCCTTTTGCAGCAACCTGATTTATTATTATTGGATGAGCCTACCAACCACTTGGATTTACCTTCTATTCAATGGCTGGAAAACTATTTGAATACCTTTGACGGGGCTTTGGTGATTGTATCCCATGATCGCTATTTCCTGGATAGAACCGTTCAAAAAATTGTAGAATCCCGTTCCTCCAATTTATTTTCTTATTCAGGTAATTATTCATTTTATCTGGAAGAAAAGGCCGTTAGACAGGAAATTCAAAAAGGGGAATTTAAAAACCAACAATCTAAAATTAAACAGGAAGAAAGGCTGATTGAGCGTTTTAGGGCCAAAGCCTCTAAGGCAAAAATGGTTCAATCCAGGATTAAGGCTTTAGACAGGATGGAAAGGGTGGATGATGTAGAATCAGATGCTCCAACCGTTTCCTTTAAGTTCCGTTTCTCCAGACCTTCCGGTAGATCGGTGGCCCTATTGGAAGAGGTAAATAAATCCTATCCCGGATTATCCATCTTGAAAAATACAGGGGCGGAAATTGAAAAAGGGGATAAAATTGCTCTTATCGGGGCTAATGGAAAAGGAAAAAGTACCCTTCTCCGAATTATTGCGGGTACCGAATCCTTCGAAGGAAAGGCCCAATTGGGTTTCAATGTTATTAAGACCTTTTTTGCCCAGCATCAATTAGAGGCATTAACCCTTGAAAATACGATATTACAGGAATTACAATCCTTTGCCCCTACTTATTCCGAGACTGAATTGAGAACCTTATTGGGATGCTTTTTATTTACCGGGGATGATGTATTTAAAAAAATCAAGGTTTTATCAGGAGGAGAAAAATCGAGGGTGGCCCTGGCAAAAACCCTAACTTCGGATTCGAATTTCTTGATTCTGGATGAGCCTACCAATCACCTGGATATCCAATCGGTGAATATTTTAATCCAGGCCTTACAACAATTTGAAGGAACTTGTATTATCGTTTCCCACGATCGTTATTTCCTAAGCCAGGTTGCCAATCGAATTTGGTTTATTGAAAACCAGGAAATTAAATCCTATCCCGGAACCTATGATGAATTTGAGGTATGGGACACGGAACGAAAAAAAAATAAAATCAATGAACCCAGTTCGGCCTCGGTTAAAGTGGTAGAAAAGGCGGAGACTTCAAAAGCCCCCAACCAAAATGGAAACACCGCTCCGGGAAATTCCAAGAATGATGCCGAGTCCAAAAAATTGGAAAAACGTTTATCCCTATTAGAAAAGGAGATTTTTGAGGCTGAGAAAAAAAAGCTGGATATTGAAAATGAACTTTCAAAGCCCGAAAACTTTAATAAGTCTGAAATGATGACTCGGTTAAATCAGGATTATAGTGAAATTCAAAATCAATTGAAGATATTGAATTCCAGCTGGGAAGAAATTGCCGAACAATTAGTGTAAGGCTTTTGAATCCTGTCCAGGATTGGAGGGAATTAAATAGAACCTGTTATTATGGATATAATTTCTAAAGATTTATTTTTTAAAAACAGGGTTTCCATTTCCCTAATGTTTTTTAGCAGTGGATTTTTATTTGCTTCCTGGGCGTCCCGAATTCCGTTAATACAGGCTCATTTAAATATCAATAATGGAACACTGGGTTTAATGCTTTTAGGGATTCCCATTGGAGCTCTTTGCAGTATTCCTATATCCAATAAAATCAACCAGATTTATCCCAGCTATAAAATCACTCTTTTTTCTATATCCTTTTACGCTTTATTACTCCTGGTAATTGGTTTCAACACCGGTATCACCGGTTTAGGTATTTCCCTTTTTTTCTTCGGTTTATTTGGGAATATCACCAACATTGCCATGAACGTCCAGGCGGTCAATCTGGAAGAAAAAATGGAAGCGAATATCATGTCCTCCTTTCATGGTTTTTTTAGTATAGCCAATATGATAGGGGCTTTTTTTGGGGGTATTATGGGAACCTTGATGATTCCACCCTTGTTTCATTTTATGATTTCGGGGATCATCATCGGAATTTTATTAATGGTTTTTGGAAGGAATCTATTAAAAGAGGATTATAAGCCCCATCCTGTCCCGAAGGAAATCAACCAGCCGAAATCGTTTATTCCTCCCCCCCTGGTTTTGTATTTGGGTTTTATTGCCTTTTGTGTGATGTTATCTGAAGGTGCCATGGCCGATTGGTCAGGGGTTTATTTGAAAAATCAAATGCATATTGCCGGGGGCTTAAATACGGCAGGGTATACCGCATTTGCCCTTTCAATGGCCTTGATTCGATTTTTTGGGGAATGGATCATCCAAAAATGGGGTACGGCCCGAACCGTAATGGTTTCGGGACTCATGATTGCCAGCGGACTCTCTCTGGTTTTAATTTTTTCGATTCTTCCCCTCGTTATCCTGGGATTTGGAATGGTGGGCCTGGGCTGTGCAACCGTTGTGCCCATTGTTTATAGTGCTGTGGGTAGAATTAAATCCATCCCGGCTTCCCAAGGCTTAGGAACGGTAACCATTATTGGTTATGTTGGTTTTTTATTAGGCCCTCCGATTATTGGCTTTTTGGCTCAATTGTTTTCCCTCCGAACCGGTTTTATTGTCGTCTTAACCCTGGGAATTATGATCAGCTTATTATCGCGATGGGTACCGGAGAAAAGAGGTTCCGATTTGGAAAATATCGATATTATTCCTCCACTACAGGATTATTGATTTCAAGCCTGAGTTTTCCTTAAACATTAAATCGGAAATGCATGATATCGCCATCCTCTACCACATAGGTTTTACCTTCCACCTTTAGTTTTCCGGCTTCCTTGCAAGCCGCTTCTGATTTATATTGAATAAAATCCTCGTATCGAATTACCTCTGCCCGGATAAAACCCTTCTCAAAATCGGTATGGATAACCCCAGCGGCTTGAGGAGCCGTCATACCCTTGGTAATTGTCCAGGCTCTTACTTCCTGAACACCGGCAGTAAAATAGGTTTGTAAATTGAGGAGATAATAGCAGGATTTTATAAGCCGGTTCACTCCAGGCTGGGTTAATCCATATTCCTCCAAAAACATCTGCCTTTCATCGGCCGTTTCCAGAGTAGCAATTTCGGCTTCCATTTCGGCAGAAATCAATAAAACTCCGGAATTTTCCTTCTTCCCGATTTCCTCCACCTGTTTAGTCCAGTCATTCCCTGTTAGAATTTCCTTCTCGCTGACATTGCAAACATAAATGACGGGTTTTAAGGTTATCAGATTCATATCAGCCACACTTTCCTTATCCTCGTCCGATAGAATGAAGGATCTGGCCGATTCCCCTTTTAATAAATGATCCTTTAAGGCTAGTAAAAGCTCATAATTTTTTTTAACCTCTTTATCGGAACTAATTTTTGCGGCTTTTTCCGATTTTTGCAATTTTTTCTCGACCGATTCCAGATCCTTGAGTTGCAATTCAATATCGATAATTTCTTTATCCCGGATAGGATTCACAGATCCATCCACATGAATGACATTATCATCTACAAAACAACGCAAAACATGGATGATGGCATCCGTATTTCGAATATTACCTAAAAATTGGTTTCCAAGTCCTTCACCTTTGCTGGCTCCTTTTACCAATCCGGCAATATCCACGATCTCGATGGTATTGGGAACGATTCTTTCTGGTTTGACCAATTCGGCTAATTGGTTTAATCGTTCATCGGGTACAGTAATGACTCCGATATTGGGTTCAATCGTACAGAATGGAAAATTGGCTGCCTGAGCTTTCGCATTAGACAGAGAATTAAATAAGGTGGATTTTCCAACATTGGGTAATCCAACAATGCCACATTGTAAACTCATTTTTCTATCGAATGGGTATGATATTGAATATTCATTTTACCTAAATCCTTTTCTATTTCAAGGCAGTTTTCAACCGATATGGCATAATATCCCAGGTTTTGCGCCATGGTATCCAATATGGTCAGGAAGAATCGTTTTTTATCTTGGGCTTCCAAATGGAGAAGTTGAGGATAATTGAGGATACTGATCCGGATGGAATCATGAGATTCGAGCCAGTCTGGATCGTTGAGAATTTCATCCAAGGAATCCAAATTGGGGCTGGAATACGAAGGCAGTTGTAAGCCGGTTTTAAGAGCCTTATGCAGGCTAATCATATCCGGTAATCGATAACCCTCCAAAATTAAATGATTAGGATCTTTTGGTTTTTGGGAGGCTTCCTCACCTGAAATTAATAAAAACGAATTTTTAAAGGAATCCATCAATGAGTATAAATTAGGATTGATTTAACGAGGTTTCCCTTTACCTGTGAATAAGAATAGAAGATATTCATAGAGCTATTTAGGGGATTGAAACCTCCGTAAAGGTTTGATAATGATCCTGGGTAAAATAGGCTTTATGATTACTAGAAGTGATTAATCGTTCGGCACCCCGATTAACGCCCTTTTCATGGGGATTTATATCCCATTCCTGATAGGATATGGGATTACCTTTTTCGTCTGAGGTGGGTAGGCGTTTTTCAAAGTTCCCAAACTTGCGGCCACCCACATATCCGGGCATTGGCTCACCATGTTGCTCTATATAGGCTAAAACCTGGATAGCCTTTTCCGGGATCGTTTGGGTAGTATTTTGGCTTGCCGAATTATTTTCCCGGGAATAGCCCCTTTTAACAGGATGGTAATAATGTTTATAAGGATTTGCGCTATGGTTTTCGGCAGGGGGATTTGCCTGAAAACAAGATGAAAAGCCGATTAGGGATATTATCATCCCTATAAACTCTTTTCGTAAAAAGGTAAAGTATGCGGATTTAGGTTTATGCATCAAAACGGAAATCGTCATCTTCTACCTTTTTTACGGTATCATAATCCTCATAGCGTTTTTCAACCACTTCCTGATTATTTTTGATATACGATACTACCTCGCTTAAACCTTCTGAGAATTTCTCGAAATCTTCTTTATAAAGGAATATCTTATGCTTAACAAATACTCCATCTTCCAGTCTTTTTTTACTTTCCGTGATCGTTAAGTAATAATCATTCGACCTCGTTGACTTTACGTCGAAAAAATAGGTTCTTTTTCCGGCACGTACCTTTTTTGAATAAACCTCTTCTCTGTCCTTATTATCGTATTCACCCATTTTTTGTAAAGAATTTTTTGCTTAAAACTCGGCTAAAGATAGAGTTAATGAGACCAAAAAAGCAAATTGTTTTTGAAGCCTTCCCATTAAACTAATTTTTCTGATTCCAATAATTGCTTTTCAAAAAGCTCAAAGTAAGCCCCTTGTTCAAGCATTAAGCTTGAATGATTTCCCGATTCAATTATTTTACCCTGATCCATTACCAGGATGATATCGGCATTTTTAATCGTGGATACCCTATGGGAGATCAAAATAAAGGTTCTTCCCGCCTTGATTTTTCCTAAATTTTTTAAAATTTCCTCTTCGGTAGCCGTGTCCACCGCCGATAAACAATCATCAAACACTAAAATCGGGGATTCCTTAATTAAAGCTCTGGAGATAGAAACTCTTTGTTTTTGTCCTCCTGAGAGGGTTATTCCTCTTTCGCCTACAAAGGTTTGGAAGCCCTTTGGAAACTGAATAATATCATTATAGACCAATGCGGACCGGGCGGCATTCTCAACATTTTGAGAATTTAAGGTGTCTAAACCAAAGGCTATATTATTTTCTATGGTATCCGAAAAAAGGAAAACATCCTGAGGAACAAAGCCTATACTATTTCTGAGATTTTGTAGATTATATTCTCGGATATCTAATCCATCCAATAAAATCTGACCTGAATCCACATCGTACATTCGGGTTAATAAATTGGCCAAAGTCGTTTTTCCTGAACCGGTTTTCCCCAGAATGGCTAAGACCTGGCCCGGATAAACTTCCAGACTTAAATTTTGGATCGCTTGAATACCGGTTTCCGGATAGGTAAAGGAAACATTTTTGAATTCAATATGACCCTTTGGATTTCTCAACGCTTCCGTTTTGGAGACTAAATCGGGTTGGGTTTTTAGAAATTCATTGATCCTTTTTTGAGAGGCGGCCGCTCTTTGAACCAAGGAAGTTACCCACCCCAATGAAGTTACCGGCATCGTTAATTGGGTGATATAAAGGATAAATTCGGCTATAGTGCCCGGACTCACTGTTCCCCTATGAACCTGGATACCCCCGATAAATACGGTAAAGGTTGTGCTCAGACCAATTAACAAAAGCATGGTTGGATAAAACAATGCCTGAACCCGGGCAAGGCCCATCGATTTTTCCTTATAAAACTGACTTTCGGATTCAAAATTAGTTTCAAACCTTTTCTCTCTACGATAGGATTTTATTACCCGAATTCCGGAAAATGCCTCCTGTACGAAATTGGATAATTTGGATAACTGAGTTTGTATTTCTTCCGATTTTGAATTGATCACCGAGTTTACCTTATAAATTAAGATAGATAAAAAGGGTAGGGGTAAAATGGTAAATAGAGTTAATTCCACATTTATCCTTAACATAATTCCAATCACCAGGACAAAAAGTACCACCGTATTAATGGTATACATGATAGCTGGCCCAAGGTACATTCTTACCCTACTTACATCTTCGGTCGCCCTGGCCATTAAATCCCCTGTATTTTCCCTTCTATAGAAAGCCAGGGAAAGAACCTGATAATGAGCATAAATTTCATTCTTTAAATCATACTCGATAAGCCTTGAAACCACAATGATGGTTTGACGCATGAGAAATAAAAATAGGCCGCGAATTAGGGCCAGGATTAAAAATATACCCCCTAAAAGAAGAGACATGCCTCCGATAAAACTTTTATAATCGTCCTGGCCTTCAAAACCATTTAGTAAAAAAGAGGAATTAATATTTTCATTCACCAAATCGAAAGCAATTCGGATAATCTGGGCTGGAAAAAGCAAGAATATATTTGAAATAATAACGAAAAAGGCTCCAATCAACAAGCGATTTCTATACTTTTGGAGGTATTTATTGAGAAACTTCAATTCCTTCATCTCTGCCAAAGATAAGCTTTATTGACAGTTCTAATCAAAAAATCCCTAAATTGCAACGAAAGCTTGAATAATATATTTTAACATGGTCGAAGTTCGACAAAACCATTCCGAAAAGAGTTCTCTGTTTCAACAGATTTCACAGCAGGGACATCAAAGCGTAGTATTTTGCAACGATTCGGAAACCGGATTAAAAGCCATTATTGCCATACATGATACTACTCTGGGTCCTGCTATAGGAGGAACCCGAATGTGGACCTATCAATCCGATGAAGAGGCTTTGGAGGATGCTCTTCGACTTTCTCGGGGAATGACCTATAAAAGTTCTATTTCCGGTATTAATTGCGGAGGAGGTAGTGCTGTAATTATTGGGGATTCTAGAACCATGAAAACCGAGGCCTTAATGCGTCGATACGGTAAATTTATTAAGAATCTAAATGGGGAATTCATTACCGGTGAAGATGTAGGCACCTCACCTCGGGATATGGAATTTATCCATATGGAAACCAAACATGTGGTAGGGATTCCTGAATTTTTGGGTGGAAGTGGAGATACCGCTCCTATCACCGCCTTTGGGGTGTATATGGGTATGAAGGCGAGTGCCAAAGAGCTTTGGGGAAATGATAGCCTTGCGGGTAAGGCTGTGGTAGTACAGGGAGTTGGGCATGTGGGCGAAAATCTGGTAAAGCTTTTGAGAGAAGATAGTGCCAAGGTGTATATATCGGATTTAAATGATGAACGATTGATGGCGGTTTCCAAAAAATTTGCGGCCAAGCCGATGCCTAATAATCATATTTACGATCTGGATATTGATATATATGCCCCCTGTGCATTAGGTTCTACCCTGAATACTGAAAATATAAATCGTTTAAAATGTGCGATTGTGGCCGGATCGGCCAATAATCAATTAGAGAATGAGGAGATTCATGGGCAGATGCTTTTTGATAAGGGAATTTTATATGCCCCCGATTTTTTAATCAATGCAGGGGGTTTGATCAATGCCTATTCAGAAATTGCCGGTTATAATAAAAACAAGGCGGAACAGCTTACCGAAAAAATTTATGAGGTAACCCGAATGATCTTTAAAAAGTCGAAATCAGAGTCTATACCTACTTATCAGGCAGCCTTTGAAATAGCTTCGAAAAGAATTGAAGATATTAGAAAAGTTAAAGCCTTTTATTGATCCTAAAATCCTATTGAGTACCCATAAAAACCCTAATTACGTTCTTTTTAAAAGCCCTAATATTTCATGCTGAACCGTCGACATTTACGAGTAAAAGTCCTACAGGCTCTTTATGCTTTTCACCAATCCGAAAAAAACGATAAAATCGGATATGAAAAGCAATTAATGTCTCAGGTTTTGAAAGTGCATGAGATTTATTTTTATCTACTTGCCTTATTGCATCAAATCATTGATTTTGCTGAATCTGATTCGGCAGAAAGAGAATCCCGACATATTAAACGTCCGGATATGGTAGGCTCTCCAGAAAAACTGGCGAAGAATAAGTTTATCGAAAAGCTTCGCAGCGATCCCAATCTGAAAAAATGGATAAAAAAATTTAATATCAGTCAGGAGGATAATTCTGAAAATACGGAAATGATCCGGACTATTTTTAGGGAGTTTCGAAAAAGTCCTGAGTTTGAAGCCTATATTCAATCGGATGAACCGAGTTTCGAGATGGATAGGGACTTAATTCTGTTTTTATTCAAAAAAGTAATGACCAAAAATGTGAACCTGGAACAGTTTTTGGAAGAAAGGGATATAAATTGGTCGGTAGATAAGGAAATCATTGAGGGGATGGTGAATAAAACCATTAAATCGGTGGAAGGGAATCATGATATCACCTATCTCGAATTAACTTCAAATTGGAAGGAGGACGAGCAATTTATCCGAGATTTATTTGAATTAACCATCGAAAACGACCCCCTTTTTGAGAGTTTTATTTCCGAGAAAACCAAAAATTGGGAAATGGATCGAATTGCCCTAATGGATACCATTTTAATGAAAATGGCCATTTGTGAATTTTTGAATTTTAGTTCCATTCCCGTGAAGGTGACCATTAATGAATATATTGATATTTCTAAGGAGTTTAGCACCCCTAAGAGTAAGGTTTTCATCAATGGGATTCTGGATAAAATTCTAATCGAATTCAAGGCTGAAAATAAAATTATTAAAACAGGGAGGGGCTTGGTCGATTGATCGAGCCCATTTTCATAAGCTTGTTTATTATATTTGCCTACTAAATCAAAATTGTATGAATTTTTTTGCTCGAAACCTTCGCTTTTCCAAGGCTATTCTTGTTTTCATCGGTGTTTTTGGATTCCTTGCCTGTAACCAAAATGGGGCTAAGCAACCTAGTATTTATGGTTTGGATCCCAATAATTTGCACGGAGTAGAGGTATTCACTCATGAAGATTCTGTAAATGCTCCGGCCTTTTCAAAAGAAGCCCCAGTTTATGATTTCGGAACTATACAGGAAGGGGATATTGTACACCATGTTTTTCATTTTAGAAATGTAGGTCGTTCCCCATTAGTACTTAAAAATATAAAGCCTTCCTGTGGATGTACGGCAGTTGATTTTTCCCGTCAACCTATTGCTGTGAATGATACGGGTAGTTTTCATATTAAATTCGATTCAAAAGGAAAATTTGGACCTCAAATAAAAATAATAACCATTTTTGCCAATACTATCCCCAGGGTACATCAGGTATCCATTAAGGGAATCGTCAACAATAAATCTAAATAAACATGAATCTTTTTCTTTTAATGGCTAGTAGTTCAGCCTCCGGTCAAAATCCTTATTCCACCATTATCATGATGGGTTCGATTATTGCCGTTTTTTATTTTTTTATGATCCGTCCTCAGGCAAAAAAAGTAAAAGATCAAAAACTGTTTATTGATAAACTACAAAAAGGTGATAGGGTGATTACCACTACCGGAATCCATGGAAAAATTGTTGAAGCTGACCCCGCTTACTTTGTGGTGGAAGTGGATCATAATGTTCGATTAAAAATGGAAAGATCGGCCATATCTATGGAATTATCGGAAGCTCTGAACAAACCGAAAGCCGTAACAGCCGATTCTGCCAAATAAGGATTCGGTTTAAAGGCAAAACCTAGATAAGAAAAATGGCTTCCTCGCTATTTCCATCCATACCAAGAAATGGAGGAGTATTTTTGGGTAGCCTGTTTTTTGCTACCGTTATTTGGTTTCTGTTCTATTTCTCTAAAGATTATAGCCTAAAGGTTTGGGTTCCGGTTCGGCTATTGGATACAGTATCCTTCGGAAAATTGGAAAAATCGGGGATCCATCCGGTTTATATTCAAATTCATGGAAGAGGATGGCTCCTTACCCAATTTAATAGCCAAAAAAACAAGGAGCCCATTTACCTAAAGGGGGATTTTCGAATTCGAAGAATTTTAAAGCTTAAAGGCTTTTTGCAGGAAATAAATAATCAACTTCCTACAGGTATTCATTGCGAAGAAATTCTTTCTGATTCAATTGTTTTACGTAAGATCGTTCAGCATTCTAAAAAGGTTCCCTTACAGATAAGTTATCAGGTAAGTTTTCAAAAGCAATATTATTATTCCAATCAAGCCAGGATTTATCCCGATAGTGTTTTATTACTGGGCCCCGATTCTATACTAAAAAAGATTCATTCCTGGAAAATGTCCAGTATTTTATTAAACTCCTTGAATCATTCGGTAGATACAATGATTCGTTTATCCTCCAAAAGAATTCCCGAAGTACGGGTTAGCCCAGAATTCGCCCGAATCAATATACATGTGGATCGTTTTACCGAAAACCTGATCAATTTGCCGATTAAGATTCTGAATAATGAGGAAGGTAGGGCTATAAATCTTTTACCGTCTCGGGTTGAAATCACCTATTTGGTGCCCTTATCCTATTATTTTACGGTAAGGGAAGATTTGTTCGAGGCCCAGGTGGATTTAAATGAATGGAAAAAGAACCCTGGTTTGAGAAAGCTAAGGGTTAATTTAATTCGATCTCCCGATTTTATTCGAATCGTTAGAAAAAATCCAGCACAGGTAGATTTTCTTATTTTTAAATAAATGTTAAAACTGGGTATAACCGGAGGGATAGGTAGCGGTAAATCGACAGTTTGTGAAGTTTTTAAAGTTCTGGGAATACCGGTTTTTAATTCTGATGAAGAAGCGAGGAATGTAATGGTTCAAAACCCTTCTTTGGTCGAAAAAATCCGCAGTCATTTTGGTCAGGATATTTATTTCAAAAATGGGGATTTGGATAGAAATCGCTTGTCCTCCCTGGTTTTTAAGGATCCTGAAAAATTAAGCTTGTTAAACGCATTGGTCCATCCGGCTGTTTTCGAGGCATTCGATCAATGGATCATCCCTTATGAGAATTTAGGCAAGGAACAAATACCTTTTGTCATTAAGGAGGCAGCCCTTATGTTTGAAAGTAAAAGCTATTTGCAAAATAGTTTCAATGTATTGGTATGGGCGCCTTTAGAAATTCGAATAAAAAGAATTAAGGAAAGGGAGAATTGGGATGAAGAGAAAATAATGGCCAGAATAAAAAATCAATGGCCTGAAAACGAGAAGATTAAATTATCCGATTATCTAATTTATAATGATGAAAAGCACTCATTAAATCGTCAGGTGATGGTTTTATTTAATCTTTTTAAAAAAATGGCTATCCAGAATCTTTGAATCAATTTCAGGAGCTTCTTAATCTAAAAATTTTTTAAAACATTTTTGAAAAAAAATAGTATTATAGCCATTACGTTACTGGGATTATGGAATTAGAAAAAGAGATTGTTGTAGAAAAGTTTGATTGCTTGTACGAAAAAACATTGGTCAATATAGTTTTTACCTATAACTGGATTAATGCCAATCTAAAAAAAGCCTTTGACCCATTTAATATCACCGTACAGCAATATAATATTTTACGAATTCTGAGAGGGCAGTGTAAACCCGCCACTGTGAATCTTTTAAAGGATAGAATGTTGGATAAGATGTCGGATACCTCCCGGATTGTAGATCGTCTATTACAGAAGGAACTCGTAGAAAGAACCGTTTGTCGAAAGGATAGAAGGGCCGTAGATATTTCCATTACCCAAAAAGGCCTTGATTTGCTTACCCAAATTGAAAGCTCTTATGAAGCCAAACAAGTTTTTAGGGGTTCTCTTTTAAGTGAGGAAATGGAAAATCTAAATCAGTTTCTAGATCGTTTAAGAGGCTAGTATTTTTTTTGGACGGGTATTTTCTCCGGGATTTTAAGGATTCGTAAAGTCCAGTAAGCTGCCATCCATCCCAGAATCAGTCCAATGAGTGCCCCGGTTAATACATCCAAGGGATAATGAACCCCAATATATACCTGGGCAAATGAAATAATTCCTGCCCAGAAATATAGCCAGGGCTCTATTTTGGGGTAGTTTTTCCTAAACCAAAGAGCCACAAATGCTGCAATGGCGAAATGGTTGGCCGCATGGCTGGAAACAAAGCTAAAGCCTGTTCCACAATCAATTCGTCGGATGATATGATGAATACCTTCAATATTTTGGCAGGGACGTAAACGATGAAAAGCCTGCTTAATAATATGGGCTGAAATTTGGTCAGATACGGCAACGGTAATCGCTAAAGCCAGAATCAAATAAGCTCCTTTCCTTCCATAGGTTTTAAGCCAAAAATAGATCAAACCTAAATAAAGGGGGATCCAGATAAACTTTTCTCGCAGCAAGGGTAATACAGCATCGAAAATAGGATTGGAAAGGGTTTCATTGATAAAATGAAAGGCCCGTATGTCCCAGTTTATAATGGGGTCAATTTTTTCCGAGATATTAACCAAAAATCCAAAATTCAGCATTAGGATGGATTTGAAATAATTTTCCGGATAATCATCCAATCCATAGAAAAGGAAGGAAGGGAAAGGGATTGGATTTCATAGCCAATTCCTAAAATTTCCCCAATAAATTCTTCTAATTTCCTGAAATCAGAAGGTTCCCGATTTAACCCAATGGCTAGATATCCATTTAAGGCCAGGCAGCTGAATAAATTTTTTAAAATATATCCGTTCTCGTTTTTTGGTCTATTAAAAACGGATATATAATCGGATAATACTACCAAATTGAAATAATGTACGTAAAATATATCCTGCATATCGTGTTGGTAGAGCTCCAGTCCAGAATAAACCAAAACCCCATGCCGGATTTTATTCATATCGGCATCAATTCCTACCACTTCATAGCCCAATTCATTTAAAAATTGAGTCCGCTTTCCTTCACCACAAGGAACATCTAAAATTTTTGAACCTTTTTCGAGGTTTAAATAGTTTAATAGGCTTTCCAGTACTTGATTTTCGTTTTGTATATTTTGAGAAAAATCAGACGAGGGATGGGAAGGGTATGACATACTTCAAATAAAATATAAAGGACCATTTTGGAACTAAAGATAATAGGCCTGATGATTAATTTCCCGGAAGGTCAGGGTTTATTTTAAATTTGAAAACAAATAATTTTTATGACTTTAATAAAATCAATTTCTGGAATTCGGGGAACGATTGGAGGCCTGGCAGGGGATGGTTTAAGCCCTGTGGATATCATTAAATATACATCCTCCTTCTCTCAATGGGCAAAAAGCCAAAATTTCAAGGATAGTCAAAAAATAGTAGTGGGAAGGGATGCCCGGCTTTCTGGAGCCATGGTTAGGGATTTGGTGGTTGGTACTTTGGTTTCCATGGGAATCGAAGTGGTGGATATAGGTCTATCAACCACCCCTACGGTAGAAATTGCGGTGGTAAAGGAAAAAGCCTTAGGGGGTATCATCCTAACCGCCAGCCATAACCCTAAACAATGGAATGCTTTAAAATTATTGAATTTTAAGGGCGAGTTTTTATCCGATTCGGAGGGCCTGGAAATTTTACGAATTGCCGATCATGAAGATATTCATTATTCAGATATTGATTCCATTGGAAAGGTGACGGTCCGTAACGATTATCAAGCTATCCATATAGAGGATATTCTGAAACTACCTCTCGTTGATCGAAATGCGATTCAGGCAGCCAATTTTTCCATAGTGGTGGATGCCGTAAATTCAACGGGAGGGGTTTTTGTTCCGGCCTTATTAAAAGCCTTGGGGGTGGAGAATATTGTAGAGATTAATTGTGTTCCGGATGGACATTTTACCCATAATCCTGAACCATTGCCGGCAAATTTAACGGAATTATCGAAGGCCGTATTGGATCATAAGGCCGGTTTAGGCATTGCCGTTGATCCGGATGTGGATCGTTTGGTATTTATGAATGAGGATGGGAATTTGTTCGGTGAGGAGTATACCCTTGTGGCTGTGGCCGATTATGTATTAAAGCATCATAAAGGCAATACGGTATCGAATTTATCTTCAACCCGAGCCTTACAGGATATAACCGAATTACATGGAGGTAAATATGCCGCTTCCTCGGTAGGGGAGGTAAATGTGGTAGAAAAAATGAAGGAAACCCATGCGGTTATTGGAGGTGAAGGGAATGGTGGGGTAATCTATCCTGAATTGCATTATGGCAGAGATGCCTTGGTGGGGATCGCTTTATTTTTAAGTCATTTAGCCCATACAGGCCTTTCTGCTTCGGCTCTTCGGAATACCTATCCTAATTATTATCTATCAAAAAATAAAATGGAATGGGATCCCATTAAGGATTTGGAACCGGTTTTGGATCAATTAAAGAAAAAATACAAGGATCAACCGATTTTGGATACAGATGGTTTGAGGATCGATTTTGGTAACCAATGGGT
>Ga0209067_10000832_pt1 | contig 19379 bp, 12 predicted proteins | sample ColStrG_CSR_2013_FD_187199 | JGI IMG/M metagenome (GOLD analysis project Ga0209067, IMG submission 187199) | Freshwater sediment microbial communities in response to fracking from Pennsylvania, USA - Cold Stream Run_MetaG_CSR_2013 (SPAdes)... | ecosystem: Environmental > Aquatic > Freshwater >...
CTGGCCGCCGGAATCACGGATAATCCGGCCATACGGCAGCGGGCGATCCAGCACGGCCGTGAGCAGCGTGAGCTGCGCTTTCTTGAGGTAATGCCGGTTGAGCAAGCCACGAATGGAGCCGGGACGGAACAGGGGCGTATCGCCGTAGAGAATCAGGAGGCTGCCGCCAAAGTCGCGAAGGGCCCGCGCGGCCTGCAAGACCGCGTGTCCGGTGCCCAGCGGCTCGTCCTGAACCACGTAACGATAGGCCGCGCCCAAGTGCGCACAAACGTCTTCCCGCCGGTATCCGACCACGATATCGATGCTCTCCGGTGGCACCAGCTCGAGCGCATTCTGAAGCACGCACTCCAGTACGCTGCAATCTCCCAGGGGCTCGAGCATCATAGAGCGCCCATCCGGGGTGATCGCATCCTTGCCGGCGGCCAGAACCACGGCTCGCAGGGGTAGTTTGCTTTGGCTTCTCATTTGGATTTGGTGGCGAACCGCAAACCGTCCACCTTGCGCTGCACGGTGAACAGCCAGTTCGATGTCCTTTCGTTTTTTGGTTGCCTCGATCAGAATGATGTTCCCGAAGGGCTTCAGCGCTACGTTCATTCTGCCAGAGGCATATTGCTCTTGCATTTCTCTAGGGTGATAATAACGGACGTAGTTGTCGAAAATCCAGCAGCCGCGGGGCAGTATGGTCGCCGCCGCAGCTCAAGAGGGAGCTTTCCTTGCCAAACGCCGTTCTACTGTTGCTCCTCCCGGCGATCGGCCTGGCGGCTGACAAGCCCGCGCCTGCGCCACGCTTTGACCCCTGGACCATCATTGGGCCAGGCGGCGGTGGGACGATGATTGCGCCTACCATCAGCCCGCACGATCCCGGGATCGTGGTGGAGCACTGCGACATGACCGGCGCATACCTCACGTTGGACGGCGCGCGGTCGTGGCGCATGTTCAACCTGCGCTCGGTGGTCAATGTTTTCGCTTTCGATCCGCGGAATTCCAAGGTGATCTACGCCGGGAACCAGGCTCTGTGGCGCAGCGAGGACAGCGGGCGCACCTGGAGCATGGTCTTTCCCGATCCGAAGAAGAATACGATCGAGCACCAGAATGGCGACCATGCGGACTACTCGCTGACCACCGGCGATGGGAGCTTTCCGGCTGGTCACACGATTTCGGCCATTGCGGTCGAAGGGGGCGGGAACCCGCGTATCTGGCTCGTCTTCGGCCCCAGGCGAGGAGCCGACGCTTCGTTGCTCTACGTTTCTTCAGACCGCGGCGCCAGTTGGTCGCGCGAGCGGAATTTCCCGGGCGAGCGGATTCTGGAACTCGACGCCGAGCCGGATGGATTGCTCGCGATCGGGACCGGCCGTGTTCATCGTCTCGCGGGAGGCGCCTGGACGCCGCTCGCCGCCCTGCCGGCTGGTGTTACCCGCGCCAGCGCGGGCCGCGCAGAGGGCCGCACCTTCATTTACGCGGTGTCGCAGCGCGGCGAGATACAAGTCTCTGAAGACGGCGGAGCGAGTTGGCGTGTGTCGCAGGCGCCGCCATCGGGCCGCTTCCAGGCGATCGCCACATCGGAGCGGAATGGCCGCGTGGCCTATGCCGGATTCCGCGGTCTGAAACTGGGCGAGGGCGCGCAGAACACGTTCAACGGGATCAGCAAGACCACTGACGGTGGCCGCACCTGGACCGTCGTTCACCAGGAGTCGAACCAGCCGGCGAAGAACAAGACGAATTCCTGGATCGAGACTCGCGCGCTGAACGGCGGTCGCGACGTCTTCTTCGACACGCCCTGGAGCCTGGGTGTGGCGCCCACCGATCCGGACATCTGCTATGCCACCGATCTGTTCCGCACCTACCGCACCCTCGACGGGGGCAAGACTTGGGAGACCGTGAACTCGGTGCGTGTGGGCGACGATACCTGGACCACGCGCGGACTGGACGTGACCACCAACTACGGCGTGCACTTCGACCCCTTCGATTCCCGGCACCTGATCATCGGCTACACCGACATCGGCGCTTTCCAGAGCCACGATGGCGGCGCCTCCTGGACCGCGGCCACCAACGGAGTTCCCTCCAACTGGCGCAACACGACGTACTGGGTGGTCTTCGATCCACAAGTGAAAGGGCGGCTGTGGGGCGCGTTCAGCGGCACTCACGACCTGCCGCGGCCGAAGATGTGGCGGAATCGCGATCCGCAGAAGTTCTCGGGCGGCGTGGGGATCTCCGACGATGGCGGCAAGACCTGGCGGCCCTCGAACCAGGGCATGCCCTCGACCGCCGTCACTCACCTGGTGCTCGATCCGGCCAGCCCCGCCGGCTCTCGTACGCTGTACGCCTGCGGCTTCGGACGCGGCGTGTACAAGTCCATGGACGATGGGAAAACGTGGGCGCTGAAGAACAGCGGCATCGAAGGCGAAGCTCCGTTCGCCTGGAGGCTCACTCGAGCGGATGACGGAACACTCTACGTGGTAGTGGCGCGCCGAAGCGAGGGTAACTTCGGCGACGGCGGCGACGGAGCGTTGTATCGCTCGCGTGACGGAGCGGAGCATTGGGAGAGAATCGGTCTGCCGGCGGACGTCAACGGCCCGATGGGACTCACCCTGGATCCGCGGGATACGCGGCGCATGTACCTCGCTGCGTGGGGACAGGGCCGCTCCGACGTAGATGTAGGCGGGGGCGTATACCTGAGCACCGACGCCGGCGCGACTTGGAAGTCTATCTTGCAGCAGTCTCAACACGTCTACGACGTCACGGTGGACCCGAAGAATCCGGGGGTGCTCTACGCATGCGGTTTCGACGCAGCAGCCTGGCGTTCCGCCGATGGTGGTGCGACCTGGCAGCGCATCCGCGGCTACACATTCAAATGGGGCCACCGCGTGGTCGTGGACCCCGTGAATCCAGAAATGATCTACATCACCACCTACGGGGGCAGCGTCTGGCATGGGCCGGCGCAGCCTGGCTCCGGCGTGCCCGAGGACGTTCCGAACCCGGTTCCGGTCGCCCGGTAGAAGAGGACACTCACCATGACGCGCACCATACTGTTTCTCGTGATGCTCAACAGGGCTTCGGCGCCGCTGCTGCTGGGACAGCCCACAAGGATCGTGCGGCCGAAAGAGATCGACTCCGTGCTGGTGAATCCCGGCATCGGATTCACCACCCTGAACCGGTTTAACGGCGATCCTCTCAACCAAGGCACCCGATGGACCGAGGGCCACCCGATTGAAGTCTTCCCGTTCAACGGCAAGCTGGAGGTCGCCGGACAACCGCTCACCACGATTGCCTACTTTCGCGTGTATTGGAAATATGTGGAACCGGAAATGGGCAAGTACAACTGGCAGATGCTCGACACGGCTTTGCGCACCGCGCGGGAACGCGGCCAGACCCTGATGCTGCGCGTCGCCCCGTATGGCCCCCAAGCGGAGACGGAAGACGTTCCTGCATGGTACCGCGCACTGGCCGGGAACGAGTCGGGCAAGCCCTTCCCGGACAAGTGGCGGACCGATCCCGAAGATCCCCGCTACGTGAAGCACTGGACGAACCTGGTCCGCGCCCTCGGCGCACGGTACGACGGCCATCCCGACCTGGAGGCGGTGGACGTGTCGATCGTCGGCTTCTGGGGAGAAGGCGAGCACACCGATCAGTTGCGCGAACCCACCATGCGCGCCCTGGTGGACAGCTACCTGGAAGCGTTCCCGAGGACTCCGCTCCTGATGCAGCCCACGGATCGCCGGACCAACACCTATGCCCTGTCGAAGAGCCATGCGGGCTGGCGTGTGGACTGCCTCGGCGATATGCGCTGCGTGGAGGGCCGCAACTGGTGCCACATGTTCGATGCCTACCCGGAAGACATTGTCAATTTCGGGGTTCAGGATGCATGGCGCACGGGGCCCGTGAGCCTGGAGGCCTGCTGGGTGATGCAGCACTGGAAAGACCAGAAGTGGGACGTCGACTATATCATCGAGCAGTCGCTCAAGTGGCACATCTCTTCGTTTAATAACAAGTCGTCTGCAGTTCCTCAGGAGTGGTGGCCGCAGGTCAATCGCTGGCTGAACCGGATGGGGTACCGCTTTGTGCTGCGCCGGTTCACCTATCCCGAGACCATCGGGCCGCAGGGTAAACTGGCGTTCACGAGCTGGTGGGAGAACAAAGGCGTTGCGCCCTGCTACCGCCAGTTCCCACTGGCCCTGCGACTGCGCGGCGAGGCGCGCAGCCAAATACTCATCACCAGCGCGGACATCCGCTCCTGGTTGCCGGGAGACGCGGTCTACGATAACGCGGTCATCGTGCCTGCCGACGTGCCGCCCGGCGCGTACGATCTACAGATTGGCGTGTTGGATCCTGGAACCAAAAAACCGAAGGTCAAGCTGGCGATAGAAGGAGTCGATGGCGAAGGTTGGTACACGCTAGGCAAGATCAGCGTGCAGCGGTAGGGGGACGTTTCGCAGGACCGCTTTCGAGGAGCCTCCAGCCAGCCGCACGCTGCGCAACCCGGGACCCAGCGTTTTGCCCGAATAAACGGACACCATGGTTACTCCGGCTCATGCCGCAATCGTAATGCGTTGAATGCCGATGAACTCCAGACTCAGTTCGGGCACTCCTTCCACTTCGAGACACAGTTCGATCGCCTCACGAATTCGTCTCGTGACCTCGTCGAGGGATCGCGCCTGCGTGTGGCACTCCGATAGTTGGGGGACTGATGCAACGTAGTACCCTTCCTCGTCGCGCTCTATTACGACATCGAACTGGCGTGGCAATAGATTATCCTCGGTCTCCATCTTACGCCGTTCGTATTGTCGCGATGTTGGGTCGGCCGCGAACCGCGGATCGGCCTACCAGTCGCAAGCAAGTTTATGGATCTATCCGCGACACTGAGCGGCGCGGGCCAGTTCAACGGCTTGCACGTTTCCCGTCCAAGTTAACCTCCGCCTAAGTCCGGTTGGGATTGGCCGGAACTGCCGCCTCCGATCCTGGCCCAGTTGCTGAAGGCCGTTAGCACATGCCGGGTTTGCACGGCATGACGAAGTGGGTGCCCGGCAAAGGTATGCTGGTACAAGCGATGCGGTGAACGGCGAAGAGCGGGAATCGCCTCGATGCAAGACGTGCCGCCAGACTTGAAGGGCACAACTCCACCGAACACGGACAATGACTAACACTACACGTATCTTCCTTGCCGGCGCTTCCGGCGCCATTGGCCGGCGCCTCGCACCCCTTCTTCTGCAGAAGGGATGGCGTGTGTTCGGCTCCACTCGATCCGAGGAAAGGGCCGCGGAATTGAAGAAGGCTGGAGTAGAACCGGTCGTGGTCGATGTGTTCGACGCGGATGCTCTGCTCAACCATCAGTACGAAATCCGGCCGGAGGTCGTGATCCACCAGCTTACCGACCTGCCCTACGCGCTCGATGCGAGCAAAATGACGGCTGCACTTGCACGTAATGCCCGGCTTCGGGATGTTGGCACACGCAATCTTATTGCCGCCGCACTGCATGCCGGCGCCGTACGATTGATCGCCCAGAGCATCTCTTTCATCTATGACGAAGGCCCGAAACCACACCGGGAGGCGGACCCACTGCTGCCGGTGACACATCCAGTCTATGGCGAGACGGTGCAGGGGGTGCTAAGCCTGGAACGCCAGGTCACTGGGGCGCCCCTCGAAGGGCTTGTCCTCCGCTATGGGCTGATTTACGGGCCGGGCACGGGATTTGATGCCGCCATCGCACCCGGGTCCGTGCATGTTGATGCGGCCGCCAAGGCGGCCGAACTGGCCGTCACCCGAGGCGAGCGTGGGATCTACAATGTCACCGAGTCAGACGGGGCAACGTCGAGCGACAAGGCCATCAAGGCGTTCGGGTGGGACGCTGGTTGGCGGCCCGGCTCCGCTGCGTAGCACGTGCAGAACCCGGCTCCAGCCTCCATCGCCGTTTCGACGCCATCAGGGCACGGGGCCGTCGATCTAGAGGGAGTGGATTGTTGCCAGCCAACCCGCATGAGCGTGTTGTCATCTCGGACTTGGGGCGCCATTTTCCGGCCCAGACCAAGTGTGCAACCAATCGGCTACAAGTCCTCGGGGCGCAACCCTGTTTTCTTGGCGATCTGTGCGAGAAGTCCCAGGACCCACTTCTTCGTTGTCATGAAAGGCGAATGTATAGTTGGGCCAGCCCAGTCGTTTAAGCCGCCGATGAGACCCGCTTTGCCAAGCGACTGTCCATCCGATTCGGAGCAGTGCGGCCAAGAGCTTTTTCGCCTTGACCGATGGCCAACGGCTCATGCGACGGAGAAGACCTTCTCAAACTGTGGTGGGACTTCTTCCCCGTGATCCATGCAGTCGGCGGCAACACGCAAAGCCAGTGTCCGCACGGCTGAAATCGCCGCCTCGCGAGTCGGGCCGTAGGCCATCACTCCAGGCATGGATTCGATGTCGGCCCACCAACGGCCGCCGTCTTCTTGTCCCAGGACGATCGGGATCGATGCCCCCGCGACTGTTTCCATCGGTGTTGCGGCTCCTGAGGATATTGTAGCGCCCTTGAAGTGCAGGTCCCGCTCAGTTGGACGCAACGCCAACTCGCGGAAATGGCCGCTACCGAATTAGTACCCGCAAGTCCCCGCTTGTTGGAAGCATCAGAGACACTCGCCGCGGTTTTGGGTGCCCCTCGGAAACTGACCCACTAGCCGGTAACAGCCGGGTGGCGGAGCCGTTGTGATAACGTAGGCGGATGACGACGAGCAGTGAGCCGGGATTCTGCCCTCGCCTAAGTGGCTGGCTGTGCCTGGTGTGCCTGGTCCTCGGCTCCTGCAAATCCGGCAGCGCTCCGTCGCCCTCGCGGCTGAACCTGCTCCTGGTGACGATCGACACGTTGCGCGCTGACCGGTTGGGGTGCTACGGCTATTCCCAAATCGAAACGCCAAACCTCGATAAGATTGCCCGCCAGGGAGCCCTGTTCGAGAACGCAGTCGCACCCGCTCCGCTCACCGCGCCGTCGCATGCCAGCATGATGACCGGCGTCTACCCCACCGTACACAAGGTTCGCAACACGGGAGGGTTTGTGCTGTCCTCATCGGAGCCCAAGCTGGCCAAGATCCTCCAGGACCAGGGCTGGGATACGGCGGCGTTCGTTGGGTCCTCGGTGCTGAAAGCGCGCTTCGGCTTCAACGAGGGGTTCGCCCTCTACGATGACGAGATGCCGACGTCCGCCAGCGGACCGGCAGTGGCGGAACCCGAGCGCCGCGCGGGAGAGGTTGTCGATCGCGCGGTCAAGTGGCTTGACGCGCAATCGGGAAAGCCGTTCTTCCTCTGGGTACACGTGTACGATCCGCACATTCCTTACGACCCTCCCGACCCCTTCCGGGAGAAATACCGGGACCGGCCATACGACGGAGAGATAGCCTATACCGACCAGCAACTGGGGCGGCTCTTCGACACGGTTGCGGGAAAATCCCGGCCGGAGAATACGCTGATCGCAGTGTTGTCGGACCACGGCGAGAGCTTCTCGGAACACGGCGAGTACACGCACGGAGTCTTTCTGTACGACACCACGCTGCGGATCGCGTTTCTAATGGCCGGAGGAGCGGTTCCCGCGGGTCTCCGGGTGAAGCAGCAGGCGCGGACGATCGATTTGCTCCCCACAGTTTTGGATCTGATGGGGGTCAAGAAGCTGCCAGGGACGCAGGGAACCAGCCTCGTGCCCGCTTTCCGGGGCAAAGAAGTTCCGACGGCGGATTCCTATGCCGAGACTCTGTTCCCCAAGTTCAATATGGGCTGGGCCGAGTTACGGGCAATGAGGACGAACCGGTGGAAGTATATCCGTGCGCCAAAGCCCGAACTTTACGATCTTTCTCAGGATCCGGCTGAAACCAGCAACGTAATCGCGAGTCACCCGGCGGAAGCGCAGGAACTGGAGACCAAGCTGAAGGCCGTCAGCGCTAGCACGGAGTTAGTGGCGCCGGCCGCGATGGACCCGGCTACGCTGCGACAGCTAAAATCCCTGGGATATCTGGGCGGGTCGTCGCCGCAGGAACTGACCGGCAAAGGGACCGATCCCAAGGACCGGCTCGAAGTCCTGCGGCTCCTACACCTCGCGGTGCACTCCGGCGCTCCCCTGCCCGATCGTGTCTCGATGTTGCGCAGGGCCATCGCTGAAGATCCCGCCAACCCCACCCTTTATAACAATCTGGGCAATTTGTATGCGGAAGCCGGACGACAGGGAGAAGCGATGCGGCTGTATCGGGACGCGCTCAGCAAGGGCATCCGCGCCGCGTGGCTGTACTCCCGCCTGGGCAATCTGTGTCTGCGGCAAGGAAACAAGGCCGAGGCGATCTCGTTTCTTGAGACCGCGGCGCGGCTGAACCCATCCGATTATGAGAGCCTGGAAAACCTGGCAGTGGCTTACCGTGGAGCCGGTAGGGTCGCGGATTCCGAGCGAGTTCTTACCGAGATTCTGAAATCGGGTGAGGAATACGCGCCAGCTTACAACGAACTGGGGATGTCGGCATATCAGAAGGGCGATGTGGCGGCGGCGCAGGGCTATTTCGAGAAGGCCGCCCGTCTCGATGCGACATACCAATTGAATCTGGGCCGCTTTTACAAGATGGCTGGCGATAACGCGCGCGCCCGCACGGCCTTCGAAGCGTTCCTCGCCGCCCGGTCCTCGAACGTGGAATACCGCGAGGTGATTCCGCAGGTTCGGAAGGAACTGGAGAGCGTGCAGTAAATAACCCGGAACCGCGCCAGGGCGATTCCGGGTTCTTCAAGACACTGGCCGTGTCAGGCTACCATTTCAGCCGCGCAGAAATCTGCATAGTGCGCGGGCTGTTCTGGTTGGTGTACGTATAAGCCAGTCCGTCATCGCCGGTTGAAAAAGAGTTGCCCGGCACGTTGAACACATTGAAGAAGTCGAACTGGAGGCGGAGCTTCAATCTCTCCTTGATGGAGAAGGTCTTGAACATGGATGCATCGACATTCCAAAGGTTGGTGGTCAGCATCGGCTGGTTGTTCCAGGCAGACAGAGGGCTTCCGGCCGGGGAACCCGAGTTATTCGGCGTGAGGTCTATCTGGTAAGGGGTGCTGCTGTCGGTGACCGGAAGGAAGCCGATGTTCGAACCATAATTGTCATAGTTCGGGTCGGTAGCGCCACTACGGCTGTTATAGTCCGCCGGGTAGGGCCACAGCGGTGCTGCGGAGGGCTTGTAGTTCGCCGGGACCCCCATGACTCCGTTCGGCTGCCCGGTAGTGGGATCGTGGCTGTTAATCTGATGCGCCGGGATGTACCCGTTCCACAGCAGGTAGCCGGGTAGGCAGCTACCGCTGCGGCAATCCTGGATGGGGTACTTGTGGCCGTAGTACTGCACCGGCACGCCGGTCGGATACATATCCGTCGGCAGCATATTCCAGTTGGTGTTCCAGCGGCCCAGGCCACTGACCTGCCAGCCGCCGATTACCTGATTGAGTACGCCCCTGGCGTTCCTGCCAAGCAGCTTACCGTTGCCAAGCGGCAGGTCCAAGAGCCAGTTCCACCGGATTTCGTGCTGTGGGACTGTGGTATCGCGCGCATAGAGGAGCATCCTCATTCTTTGCTGGTAATCGGTGGGGACGGTGTTGGGAAGGAACGAACTCACCGGGGTGACCGACGAATCGTAATACCAGCCATGGCTGCCGGCCTTGGTGGAGTTGACGAACATGTACATCAATTGGAAGGCGACGCCCTTCGAAAAACGGCGCTCGGCCTCGAACTGAATGCCGTTCGACCAGCCCCAGCCATCCTTGCCGAATTCGTTCAGGTCGCCATAAGGATAGGTGGTGCCACTCAAGGGCCGTACCTCCGCGCTGGCATTGTCGTCGGTGGGCGGAGAAATGTGTTTGGTCGTCACCCAGACGTAGGCCGGGATCGGGGCGTTGGTTTGGTAGTAGCTGTCGAGATGGGTGGAGTGGTTACCCACATAGGCGACCCGCACGAGCGTCTCCGGCATGACCTGCTTTTCCAAGGTCAGGTTCCAGTCCCATACCCGGGAGCTGGGCTGATGGGGATTGAAGTATGCGGCGCGGAACGCATCTTCGCCGATGGTGATTCCCGTTGGGTTGTTGAAGTTGACTACGTTGGCGCTGTTCTGTCCGGCGACGACCGTGGGAACGCTGACCAGCCCATAGTTCGACAGGTGGTCGGGCGACTGTTGAGCCACCGTAAGCGAGTAGTTCTGGTAGAAGCCGGCAAACGGAGCATTGTTCCGCATGGTGTCGTTCCAGCCGTACGCAGGCACCCAGAAGTAGTTCTCGCTCATCCCGCCGCGGAGGACGAAGCTCTTGGGCCCGTCGAAGGCACGGTAGGCAAACCCAACGTGTGGACCTATGTCGAAGTAGTTGTTGTAGACCATCTTGTTGGGCAGACCGGCCTGCTGCGGCGTCTCGAACTTGGCGCCGGCGGCTGTCAAGGCGGCCACCAGCGCGGGGCTGGTTGCTCCTACCCGGTAGAGCGTGTTGAAATCCTGGCCCATGACAATCGCCATGTTCTTGGGATCGAAGCTGGAAAAGATGTTGTACTTGTCGCTTGGGTACGGGGTAAACTGCCAGCGCAGGCCCAGGTTTAACTTCAGGCGGGGGGTGATTTGGTAGTTGTCCTGGATGTAGGCCGTGTTTTCGTTCTGGCGGAAGTAGTACCTGCCCTTGTTGACGCGAACTTCGTAGTTGGCATATCCCAGGTACGCCGCTGCCGCCACGTTGCCCGTGTTCAGTGTAGCTACGCGATTGGTGGCGGTGCTCTTCTTGGGGTCGTACAGGGCGGTGGTAATGGGGATGAAGGTCTCCGCGCCGGCGGTGCGCTGCTGCTGCGGCGTCCAGTTGTTCCGGTCTTCACGCAGGTGGATGCCGAACTGGATCTCGTGCTTCCCCTTCACCTTAGTGACGTTGTCTTCCAGGATGAAGTAGTTGAAATACCGCAGGTTCCAATTCGTCGGCTGGAAGTAGTTGCTTCTGCCGGTGCCCACTCCGATGTTGTTGATCACCGGGTAGCCCGGCACGCCGTTCGGGTTGGGCAGGCCCAGTTTGGCGGCGTAATTCACGGTAGGATCGCCGGAGAATTGCGTCGAAACCGTTCGGCTGGCGCTGAACGTGAACTCGTTGACCAAGGTTGGCGACTGGGTGCGGGTCCAGTCCAGAGACAGGCTTTCGTTAGGGTACGTGTCGGAGCGGGAATTGCCGAATCCGTCGAGCGTGGGGACGCCGCCTGAAGCCGGGCGGAGCCTGCTCGCGTCGGCCTTGGTGATGCGGCCATACACCAGGTCCTTTTCCGTGAAGCGCTGGTCGAACCGCATGGAATAGGTGTACTGGTTCTGGGTGTCGGGAGTGGGCGCGGTGTAGTTATTGGCGATCAGCGGATTCACGCCGGGTTTATTCGGCTCCGGCAAAATGCTGTAGATGTACTTCATCAGCGGGCTGATCCGTGAAGGGTCGATGTTGTTCAGCTTGCCGTTGTAGTTGAAGGGCGTGCGGATATAGTTGTTGGCGGCGTTTTCCGTGGTCAGCGGGTCATAGATGACGGACAAGGTTCCGGCCGAGTTCACCAGGCCCGAAAAATCGCCGTTGCGCATGGCATCGGTGGGAACCTTGTAGTTGGCGAAAGATCCCTGGCGCAGCTTGAAGCCTTCGTAGGAGAAGAACCAGAAGCTCTTGTTCTTGCCGTTGTACACCTTCGGAATGTAGATTGGCCCGCCGACCGTTCCGCCGTACTCGTTGCGGATCAGCTTGGCCGCGGTGTTGGTGAAGTTATCGCGGGCGCGCGCCACGCCGTACCCGTAGTCGCGGTTGGTCTCGAACAGGGAGCCGTGTATCTCATTCGTGCCGTTCTTGGTGGTCAGGATCACGTTCGTCGGCCGCGAGTACTTGGCGGAACTCGAGTTGAGCTCCACATGAAATTCCTGGATGCTGTCCAGGCCAGGCGGACGGTTTACGGTGCCGGTGCCGTACACCTCGTCGGTCAGGGCGGCGCCGTCCAGGACGACATCGTGCGTCCCCACGCGGCCGCCGAACGTTCGCAGGTTGCCGTCGGAATCGAACGTCACGCCCGGAACCGTGTACATCAGGTTCATGACGTTCCGGCCGTTGATCGGCAACTGCTCGATGCGCGCACGTTCGAGCGTGTATCCCAGGGAAGCCGTGTCGGTGGTGACTACGGGGGTCACGTCTTTCACTTCCACCGTGGTCTTGGTTCCCGCGGGCTGAAATGTGATCACAACCGAGGCGGACTCCTGCGTCTGCACCTGCAGGGTGGCTTCGAACTTAGTCATGCCGGCATAATCGGCGGTTATTTTATAGGGACCGGCAACCACGGCGGGAAACACGTAGAGCCCCGCCCCGTTGCTCACCGTTTTGAGCTCAACACCGGTCGCCGTATTGGTCAATATCACGGTCACGTTGGGAATGACCGCGCTGGTCGGGTCTTGAACGATCCCGCGAACACTTCCATTGCTGGATTGAGGCCAAGCGGGGGCGGCCATGAAGGCCAACACGATCAGGGCCAGACCGCTCGCTTTCCATAAGAACTTAGGATTCAGCCACGAGTTCACTTTGAGACTCCTCTTTAAGAAAGTCACATACAATCTCGCAACCTATGCAAGAGACTTCTGCAAAAAGCTTTGCAGAAACCTTCGTGCCCAAACGCTAGCACGAAGAGCAGAGGAAAGCAACCGTGGCCGGTCCTGGGTGTCATGGGTATTAAGTGCCGAAGAATGTGGACGATGGACGTGCGGAACCTTCGGGCTTCGTCGCCGGTTTCCGGCGTTCCTGACATGTCGCCGCCAGATTCAGGCCAACTGCCATCCGGTGTGGGGACGAGCCCAACTTCTCCCATCGAGTGAGGCTCCTGCTAGTATTCTCTTGTGCCTTCTGGTGCAAGGCAGCGTGGGCGCTGGCGCGTCCGTTCAGACCACGGCCCGCGGCCACGGTGCTCAGAAGCGCCCGGCCCGCGGCGGAGTTGCATGCCGAAGAAGGAGGAAAGTTCATGATCACGCGTAGACGGCTGCTCGGCGCCGGTGCGTCGACAGCCGCAGCCCACCCGCTGCTGCGAGCGGATGTGCCCGACCATTTGTGGCAAGGTTACGACTTTGGCCCGGGGCCGAAGGTCACGGACCGCCTCAACCAGGGGCCATTCCCCGTCGAGCAGGATGAGGGTTGGCGGACCCTATGCACCACGACGCCATCTGCCAAGCCGGCTCGAAATTTCGGCCTGGGGCTCTGCGGCTATACCTGGGAGGAGAGTGGACCTTCACAGGCAGCCCGCGCCGGCAGGCAGACGATCGAGAACCACGTCGAGCGCATGGCTTCACTTCCCTTCGTGGACGTACTGTACATCCGGTGCGACTGGCGGGATGTCCAGACCAAGCCTGGCAAACTCGACCTGAACCCCGTGTGGAAGTTGACGCTCGACGCAGCCAAGGCTCATGGCAAGCGGGTTGCGTTTCGAGTCATGCTCTCCAACACTGCCTTCCAGCCGAAGAGGCTTGCCATGCCGGACTTTCTGGCCGGCAAGGTGCCGTTGGTCGCGATAGGACGTGCGCGCGATCTAGGCGGCAACGCCGAATACCGCGAGCCGCGCTACGACCACCCGGAGTTTTTGCGAGCCTTTCGCGAGCTCAATGAACTGCTGGCCGCCGAGTTCGATGGCCACGCGCAAGTCGAATTCGTCGATCTGATGATGTACGGTTTCTGGGGTGAGGGGCACACCAGCGATCTGGCCGGCCCGTTTCCGGACTACCTGACGGCCGAGCGAACCATGGTCGGGATGACGAGGCGCCAACTGGAGTCGTGGAAGAAGACGCCGCTCGCCGTCAATACGCAGCCCGACATCAGCCGGGTCGGCAACCGGGAAGTGCAAGATTTGTGCGTGCGGGAAGGCTGCTGGCTGCGGTCGGACTCGATCCTGAACATCGAGGAGCCGCTGCAGATCGAGATGCTGGCCAATCGTCCGCCCTGGCTGGCCGCCGTCATGGAGGATGGAGAACACCGGGACTACGACGTGAACGCGATTCCAAGGGATGCCGCGGGCATCAACGAGCGCGAGAAGGCCATGCTGCACGTGTTGGATCTGGGCGCGAACTATTGGTCGCTTTGGACTGAGAGCGAGAACCTGCAGCGTTACCACGAGCGGTATCCGCGAGGCTTTTCCACATTGCAGCAGCGTATGGGCTACCGCCTGCGCCCCTCTTGGGTGTGGCAGCGCAAACGCGATGGCGCCAGCGAAGTGATCGCCTGTATCGCCAATGACGGCGTTTCCGGAGTGCCTGGAGTGCTGCGGCTGTCTTTGGAAAGCAGGGACGGCCAATTCCGCATGACCGGTGGCCTGGATGCCGGCCAGCCCTTCGGGGGCAGAATCCGCGAAGCCAGCTTTGTTGTGCCCCGCGAGATCCCGCCCCAGCAGTTCAAACTGCGCGCGGAGATCGAAGTCAGGGGAGTGCGCCGCTCTGTGCAATGGACCTGCGAACAACCGGTCGGGGCCGATGGGGCGTTTGCGGTCGAGTTGCAGCCGCACAACGCCCCCGGTTGGCGAAAGAGAGTGTAACCAGCCCCGGGCTGTGTCGGAGCCTTCGGTCCCGGGTTAAGCCGGCACAGCCACCCGTTCCTGCCCTTCACCCACCTGCTGCCGCCACATGGCAAAGTAGAGCCCCTTGTTCGCCAGCAGTTCGCTGTGCCGCCCCGCCTCCACAATCCGCCCCCGCTCCAGCACGTAAATGCAATCGGCGTGCAGCACCGTGGACAACCGGTGTGCGATCAGGCAGGTGATGGCGTCGCGGCTTGTGGCCACGTCCCGGATCGTCTGGCTGATCTCTTCCTCGGTGAGCGAATCCAGCGACGAGGTCGCCTCGTCGAACACCAGCAGTTGGGGCCGGCGCAGCAGCGCGCGGGCAATGGAAAGCCGCTGCTTCTCCCCGCCTGACACCTTGACCCCGCCTTCGCCGATCAACGTATCCAGCCCACGGTCGGCGCGCTTCAGCAGACTCTGCACCGCCGCCTGATGGATCACCTCCAGGCACTCCGCGTCGGTCGCGTCCGCCCGCACAAACCGGAGATTCTCGCGGATCGATCCCGAAAAAAGCTGGGCATCCTGGGTGACGAAGCCGATCCGCTCGCGCAACGCGTCGATGGCCACTTCGTCCTCCGGCACCCCGTTGTAATAGATGTGCCCCGCCTGCGGCCGGTACAGCCCCACCAGGAGCTTCACCAGCGTGGTCTTGCCCGCGCCCGACGGTCCTACGAACGCGATGGTCTCTCCGCGGGTCACGCGAAACGAAATCTCGCGCAAGGCCGGCGATGAGGCCGATGGATGCTGGAAGGTGACGCTGTCGAATTCCAGCGTGTCCAGGAACTCCACCGTCACCGGCCGTTCCGGACGCGGCTCGGAAGGCAGCTTCAGGATGGCCTCGAAGTTCTCCAGCGACGCTTCCGTTTCGCGGTACACGTTGATTACGTTGCCCAGTTCCTGCAGCGGCCCGAAGATGAAGAAGGAGTAAATGAACAGCGAAAAGAACTGGCCCACCGAGATGCGTTGGGTAAAGATCAGGTACAGCATCAGGAACAGAATGCTCGTCCGCAGCATGTTCACGCAGGTGCCTTGCACGAAGCTCAGGCTGCGCAGGTAGCGGACTTTCTTCAACTCCAATTTCAGGATCTTGGCGGTGGTGGCGTTCAGCCGGGCAATCTCCTGTTGCGCCAGCCCCAGGCTTTTCACCAGTTCGATGTTGCGCAGCGATTCCGTGGTGGCTCCGGCCAGAGCCGTGGTCTCCTGCACAATCTGCCTCTGCACGGCCTTGATCTTGCGGCTCAACACCGAGCTCAGCCCGCCCAGCAGCGGCACCGTCAGAAGATACGCCGGCGCCACCGACCAGTGCGCGCGCAGCGCATAGATCATCACGAACACCAGGCCGATCAGTGTAGTGAACACTGTGTTCACGGCCGCGGCGATGAACTTTTCCACGTCCGCCCGAACCTTTTGCAGCTTTCCCAGAGTTTCCCCGCTGCGCTGGTCTTCGAACAGTGTGTACGGCAGTTCGAGCGAATGGCGGATCCCGTCCGAGTAGAGCCGCGCGCCCACCTGTTGCGTGATCAGGTTGACGAAATAGTCCTGGAAATTCTTGGCCACGCGCGAGACGAACGCCACCCCCACCGCCGCCGCCAGCAGCACGCTCACCCCGCTCAGAAATTGGGACGTGGTGTACCGGCTGTATTTGGTCGCATAGGAATCGATGATATGGCGGAAAATCAGCGGGTCCAGCAGCGAGAAGATTTGATTGATGGCCGCCAGCCCCAGCGCCGCCGCCGCGAGTTTCCAGTATTCGCGCAAGTACCGGTAGAGAATTGCCATGCCTCTGAATTCACCCTCCAGGGATACTTTCTATTGTATGTTGCGGGCATTGTGGGGCAGATTGCCAATCTGCGAGCCAGTCACATAATGCCCATCATTTTGCCAAATCCGAAATCGTAACGGTCTACTACCGCTGGCACCCCCTCTTCGGACAGAGCCTGCCGGTCCACAGGCGCCAGAAATCTTCCTGCGGCGAGGTCGTCTTCGTCCAGTTGGAGAGCGGTGGTACCTGCGCATTGCCCGCGTGGATGCTCAGCGCCTCCTGTGCCGCCTTCGTGCTCGGAGGCCCGCAGATCGCCACCGGCGCGTTGCAGGAACTGCGCGACCTGCTCCACGCCTTGCCCTCTGCCTCGGAATGCGATAAGGCTTCGCGGAAGCCCAAGGAGGGCCGCCATGAAGCCTCAGCCGAAGTCTCCGCTCGCCCAACTCCACCTTCCCCTGCTGGAAGCCGCCCCGCTGGCGCTGCCGGCCCACCGGCATCAACCACTGATGCAAGTTCTGATCGAACTGCTGCTCAGCGCCGCCAGCGCTCCACCCGTGGCGGAAGGAGAAGACCATGAACGCTAAGCTGACTGCGGATCAATTGAAGCGCGGCGCCATCGTCTACATTCGCCAGTCGTCGCCCAACCAGGTGCTGCACCATCTGGAGGGTAAGCAGTTGCAGTATGCGCTGCCGGATCGGGCTTGCCAGTTGGGTTTCCAGCGGGTGGAGGTGATCGACGACGATCTGGGACGCTCGGCTTTGGGCTTGGTGGAGCGCAGCGGATTCGACCAACTGCTGACCGCGGTGTGTGCGGGCACGGTGGGAGCGGTCTTCTGCATCGAAGCCTCGCGCCTGGCGCGGAATGGCCGCGAATGGCACCTGCTGATCGAATTGTGCGGCGTGATGGGAACGGTGATCGCCGACGCCGAGTCCGTCTACGATCCAGCCCTGATGAACGACCGCCTGCTGCTGGGCGTGAAGGGGATCATGAGTGAGTTCGAGTCGAATCTGTTCCGCCAACGGTCGGCTGCGGCCAAGCTGCAGAAAGCCCAGCGCGGCGCATGGCAGTTCGGCTTGCCGGTGGGCTATGTGTGGACCCCCGCGGAGCGGATCGAGAAGGATCCCGATCGGCGGGTGCAGCAGGCGCTCTCGATGGTGTTCGCCAAGATGACCGAACTGCCCAGTGTCCGTCAGGTGCTGCTGTGGTTTCGGCGGGAGGGCATGCCACTACCGCGGCGCAGCCAGGACCAACCTGGCGGGCCCACCATCTGGGCTGCGGCCACCTACAGCGCGCTGCACAGCCTGCTGAGCAATCCCATCTATGGCGGAGCCTACGTGTTCGGCAGAACCCAAACCCGAACCAAGGTGATCGAAGGGCGGCCCCGCAAGACGGTCGGCCACAAGAAGCCGCGGACGGAATGGACGGTCTTGATTCCGGACCATCATCCCGGTTACATTTCCTGGGAGCAGTACGAACGCAACCAAGCCAAGATGGCCGACAACGAACACATGAAATCGCGGGCCGAGCCGAAAGCCGGCCGTGGCGGGCGCGCGCTGCTGAGCGGGAAGGTGCGCTGCCTGAGGTGCGGACGCCTGCTGTACGTGTCCTATAGCGGCAGCCAGGGGATCGCTACCAGTGCCGGGGCGCGCACATGAATCAGGGAGCACCGCGGTGCCTTACCTTCAGCGGACTGGGAGTGGAGCGGGCGGTGGCCGGCGAAGTCTTGCGCGCCATCAGCGGCAACGCGATCGAGGCGGCAGTGGAAGCGGCGGAGAGCGTGCGGCAGCAGGTGGCGGAGCAGCGGCGGGCGTTGGAGTTGGAACGGGAGCAAGCGCGTTACGAAGCCAGGCTGGCGGAACGACGCTATGAGGCGGTGGATCCGGAGCGCCGGCTGGTGGCAGCGGAACTGGAAGCACGATGGGATGCGGCCCTGCAGAAGGTGCGGACGATGGAAGGGCGGCTGCGCGACTTCGACGAAGCCGGGAAGATGCCGACGATTCCAGATAAAGAGATCCTGTTGAGTTTAGCGCAGGATCTGCCGGCGATATGGAACGCGCCCGAGACCGATGCCGGGCTGAAGCAGAGAATCGTGCACATCCTGGTGGAGGAAGTGGTGGTGGATGTGGACGAAGAGAAAAAGGAGATTGTAGTCCTGATTCATTGGGCTGGCGGGCGACACTCGGAGTTGCGAGTGAGCAAGCGCGGCACGGGGCAACACGGACAGTCGACGGGCGTGGAAGCGATCGAGGTGATCCGGCGGATGTCCGGCAGGTTCGAAGATGGAGAGATCGCCGCCACGCTGAACCGACTCCGTCTGCGCACCGGAGCGGGCAACAGTTGGAATGCGCAGCGGGTTTACGGAGTGCGGCGTCAACAGGAGTTGCCCAATCCAATGGGCCAGGCAGAGGTGCGGACGTTGACCTTGCAGCAAGCCGTCGAGCGATCCGGGGTCAGTGAGTTGACCATAAGGCGTCTGATCGAGCGGAAACTGCTGCCGGCCACGCAAGTGGTGCCCAGCGCGCCGTGGGAGATCTCACTGGATGCACTGAATGCACCGGGGGTGCAACAGGCCATCGAGAGCGCTCGCAAACGCAAACGCCCGCCAACACCCCAGGACGAGGAGAGCGATCCCTTGTTTTCAGAGAGTTGATGAGGTAACTCACTATGTCGTTGGATTCTGCGGCGGATTGGCAATCCGCCGGCCGACCGGGTGTTATCGGGCGGCAGCAGGGAGAGCGTGACCGCTGCCCCTAAGCCGATGGCGCAGCGGCCGGGTGAAGCTCGCCGCGTGCAGGTTTTGCGGGCGCAGGTAGGGGATAATAGTTCACTAGGGCGCCATGGACTTCGTCGAGCAACTCAAGACCTCGGTGCAAATCGAAAGCGTCATCGGGGAATTTGTGCGGCTTCGCAAGTCCGGGCCCAACCGCTACGTAGGGCTGTGCCCGTTCCACAACGAGAAGAGCGGCTCCTTCACCGTGCATGCGGCCAAGCAGTTCTACTACTGCTTCGGCTGCCACGCCAAGGGCGACGTAGTGAATTTCGTGATGGAGATGGAGCACATCAGCTTC
>Ga0209067_10000833_pt1 | contig 19366 bp, 12 predicted proteins | sample ColStrG_CSR_2013_FD_187199 | JGI IMG/M metagenome (GOLD analysis project Ga0209067, IMG submission 187199) | Freshwater sediment microbial communities in response to fracking from Pennsylvania, USA - Cold Stream Run_MetaG_CSR_2013 (SPAdes)... | ecosystem: Environmental > Aquatic > Freshwater >...
AATTTCACTTTTGATAACGTATGCTCGTTTTCAACCAAAGCAAGCCCTTTGGCTCTTCCAGCCATCGCAAAGGAAATGGCTTAAAGGGTATCAAGAGAGTCACCGGCCTCTGGCAACACCACTGGCAACAGATCCGTTGTTTGCAGAAGCAACTACTGCTCGTTCTTAGAGTGAAATCCCGCAACCACCTGATCACCAATATGGCTCGGGAGAAACCGGGGTTCGAATCCCCGTGGGGACGCCACGCTATGTGTGCGCATCCGGGATCAGGCGGGCAGGCTCTTCCAGAATGTCCAAAATCGCTCGGGCGCAAAACACCCGGTCGCGGCGGCGATCACCCACGTTGACCAAGACGCCACCTTTTTCGAGCGCTTCTATGGCCCTCGTGACGTTGTTATACGAAATACCCAGCTTCTTCTGAGTATCCCTGGGACTGAGAAAGGGGTTTGACCCGATGAGATCTATGACGCGCTGGGGAGTTCGAGAGCCACTTCCGTCGAATGCACTTCGCCAATCTGTCAGCTGTTTGTTTATCCGCAACGTGCGACTAAGTGCATCCTCTGATTGTCGCGCGACGCCGTTTAGGAAGTAGCTGATCCAATTATTCCAATCTCCCTTTTCGGTAACGGCGCGCAGGCCATCATAATAGTCTGCGCGGGTAGCCTCAAAGAATGCTGATAAATTGAGAAGCGGTTCAGGGAGCACTCGGCGCGCACAAAGGAACAGCGTGATGAGCAGTCTGCCGACTCGACCGTTGCCATCAATGAAGGGGTGGATGGCCTCGAATTGATAGTGGAGCAACGCCGCTTGAACGACTGGGGGAATCGAATCGTCGTGCAGGAACTCCTCCCACTTCCCAAGGTGCTCCAAGAGCGTGTCAGGCGGAGGGGGAATATACGAGGCATCTGACAACGTGCAGCCAGGGCGGCCGATCCAGTTCTGAGTCCGACGAAACTCTCCTGGCGTTGCATGGTCGCCCCTAACACCCGCCATGAGCTTTTCATGGAGCTCTCGCACTAACCGCAGCGATAGGGGCAGGGTCTTTAGTCGCTCAATGCCATATTCCAATGCGACGACATAGTTAGCCACTTCGCGCAAGTCCTCAGGACTTCGGTTAGGAGTAGCCCCCGCTTCAGCTGCTAGCAGCTCACCCAGTGTAGACTGCGTTCCCTCTATCCGGCTCGAGAAAACGGCTTCCCGCCTAATGAACGGCCGAATAAGAACGTGGGGGTTGGGTAGCCGCTGTCCTTCACCGGCAAGGCGGCCCAAGAGTTGATCAGCCTTGGATAGGCTACGCACAAGTCGCTCATTCCAGTCGATAGTGGGCGGAAGGGGATTGGGCCTAAATGCCTTATAGCCCTCCAGCGTCTTGACCCAGTGGCCACTCGGGATGGCTTTTCGACTTAGTGTCATTTGCGGAGATAAGCAGGTTTCTTATTTCCGTTAAAGTCTATAATGGGAAATAGCGAGTTCTCCTGTTTCCGACTCCATTTCCAAAGATTGGACGCTATGACCCGCCCGAATTCGCAAACGGATGTGAGAATGAAAGTGAGAATAGAGCAGATGTTTGCCGACGTCGCAGATATCCATAAGCCGTTATGGATTAATGTAACCCGCTAGCTATCAATACACGGCGGTGGATACCGGGGTTCGAATCCCCGTGGGGACGCCAACGTTAAGTCCTTGCTGGTTAGCATCTAACTACCCCGAAAAATTTGGGCTTAAAATTGGCGCCGACGCACCCCAATGGCACGAGGCGGACTAGATGTCGCAGACAGACGCCAATGTCAGGATGACCTGTCGTGAGGTTGGGGAAAGTTCGTCGCCAACCAGGTCCAAACCGCTAGCACCCTAAATGGGCTGATTAAACTAATGAGTATCTACCCGGCGACGATCGGGGTTCTCGCTATGCTGATCATGGTTGTCCTATATCCTCTAAATGAAAAGCGGATGTCTCAGATCTCAAATGACCTAAAGGTGCGCCGCGCTGAATCGAGAAATTTAGCTGCCACAGTCTAGCGTGGTAGATCACATCGACACCCGCCTTTCTCTCACTTCGGACATAGCTCGAGAGGTAATTACTTGCCCCCGACATTGCAGGGGCAAAATGAGAGCCCCTGGCTTTGCGACCTGCTCCCCTCAGATTGGAGCGCTACGTTGAGATTCTCAGCTCCAATTCGCACGATCAGGCACCTGCTTCCAAGACTGCCTTAGGGTGTTTGGCAACAACCCGCAGCAAAACACGCGCCGGTCGGTTGGCGCTCGCCCTGCTCCCAATGTCGCATGGTTCCTATGCCTACACCAAGCAGGCGGGCAAATTATGTCTGCGAGGGCTTCAAGCTGGCACGGATCGCCGCCACTCCCTCGGAATCGATACGGTCCACCTTCGCCGCCCCACCCTTTTTACCACGCAGGCAAGAGCCCGCTTCACGGATGCCTTGGATGAGTTCTATAAATTCGGAGTCTTTCAGGGGAATTCAGGTTTTACGATTTGAGCGAGCTGTCGGAGTTGATCATGGAAGAGGTCGCCTTGAGAGATCTTCGGAAATGTCGCCACAATACTATTTGTAGACCTTCGATCGGTGTCCCGCTTTAACAACAATCACAATGAGCTCACCATCGAGGAGTTCGCAGATCAGCCGGTAGTCCTGCACACGGTACCTCCAAAGTCCGTGCATACCACCTCGGAGAGGTTTCCCGAATGCACGCGGATCGGCACAACCCTTGATCCGACTTTCTAAGAAATCCCGAATTGTGCGCGCTCCAGACGGACCTAGATCCCTCAACTCGCGCAATGCCAGATCATCGATTTTATAATCCCAGCTCACGCCAGGCCTCCTCACCGGTGTAGAGGCGTCCTTCACCGGCCTTGCGACGTGCGATGCGGTCGCTCGCTAGAGCCGCGTCGACTTCATCTTCAATGAGCTCACGCAAGGAGGCTGAAATCTGGGAGAACGCCATACCTTCCGGTGATGCTGCGCGTTCCAATGCCGCTTGTTTGATGAACTTTGCTGAGGTTATTCCCTGCTTTCGCGCGGCAGCAGCGATCCGACGCTTTTCCGGAGCAGCTAACCGGATGGATGTGGGTGCAAGTTTGGTCGCCATGGTGACTACATTTGTAGTCTCTTTCTCCGATAGTCAATTCTTGGCGTTTACCTTTTCCATTTCGTCGAGAAACCCCGAATTTTCGGGCATCCGCTTGTGAGAATGAAAGTGGGAATAGCGTAGATGTCCGCCGATGTCGCAGAGGTCCATAAACCATTGGTGATTACCGTAACCCGCTGAATATCAATACATGGCGGTGGATACCGGGGTTCGAATCCCCGTGGGGGCGCCAGCGTAGGTCATTGACTGTAATTGTGGTCCGCATCGAGGATCAAGGAATCCGAGCTAAGCCCCTCGGAGCTAGCGGTCACTACGATAGATCCGCTGCGCTGCGTCGTACCCACGATAAGCTGCGCCAGCCCGTGAAAAGCCGACCGGCTAGGTCCCAATTCGGATTCATGGGAGCTTGGGTCACCGTTCCCAAGGCCCAGGAGAATTCCGCCCTCGACGCGAAAATTGATCCGGTTTCCCGCGTTCGGCACGAGGTGTCCGTGTGCGTCGACAACGGCGACGGTAATAATGCCAATATCCTGGCCGTCTGCGGTAAGCTTTCTGCGATCACTGCTAAGCCGCAGGCCCGTGGCTGGACCAGTTGTTTCAACCTTATCGGTCAAAACCAATCGTCCTTGCTTAAACCCTTTGGCCTCCAACGTCCCCGCCTCAAATGGAACAGACCATTCCGCGCGGCTGAACTCATCAACTGTACGGCGGCCTTGGCTCCTTCCATTTAGGAAAAGCTCGACCTCCTGACAGTTCGTCTCAGCCCAAACACGGACCCCTTGGGGATTCTGCACTGAAGTGTCCACTGTCTCGCCAGGCTCATTCGAAAGTCGGGAAACAACTTTGTTCTCCGCAATCGGAATAGTTATGTCGGCGACAACCCACGGGTGCGTTGGGCCGTCCACCTGCTTCATTCCTGAAATTGTTTGAACACGCAGTGTACCCGGCCGGTACTTCAATACGAATTTCGCGATGCCATTCTCAAGAGGCTTATAGGATTTACCTGCTCCATTAACGGTTACCTCTACCCGATCTGCCCCGGAGTGAACGGTTACGACCAATTCCCTACGATCGACCTCCGCCCAGTTCCAGTGAGGAAGCAGATGCAATACGGGTTCATTCGACCACCAAGCCTTGTAAAAGTAGAAAACATCCTTGGGAAAGCCACAGAGATCCATAATGCCGTCCTGCGCATTGACCGCAGGCCAGTAGCTTGGCGATGGCTCTCCTCGATAGTCGAATCCGGTCCACGCGAATGCACCCGCCAGCCAAGGCCTGTGATGATAGAACTTACACCATGCCTCTGCAGACGAGGCCCAGCTCTGAACGGGGGCATCGTAGGCAGAGAAGTAGCCTCTACAGCTATCCTCCACGTACTCGCCCCGGGTAGCAACCGTGCACGCCTCTTCGGTGCCAATGGCCGGCTTCAGGGGAAACGCTGCGTGAAATACATCCGGGCCACCTCCGTTGCGAAGGTAGTTGAAGCCCTGAACGTCGATCGCTTGTGAAATGCCCTTTCCCCATGAGCCATTCATCGCAAGCGTGCAGGGTCGGGTAGGATCGAGGCCGTGCGCAAGGTCCTGGAGGCGTCGCAAGATCGGGACACTCACAGAATCGTTCGCCTGCATTTCCATCTCTTCGTTGCCTAATGACCAGATCACGACGCTGGGATGATTGCGGTCTCGTCGGACCATGCGCTCCACTTGGCTAAGGCCTTCCCTGCTGTCGGAAAAGCGACGGTTTTCATCCAGGACAAGGATGCCCAGACTGTCACAGGCATCCAGTAACTCGGGATTCGGCGGATTATGCGCGGTTCGAATGGCATTGCATCCCATTTCCCGAAGCCTTTCCAGCCTCCAGCGATTGAGGCGGTCGGGGACAGCGGTCCCAACGCCAGCGTGATCTTGATGAACGGCGACCCCTTTTATAACTATCTTTCTTCCATTCAGCCTAAATCCCTCTTCGGCTGTAAACTCGATTGAGCGAACACCAAACGTCGTTTCGATTTGGTCCCCAAATCCCGACCCCGAATCAACGCGAGATACGGCCTTATAAAGAAAGGGGGTCTCCGTTGACCATAACTTTGGATCGTCGATGGTGACGTTCAGATCAATGGTCTCGCTTTGCCCAGGCAAAATCCGAACAGACTCGGAGGTGGTCTCCGCACACCTGGCCCCTTTGGGATCTAGAACCGTTGTATCGAGCCGTACGGAGACCGCAGAGGGCTTTTCGTTGATCAGCACCGTTTCAATCTTCACCGATGCACAACTGTCCACAAATGTGCTCCGGACAAAAGTGCCCCATCGAGCTACATGAACAGGAGGCGCCTTGGTAAGCCAAACGTGGCGGTAAATTCCTGCTCCTTCATAATACCAGCCTTCAGCGCGGGACGCATCAACACGGACTACAATCGTGTTTTCCACCCCAATCTTCGCATACTTCCCGATGTCGTATGCAAATCCGGAATACCCGCTCGCATTGCGACCTAAGCAATGCCCATTTAGCCATACGATGCTGTTGCGAAATACCCCGTCGAATTCAACCCAAAGCGCCTGCCCCACGTACGATGCGGGCAGCGAAAAGTGCTTCCGATACCAGCCCGTGGTATTCGAGAACCGGGCTCCAAATCGCCGGTATCCCTGGTCCCTACTGCCCGCGGGATCGTACCCCAGCTCATGCATCCAATCATGAGGTAGGTCGACGGAACGCCAATCAGCATCCGCGCAGGCCGGGCTGACCCAGGATACGCCCCCACCCAAATTGGATTTTTCTGGGTCGCTTCCAGCACGTTCGAGTTCCAACTCCTCGCGATGCTGGTCGATGGTCAGCTTCTGAAGATTGTCGACCTCTTTGAATTCAAATGGGCCCGCGGCGTCTAATGGGTCACCGAGCCGGAATTTCCAGTCGCGATCAAACGGCAACCGCTCACGCGTTTGGACCGGTTCGCCTCGAAGTTGGATTATGAGGCAGAATAGGGCGACCACCACGTGGGCGACGACAGCGCCACTGCGGCGTCCGAGATGTCGCATTGAATCACCCAAATCCATGGTGGACCATGAAAGGCTCCGCGGACTCCGAGGCGAGTCTGGGGTTCATTGACGTAAACCCATCAAAGGTGACCCGTTAACCATCATGCGATCGTCGACTAGCCAATTAGGTATTCCCTGCATTCGGTCCCCTATCGTAAGAGTCCGGCCGGGTGCCCCCCATCGTGCCCAACCGGCGCGTTAGGGAGCGGAGATGTCGACGACCTCTGCGGAACTTCTCTCTGTTTTTGAAATGCGCGATCCGCGGGGGCGGACGCTCATGGGGACGGCCCGAAGATATGCGGTGCTTGCGACTTTAACGAGATGCCAGTTCAGACGATTAACTGCGTTTCGTACGTTGGATAACCCGACCAATGGCTTGATAGCGCGCTAGCTACTACATTCTGGGTACAGAAGCGCAACCTGGCACCCACTGCTCCAGATCGACAGTCTTCTGCCTGTACTCAGGCTATGCGAGACAATCGATTCAGCGAACCGTTTCCAGAAAGTCTTCGATCATCGGGTTGATCGTTTCCGGAATGCGGCACTGAGGTTCATGGCCTGGGTCCTTTATGTAGGCCCAGACCGAATCTTCAAGCGGCTCGAAGCGGCGGGATCACGTCAACATTATAGGCGCGATTCGGATAGGTACGACTAGCCCCATTTATTCCGTTCGAGCTCGTGGTCCGTCTTCTTAGCTAGGTCCACCATTCGCGAAGGCGTGCTACCGAAAGCCTGACGTTCTCCGCACCAAAGATCTCAACGGTGGTTGCGCCATCAAATCCCGTCCTTTTTAGCGCCCTGACCAGTTCCGGAATCCCCACCACGCCATCCCCGAGCGGAATCGAGCCCATTCCACAACCATAGATCAAGCCTCGACTGGACTCCATCTCGCGCGGCATATCCTTCCAGTGGACATGGCCGATGCGCCGTCCGAAGGTTGTAATGAAGTCCATCGGATTCTCGCCACCTAGCCATGAGTTGCCGGTATCGAGACAGATGCCCAGGGTTTCCGTTTGCCCCAGACGCTCAAGGACTTCCGACATGCCTTTGATCGTGTCGGTGATGCGACCATGCGGTTCCAGCAGAAGCTTCACCCCCAGTTCTCGGGCCCATTGCACGGGAGCACGAAGCTTCTCAACGATTGTGAATATCTGCTCGGACCGGCTGAGGCTTTCTCCGAATTCGGTCTTCGGATCACCTTCGGTCGTGATCACTTCGCGGATGCCGAGCAATGAAGCCAGCCGGATTGCCTTTATAATTTCGTTGGTGCCATAGACGTCGGGAGCAGGCGGATCGAGGAGGTTGGCGTGGGCGCAGAACGCTGTGAGCTCGACACCCGCATCTCTTGCAAGCTGCCGTATCTTCGCAGGATGGCTGTCGAGGCTAACCGAGGCGGAGAATCCGAATTCGACACCGAGCATGCCTCCCTGGTGGTTGTCCGTGATGTCAGCGCACTCGATCCCCATTTCTCGAATCGCTTGGAACTGACGGGCCATGGGTGCAAAGGGTTCAACCAGGGCAAAACATCCGATTTTCATATGCTGATTGGGTTGTTCCAAATTGTCTTAGACTGAACGAAGCCAACTACCACGTATGGGCCTCGACATTTCGGAGTCCAAACCTTCCGGACTCACAATGCGGTAGGCCCTCGGATCCCAGACGATTTCGCGCCCGCTCCTGATAGCGATAAGCGAAAGATGGCTGATCGCGTCGGAACGAATCGCGTCGTCAATCGGTGCCACAAGGCCGTCGCGCTCGCGGACACTATCCACAAATGCCCTATAGTAGTTGTTGCGGTATAAGACGCGTTGGCTGCCTTCGCACCGCCTTAGCCTTAGCCAATCCGGGTTGCTCGACTCCGATGCTTCGCGACTTACGCTCACCCACCCTTTGGTTCCGTAGAATGTGGTCCCGTTGCTCGGCGCCTGTAGCGTCCCATCCATTGAGGGGACGTCTTTCTTGCGGTAGGCCTCTACCACTGGAGTGGCGATGTCTGTACTCATGAAGCGCAAGCCGACGCCATCGGAGAAATGGATGTCAACATCCCACGACTTGCACGCGTTAAACAGATCTGTTGCCGGAGGAAACGTCCCTGTCCCCTTGAAGCGGACGTGACCCTTTGTGTCGGACAGCATGCCCCATATCGCAATGTCCAGGGGGTGCGCGCCCCAGCCGGCGATAAACCCGAGCGCATAGTCAGAGCAAAACCACGAGGCATCGCTGGTGATCCTATCCTTTGAGCAGGGCTTCAGCGGCGCCGGGCCAATGTACAGCTCATAGTCCAGGCCTTCAGGCACGGGTATTGCCTCGGTTGAGCCGCCACTCTTGCCTCCCGGAGCCCAGGCCTCGATCCGCTGGAGTTCCCCGATGTAACCGTTGAGCACCAGTTCGACTCCTCGCTTTGCGAGTTCCAAGCTCCGTTGTTGCGTGCCATACTGGAAGACGCAGCGGTGCCTCCTAACGGCCTCGAAAAGCATCCGGTTCTGCTCAAGGCTGTAGCCGAGCGGTTTCTCGAGATAAACGTCCTTTCCCGCACGGACGGCTTCTAGGGCAATCGGCACATGCCAATGGTCCGGCGTTGCAATCACCACCGCGTCAATGGAGCGGTCCTCCAGCAGTTCACGGTAGTCATTGTAGAGTGCAGGGTCGAAGCCCTGCCGTTCCTTAACAATCCTTCCAGCGTTTTCACGTCGCCCCTTGTAGGGATCGCAGATCGCGACTGAAGCCGCACCTCCCACCGCCAGGAAGTTATTTAGGAGGGAGGTGCCCTCCCCCCCAGTGCCGATGTGCCCGAGTTGAATCCTGCGGCTCGGTGCATCCTGCCCACCGAAGAGCCGAGACGGCAGGATCAATGGGGCGGCGGCCGCAGCGATCATGCCCTTTAGGAAATGGCGCCGATTGCTTTGATGGAGTATCTTCATGGGTTGGTGCAGTTTTAGTGAGGCTAGTGGAAACGGGAGAGCCGGATTCACGCCTATTGCCGAAGACTCATTGTGTGAGATCTCTCCAAAAGGTTCGGATTCGATTCAGCGGTAAGCAGTTTTTGGAACCGAACGATTGACACAAAATACTGAGAAATCCCGAATGACAGGCCGGCCGATGGACTGCTCCAGCTTCAGTCGCAACTCAGTCAAATTGATCGGCGCGATGGGAACGAGTTGCCGAGCGCCGATCTGGGTTCCGCGAAGAAGTACCCTCCAACTGCCGTCTTCTTCCCTTCCCTCGACGACAAATTCCCGGACGCGTTCACCGCTACGGATGTCCTCGCGTAATTGCAGGTGATCCACGGTCATAACGGAAGCCAGCTTCAAATCCAGTGTCTCGCCTTCACCCTTAGTTACAGCCAGTGGTTTTGAGAACCGGGCCTTGATCTCATCGCCAAACTCCTTAAGCCGCCGAATTTGAGGTTCTGGAACCTCCCCGTGTCTATCGGGGGTTATGTTGAGCAGCAGATTAACGCCCCGACCCACGGACATATAGTAGATCTCCACCAACGCATCGAGACTCAGAATGTTCTGGTCGCTGCCCTCACCCCAAAACCACGCCGGACGCAAAATGGAGACATCACATTCTGCCGGACACCAAAGATTGCCAGTTGGGCTGCCGGCACCTTCCTTGGGAGACTCGCCTTCCTTCCAATCGATCGTGTTCCAACAGGGGTAAGGTGCAAAGCCATGTTCCGTGCCTACCCAGCGCGTAGAGTTGGGACGCCGACCTTGAAAGGTGATTATGGAGGGGTCGAGTTTGTCTATCAGGTCATTGACCGGCACGACATTGCCCCCGTCGAACCACATCTCAAACATGGGGCCGTAGCCCGTGAGGATTTCGGTGAGTTGCTGGCGGTAGATTTGGTCGTATTCTTTCTGCAGTTCCGGGCTGTCTGCGTGGCCACCCCCACCTACTTTGTGAACGTCCGACCGGGGCGAAAGATAGATCCCGAACTTCAAGCCTTGTTCGCGACAGGCTCTTGCCAAGTCGCCAACCATATCGCCCTTGCCGTTCTTCCAGGGCGAAGTCTTGAGGGAATAATTGGTCGTGCGGGTCTGCCAAGCACAATAGCCACCGACATGTTTTGCGACAAAGATGAGGTAGCCAGCGGTAGATGCCTTCGCTGCCTGGGCGATCTTTGCCGCGTCAAATCTGTCCGGGTTTATCTGGTCGCATGGGGTCGAGAGATTGTCGCCTTCCGTGCCTTGATAGACACTCGGCCCCCAATGGACAAACACACCAACACCTGCATCCAGCCATTCAACCTGCGCTGGACTTGGTTTGGGTAGCTCGGACTGCGCGGAGGGAACGGCTACGCAATTTGCAATGATTAGGAATAGAGCAGCGCGGAGGATTGGTGAGGTCTTGTTCACGGGTAAGTTTCCTGTTTTGGGTCGAGAAGGCGGGCACGGATGTTCGACGGAGTCGCTGTGGCCATGACCACAACTTTCAAGAACTGGCGTCGAGTGTAGTACTGCTGTGGGACGTTCATTGTTTCGTGGGGATACCTTCGGCGATTGAGGCGCCGCCGGTGGCTGCCCATTCGGTTCCCCGTCTCAGAAACACTTTGAAGCCAACATTTCGCATAGCTGCGGCGTCGTGGCCAAGCAACAGCGTGAAGCCTCTGCCCTCGCCCAGGGTTGTGGCCATTGCAATGGGCTCAGGCCTTCCACTGCCCCCAAACTCAACCTTTGGAGTTACCGTTGCAAGGACAAGGGCACGCGCCGAAAGCAAACTACTCTCCCAAAACTCGTCTCGCGTCTCAAAGTCCGCCATACTTGCTGTGATGGGATGCGAAGTTGGGGCAATGACCACGGTGCTGCTGTGGATCCTGCCGTGCCGCGAGGCCTTTCCCCACGAGGTACAAGCTAACGCCTGGAACTCCGGCCAATCGTAGAATTCAGAACTGCCCGCGTGAACGACTACTAGGCCGTGGCCCCGCCGAATCCATTCAATGAAAAAGTTGCGCATTGGGGTTCCCCAAACGGGAACCGGATCGCCCTTACCGAATGTGTTGAAATTGCTGAGCACGGCTGCAACTCCCTCTAGGTCATTGGGCTGCAATTCGGCGACCCGTTCATTGACCGTTATCTCGAAGGTCTGCCCCTCCTCAAGGATAGCTTTGAGCACGGGAGTCGTGGAACGCCAATCGTGGTTGTTCTCTCCGCTGAGGATTAAGATCCGTGGCGGCACTGCCTCTCCTGGCGTCACACAGGCCAATGCCACGAGGGCAGCCAAGAGGGGCAGTCGGCCAGGAAGCATGAACAAATGTTAAGCATTTTCTGTCGCGATTACGTCCGGGATCGCTCAGTGGTAAAAAATGAACATAACCCGGCGTCCCGTGAGCTTTCGCACCCGGCATGAGCTTTACCACGCCGACGCTTGTGGACCGCTGACTGAGGCATCGAACAGGGACGAACTTAAGCTTTTGGCCCTCGGCCGCGGTTCTTATCCTGGCGAGCGGTTGCCGTTGCGCGACCTGCGTGGCCTCTGTTCTCTAGGCGTCTGGGATGCCCGCACGGACCAGCAATGGGGGCTCGGCTGGCACCGCAACGAGGGAATCGAACTGACGTACCTAGCCGCTGGCAATCTGGACTTTGCCGTCGAGCATAAGACCTTTATGCTCGAGCCCGGGTCATTCACCCTTACCCGACCTTGGCAGAAGCACCGTGTTGGGAACCCAAACGTTACCGCGTCGCGCCTCATTTGGCTGATTCTTGATGTAGGAGTACGTCGCCCAAACCAACCATGGCGCTGGCCTACCTGGATGCTGCTAGACGAATCGCTGTTGCGCCAACTCACTATTCAACTACGGCACAATGAGCAAACCGTTTGGAAGGCTGATCGCAATCTTGCGCGCGCGTTCGAGGAACTCGCTGCTAGATGCGGCCACACACCGTCCCCGATTCAATGTGCCAGGCTGAAGATTCTTATCAACCAAATCTGGATTGCACTCGCTGGGCATATTTCCAGCCGCCGTCCCCTGCTAGACGAGCGCTTGTCGTCTACCGAACGCACCGTTCGGCTTTTTTTGCAGGATTTGCAGTCACGATCTGACGAGCCATGGACCTTGGATGCCATGGCGGAGGAATGCGGCATTGGTCGCAGTTGTATAAGCAGGTACTGCAAGCAGCACACCAATTGCACGCCTATCGAATTTCTGACGCGTTGCCGCCTAAAGCACGCATGCAAGCTGCTGAGGGACGAACCTGACCGAAGCATCACTGACATTGCTCTTTCCTGCGGATTCCAGACGAGTCAGTACTTTGCTACAGTTTTCTTGCGGAAGCTCGGTCGGTCTCCACGAGAGTGGCGAAGCGGTAAAGCCAAACTAGTAGTAAAATAGATTATTCTCTAGCCGTGTAGGGCGGTTTATCGGTTCAACGTCGCCCGCCGCTATCGTGTTTGTCCGACAACCATTCTCGGAAACGGGCTTGCACGGTTAATAATTCAAGAACGTCCGAGCAGGAGAAAGCGTGGCAGGCTCATGAGGCGTATGCTGCGAAGTTGCTGGCGGCCAAGCTTGTCGATCTCACGACGACTTCACCGTCCGAATCGAGTTACCGCTCCTCCTCACTGGTAGTGTTTGCCGCGGATAGCGCAGCAGTGGAGGCGTTGGCCCGTGAAGATCCGGCCGTGAAGTCCGGCTTGCTGAATTACGAAGTGATCCAGGCGGCGGAGTAACCTAGGATGCGCAGGGGCGAGTTTTGTGGTTACAGCGCATCTGCATGAGTACCGTGTTACCTGCTCCTCGCAGACTGGAGGTATAGGTTTAGATTCTCAGCTCCAAATGGTCGGATCAGGCAACTGCTTCCAAGACTGCCTTAGGGTGTTTGGCAGCAACCCGCAGCAAAACACACGCCGCACCGGTCGGTTGGCGTTCGCCCTGCTCCCAGTGTCGCAAGGTTCCAATACCCACACCGAGCAGGCGCGCTAATTGCGGCGGAGATAGCTTCAGTCTAGCAGGAATTGACGCCGCTCCCTCCGGGAGGATACGGTCTACCTTCGCTGCCCTACTCTTGTCGCACGCAGATTGGAACCAACCTCGCACGGTTTATGAAACTCTTCAAAAAAGATATCTTTAGATTGTTCATAGGAATTTTCCTGCTGACAGCCGCGGTAGATTCCCCCGCTGCGGCTTTGTCGGACCTGAGAACTTTTGGCACCGCCGGCAAGCAACTGCGCGTGTTGGTTCCCGGCCAGGAAGCGGAGCTGTTTCAACATTCCGGCGCGGGCTGCCTGACGCACATGTGGTTCGGCGGCGACTGGAAGGGCTGTGGACGCACGCGCCTGCGGATTTATGTGGATGGCGAGACAAATGCCGCGATTGATATGGAGCTCTTTCTTGGTCACGGAATCGGCTTTTCCGACGAATCATCGCCATGGGGGGTCGGCCGTATCGGCAAGACCGGGACAGGCGCGACCGTATATGACACTTACCGGATTCCGTTTGGTAAAAGCATCCGTGTCACGGCGCAACTAGCTGCTGGAGTGGACCAGCGGCCGGATTTCTGGTGGATCATTCGCGGCACGGAGAATTTGCCCGTGGAACTGGCCGGCGTGCAGCTGCCGAAAACAGCGCGGTTGAAGTTGTACAAGCTGGAAAATTACACCGCTCAGCCGCTTGAAGAATTCACGCTGTGCAATGTCAAAGGCGACGGCGCACTTTATCAAGTGACTATGGCGGCCAAAGGCCTTCGCGCCGCGGCTGACTCGGGCGAACACTGGAAAGACTTGAGCTTCATGGAAGGGTGCATGAGGGCTTACGTTGGGGGAGCAGCAAATCCGCTTTTTCTCTCGTCCGGCCTGGAAGATTATTTTCTTGGAACCTATTACTTCGACAAGGGGCAGTATTATACTCCGGTGGCCGGGGTCACCCATTTGAATCCCAGCGCGCACGAGTTTTCCGCCTATCGATTTCATGAGGAGGATCCGGTCCTTTTCCATGACGGTCTGCGCCTGACCGCCCGTTGCGGGGAAACGGTCGATGGGCAAGCTGTTGGCGATCCACCGAAAACCGAATATACGACCTACGTTTGGCTATACTCATGGTAGCCCAGCCTGACCTACTCCCCGCCGCCTGGAGGCTCGCGATAAGGTTATCGGATCTAGATCCGTCCGAGATCCGCGCAATCTTTGTGGGAATCAAAATGCGAATCGCCCGGATGTCCGCCGATTGCGACGGGATCCATGAACATTGTCGGTCAACGTAACTCACGGCCTATCCATGCGTGGGGGTGGACACCATCGGTCGAAAGCCCCTGGGGAGGTATACGCAAATTATTGGTAGTTATTATCTAGCGATGGCCTTGCTTTCAAGACACTCGAACGTAGGTAGAAGCATGCCGATAACGCCGACAGTATTACCTATCGTGAACAGCCGCTGGTGAATGCTTTTCCGCTGCAAAACAAAGGGGAACCACGCGGACGGTTTCCGCGTAGCTCAGGCCAGCTCTTCATGCGACTAGAAGGGGCGGCATCACGTCGACGCGGTGTTTCCACCGAAATACACCCACGGGGAGTTGATCAAAGTCGATGAACCGAAAGGAGAGCAGCCTGAGCGCCTCCATTCGAATGCTTCAAAATAGATTGAGGTCTAGGGACTTGTATCATTACTGCTTCGGAACAATCGGCGATATTATCGCGTATGTCACGGGACTCGGAACACAATCCCTAATAGACCATTGATGAATGCGACCGGCCCGCAAAGAGAACTAACGACCGCGATCAAATTTGTACTGGTGGATGATCATCCACTCGTGATTGACGGACTGCGCGTAAGACTTGAACGCGAGGCGGATTTTTCTTTCGCAGGCTCTGCTAACGATACCGAATCCGCCAAGGCTCTGATCGGTTCCGTCCATCCCGACGTAGTCGTCATGGACATTGGTCTCCCGGGAGAGGGAGGTCTCGCGGCCACCCGCTGGGTCGTAAGAAATCATCCCGATGTCAGGGTTTTGCTGCTTACCGGGTCGACCGACAGGACTTACGCGATCGCCAGTCTGCACGCAGGCGCCAAGGGTTTTCTGTTCAAGAATTCGGAAGGGGAAGAACTTGTTCGGGCCATCCGTTGCGTGGCCGATGGAGGAACCTATCTTTCTCCCTCCGCAGCCGAGGCCGTGGCAAACAGCCTGGAACCGGTTGAGGCGCCTCGACTAACTCCACAGGAATCGGCCGTTTTGGCCGGTATCGTCGCAGGCCTCACCTACAAGGAGATCGCTGCAAAGATGAATATCAGCGCTAAGACCGTTGAAACCTATAGGGTTAGACTGGCAAAAAAGACGGGGTGTCGCTCGAAAGTTGCCTTGGCCCAGTATGCCGCACGAAATGGCCACGCCTGACCTTGTCAGGGAATTACCCGACAGCCCATCAGGCATCTTCGCTGGAAGTCTTACGATCGATAAGTTTACAAGAGGGGCGGCCTTCCGATCATATGGATGATGACCATGTCATCCGTCGCGTCCACAGACCTGCCGAGCTCCCAATGCGACGAATTGCCGTCGGCAGTCGACGACCACTCGAAGCTAAACATTCTCGTTCTTGACGATGATTTCACCTGCCGGACAGCACTTCGACAGATGATCACACGGCTTGGGCACGTGACTCTCGAGGCAGATACTGGATTGGCCGCGCTCGATGTATTCAAAAATGCCAAGCCGGATATCCTGCTGCTTGATATCCACATGCCCGAGATCGATGGCATCGATTTTTTGATAGCATTGCGGGAGGCCGAGAACGAAATTCCCGTGATCACGATGTCCGGAGGTGGCCCATTCCCCCCAGGTGTGGCTTTGCGAAGCAGCCTTCTGCTGGGAGCACGGCAAGCACTTCCAAAACCCTTTAGCGGCGACGAATTGGATCTGGCCATACGTGCAGCTATCAAGCCCAGGACCCGGCAGGTGCGCGATGCTGGCTAGTCGCATATATTCTGGGTCTGGGAGAATGCCCCGCGACTCAGACCTTGTCACCGGTTCCGCCCATAGCCCCACAGGAGTAGGGATCGACACATGATAGGCCGCCGCATACTAGCGCCCAACAAGGATTCTGGCCCGGTAATCTACGAGCTGCCGGAAGATGTCCGCCACCGCTTCGTCAACGTCTGCCTGAGGATTGTGGCAACTGGCGGCCCGATACTGCTGATCGTATCTCTTGCTTCGAACCCCCGTCCGCAACCGTTTCATCCGTTGATGTTGTGCATCGCGGCGGCGCAAACCGCCGTCATTGCCGCGACCCTTTGGAAACTAGCCCCAAGCTGGTTCCGGATTACATCCCTAGGCTCGTATTTCGGGATTATTGTCGTTTCGACCTTGTGCTACGTAGGCCCAAACGCTGCCGTCCAACTCTTCCTGCTCTTTTGGGTACTGTTGGGCGCCCTTGTACTAGGACGGAAGTCCCTGATTTGGATTATCGTATGCACCATAACATTATACAGCGCTATCGCGTACGGGTGGATACACGGATCCTTGCCGCCGCACGATACAGTCCCTTCCACCTCACCTCGGGATCTTTCATACTGGGTCCTATCCGGCGTTGGTTTCGCAATTGGCAGCAGCGTAATCTGCAGCGCCGTCTACTTTCTAATTGTAAAGCTCACGGAGCATTACGCTGAGGAAAAGGCAATTCTTCAAAACCTTTCAAGGGAACAGGCACTTCGGGTGCGGTCCGAGCTAGAACGCATTGAATCGGAGTCGGCTCGCAGAGCCGTCGAGAGGGAAATGGCCTCGATGTTGACCGCGGCGCCGGTAGGGATCGTCCTGGTCCGCGATCGCAAGATCATCCAAGTGAATAACCAGATCGTGGCAATCTATGGTTACGGCGTAGACGAGCTAATCGGAAAGGAGACACGTCTGGTCTACCCGAGCGACCAAGAGTATTCCCGCGTGGGAGCGGAGCTGTTTAGCGTGTTGCCGGCCGATGGCCATGCACGCTTGGAGGCCACGCACCGCCGCAAATCCGGGGAACTCTTCCCCGTGCTCCTCACGGCTGCCGCCGTGGACCATAAGAATCCAGCGCGTGGAATCGTTGCAACGGTGACCGACATAAGTCCGATCAAGCGGGCCGAGCTGGCATTGACCACGAGCGAAGCCCGTTTAAGGGAGATATTTAACCATACCCGAGAACCTATTTTCTCAGTCTTCGAATCGAAGGATGGGAGCTATTCATTCGAAGACGCCAACGATGCCGCGAGCATCTTGGGAATCGATGCCAACAATATCCGTTCGTCCGCGAGAAGCCCTAGGGACATTCTCCCGGAAGACGCAGCAGATAAGTTGCTTACGGCATCCCGGCATTCCGTCGAGAGGCGGGCACCAATAGTGCTTCGACTGGAAATTCTGACTCGCCGCGGCCCTCGGCAATTTTCAACGACCGTTGTCCCTGTGCTTCCGGAGGATGGATCCCGCGCCGTCCGAATAATTGCATTCGCGCATGACATAACCGAGGCGGAGCGAATTTCCTCCCTTGAGAGATCGAGGGCCGCAGCCGAGGCTGCCAATCGCGCGAAGAGCGCCTTCATTGCGAACATGTCGCATGAGATTCGCACGCCCATGAACGCCATCTTGGGCTTCGCACAGCTCATGCTTCGGCGCCCTGGTGTTAGCCCCGAACAGCAAGAGGAAATCCAGATCATTAACCGTAACGGCGAGCACCTTCTAGCACTCATCAACGATATCCTCGAGGTATCTAAGATAGAGGCGAACCGCACCATCCTGCATCCCAGGCCGTTTTCTCCTCGCAAGCTTCTGATCGATATAGCAGCAACCCTTGCTCACCGCGCAGATCAGAAAAAACTGCGCCTTGATGTAACCTGCACGCCCGACCTCTTTGAGACGGTCACGGCGGACGAGCAGAAGCTTCGGCAAATTCTGCTCAATCTTCTGAGCAATGCCTTGAAGTTCACTTCCAAAGGGAGGGTGGAGATCGCGGTACGTGGGGAAGTTGCTCTCGACGGGATCTGGTGGCTGCACTTTATCGTGGTGGACACGGGAGCGGGAATCGCACCCGACGACCTGCCCCATTTGTTCCAAAATTTCGAGCAAACCGAACTGGGCCGCAAAGCAGGAGGCGCGGGCCTCGGACTGGCAATCAGTCGGCATTACGCCCGGTTGATGGGTGGCAACATCGAGGCAACAAGCGTCTTGGGAGTAGGATCGACCTTTAGGGTGTCGATTCCAGTTGAGCCTTCGACAGGAGCGAACGAGGCAAAGGTGGAAGGGCAACCGAGCTTAAATTGGCGCCTAGCACCCGGGTATCCGCCGGTGAAGATCTTGATCGTCGATGATGTTGCCGACAATCGAATGCTGCTGCGGCGCCTGCTTGAGCGAGCGGGTTTTCAGACACGGGAAGCCCTAGACGGCGAGACGGCGACAGAGATCGCCTCCCAATGGGAGCCGAACTGTATCCTGATGGACATGAGGATGCCGGGGATCGGCGGCGTAGAGGCGATTCGACGAATTCGCGCTCTAAAGCCGTCGGAGAGTCCAAAGATCATTAGCGTGTCCGCGAGTGTTTTTCCTATCGATGAGGAGCAGTTCCGATTAGCCGGCGCCGACCAGTTCATTTCAAAGCCCGTGGTGCTTCGTGAACTAATGGAGAGTCTGCGAAAGTGCTTGGTGCTCCCGTTGGAAGAAGAACCCAAAGAGACTCTTATCGACGAAGCCGGGCCCGCGGAGACAGTTGACCTCATATTTCCGGATGCATTGAAGGACTCGATCCGGGAAGCCGCCGAGCAGGCTGATTTTGCGCGCATCAAGGAGCTGTTAGCCGAGCTTACCCCCAGCAACCATTCCGTCGTCCGTCGGCTTCGCTCAGCGGCAGCTGACTTTGACTATGAGGCGCTCCTTGCTCTTCTGGAATCGCACCCAAGTTCATGAGCAAAGACCCTAGGACAGATCCACAACAGTCAAACATCCTGGTCGTTGATGACACCCCAGCCAACCTTCACTTGTTAGTGTCATTGCTCTCTGATCAAGGGCACAAGGTCCGGCCGGTCGGGAACGGAGAACTCGCTCTGCGGGCAGTGCAAGCCAGCCTCCCTGATCTGATTCTCCTCGATATAGCCATGCCGGGGATTGATGGGTACGAGGTTTGCAGACGATTGAAAACCCATGAGATTTCGAAGGATATTCCCGTAATCTTCATCTCAGCGCACGATGAATCCGACGACAAATTGCGGGCCTTTGAGATGGGTGGAGTCGACTACGTTTCAAAGCCGTTCCAGGTTGAAGAGGTTCTGGCCAGAGTCG
>Ga0209067_10000835_pt1 | contig 19351 bp, 22 predicted proteins | sample ColStrG_CSR_2013_FD_187199 | JGI IMG/M metagenome (GOLD analysis project Ga0209067, IMG submission 187199) | Freshwater sediment microbial communities in response to fracking from Pennsylvania, USA - Cold Stream Run_MetaG_CSR_2013 (SPAdes)... | ecosystem: Environmental > Aquatic > Freshwater >...
GTTAAATTTATTAATCCTGTCTAAAATAAATTTGCGTTTCTAAAACCGTTGTAAGATAATGCAACTACCCCGTGCCAATGCGGGTGCAACATTGGCCTAGTCTACTAGTCTAACTTTTAATGGGAGCAGTACCATGGCAGCCAAACCACCAGCACTTAAAATTCCAAAATCCTTAGCTTTGGCAGTTGATTTGTACTACAGCAAAAAAGAAGAGCGCCTTGCACTTCAACGCACTGTAGACGCAATCCAAGCAGAAGAGAATCTACTAAAAAACCACCTTATAGACAGTATCCCAAAGTCAGACGCTACCGGCATCGCTGGTAAATTGGCTCGAGTTAGCGTGACCACCAAGCAAGTGCCGCAGGTGCAAGATTGGGATGAGTTCTATGCTTATGTGGCCAAAAACGTTAAAAAGGGTTCTTTCGCGCTGCTTAACCGGGCTGTAAATGCCAAAGCGGTTGGGGAAATATGGGAAAACGGTAAAGAAGTCCCAGGCGTAGGTGCCCACACTGTAGTAAGTCTTAGTGTCAACAAACTCTAAACAAATTATGATTGACTTCTACTTGCACGAAGATCCCGAGCAGGCTGCGCAACTTATTCCCGCAGCCAAGCTGGACACGGCTATAATCCAAATGGCGCAGTTGTTAAGCGCGGTTTGGTCTAGGCTCGGAGCAGATTTAATCCGCATGGATTGGGCTCGCGTACAACCCACCTTACCAGAGCTCGGCCCGTGGCAAATGATAACCCTCTGCCAGCAGCGCATTTACAACGGCTTTAGTCATGGTGGTGGGTTTAGCGGAGTTAACTGGGTGGTGCAGTATGGCGGGAACTACAATTGGGTGTACGTGTTTGCATTAGCCTTGTGCGACCGTTACCGGGCAAAGTCTAAGAGCAACAAACCGCACGTCTGCGAGGCCGTAATTTACACTTTAGAACTCGTGCCGCAACAGCTGTGGGAAACCATGGGAACGTTCAGTGATTATAAGGAGCCCACATGTTAGATAAACACAGGAGCGTCTGCATTAAAGGTAAAGTGGCTAAGCGGACTCGTCGCTGCATAACTATTGTCGCTCTAGACAAACAGCACAAAACGCGTACGGTTAACATACCTCGGCAGTATGTGCTGTTAGAAGTCAAGTTAACTTCTGCTGAAGAGTGGATTTTTACGGTTCCGGCATGGCAGGCGTTTCAACATAAATTAGCATGGGAGGAAGCATGACCCCGCAAGAAGCTGCATTAGCAGAAGTGGCCCGGCAATTCCGGGATTTAATGTTCACTGACCCAAAGGAGGCTACAATGCCTGCAATAACAACCCAAAACTACGGACAGTTTGCTTGGCGCACCGCCAAGATTCTCCCGCCGACGGCCATGTTAGTCCACGGAGCGCTTGGCTTACTAACGGAAGTGAGCGAGTTAGCCGAGGCTAACGTAGTTTTAAAGACAGCGGATTATGTAGCCAAAGAACTCGGGGATATAGTTTGGTTTTGCAACTACATTCACACCAGTCGGTTTGGCGGGTTTATTAATTTAGATGTAGCCGTACCAGACAGAGCTGGCTCATCTTTTTCCCAGGACACGTTTGGGCTGCTAACCAAAGTTGGGGAAGTTGGCACCGTAATAAAAGCTTACGCTTTTTACGACAAACCGTTAAACGATGATGATTTACGCGGCTTGCTACAGGATGTTATAGAGTTCGTGAGAATAATGAGCTACGCTTTTAGCTTAAAATTTACAGACATTTTGCAGCTTAACATAGATAAACTGGCGCTGCGCTACCCAGATAAATACACAGACGCAGCTGCTATTGCTAGAGCCGATGAAGCAGCCGACGCCGGAGCAGATTACGTAAACCAAGACTAACCTCTACTCAGCCACGGAGAGCTGAGTAACAAAGTATCTCCGCACCTAACCAGTCCACAAGTCTAAGGAGTTTTACCATGGCAACAAAGAAACCAGCAGCAAAGAAACCCGGCACAGCGCTCACTATTTGGGAGCAGGAAATGGCCGATGCAGCCGTAGCGCAAGGCAGCACAGAAAATTTTGAAGGCGGCGGCTTTAAAGCTATCAGCCTCCGTGGGGGCATTTTGTCGGTTGATGACAACCCAGTAGACGACAACGAAATGCGCGTCATTATTTTATCTAGCGTACACGAGAATCAACTTTACGATGGTGATTATGACCCTTCCCAAAAGTCAACTCCTATCTGCTACGCTTTTGGGGTAGGTGAGGACGACATGGTGCCGCATGAAGCAGCGCCAGAGCCGCAGCATCAAAACTGCGAAGAGTGCCCGCACAACCAGTGGGGAAGCGCGGATAAAGGTAAAGGCAAAGCGTGTAAGAACGTGCGGCGGCTAGTTTGTATAACCGAGGACGCCTTAGAAAACGAAGACGCTTTGAACGACGCAGAAGCGCGGATGCTCAAGCTGCCCGTTATGAGCGTAAAAAACTGGACCACCTATGTAAAAAACATTTTGGTAGACCAAGTAAAGCGCCCAAGCTGGGGCGTTATTACCACCATTAAAGTGGTGCCGGATGCTAAGTCTCAGTTCCGTGTACAGTTTAAGTTTGAAGAACTTATTGACTTTACACAGGAAACGTACGACGCTTTAAAGCGCAGAGCAACCTTAGAGCAAGAGCGCAGCATGGCCGCTTACACGGTGGTGCAGCAGGAAGAGAAACCAGCTAAGCCAGCCAAAAAAGTTATTCCTATTAAGCGCGGCGGCGTAGCCCCCACCCCAAGCAAAGCGGCTGCCCCTAAAGGACGCGGTAAATACTAAGTTTAACCGGGCGGCTAGCACAGCGCCCGTAACTGGAGCCTACAATGGCCGCCCTAAAACTAATTGTACTAGATTTTGAAACGCTGCCTATAATGAGCCGCCCAGAGTACCCTCCAAAGCCTGTGTCGTTTAGCCTCAAAATGCCAGAATGGAAAAAGCCAAAGTTTTTGGCGTGGGGTCATAAAACAGGCGGCAACAACACTACGGAAGAAAACGCCAAGCGCGTCCTGCAAGCTGTTTACGAGCAAGTTTCAGAGTCCAAACCTTTGCTGTGCCAGAACGCCAAGTTCGACCTAGACGTGGCCGAAGTACACTGGGGGTTAAAGCTGCCAGATTGGCGTTGCTGGCATGACACTATGTTTCTCTTGTTCCTGCAAGACCCGCACCAGCGTAGTTTAGGGCTAAAGCCAAGCGCGGAGCGGCTGCTAGGCATGGCCCCGGATGAGCAAGATGCGGTAAAAGACTGGATTCTGGCGCATAAAAAGCAGCTGGAGCAAGACTTCCCCGAGATAATTACTAAGCACGGCGGCATTAAGCCCAGCACCGCAGGGGCGTTTATTGGTTATGCGCCGGGTAACATAGTTGGCCCGTATGCGGATGGCGACGTTGAGCGCACCGTAAAGCTGTTTAACGTACTGTACCCAGAAATATGCGAGCGCGGTATGCAGGAGGCTTATGAGCGGGAACGGCGGTTAATGCCTATACTGTTAGAAAATGAACGTTTTGGGATACATGTGGATGAACCAGCGTTAATTCGGGACCAAGCCGTGTACGAGGCTGCCCAAATTAAAGTTGATGCATGGATACGTAAGACACTCAAAACTCCGGGCTTGGACTTAGACAAAGACGCAGATATGGCAGCGGCACTAGACGCCAACGACGCTCTTACAGAATGGACAATGACGCCAACTGGGCGTAAATCGGTAAGTAAAAAGAACATGAAGCTTTCCCATTTTAGGGACCGTAAGCTGGCAGCGGCCTACAGCTACCGCCAAAAATGCGCCACCATGCTCGAGACGTTTATCCGGCCATGGCAGAAGTATAGTAAAGATGGCTGGATGAGAACCACATGGAACCAAGTGCGGCAGCCCAAGGGTGGGGATAATGGAGGCACTCGTACAGGCCGCCCTAGTACGGACAGCCCGAATTTCCTTAACGTCCCCAGAAACTTAAAAGCGCAGGATGAAGTTGGTGGTTTCCTTATGCCCACCCACATAAAAGATTTACCCTTAATGCCCAGCGTACGGGATTACATCTTGCCAGATAAGAAGACCCACGTTATAGGTAAGCGGGATTTCTCTTCTCAAGAGTTGCGTATATTAGCCCACTTTGAAGATGGTCTGCTGCTGCAAGCTTACTTAGAAAACCCTAACTTAGATGTACACGAGTTTACTCGTCAGTGCATAGAAGATTTAACAGGCATGGACGTAGGACGGAGCTTTACTAAGACCCTTAACTTTGGATACGTGTATGGACAAGGTGTGGGGAGCTTGGCCGAAAAGTTAGAGAAAACCGTTGATGAAGTTAAACGAGTGCGGGACGCGCAGATGCGGGCGCTGCCGGGATTTAAAGCTTTGAACGACAGCATAAAAGCTAGAGCCAAAGCAGGTGATTTTATTACGACGCTCGGTGGGAGGCAATACTATTGCGAGCCTCCTTTTACCAAAGATGGCAAGCATATGACGTTTGAGTATAAGTTGCTGAACTATCTAATTCAAGGCTCAGCTGCCGACGCCACTAAGGAAGCCATAATACGGTATGACGCTGCAAAGAAAGATGGCCGTATGATATTAACGGTGTACGATGAAATTGACATAAGTGTACCCAAAGCAGCAGCCAAACGCGAGATGCTTATCCTTCGAGACGCGATGATGAGTATAGAGTTAGATTGCCCGTTAATGTCTGACGGAGAAATCGGGCCAAAGCTAGGGAGCTTGATAGATTTGAAAGAACCTAAACCAGATTTAACCAGATGGGGTATTGTATGAAAACACTAGGAGAAGAGCTTGCAGGACATTCGTTTAGGTTACGCACCTCAATAGACAGAGAAGCGTACTATAGGGCCCCTGCGTACGTAGAAAATCGCACTAAAGAAAACATGGCCAAACAATTGGCGAATGGTATAGTTCAAGAACTATACACAAAGAAAGAAGGCGAATTTAGTGTCAGCTTAGAATTAGAAGTTTTAGTGCTCACGTACCCAGAATTTTTAAGGCTGTTGCGCACGTATGGCAGTGACAACCCGCTAATGTACATGGACCCATTTGCAACAGCCATTAACGAGGGGTACAAAAATGGTAACTAAAAAAGTAATCCCAATTAAGCAGATAACTAGCTGGTCTTTCAGCCGGTACAGCTTGTACAAAAAGTGCCCCGCCGCAGCTAACTTTAAATTTAATCTTGGCCTTAAGGAGCCGGGTAGCGCAGCAATGCAACGCGGCACGGACATTCATAAACTGGCTGAGGATTACACCAAAGGTTTGCTTAAAAAGTTACCAGTGGAACTGTCCTTGTTTAAGGATGAGTTTGCCGAGCTTAAAAAGCAGAAAGCCAAAAACGTTGAGGATAGCTGGACGTTTAAGTCAGATTGGTCCCTTACCACATGGAACGACTGGAACGGAGCATGGCTGCGTGTGAAGTTGGACGTAGGCTACCTAAACACGGACCACAACGTGTACGTGCCGATTGACCACAAAACAGGCAAGTTCCGGGAAGAGAAAAACGCGGAGTATGCGGAGCAGTTAGAGCTCTATGGACTGGCTGCCTTAAAAAAGTTCCCCACCATAGCTGCAACGTCCCCACGGTTATGGTACTTGGACGAAGGTGTAATTTACCCAGACCCCGCCGCAGAGGAAATAGTGTATGAACGCAAAGATGAAGCCTACTTGGAAAAGCTGTGGCAAAGCAAGATTAAAAAGATGATGTCTGACAAAACTTTTAAACCAACCCCCGGCAGTGCATGTACGTACTGTCATTATCGTAAGTCAAACTCAGGCCCATGTAAGTTCTAGGAGAACGTAATGAATGTAATGTTAGATTTAGAAACACTGGGCACCAAGCCCGGTAGCGTTGTTTTATCAATCGGTGCAGTAGAGTTCGATAAAGATGGAGTATACAGAGAATTTTACAAAGAGATTGACGTAGCTAGTTCTAAAGGTTGGGGTCTGACAGTAGACGACAGTACGTTAGAATGGTGGGCTAAACAAAGCCCTGAGGCCAGAGCAACCTTTGACCGCTGCCACGCAAACGACGTAGAAGTAGCTGGTTTAGGACCAGTGCTTATAGAGTTCACAGCCTGGATGCATTTTTGCAAAGGCGGCATAGAAAAACTCAAACTCTGGGGTAACGGCAGCGACTTTGATAATGTCTTGCTGGACGCGGCTTACCGTGCGGCTAATTTAGCGTACCCCATTAAGTACTGGAACCACCGTTGCTTCCGTAGTCTTAAGGGTCTGCCAATGGTTAACGGCAAGGCGCTGGAACCAAAGCGGCACGGTACGCACCACAACGCGCTGGACGACGCCAAACACCAAGCGCATTGGGCTATTGGTATTTTGACGGAGCTGTACGCTGGGCAGGCCGCCGCAGTTCAATTAGGACGAGACGCTATCCCGCGTAAAAATGCGGAGCCCGCTGTAGCAGCTGGGTACGCTTGGCCGTTTCCCACTAACGCTAAATGACTCTTGAGATAGACATTGAAAACGCCGCTTGCGACCGCATACTGCGGGAACTCGGCGTAATCAACATCAAAATTAAACCAGCTGGGAAGAACGGATGGCCAGACAGGCTATTTCTGCTACCCGCTAAGCGGGTTATTTTTATAGAGTTTAAGCGTCCGGGAGAAGAACCCGAGCCGCTACAGGCAGGCATACACAGAAGGATAAAGCACCATGGTCACGAAGTCCAAACCCACGATACCGTTCAAGGCGCGTTCGACGCGGTCAAAGCCGCTTACTTGGCAGCCTCATGCGTACCAAAAGAAAGCCGTAAAATTCCTGTTAGAAAATAGCAGCGCTGCTTTACTGCTTGATCCTGGTTTAGGCAAGACATCTATTACACTGGCGGCCTGCAAAGTGCTCAAAAACAAAGGAACTTTTAAAGGTGCCCTAATACTGGCTCCGCTGCGCCCAGTGTACAGCGTGTGGCCCAAAGAGGTAGAAAAGTGGCCAGAGTTCGCGGATTTTAGCGTAGGTATTTTACACGATAGTAATAAAGATACTGTACTAGAGGAAGATCATGATATATTTGTGATGAACTACGAAGGTATAGAGTGGCTGTTTGGCTGCCCCGCCCCTGTAAAGCCTAACACAAAAGGTCTGCCGTTCCCGGAAGCACAAAGCAAACTAGCAGCATGGGCAGAAGAAAAAGCCGCTTGGACAGAAGAAAACAAAAAAGTAAAAGCTCGGCTTAAGCTGTTGTTTTCTAAAGTAGACACTTTAGTGTTTGACGAATTGTCTAAAATGAAGAAGCCTGACACCAACAGGTTCAAAGCCATTAAGGGGTTTCTTGGTAAGTTTACCCGGCGCTGGGGGTTAACTGGCAGCCCGGCACCAAATGGGCTAATGGATTTGTTTGGGCAAGCCTACGTGCTAGATTTAGGCCGGGCGTTAGGCCAGTACATTACGCACTATCGGTCTAAGTACTTTGCCCCTACTGGCTTTGGTGGGTACGATTGGAAATTGCAAGAAGGTGCCGCAGAAAAAATATACGCAGCTATGCGGCCTCTGTCCCTTAGAATGCAAGCCGAGGATTACCTAGACATGCCCACCATAGTGCCCGTAACCATAGAGGTAGACTTACCGCCAGCAGCGCGTAAAATTTACGATGACATGGAAGATGATTTATTTGCCACCATGGGGGACAATGAATTTATGGCAGTAAACGCGGCCAGCGCCAGCACCAAATGTGCCCAAATAGCGCAAGGGGCGTTGTACGCGGATAAAGTAGACCCACTGACCGGCATACCTGTAACCGGCAAGCGGGAATGGAAAGAAATACACAAAGCCAAGCTAACCGCAGTGCAGGATTTAATAGAGGAGCTACAAGGACAGCCGCTGCTGGGGGGCTACCACTTCGGGCATGATTTAGAACGTATTATAAAACTACGCGGCAAAGCCACTCCGCACTGTGATAAACCCCCAAAAGAAGTAGACAAGCTGTTTACCCAATGGAACAAGAACGAGCTTACAGAGTTGTGGGGGCACCCCGCCAGCATGGGCCACGGGAACAACTTGCAAGAAGGAGACGCGCAGCACATTGTATGGTTCTGCATACCATGGGATTACGAACTGTACGACCAAATGGTGCGGCGGTTAAGGCGGCAAGGTAACAACGCTAAAGTTATCTATGTGTATCATATAGTTTGCAAAAACACAGTAGATGAACTTAAAATGGTCACGCTGCACAACAAAGACAAAAGCCAAAAAGCTTTTTTAGATGCCGTTAAAACTTACAGGAGTAGAAAATGAAAGCAGAATACGTAATGGATTACAACCAACGCCGCGCAAACATAGTAAACACGTGGGCCACCGCGATACTAAAATTTGTAGTAGCCGGCTTGCTGTTTGTACTTACCGTAACCGTAGCTATATCTGTTTGCATGAGCGTAGCTAAAGCCGAAGAAGTAGATGAGTGGACAGCGCCTCAAATTACTACCGAAATAGTAGTGCAGGCTTTGACGTTTGCGGATTATAGGCAGACATCGCAAATTAGGGACACTACTTACGTCACGTCGGTCACTAAAATGAGTCAAGTATATTGTGGGGTGTCTTGCACAATGCAGTTCACAGACACAGTGAAAACTTACCATGGGTATGTAGAGCTTAACCCTTTTTTAGGGGCACATCCAAGTCATGCAAAGACCCGTAATTATTTTATTGTGTCTGACGTTGCCGGGTTGGCCTTGGCGCACTTTCTGCCGACGAGCTATCGCGGTATGTGGCTGGGTGTGCAAATTGGCGCAGAAGGGCTAATTGTGCGCCGAAACCTGCAGCTTGGATTGTCTGGGAGATTTTGATGCAAGATCAATGGGAGTATGGACGCTGGGAGAGCTTCCGCTTTATATGCGAGCCAGCGCGTACACATAAAAATGTATGGAGTGATCTGCTGCCGGTTCAAGAACTCCTGAAGCTGGATCCGCACCCAGTTCAATCCACGCTTCGGTGTGCGTATACCCAAAAATATCTGGAGGCAGAGTGGGTACAACATCTTCCGCATGGCGGTAAGAGATATGGCTCCCTGTCTGGGCTACTAAATTCTTCAGTTGAGCACAACCGGGCTTGGGGCTGCCAAACGTCACAAGCTGAGTTGCCGGAGCGTGTTCCGCCGCCAATAGGCCAGCGATTAGGCGCGCATGGGCACCGCCTAAACTATGCCCCGTTAAAATTACGTCGTTCGGTTGTGGAAGCATGGACAGCATATTTTGTATCCACAAGTAAGCCTCTGGCACACCTCTGTGCATCCCACCATGTACTATTCCAAGAGCTGGGTCATTCACTGGCATAGCGTAAAAATCATCGAGCCAATCCTGAGTATTGGCGGACCCTCTAAACACAAATATATCTTGGTTATCTACTTGGCAATGCCCTAAATAAACACCACCACAGTCGTAAATACTAAAGCCATCTGTGGTGGTGTAAATGTCAGCACACAACTGCGCTAACGTTGCCGGGCTCATTTTGCAGGTCCGTTCATGGCTGCCCACGCTGTGTGAGACGCTTGGATACCTTGACCTACATTAGCGAATAGCGCGGCCAACTGCTCTGGCGTCATTACACCAATGTTCTGCAGCTGTATGGCATCTTGCAAAAACGTAATGGCTATAGGAGCCAGCGCAGTTACAGCCGCCAGTTTAGGGTCTGTTGCTCCCGCTACGGCTAACAAAGTTGGGGCCAAAGTTTCCGCCGTTTTTAACGCTGTCTGCGCGATAGTTTGCGCTGTAGTAGGTGTCGGGGTAGTTGTAGAAGTTGAAGCCGCTGGAACCGGAATTACTGGATTTGAAACTGCTGGTGTTGGGGCGTCCATTATTTGCTCGCTTTCTGGGCTGCTAGCTCTACTGTTAAAGTTGTCACAGCCGCTGTGATCTGGGCTGTTGCTGTCTGTGGGTCCGCTGGCAACGGTCCAGTGCACAGCGGGGTTATCTGGGCATCCACTTTGGCTACTGCATCTATCTGCGCTGGGTTGAGTTTGCCCGCTTGTCGCAGTTGCACAGCGCTGGTAAAGGCCGCACCATAGGCTGTACAGGCTTCTACGTAGCCCTGTTGCGCAGACTGCGTAGTTGCACAGCCAGCCAAGGCTGCCAGAACTAAAAAACTTAATGCTAATTTCTTCATAATAATACTCCCTTAAGGGGTTGTGATAGTAGCGGGTGCTACAGGGGTTACTACTGACTTTGGGGGTTCTACAGCAACCGGGGCAGCTTGCACAAGTTGCGGAACAGGGGTATTTTGCTGCACGTTCAAATTGCTTGTAGTAGTGTCTTGGGAAATAAGGTTATGAGCCAAAGCTCCCAGTGTGAGTTGGATAAACGCCACAATGGCGGTAGAGTTCGGCACGTTTTGCGTAGAAAGATAAAACCACGCCACAAACAGCACTAAACCTACAAACAGTTTAATGTAAATAAGGTTCATCATTTTTCTCCATCAAGATTGTTACCATCAAATTCAGCTTGCTCAGCCGCTCTGCGGTTAAGCAAACCTCTGTTTACTTGGCCTGCACAGAGGTCCCATTTAGGAAACTCCAACGCAGCCCCAGTATAATTACCTGCGTTAAGCAGGCGCAGCAAAGTAGACTTTGCAAAAGCTCCTACACCTACGTTAAAAGCAAAGTCTACTAAAGCATCAAATTCTGATTGAGTTAGTTCTACGGTTACTAATCTGTTTACGGCTGTGGCAGCGTAAAGCATATCGTTGGCCAGCCATGTATCAGCTTGGGGTTTGTCGCAAACTAACCCTTGCGCAACGTCTGGGCCTGTATGCCCATAGCCTATGGTCCAAACACCACCTTGATCCTGGTAAGCTTCTAAGCGCAATCCTTCTCCAGATTCTGTTACGGCCATTCCCGCACCGTCGTAGGTAAAGTTATTAATCATTTAATCCCCCTAGATGCTCCGTAAGCGGCGACCGCCACGACGCCGACAATAACTGTTTTCCACACCATGTCCCAGACACCTTTACCTACATCACTGTAAAATTTTTTAGTTAAACGGTCTTCCAATGCGTCTACAATTGCGGCTACGTCAGCTTCGGTAAGGTTTCTTTTAGGTTCCATTTTCTTCTTTCTATGAATGGTTTGTAAATTTTAGCGGCGGCGACGTGCAATGATTACACCCGTTGCTGTTCCAGCTACAGACATGTTAGTTACAAGGTACACGGGGGTACTTCCAGTAATACTGAGCCTTTGCATAGGCACTGGCCCGGCAATTGTCGGAGCGGTAGCTGGTGTATAGCCAAAGCTTATGTAAGGTACAGCAGCGTTTGCAGCCGAAGATGTAGATAAACTGCTTGTTTGAGTAAACGCTGCAACACCATTGTTTAGCCAAACAGACCCCTCAACGTCCCAGTCTCCTGCAGTTAAGGTAACCGACGTTACGTTGATCGAAGTGCTGGCAGCCGGGCTCACCGTGCCTGAATTCGTAATTACTTCACCCACTTTACCCGCAGCGGCGTTGGAACCGTCTGTCACACCCGTAACCGCAAGCGCTGTAGTCGCCGTGGCGGCTGTGCCGGTAACATTAATGTTCCAAGTACCTGTCGCGCCTGTGCCAGTTAAAGTTGGTGCATAAGCATTGTAGTTGCCCGTAGTCAAACCATTAGTAGCCGTGGCAGCGTTCCCACCAATTGATAAGCCTGCTGCGTAACCCGTTAACCCGCTCCCCGGTCCAATGTGGTTTGTGGTCGTGACAGAGCCTCCAAATGTGGTGCCTACACCAGCGCTGTCAAAAGTTAATGCGCCCGTTGATGTATTTACGGACATCGGTATTTGGGTAGCGTAAGTACCACCTGCCGCCGCAGCATAAGCCGCAGCCTGCGTTGCGTACTGGGCCGTCATACGCAATTGCACAGCACCGCCGCTGGAAGTAACGCCCCACGCGCCCGCAGCAAAAACACCGGCAGACCCGTTTGTAGCGCTGAAATTTAAAGGTGTGCTGCCTGAAAGGCTGCTGTTGACTGGCTGAAGCGTGTTTAAATAATTCTGCGGCACACTAGGGTTGGTAGGGTTAAGAATACCGTAGTTAACAGCGGATAAAGTAGCGTTAAGGTTAGTAGAGTCTGGAACAATAGTCACTGTCGTGGTAGATGTTCCGTCGTAAGTGCTTGCAGATACATAACCGTAGAAAGTGCCTGCTGTCAAAAAGTATTGCAACCGCCGGTTAACCGTAAAAATAGAAGTTTGGTTGCCCGGCACCGTGAACGTAGTAGCAGTGGCGTAGGTTACTACTAGGTTGTTACTTACCCACTCAGACGCTGTAGTAACCACAGAGTTAATGCCGACTACGTTGTCCCAAGTACCGATAGTGTTGCTGTTAGCATCTTGGAGTACAAACTTATAACCTACATTATTCTGCAGCCAGATTTCTGTGTTTGACCGACCGTAAGCATTAAGTAAAATCGGGTTGCCGTTAGGGGTTGCTAATGTACTGTCTGTATAAGTAGGCAAAAGGGTAGAGCTACCTGCGGCATACGTAAACAGTTGGCCGCCGTTAAGGACAACCCCGGCATTAGTAAAAAACTGCCAACCAGCGCCGCCAAGTGGGGATAGTGTACCGGCCATTATGTCACCTTGTCATAGTTAAAATGCGTTGCGTAACCGTGCGCATGGAGCTCCGGCAATTGCTCTTCCATCTTCTCACCTACATCATCCCGCAAATACATGTTAGATATATGAAGTGCGTTAGCTGTTTTGTAAGCTCGTTCTGCGGCCTGTTTTACGGTGTCTCCAAAACCAGTTACTACCATGTTGTAATCCCCGGCGGTGTTCCAGGTAGGACGCTCTACGATTTTGTCACCGGCCATATCCGTCATAATGTCAATCTTCACGCCTTGTGGGTGGAGGTACTTTTTGTTAGTTTTAGTGACGCCATAGATAGGAAACCCAGACACTTCTTCGCGCTTTTTGTTACCGTGGGGGAAGTCCCCACTGGCGAGCACAAGACAGCAGCCAATGTCTTCTTTAAAGCTAGTAGTGTCTTTACCCGCAAGCGCGTCTGCCATCCATTGCGCGGGGTCTCCTTCTGTGGCGGCCAACATCATGTTAAATATAGGCCAGCCGGGGCGGCAAGTCCATTCGGTAGGCCATGGTTTGCCAGAATCATCTATAATAAACCCCAGCGCGGTGTCCCCTAAATGGCCGAGCTTTAACAAATCTTCTTCTAACTTGCCCAATGTTTCCTTGCCGATTTTGGACGTTTTAGTGAAGCTGGCAATGGTTCCCATCTCACCAGTATTGCAGCCATGGTTGCCGGACATGAATTTTTTATGCTCAAACGATTCATTCCACTGCCCTACCCAACCATCTTTACCCATCCAACGACTTACACCAAATTCAATACCCTTAATAAACGTCTGGAGCATAACCTTACCGGCTGGCTCCATTTTTTGCTCCCGTATTTTCTTCATCCACTCTAACATATCCGCAGGGTTGCGGGACACATAAGTCAAAGCTTTGTCTTCGTTATCCCCCATGGTTTTAAACACGAAGCGCTCGCCGGTTTTACGGACGTGATCTTCGGCTTGCTTCATGCTGGCAAATGTTTTGAATGGGGCGGTCTCTATACCGACTTTCTCCATCAGGTGCATCCCAGCTTCTCGGGATATTTCTAAATTCGCGGACTTTACAGACGGGGCAAAGATTTTAGCGCCTTTTGCTTTGAAGAAGTCTAAGCGTTCTAAATAATCATCGTTAGACGTTACAAACACAAGGTCGCTGTCCATTACGTGGCTAACCCAGTTGTTTATTTTCTGCACTCCCTTAAAGCCTCGGCCTGTGTCTGGGTGGTTGCCGGGCTTTGGCTTTACAAACCATTTAACGTCATGCCCTGCTTGTACACAGCGCCAAGCGAAGCTCAATCCTACGTTGTCAGTGTCTATAATTAATATTTTCATTGGGTGCCCTTAGGTTTTTCTTTACCTTGTGCAGTAGGTTGGTTCGGGGCTAAGGTGGGCGCGGCAGCTAATGTTAGTATATCTTTTAGCATTGCTTGCCGAGCTGCTTTATTTTCCGCTTTTAACCCGGCTAATTTTACCATTTTCTGCACGGCTTCGGGGTCTGTAAATATTTTAGCTAAGTTCTCGTAAGCGCCCTTATTAACTACTTCTGCAGCTTTGTTACCTACAGATTTAAAAAACCCGTAACTATGGCTATTAGCCGCAGCTCCGGCAACTGTACCGGCTAAACCTGCGCCTTCCTCCACCCCTTGCAACCCTAACCCTTTAATATTCCCGGTAGAGCGTAACATCTGCAAAAACGTACTGGCCCCAATGGCGGCCTTTCTGGCTTCCGCTTTGCTGGCTCCTTGAGCCTCTGCCACTTTTTGGATAGCTGTAGATAAGTTAGCTTTTTCCTGGGGGGATGCTGCAATGCTATCCGCCAGTTTAGCCCCAGTAAGCCGCGCTTTAGGGTCTGCTGCGCTTACTTTGGCGGCTTTGTCAAACTTTAGCTCTAACCATGCTCGCACAGCGTTAGGGAACGCAGTTTTGTCCACTTTATTAAATTCATCGGCTATCTTGGCTATGCGAGTTGGGTCGGCTGTGTCGCTTTGCAGCTCGCCTAGCATACGTGTATGGGATGCTTCTTTCTGCGCATCTGCCCCTTTACCGGCCAACTTACCTAGCGGGCCTTTTTTAAGGGGGTCTACTACGGTGCGGGATATTTCCTCATACAGCTCCCGCCCGGCTTTAATTTCTGGGCTTACATCTTTAATTAAAGCGTCTAAGTTTTTTACATGGTCTTTTAAAACGCCGCTAGCTTGGCGCTCTTCGCTGGTGCTAGATATCCCGACATCTAAAGCAGACCGAGCTGTTTTGTAAGCAGCTTCTAGCTGGCTGGGCAGCGTTAGCGGTTTGCCATCCGGGGCTATAGAATTTTTGAATTTAGTAAGGATTTTACCCGCAGTAGAATCTGGGTGAACGAGTTTGATTTCTTCATCTAAGCCCTGCATAAAACCCTGCACTTTTTCTTGAATCTCGGGCAGTCGGTGTTCGGCAAGTTGGTCTGACTTTTGGTCTACTTCTTCTTTCCATTTGTCTAAAAACCCTTGGCGCTCTGCTGCTGCGTCTACTGCGGCTTGGGTGGCCGCTTGGCCTTCTTTACGGCGCTCTAATAAATTGTTAACTTGCTCTACTTTAGGGTTAGCTTTGCCGCCTTCTGCTTCCATATCTGCTAGGGCTTGTTTTTCTTCGGTTGTGCCGGTCCATTCTTTCATCTTGCTGGCTACTTCATTAGCTTTTAGGCCCATATCATGTGTAAATTTGTACCATTTACCGGCCTGCTGGACGGCATCATTTTTCCACTTGGTGCCAGCGTCAATGTCTGCTGTTTGGGCGGCAATGTCATCCATTAGCTGCAGAGCTTCTTTATCTCCGGCTTTAGCTGCATCGTAATTTGACTTAACTGCGGCTGTACGTTCTTTTTCGGTGTCGGATATGGCTTTAGTGGCTACTTCTTGGGTTGTGTCTGCTGCGGCTTGTAGGCCAACTTTCTCGCCGACTTTGCTTAATTCTTTTTTGATTGCTGCGCGAGCTTTTTCCGGCTGAGTTTTTAAGAAGTTAGCTATAATAGGGTTAGATTTATCTGCTTTAAGCGCTAACTCATGCAGCTTAGTACCCTCCGGAAACGCTTGCGGGCCTGTTAACGGAATGCCTTTGTCTACAGACTCTTTAAGTATTTTATCTGCTTGCTCTAACTCTTCTGGGGTGAAGTCTGCCATAGCTTTGCGCAACATAGATTCCCCACGAGAACTGCCTTTATACGGCTCAGGGGCATTTTTCAAGGCTCCTTTACCGCCTTTAACCGTGAAATACGCAGATGGTAGCGCCTCCCCGATTGCTTCCCCAGCGGCGCGGCCTTTATCCCCACCTATTAACTCTCCTGCGCCGCCGCCTATTTCTTTGGTCGCTGCCCCCGGGATGCTACCGGCGTAATTAATGGTTTCGTTAATGGCTTGGCCTGTGGCAGAGCCGGGTTGGTATGCCATGCCTTGCGCTTTTTTAATTGTTTCGCTACCTACTTTAGTGGCCTCGTCTAAATTAGCCCCTCCGGCTAACGCACCTGCGGTTTGGGCACCCCCTACTAGGCCACCTGCAATAGTCATACCTAATCCTGCGGCTTGGCTGGCCGCTGCTTGTCCTACGCCCAATACTTGCTTCCAAAGCGGCTCGGCTTCTACAGCTTTTAATTTTTGCTCTATGCCTTTGTAATTTATGCCGACTTTAGCTAACGGAGCTTCGTATTCTTCTGCAGAATGGTCATCTTCCGTAGCAGGTTTTGCCGCAGGCTTTGCGGGGGCTTTTTTACCACCGTCTAAGTGTGTAACTTTTTTGCTAAATTCTTTTTGCGCACGGTCTGTAACTTGCTCCGGAGTAACATCATCAGGGGCATCTGCATACACATGGCTAGATCCATCTTCAAATTCAACTGTAACGTTGCGCGTCATAATAAGTTACCAATTAGAGGTTGTAGGTTTACCCGCAGCAGGGGCAGCGCCGCCAGATTTAGCAGCTAGCTCTTTTGTAATGGCGTCTAAATCTGCTTGAGCTCGTTGTTTATCTTCCGGTGTAGCAGCAGCGGCAAGGCGTTTTTCTATTTCAGTTTTTTCGTCGGTTAAAATTTTAAGCTGCTCTGCTTTGCCTTTATCGGTATCCCCAGGAGTGCCTTTAGGGAACGTTGCAGGGGTCTGCTTAGGTTTAAGCTCAAAATTAGGTGTAGCGGCCATGCCAGATTCAAACGATTCTTTAGATGCCGCTATCTTACCTTGCAGCAGCCGTTTATAGTCTCCAATTACAGACTTTAAATTTTCTGGGGATTTGGCAGCGTCAAGTGATTTTTCTAACTCTTGTCGGTCTGCTAGTGCGCCTGCACTGCCCGAGAACGTTTTCTCAATCTCTTGCGCGATAGCCTGCTTCATCGCGTCAAAGTCACCGGGCGCTTTGGACAGGTTAAACTCTTTAGCGAACGCGTTGCCAAGCCGGTTAAGGGATTTTTCGTCACCATTATCTAGCTGGTCTACAACGTCTCCTAACGCATCCAAATGGGAGTTAGCCGTTTTAAAGGCAGTAATAACTTCGCTGCCTTTACCGTAAGTATATTTATCCAACGTACCTTGCATCGCTTTAAACTTTTTAGCGTCATAGTCTGGGTTCATTTCTGCCACTTTAGACATTATAGCTAAACCTTGCGGGGTCTTCATGGAGTAAGACGCTAACGGCGGCAGCTTGTAGTTCGCTATCGCGGTAGCTACGCTATCTAAGTTCTCTGGGGTCAGAGATTTAGCTTTAATCATCTCGTTTAGTTTTTCCTGCGCTATGCGTTCTTTTTCTGGTAAATCTTCTGCTCGAGCGGTGTTCAACACGGCTTGGCTTTCTGCTTTACCGATGTTAGCTTCTTTCAATCTGTCGGCTAACACTTGCTCGTGCTTGTCTATAATATATTTTGTGTGCGCTAAAGTGTGCTCCATTTGGTCTGGGCTCAATGGCGCTAACGCTTGTATTTCTTTTGCATTATATAAAGGCTTGCCGTCTACGCCTTGCAATTGGCTAAGCATTTGCAAACCTGCATCCCGGCTAGCTTGGAAAGCTTTAGTCGCGTTATCTTTTTCTTCTTGTGTAACGGCGGTGCTGTACGCTTTTTTATAGGTTTCTACGGCGGGGTCTAATACTTCTGCCATATCGCTTAGATGTTTAGCATTTTGGGCTACTTTAAAATCGTCGCCTTGGGCTATGTGACGCTGCAAATCTAAATCCGCTACTTCATGGTCTGTAGCTAATTTTTTAAACCGCAGCTGGCCTTCTGGACTTAATTTTGGGAGCAAATCTGTTTTAGCTTTTTCAAAGTCTTCTACAGAATTTAATTTTCCACCTTGTTGGGTCCAGTCATCTAACACTTGTTTGTCAGCTTGTTGGGTGTCAAATTCTTCTTTTTTCTCTTTAAACTTCATGTCCGCGTCTGCCAGTGAGTAAGCTCTTAACTGGTTCGCTTGGTCGTCTACAGGTTTGAAATCTTTGACCGCTAAAGGAATTGATGTATCTACTTTGGCAGGTAGTGTGGAGTTTAGTGCTACGGTCTCGTTGTTGTACAGTGGGATTGCTGCTTCCCCTAAATTGTTAGCCATAATAAAATCCTTGGTTTAAGTTGCCAGCGTTAGAAAGAAGGCATCGGGATGCTGCTGGTGTCTACAGGAGCTTGATCTACAGGGGCCGTATAAGCCGCAGCAGCATCTGCACCTGTAGGCATGGTTCCTCCAGCAGCGCTCAAGTCTGAACTGTACTGGGCAGATTGAGCAGCCGTGGGGGATAAATTAGATGCAGAATTCAAATTAGACATATAGTTATCCCCGGCTAAATTATTGCTCGCGTTGGCTTGGCTTAGACTGTTACCAAGACTAGATAACCCAGATGTAAGCGCATTAGTAACCCCAGTAGTGCCCGCAGCTAATGCGCTGCCTTTACCCATAATGCCAGCAGACTGCGCGTTAGCTACGTTCACAGCTTCGTTAGCTCTGGCATTAGCAGAACCTTGCACTCCTGCAGCGTTGGCAGCAGCAGCCCCGGTTGTGCCAGCTGCTTGCGCGGTGCCTAAAGCTTGGTCTAATGTTTCCTGGCTGACCCCGTGCTGTGCGAGAGCGCTTTGCAACTGTGCTGTAGAAACTTGCCCAGTTTTAACCATGTTCTGCAGAGCTGCTAAACTTAAATTGTTAGACGCCAACCATTGATCAAAAGCTTGACCCTCAAAAGTAGACGCCGTATTTTCTGCGAACTTTGTAGCTTGCTGTTGCAGATTAGTGCTCTGTACCTGACCCCCCAGCGCAGCTACGTTTTCTACAGCTTGCAAACCTTGCTGTTGCGCGAATTGTTCGGCTTGCGAGTTTGCTGCATCTGCCATGGTAAACGCTCTATTGAACTGTCCACCGGGTTGCAATCCCGCACTAAGTGTGCTTAAAGCAGAGTTTCCCGCTGATATAAAAGGTTGGTTAGCAGTTGCTTGTGCTTGCAAAGTAGCGTCTGACGCTGCTAAAGCCGCACGAATGCTATCTTGCGTTTGTTGGGATGCAGTAAGTTGTCCTGCCGCTAAAGTGTTAGCGGCTTGCGTCGCAGCGGGGGCGAGTATATCTCCTTGATTTTGAGCGCCTGTGGTGAGCACATTAGCAGATTTTGTGGCTGCGTCTTGTAACTGTTTAGAAGAATCAAACGCGCCCCAAGCTTGCGCTAAAGAGCCACCTGCGTTACCCGCTGTTGAGCCACCTCCACCTCCGCCGTTAATGGCTTGAGACACAGCCCCACCAACTACTGATGTACCAACCCCAACTGCTACGGCAACAAAAGTCATGTTATGCTCCTAATTAGATTACTAGATTTTAATTT
>Ga0209067_10000838_pt1 | contig 19282 bp, 22 predicted proteins | sample ColStrG_CSR_2013_FD_187199 | JGI IMG/M metagenome (GOLD analysis project Ga0209067, IMG submission 187199) | Freshwater sediment microbial communities in response to fracking from Pennsylvania, USA - Cold Stream Run_MetaG_CSR_2013 (SPAdes)... | ecosystem: Environmental > Aquatic > Freshwater >...
GTTGCTCGACCGGCTGGGCGACTTCGCCATGCACTATTACGAGGATTTCGTGCATCCGGCGAAGCGGTTCCGGCCGGCCGACGCGCGGGAGCGGGCGGCCTTCGCCGACCTGCTCGGCCGCCTCAACGCCCTGCCCGAGGGCTGCCAGGACGCCGAACGGATCCAGAATGAGGTCTATGCGGCCGGCAAGGCGGCGGGGTTCGAGCCCCTGCGGGGTTGGTTTACCGCGCTCTATGAAGTCCTGCTCGGCCAAAGCCAGGGCCCGCGGTTCGGCTCGTTCGCGGCAATCTATGGCCTGGCGGAAACCAAGGCCCTGATCGCGCGAGCGTTGAGCGGCGAGGCGGGAGCGGACCCGTCGGCTTGACCCACCGTCTTGCCGGGCCTCGGCGGCGCTGGTTAGACTTCCGCGATGGCCAACGCGAAGACCCTGAACGCGGAGAACCTTGCGGCCCTCGGCGCGCCGCGTTTGGCCAGCCTGCTCATCGACGTCAGCACCGGCGATGCGACCATCAAGCGCCGTCTACGGCTGGAGCTGGCCGGTGCGGCGGGCGGCGAGGCCGCGGCTCAGGCTGTGAGCAAACGTCTGACGACACTGCAAAAGGCCAGGGGCTTTCTCGACGCGGCGCAGATCAGGACCCTGAGCGTCGATCTTACCGCCCAACACCGTGCGATCGTCGATGTGATCGCCAAGACCGATGCGCGAGAGGCGCTCGATCTGCTGTGGCGTTTCATAGCCTTGTTGAAACCGCTCTCCACGCGCGCCGATGACCGGAGCGATCGGCTCGGAGCGGTGTTCGCCGTCGCCTTGGCCGACCTGCCAATCCTGGCCGCCGCCGCGAAGATCGACCCGGACGCACTGAGCGGCCAGCTGATCGGGGTGCTGCGCGACAACACCTTTGGCGAATTCGACGGTCTTGTGCTGCGGCTGGCTGACGTTCTGGGCGCCGAGGGGCTCGTCGCGCTCAAGACACGGCTATCCGCCGAACTCGCCGTTACGCCGGTGGTGGAAAGCGGCAAGGCCCATCGCGGGATCGGTTACGGCTCCGAAGGTTGGATCCATGCCGAGGACATTGAGGCGCGAGGTCGCGAACGGGCCCTCCGCTCCGCTCTCAAGGAAGTCGCTGAAGCACAGGGCGACGTTGACGCCTATATCGCTCAATTCGACGAGCGCGCGCGCCGCCAGCCCACGCTGGGCGCGGACATCGCGCGGCGACTGCTGGGGGCGGGGCGGGCCGAGGACGCGCTCGCGGTGCTGGACGCGGTCGAAACGGGCCGCCACGCCCAAAGCCCTTACGTCTGCCAGGAGGCGCGCGCCGAGGTCCTGGCCGCGTTGGGACGGACCGACCAGGTGCGCGATCTGCGCTGGGCCTGGTTCCTTGAGTCGCTCGACCCACGACATTTACGGGCGCATCTGAAGATGTTGGCCGATTTTGACGATGTCGAGGCCGAACATCGCGCCATCGCCCACGCGCTCAGCTTCTCAAGCGCGCGCACGGCCTTGGGCTTTCTGACCGCATGGCCCGATCTCGAGGCGGCCAGCCGTCTCATCCTGGCGCGACACGAAGAGCTGAACGGCGACTATTTTGACGAGCTTGGACCGGCGGCGGACATGCTGGAGACGCGATACCCCCTGGCGGCCACGCTTCTGCGCCGCGCGATGATCGATTTCGCGCTCGACCACACCCGGCCCAAAAGATATCCGCACGCCGCCCGCCATCTGGCGGCATGCGCCGAGCTGGCGCCGCGGATCGCGGACTTTGCCGGTCATCCGTCGCATGATGCCTATCAAGCCGGTTTGGCGGCTACTCATGCTCGGAAACCAGCGTTCTGGGCGTGCGTCCGCGACCTGATTTAGGCGGCGAGGGGACGGCCCCGAGCGCCTCAATCCGCGAGGAGCTCCACAGCGTCCCCGGACTTGATTTCGCCGGCCTGAGTGACGTGCAGATAGACGCCGCACAGGAGATGTCCGTAGTTCGCGTGCAGGGCGGCGACGACCTCGACGTCGCGCACCGCGGTGGTGGGATCAACCTCGGTGGCGGCGCAGCGTGTAATGGGGGCGTAAACCTTGGCGCGGGCGCCGCCCAAACTCAGGTCACGGCCGGCCCAGTCGTTCTCCACCCAGGCCGGCCAGCCTTCCACGTGAATGTTGCCGCGGAACCGCAGCGGATCGATCGGCCTCCCGATCTTGGCTTCGAGATCACGCACGCTGGCGAGATTGATCAGCGAGACATGGCCCAGGGGGTGGTCGGTAAACCGGTGACCGGGGGCCTCCACAACCTTCAGGGCGCCGTTGGCGTCGTCCCCCAGATAACGCGTAAGCCACAGGGCGAACGCCTGTTTGCCAGCGTCCGACGTCAATAGGGCTTCCAGCGGCGCCATGCCCGGCGCGTCGGCGCGCAACCGGCCGGTCGCGGCGTCATAGTGCGTGCGGACCGCGGCGACGCGAGCGGTCTTCGCCAAGACCGTGAACCGTGTCTTGGTGATCCACTTCGGCGCGGCGGAATCGAAGCCGCTGGGGCCATCCTCTACGGCGAAAAGGCGATCGTCGGGGAAGACGGCGTCCACGGCCAGTCTCGCCTGGTCCACCCTTTGCGGCGTGTAGCCCTTGATCGGGTAGCGATGGAGATGCGCGACCGCGCCGATCACGAAATGTGTCCGGCGGCGGAATTCCCACCGGCGTCGACATTGCCGATCAGCAGCTGGCGCGACACCGCCGGTTCAACGTCGCCCTGATGTCCCTGGCCATCCGGAACGCTGATGTCCCACGTCTCATGGTGGAACCGCAGGCCCGGGCCAATGGAGAAGGGCCCTCCGGCGATCGCGAAGGCGCCGGCGAAACACCCCAGCGCCAGGGTGAAACTGACAGCGGCGATGATGGCGAGCGTGCGGATCATGCCATGCCTCCTTGAGCGTCGAGCGCCGGCTTCAATACGCGGACGTGCAACCGTCCATACCAGACCAGGATGCTGGTGAAAACGACGCCGCCGATCGCGGTCAAAGACCCGAAGGCCGTTCCGAGCGCCACAAGACCCAGGCCCGCGAGGATCAGGGCCGCGATCGGCGCGCCCTGCACAATGACGGGCCCGAGGACCATCATAACCGCACCGACGGCGAACATCACGACCGCGGCGCAGGCGAACCCAAACAGGGTTCCGAAAATCGAGAGCACGATCGGCAGCAGGATCAGCACGTCGATGGCGCCCAGGCCAAGAATAGCGAAGATGGCGTTGGCGGCGGCCGAGGGGTTCCGCTCGGCCTCCCATCGTTTCAACCCAGCCTCCGCTCTCAGTTCGCGCGCAAGACGGTCGGGATCGCCAAGCGCCGCCGCCACGGAGGCTTCGTCGCGTCCGGCCGCGTGGGCGTCGTCGAAATGGGTTTCATAGTCGCCGATGATTTCGGCGACCGCCGCGGGCGGCAGACCGCGCAGGCCGAGCCGCAGCCGGTCCAGGAATTGATGCCGGGTCATTGAACCCCTCCAATTATGGCGTCGACCGCGGATGAAAAGGCGGTCCATTCAGTCTTTTGGGCTTCGAAGCGCGACCGGCCGATACCGGTCAGTCGATAGTATTTTCGCGACGGTCCCGAGGCGCTTTCCACCAGATAGGTCTCGACCAGACCGTCAGCCTGGAGGCGGCGCATAAGCGGGTAGATCGTGCCTTCCCCCATCTCGATACCGGCGGCGAGGCGGCTGGCGATGTCGTAGCCATAGGCGTCCCCGCGCGACAAAAGGGCCAGGACGCACATTTCGAGCACGCCTTTCTTGAGTTGGACTTGGATCGCTTCGACCACGGGTCTGGCTCCGTTGAACACACCTCTTTGATATCGACAGCTACCTTGTTATGCAAGGTACCGTGCTATGAATAATTTGTAAGAAAAGAGCCAGGAATCTCCCGCGACGGGCGCCAAGTTCTAACGATCCAGGTGCGCGGTGCGATCGTACAGGCTAGAAATCCCTGGAATTCGCTGGCCACACTCGGAGAGCCCCATGTCCTTCAAAGCCCTCGCGGCGAGCCTTGCCGTCTGCGTCATGGCGCTTCCGCGCCTGGCGCTGGCCTGGGACCCCGACGGGGCGACGGTGCAGAAGTTGCGCTCCGGTGACGCCTGGGCCGAGGTCCTGCCCGACACCCAAGGCGCCGCTCTGATCCATTCGGTGGTGGATATCCAGGCCCCGCCGCGGGTCGTCTGGAACGTGCTGACCGACTGCCACCTGGCCATGAAGATGATCGGCAATCTGGAACGCTGCGTGGTGCTGAAAGGCGACATGCGCCAGGGCTGGGACATCCGCGAACAGGACACCAAGGGCAATTTCATCCTGCCCGAAATCCACAATGTCGTGCATTCCGACTACACGCCCTACAGCCTCGTCCACTTCCGTCTGGCGGGCGGCGATCTGAAGATCGAGGAGGGCGACTGGCGACTGGTGTCGCTTGGCGGCGGGACCTGGACGCGCGTGATCTATATCAACCGCGTCAAGACCAACATCATGGCGCCCGAGTTCCTGGTGCGAGCGGGCCTCAAGGCCAGCATGCCCAAGGTGCTGATGAACTTGAAACGCGAAAGTCTCGCTGCCGTCAGGCGGGGGTAGACTTCAGCGTCGGCATCGCCCCGCGCGTAGCGTGTCGGCATATGGGCGCATCGCGCGCCGATGACCCCGTCCGAAACTCGCCAGCCCTGATCGGCCGCCGCCGCTAGGCTTCTCTTGCTGGAAAAAGGGAGCCGCATATGCCGACCATTCACAAGGAAATTCTCATCAATGCGTCGCCGGACGTCGTCTGGGACGCGGTTCGCGACTACGGCGCGCTGCACACTCGCCTGGTCCCGGGTTTCGTGACGAGCGTCGAGGTGTCGACAGACCGCGACCCGCCGGTGCGCACCGTGACCTTCGCATCCGGGACCACGCTGAAGGAAGCCATCGTCGATATCGATGACATCCATCGCCGGCTCGTGTGGGCCATCGAAAGCGACACCGTGCGCCACCACAACGGCGCCCTGCAGGTGTTTCCCGCCGAGGCCGGCTGGAGCCGCGCGGTCTGGATCGCCGACGTGCTGCCCAAGGCGATGGCCGAGGCTTTCGACCCCTTGATGGGCGCCGGCCTTGAGACGATGAAGGCGCATTTCGAGCGTCAGGCCTAGCCGGCCTCGCTGCGTTCCGCCGTCGCGACGGCGGGACGCGTTTTCGCCGTAGGCGCCGGGTCGCGCTCGGCTATTGTGCCGCAACGAGCAGCGCAGGCCCGGCGAACGGAGAGTATGGCGAGCGTCTTTCCAGAGTGTTTCAGGTCGATCGGCTTCGATGACCTCTCCGACCTGCGGGCGAAGGGCTATTCGCCGCTGCGCCTGTCGATGTTTGATCGCGTGCTTACCGATGAGGAAGCCGCTCGCGAGCCGCTCACCGGCTACGCCGAGGCGGTCGCGGCTGGCCTGCTGATGACGTTCAAGCAGCAGGAGCGGCAATTCCTTGAGGTCTACCGCGATCTGTTCGGTTCAGGCGTCGTGATGGGCGGGGGTGGCCTCGTCGCCGTTCTGGCGCCAGAATGGGGGCCGCAACTGCAGATGGCGGTCATGAAGAGCCAGCGCGGCCGCGAACCCATGGACATCTATGTACCCCGCCTCTCGCTGCGGGTCGTGAGCGGACTCTCCCGAGCCGATTGGCTGCTCTTCGAGGACTCCGGCCAAATTCCGACGGTGCGGGCGACCTGTGAGCGCGCGGGGCTGCATGTCCTTGCGCCGTAAGAGGAAGGGATTGGGCGCGTGAACTCCAGTCTGGGAAAGATCGTGAGCCTTGTTCGCGAACGCGGCGCGGGCTTCGCGACGGAAGTGCTCGTCAACTTCATCGGGCCGTTCGTGATCTACACCCTCGCGAAGGGTCGATTGGGCGATGTCCACGCCCTGATGGCGTCTTCCGCCCCGCCAATCGCCTGGAGCCTTATCGAATTCGCGCGCCACCGCCGCGTGGACGCCTTGTCGATTCTCGTCCTGACCGGCATCGCCCTATCGCTTCTGATGTACCTGGGAGGCGGCTCGGCGCGCTTCCTGCAACTGCGCGAGAAACTGGTGACCGTTGCGATCGGCCTGGCGTTTCTGGGCTCGGCGGCGATCGGCCGACCCCTGATCTACCAGCTGGCGCGGGCGACGATCATGCGACGCTCGCCGCACGAACTGGAATCCTTTGAGGCTTTGAAGGACAACGTCTTCTTCCGCCGAACGATGATGACCATGACCCTGGTCTGGGGATTCGGACTGGTTCTGGAAGCGGCCCTCTCCGCGGTGCTGGTCGTGTCGATGTCAATCCAGGACTATCTGCTGGCCGGCCCGATCCTGGGTTACGGCACGATGGGGAGCCTCAGTCTCTGGACCTATCTCTACAGCCGGCGGCAGCGCCGGATCGGCTAGGCGTGACGGGCCGCCGCGATGGCTGAGAACCCCGGACCCGCCGCCGACTAGCCCGCCGGCGGGGTGGTCTGGGCTATGCTGCGGCGCGCCGAGACCCGCGCCCACCAATCGCGAACCTGTGGTGTGACGGCCTCCGCGGCGATTTCGGGCAGGCGGAAATTCAGGTACCCCCAGGCACAGGCCATGCCCACCTGACCAAGGTCGAACGCACCGCCGGACGCGGGGCCGAACTGGGCCGTCGACGCGACAATGGCCTGGCGCCAGCGTGTCCGCCACTCGTGCGAGCGCTGCAGGTCCGGCCGTCGGCCTTCCATCACCAGGCTGAAGGCCGCGTCCATCACGCCGTCGGCCAGGGCCGCGGCGCGCAGGCAGGCCCAGCGCTCCGCGCCGCTCTCCGCGAGCAGGCGAGGGCCTGCGGCGAGCGCGTCGAGATATTCGCAGATCACCGGGCTGTCGAAGAGGGTCGTCCCATCGTCCAGCACCAAGGTGGGGATCTTGCCGAGCGGGTTTTTCGCGCGCAGGGCGGCGGTGTCCTCCCCAAGGGGATTGGCCGCCACCATCTCGATTCGATCGGTCAGACCGCGCTCGATGGCGACGACGCGCACCTTGCGGGCGTAGGGCGAAGTTGGGGAATAGAGGAGTTGCATGTTTGAAGGCGTATCACCGCGTTCGCGGCCTAGGAAGAGGTGTCGCGGGGACGTGAACGGGCTTTGACGTTTCGGTTACGTTCGCGCGCGATGTGAGCTAACCCTGCAGGCGTGAACGCATCGCCACCGACCCTGGATCTCGCGCCGGCGCTGGCCGTCCTGCCCGGCGGACGGATGAGCATCGCCGACGCCGCCGGCGCGGCGCCGGCGAAGCTGGACCAGGCCCGCGCGCTCTTCACCGACGGTCCGGTGCTGGTCGCCCACGCCTCAATGACCGCGCGTCGCCTGGGCCTGCCGGCCCCTAGCCGCTCACCGCGTCTGTTCGATGTGCTGGAGTTGTTCGCCTTCGTGCGCCCGGCCAGCTTCTGCGCCCCATCGTCGGTGGGTCTGGCGCAGGCGCTCGGCCTGCCCGAGCCCGGCGACAGCGCCGATCACGCCGCGATCCTGCGCGAGGCCACCCAGGCGCTTTTGGCCGAAGTCGCGCGGGCGCCGATCAAGGATCGCGAGGAGGCCCTCGCCCAGGCCGAGACCATGGGGCGAGCGGGCTGGCCCTGGGCGGCGGCGGTGGTCGGCGCGCTGCGCGCGGCGCCGATCAACCGGCCATGGCGCGGCGACGGGCTGGACGTTTGGACCCGCGTCGTCGAGTGGGAAGACGAGGGCCCGGCGGGCGAACCCGGCGGCCGGCCGATCGAACCGGAGGCCGCCGCCGCGCGTCTGCGGCTGATGCTGGAGCGTGTGGGGCTCGATGAGCCCCGGCCGATGCAATCCGAATACGCCGCCGCCGCGGCCCACGTGTTTCAGCCCCGCGAGCGCGAGGGCGAGCCGATGATGATGCTGGCCGAGGCGGGCACCGGCGTCGGCAAGACGCTGGCCTATCTGGCGCCGGCAAGCCTGTGGTCGCAGACCAACGGCCCTGGCGTGTGGATCAGCACCTATACCCGCGCCCTGCAGCGCCAGATCGAGCGCGAGAGTCACGCCGCCTACCCCGACCTCGCCACCCGCGCCGCCAAGGTCGTGGTGCGCAAGGGGCGGGAGAACTACGTCTGTCTGCTGAATTTTCAGGACATGGCCAACGCCGCCCGCCTCGGCGGCGGGGCCGATCTGGTCGGCATGATGCTCGCGGCGCGCTGGATCCGCGCCACCCGGGATGGCGACATGACCGGGGGCGATTTTCCCGCCTGGCTGCCCACCCTCTTCGGACTGTCGCCAACCACCCAGGCCAGCCCCGCCAATCTGGTCGACCGGCGCGGAGAATGCGTCCATGCCGGCTGCTCCCATTATCGTAGCTGTTTCATCGAGAAGACCGTGCGCGCTTCGCGGCGCGCCGACATCGTCATAGCCAACCACGCCCTGGTGATGACCCAGGCCGCCTTTGACGGCGCGCGGACCGCGCGCGGCCAATCGGCCGATGGCGAAACCTCGCGCCTGCGCCGCATCGTCTTCGACGAGGGTCACCATCTGTTCGACGCCGCCGACAGCGCCTTCGCGGCGGCCCTGTCGGGGGCCGAGGCGGCTGAGTTGCGGCGCTGGATACGGGGCCCGGAGGCGCGGGGCCGTCGGGGTCGGGGCCTGGAAACGCGCCTGGGCGAAATTCTCGGCGACCGCGAGGACGCCGGCGCGCTGTTGCAGCGCGCGCTGCGCGCCGCGGCCGCCTTGCCGGGCGAAGGCTGGTCGGGGCGGATCGCGCCGGGCGTCGGCGACGTCAGCCCGTCCGGCCCCATCGAGGTGTTTCTGACCGCCGTCCTCGAACAGCTGCGGGCCCGATCGGCCCCGTCCGACGTCGGCATGGAGTGCGCGGCCCGGCCGGCGGTCGACCGCGTTCGCGCCACCGCGGGCGCGGCAGCGGCGGCCCTGGCCGAGATCGAAGCTCCGCTGCTGGCCTTGTCTCGCGCTCTGGAGGCGGTGCTCGACGAAGAGGCCGATACGCTCAACACGTCCGAACGCGCCCGCATCGAGGGGGCGCTACGGGGCCTGGATCGCCGCGCGCGGATGATGCTGCCGGCCTGGCGCTCGATGCTGACCGCGATCGAGGAGAACGCCGAGGACGATCCCGACTTCGTCGACTGGTTCGAGGCGACCATGCTCTATGGCCGGGTCGTCGACGCCGCGTATCGGCGCCACTGGGTCGACCCTACCGAGCCCTTGACCGCCACGGTCATCGCGCCTGCGCACGGGATCCTGGTCACGAGCGCCACCCTGGCTGACCCAACGCTGGCCGACCCCTTCGCCCTGGCCGAAATGCGCACGGGCGCGGCCCGCCTGCCCGAGCGGCCGAAGACCCTGCGGGTGACCTCGCCTTTCGACTACGCAAGCAACGCCCTGGCGCTGGTGGTGACCGACGTCGGCAAGGACGATCCCAGGCAGGTGGCGGCCGCGATGCGCGAGCTTTTCCTGGCCGCCGGCGGCGGCGGCCTTGGTCTCTTCACCGCGATCCGCCGACTGCGGGCCGTCTATGAACGGATCGCCGCGCCCCTGGCCGATCGGGGGATCGCTCTTTACGCCCAACATATCGACCCCCTGGAGGTCGGGACCCTGGTCGACATCTTCCGTGCGGAACGCGACGCGTGCCTTTTGGGCACCGACGCCGTCCGCGATGGCATGGACGTCCCAGGCCAGGCTTTGCGTCTGCTGGTTTTCGACCGGGCGCCCTGGCCAAGGCCCGATATCCTGCACAAGGCCCGGAGGGATCGCTTCGGCGGGCGCGGGTACGACGATGGTGTGGCGCGCTCTCGCATCGCTCAGGCGTTCGGTCGCCTGATCCGTCGCGCCGATGATCGCGGAGTCTTCGTCATGCTGGATTCGGCGACGCCCACGCGGCTGTTCGCCGGCCTGCCGGACGGGGTCGATCTGCAACGGGTGTCCCTGGTCGAGGCGATCGAAGCGACAGCCGCGCACCTGGGGCGGCCGCCCATGCCGGAAACCTGACCAGCCGGCGTCACGGCGTCGCGATTTGTGCAACGCAGCAAATTCTGATAGACGCCCTGTCCTCGGCCGAATCGGGCCCGCCCTCTCAATACAAAATCAACCCCTTACGCCCCATGGAGTTAACCCCATGAAGCTTGCACCCGTCTTTTCGCTCGCCGTCGCCGCGACCCTCGCCTTCGCCAACGCCGAGGCCTGGGCGCCCAATCCCGGCGTGCTTCGCGGGCTGGGCGATGGCCAGGCCTATTCCGAAGTGGCCGCCGCCCCGAACGGAGCGGTGCTGATCCACGCCGCGATCGACATCCCGGCGCCAGCCAAGACGGTATGGACGGTGATGACCGAGTGCCGCTACGCCCAGAAGCTGATCGCCACGGTCACCAGCTGCCGCAGCGTCCAAGGCGACGCGCGCAACGGCTGGGATATTCGCGAGACCGTGACCAAGGGCGATTTCTTCGTCCCCACCATCCATAACGTCACCCGCACCGACTATACGCCCTACAGCCATATCGGCTTCCGCAAGGCCGGCGGTGATCTGAAGGTCGAGCAGGGCGAGTGGCGGCTCGAGCCGCTGAACAACGGCGCGGGAACACGGGTCATCTATGTGAACCTGGTCGGCGTCGATATCACCGCCCCGGCCTTCATGGTCCGCGCGGGCCTGCGCAACAACACCGCCAAGGTGCTCGCCAACCTCCGCCGCGAAAGCATGGCCGCCGCTCGGGCTTAGTATCGGGCTTGAAGCGCGGGCGTCCTCGACGATCGCGGCTGAGTTAGGACAGACCTCTCAAACGCCCGCTCACCGCGGCGAAGGCCGGGGTCCGGAAAGGGTTCGCCCTTGCCCCGCGAAGCTTACCAGTCACCGGGAAGGCTGGATCCCGGGCTTCGCCGAGACGCGCGGGTTGATTGGGGACGCGAGCACGCTCGCGCTGCGGGCTAGTCCGCCTTGCGCCGCGCACTGGCGCGGATCTTCTCGCTTTCCGACTTCAATTGACCGCAGGCGGCCAGGATGTCGCGCCCTCGCGGCGTGCGGATCGGCGAGGCGAAGCCGGCCGCGTTGACGATGTCGGCGAAGGCGTGGATGCGGTTGCCGCTGGAGCACTCATAGGGGCTGCCAGGCCACGGATTGAACGGGATCAGGTTGATCTTGGCCGGGATGCCGGCCAGCAGCTTGACCAGGGCGCGCGCCTCAGCCGGGCTGTCATTGACGCCTTTCAGCATCACATATTCGAACGTCACCCGCTTGGCGTTCGAGAGACCCGGATAGGCCCGGATCGCCGCCAACAGCTCGGCGATCGGATAGGCCTTGTTGATTGGCACCAGCTCGTCACGCAACGCGTCGGTCACCGCGTGCAGCGAGATCGCCAGCGCGGCGTTGGTGCGCTCGCCAAGTTCCTTCAGTTTGGGCACGACCCCCGAGGTCGAAACGGTGATCTTGCGCCGGGAAATGGCGATGCCCTGATCGTCGGCCATGATGTCCAGGGCCTCGGCGACGTTGTCGAGATTATAGAGCGGCTCGCCCATGCCCATGAAGACGACATTGGTCAGCCGCCGCTTGCCGGGTTCCGCGCGCCATTCGCCAAGGTCGTCGCGGGCGACCTGAACCTGGGCGACGATTTCGGCGGCGGTGAGGTTGCGCACCAGGGCCTGGGTGCCGGTGTGGCAGAACGTACAGTTCAGGGTGCAGCCGACCTGGCTCGAAACGCACAGGGCGCCCGTGCCGCCGGTCACCTCGGGGATGAACACCGTCTCGGCCTCGACGCCGGGGGCGAAACGGATCAGCCATTTGGTCGTGCCATCGACGCTCTGCTGGCGCTCGACAATCTCGGGTCTCTCGAGCGTGAAACGCTCGGCCAGGGCGGCCCGCGTCTCCTTGGCGATATTGCTCATGGCCGCGAAGTCGGTGACGCCGTGATGCTGCGTCCAGCCGAAAATCTGCCCGGCGCGCATCCGCGCCGCCGAGGGCGCCGCGACGCCGGTCTCGACCAGGGCTGCAGCCAGCCGCGCGCGCGTCAGCCCACTGAGATTGAGCGGCCTCTCGGCGGCCGCCTTGGCGCGGGTAAGATCGAGGGTGGTGGTCAAGGGAATGTCATGCCGCGTTCGCGTAATCGGCCTCTATAGCGCGGATCGGCGGCGCGATCACCAGATGCGCCGAACGACGCCGTCGAAGACCGCATCGGCGGAGATGAGAGGGATATCCCGTCGCATCGCGGTGGCGGCCAACAGTCGGTCGAACGGATCACGATGCGCCCATTCCATCAGGCTGGCCTGGAGGCAGATTGCCGGGTCAAGGTCGGCCGATTGGCCGCCCTGCGCTTCCAGCAGTTCAGGTAATTTGCCGACAAACGGCGCCATTTCCGGCCACTTGCAGAGGCGAACCTTCTGGCCGATCTCGAAAAAGCTGATCGTGCTGACCAGAACCGATTCGGCGTTGACGATGGCCGCGCTCGCCCGCGCCGGCAACCTGGGATCGCCCACCAGGCTCCAGACCCAGGCGTGTGTATCCAGCAACAGGGCCTTCAATCGCCGCCTTCCCAATCGGCGAGTTCCGCCGCCGACAGAGGGGTAAACATATCCGCCTCGGGAGCCGTGAGCCGCCCAGCCAACAGCCCGATCTTGAACCGGCCCTGCGGGATCGCCACAAGACGCACCATCGGCTTGCTTCCCTTGGCGATCACGACGTCCTCGCCGGCCATCGCCGCTTCTATCAGCCGCGAGAGCTGGGTTTTTGCCGTGTGGATCGTGACCTGTTGCATCGCGAAGACCTTTAATTAGCTAACTTAGCTAATGAAGGGCCAGGCGCCAATTGGGCTGAAAGCGTCAGATCTTGATCGAGCACCCTCTAGCGTGTGGCGAAACTCTCACTCAGAGGCGCCAAACACATCCGCGACGATGCGGCCGTCGGCGTAAAGCGCCGCCCGCTTCATGCCGGCCGAGTTGAACGGCATGACGATCTGGCCCGCGGCGCTGAGGGCGATCAGCCCGCCGTCGCCGCCGAGCTGGGCCGTCTCCGCAAGCGACGCCCTGGCCGCCTCGCGCAGGCTCTGGCGGCCGAACTGCATGCGGTGGGCGATCTGTGAGGCGACGGCGGCGCGAATGAACACCTCGCCAACGCCGGTGCAGGACACGGCGACGCGCGCATCGGCCCAGACTCCCGCGCCGGGAATCGGCGAATCCCCCACACGGCCCGGCAGCTTGTTGAAGACGCCGCCCGTGGAAGTTCCCGCCGCCAGGGCGCCGTGGGCGTCGAGGGCCACGCAGCCGACCGTTCCCGTCGCCAGGCCGTCCGATCGCGGCGCGGCGCGCCAGGCCGGGGTGAACCAGGCGGCCGGGTCCTCGATCCGCTCCAGCCCCTGGGCGGCGGCGAATTCCGCCGCGCCGTCGCCGGCCAGCATCACGTGCGGCGTGCGCTCCATCACCGCCCGCGCGGCCTGGATCGGCGACTGGAAGCCGACCAGCGACGCCACGGCCCCGGCCTGCTTGGTCGGGCCGTGCATCAGGCTGGCGTCCAGCTCAAAGCGACCGGCGGTATTGGGCGAAGCGCCCCTGCCGGCGACATAGAAGCCCGAGGCTTCCAGCGCGGCGATCGTTTCGACCACGACGTCCAGCGCCGCGGCGCCGGCATGCAACCGATCCCGTCCCGCCTCGATCAGGCCGCGCATGTGGCCCACCTCGCGGCCGTAGTCGCGGCCCTTGAGCGGTCCGGCGCCGCCGTGGATCGCCAGGCAAACGGGCGTGTCGGTCATCACATTTCCTACCGGCCAGGGGCTTTCACGCGCCGGTCCCTTCGGATAGCGTCCCGCGCGAAATACACCAACACGATGAGGAAACCATGAAGGCGCTTTTGAGCAAGGCCGTAGGCGGTCCCGAGACCCTGGTCCTGGAAGACGTAGCCAGCCCGAAGGCCGGCCCAGGCCAGGCGGTCGTCTCGGTGAAGGCCTGCGGCGTGAACTATCCCGACGTGCTGATGATCGAGGATCGCTATCAGTTCAAGCCGCCCCGGCCCTATTCCCCGGGCGGTGAGATCGCCGGGGTGGTCAAGGAGCTCGGCGAAGGCGTCACCAATGTGAAGGTGGGCGACCGAGTTCTGGCCAACACCGGCTCGGGCGGCATGGCCGAGGAGCTGGCGGTGGACGCCTCGCGCCTGGTCAAGATCGCCGACACCATGCCTTTCGACGAGGCTTCGGCCTTCCTGATGACCTATGGCACCTCCTACTACGCGCTGAAGGACCGCGGCTATCTCAAGCCCGGCCAGACCCTGCTGGTGTTGGGCGCCGCCGGCGGCGTCGGCCTTTCGGCGGTCGAGATCGGCCGGGCCATGGGCGCGCGGGTGATCGCGGCGGCCTCGTCGCAGGAAAAGGTCGATCTGGCCATTTCCAAGGGCGCCGACAGCGGCGTGGTCTACCCCTCCGGTCCCTTCGACAAGGACGGCAAGAAGGCCCTGGCCGACCTCTTCAAACAGGCGTGCGGGCCGCAAGGCGCCGATGTGATCTATGACGGCGTCGGCGGCGACTACGCCGAGGCCTCGCTGCGGTCGATCGGCTGGGAGGGACGCTTCCTGGTAGTCGGCTTCCCGGCCGGCATTCCGCAGCTGCCGCTCAACCTCACCCTGCTCAAGAGCTGCGATGTCGCCGGGGTGTTCTGGGGCGCCGCGGTGGCCCGCGACCCGGTGGCGCACCAGAAGAACATCGCCGAGCTGATGGCCCTGCATGCGGCCGGCAAGGTCAAGCCGCATATCAGCGGCCACTACCCCCTGGCCCGTGGCGGCGAGGCCATCACCCACCTGGCCAGCCGCAAGGCCCTGGGCAAGGTCGTGGTGACGATGGACTGAAGCGCGGCCCAAACGGAATGCAGCCACAGAGGCGCGGAGACACAGAGGGATCGGAGGCGAAGCCCGTTTAACTCTGAGTTTGGCGCCAAGTTTAGGAGCGCGCGCTTCCCGCGCCTTCCGAACCTGGCGTTCGAAGGTTCCTTCCCGAATCGCGTCGCCACCCTCTGTGTCTCTATGTCCCTGTGGTTGAATCTAAAGGAACCCAAATGCCCGGACGTCTGAATAATAAGGTCGCCATGATCACCGGCGCCTGCTCGGGAATCGGCCTTGGCGCCGTCGAGCTGTTCATCGAGGAAGGCGCCTGCGTCGTCGCCGCCGATGTGCAGGACGAAAAGGGGGCGATGCTGCAAAAGCGCTTCCCCGACACCCTGCGCTACATCCACTGCGACGTGACCCAGGAAGCCAACATCGCCGCAGCCTGCGCCCTGGCGGCCAGTGCCTTCGGCGGACTCGACATCCAGTTCAACAACGCCGGCGCCGGCGGCCTGCCCGGCGGCGTCGAGGCCATGACGGCCGAGGGCTGGGACCAGACCTTTGTCCTGCTGGTGCGGTCGGTGGCGCTGGGCATGAAGCACGCCCTGCCGCTGATGCGGGCGCGGGGCGGCGGCTCGATCATCAACACCGCCTCGATCGCCGGCCTGCAGGCCGGATGGGGACCGCTGGCCTATTCGGGGGCCAAGGCCGCCGTGGCCCATATCAGCAAATGCGCCGCCGCCGAGCTGTCGCCACAGAAGATCCGCGTCAACGCCATTTGCCCGGGCCTGATCGCCACCTCGATCTTTGGCGCCGCCGTGGGGGCGACGCGCGAGGTGGCCGACCAGATGGCCGCCCTGATCGCCCAGAACGCGTCGGCCGCGCAGCCGATCGCCAAGGCGGGCCTGCCCCACGACATCGCCGCCGCCGCGCTATACCTGGCCAGCGACGACGCCGCCTTCGTCACCGGCACGCACATCGTCGTCGACGGCGGGATCACCATCGGCAGCCGTCACGCCTGGGACACGCAGGCCGGCTCGCCCTTCGCCAAGATCCTGGGCCTCAGCGACGAGCAGCTGCAGCAGATCGGCCAAGGCATCCGGCCGGGGTGAACAGGTTCTTGGGGCTAGACCGATGTGAAAGGGCCACGCACGAGCCTCCCCGCAGCCCCGCACACGCGGCGGGAAGCGAAAACGCTCAACCCGTCCGCCCGTTTGCGCTAACATCTCCCAATGCCCGTCGCCGCGCGAGTCAGCCCCAAGGATTTTTTCACCCCCCAGGCGTGGGCGCCGCTCAGCGCGCGCTCAAACTGGAAGGGTCTGGCCCTGGTGGCCCATTGCTGGATCGTCATCGGCGCGGCCACGGCCATGGCGATGGTCTGGCCGCTGACCCTGCCCCTGGCAGTGATGATCATCGGCGCGCGTCAGCTCGGCCTGGGCATTTTGCAGCACGACGCCGCCCATGGCGCCCTACATCCCAACCCCAAGGTCAACGACTGGGTCGGCGACTGGCTGTGCGCCGGCGGCCTGACCGCCTATCGCAAATACCACCTGCAACACCATAAGTTCGCGCAGCAGTCGGAAGACCCGGACCTGCGCCTCTCGGCGCCCTTCCCCATCACGCCGACGTCATACCGGCGCAAGGTGATCCGCGACCTCACCGGCCAGACCTGGTTCAAGGAAAAGTTCGTCCGATTCACCACCCGCCTGGCCAAACGCGCCGAAGGCGAGCCGGTCTGGCCGATCCTCGCCGAGGAAATCCGCCGGCAACGCCGCTGGCTGATCGTCAACGCCATCGCCATCGCCGCCTTCTCGGCGGCGGGGGTGTGGTGGGGCTGGTTCGCCTGCTGGCTGCTGCCCCGCGCGACCTGGTATCAACTGGTCACCCGCATTCGCAACATCGCCGAGCACGCCCTGATCGCCAAGGACGAACCCGACCCTCTGCGCCACGCCCGCACCACCCACGCCAATCTGATCGAGCGCGCGCTGATCGCGCCCTATTATGTCAACTATCACTGCGAACATCACATGTTCATGCACGCCCCGTGCTGGAACCTGCCAAAGATCAGGACCCTGCTGGCCAAGGCCGGCGTGACCGACCGCATGCTGAGCGCGCCGGGCTACCTCACCGTGCTGCGTTCGGTGACGACGGCCGCCCCATAGCCGATGATGGGGCGTGCCGATGCCCGTCGGAGCGTCGCAAGACCGACCTGACTGCCGGCGGGGTTCGAGCGAGGTTGGTGGCGTGGGCGGCTGGCGGCCACCGCCTTGATCAGGCCGAAGCCCGGCACGGCCCTGGATCAGGGGCGCGCCGGGCGTTTCGATCGACTGGCTGGGCCTAGCGGCCCGTGGCGTCGATCGAGGCTTGACGGCTCGCGCCGGTGAATTGGGCGGTGACCGTGGGGCTGTTCAGGGTGGCGACCGTGCGGGTCACCACGCCGTCCACGCAGCTCCTGTACTGACGGGCCGCGGTCGAGTTCCATGCATCGGGCGCTTCGCCGCAGATCCTCACGGCGGCGCTCCGGATGCGCGACAAAGCCGCCTTGGCGCCGGACGCTGTGTTCAAGTCGATGTCGGCGATGCGGACCTTAACGGTCAGGTTGTCGTCGTCCGAGGTCGCGGCCCAGGTGGCCGGGGCGGCGGAAAGGGCGGCGGCGATGGCGACGACGCTCAGCATGGTCTTGTTCAACATTTTGAAGTTCCTCTCGTTATTCGGTTGGCGCGGAAGTGCGCCGGACGAGAGGGAAGAAGCGCCTTTTCCGGATGAGCTGACAGGACGTCGAACCGATCAAACGCCGATCAAAGGCCGATCTGGCCGATCATTTCCGGTCAGGGCGAGATTTTTTGATCGCATGCTCTCTCGATCCGCCGTGATCCCGCGCAAATCGCCGCACGCGCCAAATGGACGGAATTCACCCCCGTCGAATGGCGACGCGGTGACGTGAAACGGCTGAGGACGACGAAGCCGACGAGCGGGGTCGGAAGGGGGCGTAAGCGCGCCCGCGAAGCCAAGTCGACCGCTGGCAAATACGTGACCCGGTGGCTGCCATAGGCGCGCTGCAGCGGTTGACTCCACCACCGGTCGAATTCTAGAACAAATAAAGAACGAACCTGAGGCGGCGATGCGTGAAGACGGTAAAATCGACTATATCGAATTCCCCGGGGCCAATCTCGCCGAGACCAAGCGCTTCTATGGCGTAGCCTTTGGCTGGGGGTTTCAGGACTACGGACCGACCTATGCGGTCTTCGAGGGCCAGGGCGCCGACGGCGGGTTCCAGGGCGACGCGGACGAGGCGCCGGCGGCGCCGCTGGTCACGATCTACGCCCACGACCTCGAGGCGATGGAAGCGCGCGTGCGCCAGGCCGGCGGGGTGATCACCAAGGCGATCTTCGCCTTTCCCGGCGGGCGGCGGTTTCACTTCCGCGATCCCTCCGGCAACGATCTCGCCGTCTGGTCGGCCGGCTGAATGCCGGCCACGCTCACAGGCGTCTTCCGCGCCATGGCCTACAACAACGCCTGGGCCAACGAGCGGCTGCTCGCGGCCTGCGCGGGCCTGGACGAGGCGGCGTTTAACGCCCCGCGAACCGGGTTCTTTCCTAGCCTCGCGGCCACGCTGAACCACATCCTGACGGTGGACTGGTTCTATGTCGACGCCCTCGAAGGCGGCGCGCTTGGCCCCGCCGCGTGGGCGGACGAGACGCCGTGCCGGACGGTGGCGCGGCTGCATGCGGAACAAAGGGCCGTGGACGCGCGGCTGATCGCGGTATGCGACGGGCTGACCGAGCGGAGCCTGAACGAAGACGCCCACGTGCATCGCGGCCAATCGGTCCAGACCGAACGCCGCGACCGGCTGCTGCTGCATCTCTTCGAGCACCAGATTCACCATCGCGGCCAGGCGCACGCCATGCTTTCGTCGACGGACATCAAGCCGCCGCAACTGGATGAATTCTTCTGCGCCGGCGAATCGCCGCTGCGCGCGCCGGAGTTCGCGCGGCTGGGCTGGACGGAGGCGCGAATATGGGACCCGCACACGACATAGGCCAAGGTCCCTTCCGAGGGGGGAATCGCGTGGCCGGCGAGCCCTTCGCCTCGCGATCGACGGTCTGGGGGGCTCGTGGCGCGGCCGCCACGGCCCACCCCTTGGCCAGCCTCATCGCCATCGATCTGCTGCGCGCCGGCGGCTCGGCGGTGGACGCCGCGATCGGCGCCAACGCCGCTCTGGGATTTCTGGAGCCGATCGCCTGCGGCATAGGCGGCGACGCCTTCGCCATGGTCTGGGATCCCAAGCTGGGCCAGGTGACCGGGCTGAACGGCTCGGGCCGATCCCCGCGCGCGCTCAGTCTGGAGATTCAGCGCGAACGCGCCGCGGACGGTCACATCCGCCCGGTCGGGGCGATCTCGGTCTCGACGCCGGGGGCGGTCGACGCCTGGTGGAGCTTGCACCAGCGGTATGGTCGCCTGCCCTGGGCGGATCTGTTCGCGCCGGCCATCGAACTGGCCAGGAACGGCGCGAACAGATCCGCCC
>Ga0209067_10000839_pt1 | contig 19262 bp, 22 predicted proteins | sample ColStrG_CSR_2013_FD_187199 | JGI IMG/M metagenome (GOLD analysis project Ga0209067, IMG submission 187199) | Freshwater sediment microbial communities in response to fracking from Pennsylvania, USA - Cold Stream Run_MetaG_CSR_2013 (SPAdes)... | ecosystem: Environmental > Aquatic > Freshwater >...
GCACGCCTCCACACAGACCGATGATGACCTGAACTCCCTTCCTTTTCTCGGCGTGTTCCCAATCCTGTTCCTAGCCGTGGTCGATCCATCCAAGCGTTACTGGTCTATTCTTGCCAAGCGCCAAAGCACAATCCGCGCCTTTGAACATGATGGTCGGCAGAGATGGCACTTCCTCGACGTCTTCGAAGGTGGTCCAGCCCATCTCGCTGGCATCAAGAGCGGCGATGCTCTTGTCGCCGTCGACGGGACGCGTTACGGCCCTCCGACGACGCCTCCATTCAGAATCGGCGAGACCTATCAGATTACCGTTTCCAGCGCGCTCGGTGAGAATCTGCGCGAAGTCCGTATCACCGTACCGTTCAGAAAAGGCACTAAGGACCGCCCACCAATTGTCGAGCCCAAGAGCCCGATTCATTCAGTACCTGCTCCAAGAACCGGGCTCCTCAAGATTCCCTATTTCCCCGGACCCACAGGGATTAGCTTTGCGAATTCACTCGACCTGGCAATTCGAGATCTCAAGAGTCAGGGCTGCGACCGCCTGATCATTGATTTGCGGGGAAACATCGGCGGCAGTCTGGGTTTCGCACGCCTTGCCAGCTACCTTTGTCCTAACCAAATCCCGATTGGCCACAGCCTGACGCCGACCCGACTCCGGAAGGGCTACACCCTCAACGCCCTACCGCGTGTTCCCATGCCACGAACAACCAGCGAGTTCATGCTGGCCCTCGCCCGTTTCGCACTTCGCGACAAGTCTGTCGTGCTCCTTACCCAGGGTTTAGGCCCACAGCCGTTTCACGGCCGGGTCGTCATCCTCGTGAACGAATGGACCAACAGCGCAGCGGAGATGCTCGCAGGCTTCGCCTCAGAGAACCGTTTGGCGACCATCGTTGGCACCAAAACCGCGTGCAATGTTCTCGGAGCGGTGAACCACAAGGTCGGTGCCGGATACTGGTTGCGCGTGCCCGTGTTCGGCTGGTACACGTCAAACGGAAAGTGCTTGGAAGGCCAGGGAGTTTCGCCAGATCTGGAGGAAGATGTCGACGCTCCCTCCCTTAATGCGGCAATCGACCGCCAAGTGCGCCATGCTGCTGAGCTACTTGACGCTGCATGATGAACACCACCCCAGCCAGAGGATGAGCGCGTCCGCAAGCTCTGTCCCTTTCTTTTTTGCGCGCGGGTTACGGTAGATGAAGTCACGGAAGAACGACTGCTCAAGAAACCATTGCGCCCAGCGCTCCTCGTAGTCTCCAGGCTGACCACCGACATCGGGAGGATCCGTGACGGTCAGCGTCATGTCTGGCGTGGGTAGGTTATCCGCGAAGACTTGGCCCTGGAAAGGTTACTCGCCGCTCTCTCCCGTACCGATGTAGAACCTGTCCGACCGCACTCGCCGTCCTGGTTGGAGGTCCTTGCAGTCGATCTCGATGCGGAACCGATCGTCGTTTCGGTCGATGTCCACTTCGCCCGGATCGCGACGCTGGTGCACGGAGCGAATCCCGCGCGTGGCTCGCTCCCCAGCCATCTCTTCCTTCTTTGGTGTCTCTGGCAAGTCTTCGACCGTTAGCAGCCCGATACCCATCGGGACGACGAGCTCGACGCGTACGCTTTTCGCCGCTGCCTCCCCGATGTTCTTCAGGGTGAGACGAACCGTTCGGCACAATCGCGTCATGAACTCGTACTCGGCGAGCTCATGGTAGTAATTCGCATTCTGCTGGTGTAGGAAGTCAGTTCTGATCGCAAACGGACCTTGGTACGGGCCGGGTAGCTTCGGGATATCCTTCACTTCGGGAAGGCTGCAGAACTCGCATTGCAACTGCACACCAACGCCGATAGCATCGTCGCGGTCAACCTCCGCGAACTCCACGAGCAGTTCAGCCCGTTCCCGTGGCCTGTCCTTGCCCATCTGGGCGATCTCGCTCGGTGCGGCGGGCCTCGGTTCTGTCGAACTGCCGTAACGGATGTACACCTCATCCTTCCTCAGCTTGCCGTAGTTCTTTTTCAGATGGATAGGACGTTGCTGACCCTCTTCGATCACGAAGATGCCGACGTTCTTGCCTTCGTACATGAACGCTCTGTACTGGAAGCGCACGGGCGTGTTGACGAGACTGTTGACGAACTGCTGAAGGGCGTGATCGTCCAACTGGTCCGACGCGTCGATGCCAAGGACCTTGCTCTTGCCGCCACGGACTTCCTCGACGCCGATCAGGATGTAGGTTTTTGAGCGCCGCCATGCGTTCGCGAACCCCAGGATGTCCTTGAGGAGTTCGGACTTCTCCTCATCAGAAGCTTTGACGAACCGGTACTGCTCTTTCTTGAAGTCGATGGTTCGTGCCTTCCTCCTCGAAGAGAAGGCTCTCGAATAGCTCACTGGTCATCACGTCGCCGTTCCGTTCCGGAGTTCTTTCCACGTCTGGTTGAGGTTCTTCTGACGGAGTCGCCAAATCCATGTCGGGATGATCGGCCCGACCGCTCGGCTGAGATGATAGTCGGAGATGACCTTGAATGCCCCAAGCTCCTCGGGCGTTGTTTCGAGTGTTCGTTCTGCCGCGGCTTCGCTCCTCGCGCTGTTCTTCCCGAGACTGCTATAGCCGATCGCGAGCTTGATGATGCCCATGCTCAGGAGGAGCATGAGGACGCTCGTGACGATGCGCGCAACGTTCACCTGAGTGGTATGCGTGCCGGTGGCCTGGATCGCCATGATAAGAATCCCGAACGAGACGATCACGCCGCCGATCACGGTGGTCCAGCAGATGATCGTCATCGTCCCGGCGAGGTGCTTCGTCCACCATGCTGACTCGCTCACGTTCTTGAGCGCCCGTCGTGGTCCGGGCGGTTCGGTGCTCGCGAAGTACGCTCCCGCTACCGGGCGCGTCCGTGCTCGATGCTTTACGGACGGCGAGCACCGCACCAAGAAGTCGGATCGTTCGGTCGCCGGCATTGGCCAGCCGAACCCATCCTGCAAGTCCAGCTTCCGTCGGAACTGCTGCGCGGTCACCTTGACCGCGTCCGAACGGTACATGCACAGCTCCGCAAGGAGCGTACACGCGAAGACGAGAAACGGGACCAGTTCAGCAGGCAGCAGCGTGATGCACATGCCGATGCCGAACCCGACGATCTTGCTTGCGAGGCTTGCGCCCCACCACCATTTCGCGCAGTGATCGAGCGCCTCGGCCAGCGCATACGGCGACAACGATGGTTTCGCTCCCGGGTCAGCCGCAGCCATTCGCGTTCACCCGTGCCGCGGCGGTCATGCGCCGACTCCTGCGAGCAACAAGTGCCCCATCCAGTTCACATGAAACTGTGACCCGAAGATTTTCTGCCACTCCAACGCTGCAGTGATGTCATCGTCCGCCCGTTCGTAGTCGCACGCTTTGAGCGCACGGTTGTAGGCGGTCCGGCACTTGCTCTCCCAGCAGTCCCCGAGGAGTATTTGCTCCGTGATCCCGGCAGGCCGCGCCCATCCGTTCACGTAGTACAGCATAAACGCGAAGAAGTCCCGCATCATCCAGTCGTAGTAGAAGATCGCCTGGTGACGGTGCTCCCACTGCGACACGAACACGTTCGCGAGGACTTCGAGGCAAATGGATTTGATCTCCAAGTTGCACTCGCGCTTCCACGCCTTGAGCATCTTGATGAGATGCGTCGCTTTCCCCGCCCATGCCGCGTCCACCTGCCGCAGCCAGTTGTACTCGGCAACCGGGTTGGATAAGCGCCACTGGCCACCGTCCGTCGTGTCGGCGATGAAGTACTGCCCCGTGAAGTCTCCGGTGATGAACCGAAGTGCCGGGACGATGTCCACGTTGTACGTCTGGAAGGGCGCGACGACCGCCTGCCCATCAGCGGCAATTTCGGTGTTCGGGAAGGTGCCGAGGATCGTCCGCCGGACCTCCTGCAATAACTGCGATTGCTTATTCCCGGTGAGCGCCTCGATGCGCGCGTACACGTCCCACGGGAGGACGAAGAGCATGTCCAGGTCGGTACGCGGCCGTGTAGCTGTGCCTTTGCCGTACGAGCCGACCTTGAGGTAGCAGGCTGGCGTGAACACCTGATCGGGATAGTACTTCGCGAACAGGGACCGGGCGATCCGGTCGGCTTTGCCCTCCGCGTCCAGACGCTCGGGAAGTTTGAGTTCGAGTTCACCGAGGAACTGTTCGAAATGCGGGATAACGTAACGCCACAACTTGCACCTGGCGTTTTCGCTCGGTGCTCACATCTGGGTCCCCGCACGTCGCGAGTTCTTTCTTAGAAAAGAGGTTATCCCTTTTGTGCTCTTAGCATACCATATCTGGACATGTTGAGTGACGACCCCCTCCATCTAGGGGTGCCCTTACGAACGACACTCAATTTTTGTATAATGGCCAACATGGCAATTCCTGGGGTCTACGTGTACAAACGCAACGGCAGGGTGGCGTACGTCGGGCGTAGTGATCGTGATGTGTACGCCCGAGAAAGCGCGTCATTCCGTGCCGCAAACTATGATTTGACCGTGACGATTCACGAACGCTCGTCACCGTTCCAGGCCTACCGAACCGAATGCCGCCTCTTCCACAAGTACGAGCCGTCCGACAACGACATCCATCCAGCGGTGCCGGCCGGAGCGAATTGGCGGTGCCCGGTAAACGGCTGCTGCTGGTCATAGCATTATTTTGAGCAAACCGTTCGATCTCGACCGGACCCCCTTCGAGGTACTCGACCGCCGTCTCAGTGCGCTGAACCGCAGTCTCGACAAGTGCTCCGCAGCGTTCACGGCATCGCAGGGCAACACGATCACGCGGCGCGACATCGAGAATGGTCTCGTTGCGGTCCTCCACCTTGACGAGATCTTCGATCTGCTGCATTGGGATATCACCACCGAAGAAATCCTTGCGCTGCTCGCGAATGTTGATTTCCATCGTCTGCGTTCGGTCACGCTCTGCGACGTTGCTCTCGACGAAGGAGTCCTGCCCGAGGGCCTGCCCCTTTATGTCGAGGAGGCAGACGTAAAGCTAAACGGGAACAAGTGGCGGGTCCACAAGTACGACGCCGACCCGTTCCCGTCAAACCCACACGCGCACAATTACGCCAAGAATTTGAAGCTGCACCTCGGGAATGGTTTGCTCTACTCCGGCAAAGAACGCGTCTCCTGCGGCCATCTCGATAAGAAACACCTGGTCACACTGCGACGCCTGGTGCATGAGTGCAACGCTACCATTGTCCTGCCCGAGTTGACGATCTAAGAGTCGCTGGATTAACGTATGCCGCGTACCGTTGCCGAAGCATTCACAGATTTTTTGTATTCCCTTACCCCTTCCGCGATCGAGTCTGCGGCTTCTACAAGTCATCGAGCGTCGATAGAAGCCTGCCTTAAGAACAATTTCACACTGAAACGTTTGTTTCGCACTGGCTCGTTCGGAAATGGCACGAGCATATCAGGCTATAGTGATATTGATTATTTCGCCAGCCTCGCGACAGACGACCTGAGTGCCAGCTCGACCTACACCCTCCAGCGTGTCCGCGATGCGCTGGTCGTGCGCTTCCCCACTAGTGGCGTGCGCGTGAACTGTCCCGCTGTCAAAGTTCCATTCGGAAATTTAGCCAGCGAAGAAACCGAAATTGTGCCGGCCGACTACGTCGAAACGGTAACTACCCAAAAATATAAGGTCTATGACATACCTGACTGCGATGGAGGATGGATGCGCTCTAGCCCCGATGCTCACAATCACTACGTTCGGTGGATCGATGGCAAGTTGTCAGGAAAGGTGAAGCCGCTTATCAGATTCATGAAGGCCTGGAAGTTCTTCCGTCAGGTTCCAATCTCGTCGTTCTATCTCGAACTCCGCGTTGCGAAGTACGCTGAGAATGAAACCAGCATCCTGTATGAGTACGACATTCAACGGGTCTTCGATCTCTTGTATCGCAACAACCTCGCGAACCTGCAGGACCCGATGGGAATATCTGGATATATCCGGCCCTGCAAGACCGAGTCCATGCTGGAGGATGCCAGATCGAAGGTATTGACGGCGTCGGTGCGCGCGGACAAAGCGCTTGCAGCGTTCAAAGCCGAGAACTTCAAGGACGCATTCTACTGGTGGAGTCTGCTCTACGACGGCAAATTCCCAAGCTACTACAGATGAAGCGGGGTCGTCGATCTATTCGCCGAGACCAAAGCCCTGGAGTCACAACAGCCGGAACCAATCACGCTGACCGGCACCCGAGGCTCCTGAGCTTGTGCGCGAGACGTTCCTCCCGCTCACGTGGCACTCAGGGTTCGCCCAAGTCCAGAGAGAGAAGAACATCGCCGCCCTACATGAGGTTGCGGCGGCACGCGGACTCTCGCTGCTCCTGGAAATCTCCGGCAAGTCAGCACTCAAGACGGGCCGTCATATGAGCGGGTTCCACGTGACCGTCCCGACCAAACACTACGGGCGGATCAAGCTGGTCGCCTTCCAGGGCAGCAAGGTCTTCGAGCACGGCGGACGTTACGCGGACCTGTACCGGAAGAGCGACACGGAGATCGGCCAGGCGAAGCGCGACCCGGCGTTTGGACGCCTTTCTCTCTAAGCTCGTTCCAGAGCGCGCGGACGGATATCAAGGGATTGCGCCCTACGACATCACGCACGGCGAGCTTCAACCGTTCCTCTGAAACTGACCTGTTGGACATTTGCCCTGACGTGTGGTTTGGCGGGCGACTTTCCCTTTACGTTACGGGTTTGGAAGAAACTGGCCATTCAGGAACGGCCGGAATTGCGTCTGCCTGTTCTGCGCGGCGTCGCGCGGCGAGTCCGGCCTGTATCCCGCCGGACCGTGGAAATATTGATCGTTTTGGAGACCTTCATCGGATTGCCGCATTCAGAACAGATGCGTCCCTTGCCGTCATCCGAACGTAAGCAGCGGAGGTCCGGCGCCTCGATGCCATTCAGCGTACAGCCGGGCGTTCCGCATTCATAAGTCAGTACCATCGAAAACCCCTGGGATAATTGTAACGCTGCGAAAGATTGATACCCTGGTACTAGCGCGATCATGTATTTTTCAGATTTCAAGCTCCCAAAGCCGCAAACGGTCTTTCAAAGATGCGAGCGTGACTGCGGCGTCGTCGTGTTCGCTAAAATCGCGGGGGTATCTTATGAGGAGGTGTGTAACGACCTGCCGGAAGCGCATCTCGGAACCGTTTCGGTAGACGGATGGACGAGTTGGCTCGAGCAAAAAGGGTTCAAGGTCTTAAAGCACGAGGGTTGTCCGGACAATATCGTGCCTTGCGCCCATTTGGTAGCACCTATCGACGATCGCAGGTACTGTCACTGGATTTACCGCGACGCGGAAGGTGACATCCACGATCCCGCTCCGAGCTTTGCTGCCATGCCCGCTGACGACCCTCGGATGAGGAACTTATCCTGCTATGAGTGTAAGGTCTTAACCATATCCGTGGTTTGAGATCGTGGCCTAGAGTTCAGATGCGGCCAATTTTGAATTCGGCATAATGTGGGTTACGGATTTCGCCAAAATCGCCCGTTTTTCCGCAACCCGCTAGCGGCGGAGGTTCCCCCGTCATGCCATCCCGTGCGGGAACGCGCAATATACGAGGACCTGGTCGGCGGGTATTCTGATAATTGGAGCGAGCCATGAAGACACTGCCTACGACCGACAGTGAAGAGCTCATGATTTTCGTCGAACGGCTGCGACATTTCATGAATCTGTGGACGATCTATACCGACATGCTGACAAAGCACTACGTTCCGTCTGTGGGCGCCGGCGAAGAATCAGTGTTCAATCCGAGCACGACGGTCATGTTGGTCCTGTACGCATACCTCCACAGCTTGATTGAGGATTCCAGCGATGGGCTTAACGCGTTCCGTATCTGGCGGAAGCACTTCCCAGAAGAGGAACAGGCCATCGCGGCGGTGGAAGCGCAAGTCTTGCCCTTCCGGGACGATCTGAGGATTTTCCGAAACAGGCTCGGCTTTCATGGGAGCAGGTCCAGGGCGCATGAGTCACCGGGCTTCGACTTCTTCGGGAACTTCACGGGAGGCTACACCTGGAACGCGTTGAAGAACTTCAAAGCGCTGGCAGCAACCCTGCTGGCGAAAGACATGGCGCTGACATCCTCGGACGAGGCCGCCCTCAAGAAGTATCGTGGATGGATAGACTCGATTGCTGAGCGCGCCAGAAAGCAATGCGGTAGTTGAAAACCAAAAGCCCACCGTTTTCGGGTGGGCTTCGGGACCGCAGGCCTTAATGTCGTTTGGTGGACGGTATGGGATTCGAACCCATATCTCAAGGCTTAGCTGGCCTGCGGTCTAAATGAGAGGCCAGCGCTCTTCCGTTAAGCTAACCGCCCAACTGAAACTATCATACCATGTGAGCGTAGGATTGTCCACCCTTGCCGAATTACTTGCCGCATTGCTCTTGTTCGAACGCTGTTTCAATACTTCGCTAATGGCTTTCAAGTTCTCGAAGTCCCCAATGACCTCGATCCGAGCCTTCATTTTGGTGAGGTCGGGAATCCTTGGTATGCCGTGTGCGATTCCTCATGGAAAGCCTTCTCCAGATCCTTCCGGCTTACGGCCGGGCCGAATTTAATTGTGTGGTGCGTTATCATCCTTTGATCGCATCCTGATGATCCGCGGCGGCCTTGCCACCGGACCTGATACGGCGATCTCGGACGTGTCCACTCTGCCGGCCCGGATCGGTACGGTGAAGTCGGCTTGCGCTTTGTAGCCACGCCACTTGACCGGGTAACGAGCAAAGCGGCTCGCGCCTTATTTCCGCCCGTAGCCACGACGTTAACGGATCTTCGGAATCCTCGCTTCCGTCTCCCAATAGTGCGCAGCCTATTGAGCAACAGATTCCGACGCGGCGACGTGCCCGGTTCCCCTGGCCGTTGTCTTCTTTGCCGCTTTCGTCGAAGCCTTCTTCGCTGTTTTCTTAGCGGTGGTCTTTTGTGTTGCAGCTTTCTTGGCGCCGCCTGGTTGCGCGTTCGCAGTTTCGGCTCGTTTGAGCGCCCAACGGCGCTTCGTGGCCTCAGAAATGGCACGCCGGCCAGCGGCACTGATCTTCCGCTTGGGTTTGGCGGGTTCCGGTGTTGCCGATGCCTGCCTTTGAGATTCAGCTCTTATTGCTGCCCATCTTTTCTTCTGGCCCTGTGCCATGCGGCGACGCGCGGCGGCACTAACCTTGCGCTTCCGTGTGGGCGCTCCCGACGTGCCAGTTCCCTCGGTTCTGCCACCGGACAACATGGCCTGGAGTTCCCCGATTTGAGCATCTATTCTTCTTTTTTGCGACTCGAAGCCTTCGATGGCGGCGGCGATGATTTCGGCATTCAGCTTTGGTGTGGGCATGTGAATTGGCGCTCGATTCCGTGGTGTTGGACGCAAGGATCATTGTACATCCAGCCAGCTACTCATCTGGGCTCTTGCGACTGGACTCCTTTCAGCCTCGGCCCGACTGAACCACACTTGACGTTGAACATTCCCAAAGATTTTTCACCGTAACCGCACGTGGTGCCCCTTAACCAGCGCCACCCCCGTGATCGTTTCACCACGTGCCAAGGCATCGGACAGAATCCCCCGTTGGAGGTCCTTCTGGACAGTCTTGCCGTCCGCAGCTCCGAGCCGGTCACGGAGGCGGCCGGGTGGAAGCGAATCCACGATCTCACGCCACTCGGGCCAGGTGAGTTCCACCTTCGCCCGATAGAAGCTGTCGGGAATGTGCGTAGTCTCCTGGATCGTCAACGAGGGTGCGCTGTTGGCCTGCAGACTGATCGTATTCAGAGAACCCCGCAACTTCGGCGTGCTCCGCGAGATCATGAACCAGGCGAGCATCTGCTTCAGACGCCTCTCACGGTTCTCTGCGGCCTTATGTCGTGCCTGGAAGCGCTCCGCCTCGCGCTGAGCCAGTTCCGCTTCCGCTTTCTGGGCCTTCAGGTAGTTCGCGATGCGATCCACCTTGTACCCGAACGCTTCGGCGTAGGTCGCCAGGGCAGTTTTGATGTCCTCCGAAATCTCACCGTCGTTCGCCTCAGCTTCCTGCTCTGCTGCCTCGACCAAGGCCTCCAGTGATTCGTCGATCTCGAACATGCTGAGTCCCTTGGCCACATCTTGGGCCGAGATTGCCATTGGTATTGCGCTCATGCTGCTTTGCCTCCCTCAATGGTTTGCGGTCTCTCGCTCGGTTCCGGCTGTTCCCCAAATCCGCGGAACAACTGCCGTTCGAGTGACGGGACATACGATGTGAACTCTTCGCCGGCCGGCGCCGAGTCGATTAGCCTAAATACCTGTTCCATCCGCGCGTCCATAAGATCCAGGAGGGAAAGCGCAAAGGCCTCCGGTAGCATCGGTCGCCGCAGCGCGCCTTTGTCCAGGTCGCCGTGATGGCTGACGATGAAGTGCTGCAGGATGGTCTTGAGCTCCACCGAAAACCCGGCGACGCGCCCCACATGCTTCTCGAGGATCTCCAAGCCGAGCGCGACGTGCTCGATCAGTTGGCCCCGCGTCGTGTAGGCGAAACGAACACCCGTTAATTCCAGCGTTTCGATCTTCCCAAGGTCGTGAAGAATGGCTCCAGCGATGAGCCAATCCAAGTTGAGGCGGGGATAGTGGGCGGTCACTGCCGCGGCGAGGTTACAGAGCGAAAGGATGTGCTCCAGCAATCCACTCCGGAACGCGTGATGGATCTTCATCGCCGCCGGCGCCGTCTTGAGCCGCGCGCTGATGGAAGCGTCGTTGATGATCGACTCCAGAAGTTGTCGAAGGGACTCGTCGCGCACCATCGCGACAAACGACTCCAACTCGCCGAACATTTCCTCGGGATCACGCATTGACGCCGGATAGAAATCAGAGGCGGTGTACTCCTGTGCTTCACAACGTCGAATCCGGCCGACAATGAGTTGCGGCTTATCGTTGTACTGCTCCATCGCGCCCCGGACCTTCACAACGTCGTTGCAGTCGAACAACTGGGCAATTGTTTCGGGGTTGTCCCAGGCTTTGGCGTCTAATTCGCCGCTTCGGTCCGCCAAGCGAACCGACAGGAATGATCCGCCATTCCTCTTTGGCCGCAGTTCCTTTTCGATGACTGCCGCCAGGAAGGTGACCTCGCCCGACTGCGGCAGGTCATTGATGTAGAATCCCTTGTTCTCCATGTGTCGTACCTCGTGAGCTAGCCACGCGGAGGCGTCCTCGTCCGGACCCCTCCGCATGGCCCTGTTTGCGTTATGTTTCGGTCAGAACGCCAGCGAAAGCTGGGCGTCATTGTCATGACGGGGCCGACGGCTGCCTCTCTGCTCCGACAGGACCAATTGGACGAGAGCGGCCGGCGCCGATTCGGGGTGGGGCGGACCCAACGGTGGGTCGCTCTCAGGCTGCCGTGGCCCATTCTGGGTCGGTTCCGGCGGCGCTATCGCGACGGCATTTGTAGTTGCAAGCAGACGGGTGTGTTGCTGCTGAATTTCTCTCCAAAGCGCATCGGCTTTTTCCCCGACACCCTTTTCCGTCACCAACTCCCGCGCCATCGCCGTCAGTATGTCGTCATCGTCATCGAGAGCTTGCAGGCCCTGATTGGCGAACTTGCCCTCCATGGCGAGTGAGACCAATAGCTTTTTCCCCATCAGCCGGAGACAGTTCTCCTGCATTGTCCCGGCGTAGGCCAGGAACTTCACCTTCACTGGATGCTTCTGTCCGATGCGCCATGACCGCCGGCTCGCTTGCCGGAGCACGTAGATGGAGTAGCCGGATTCGTAAAACAGGATGGTTTGCATGGCCAAAATATCTAAGCCGGTCGCCACTAAACGCGGATGGGCTATACAAACCTGCATGCCCGCCTTTAATTGACGCTCATACCAGGCTTCCCGAGCTTCGGGTGGTACCGCCGTGGTGAGGACTTCGACGCGAATGCCCTCACGGCTCAAGATGTCCTTCAGCCGCTGGGTGACGTCGCGCTTCTGCGTGTAGACAGCGAAGATCTGCACCCTCCTCCCCTGGTGAAGCTCGGTCTTGACCTCTTCCACCAGCCGGCGTTCCTTCGCATAGACGAACTCCTGATCCAGGTCCGCCGGCTCCGAAATCACAAAGCGCTCGCGCTCGCCGGTTTCTGGATTCGTCGCGTAACCGTAAAGCGTGCCAAGGCCGAAGGGCCGGTCGCCGTAGAGCATTAGCGCGTTCAGACCAGTACTGACGACAGACGAGTTGCCACGATGCTCTTCGAGCGCTGCCTTGATATCCTCTTCGAGGCTCTCGTAAGCAGCAGCCAGAACCGGATCCATCTCGACGTTGATCACCTCCTCTTCATAGGGAGGAAGCGCATCCGAAATATCTTCGAGCGATACAAAAGCGCCGAGTTCCATAAGAAACCGGCCGAAGAGCAAAGGTGAAGCGCCGGGGCGCCGCCGTACTCTTGTAGTTACCTTCGCTTTGTCCGAGCAGGCGTTGTCGGGTGGCGTGATGGTTGTGACCTTTTCGAGAACACCATAGGTTTCCGAAAATGCCCGCACGCCGGCGTCGCCGTGCGCAAATCCCTCTTCGAGCATCTTCTTCGGGTGGAGCCGAAAGAGGATATTGAACAATTCGTCCGCATATCCACCGTTCAGAGTGCCGGTGAGTATGATGGTGCGCTTCGCGCATGAAGCAATCGTCCCCAAGGCTGCCCCTTGGGCCGTGTCACCCTTCAATTCGTGAACCTCGTCCGCGATGCCGTAGTCGAAAAAGCCCTTCATGTGCCGCCCGATCAAGTCCATCGGAGCGCACCGGCGGATCTTGGTCGCATCGGCCTGCCAGAGTGCGCTGAATATCGTGCGACGCGCCTTTGAGGCGTTCTTTTGCTCCTCGCCGAGGACGAGTTCACTGTGCTTGGTCTTGCGGAAGTCGGCTCGCCGCAACTGGTCATCGTCAGTCAGAACTGGCCGACCCGTATCTGGGTTGACGATGGACCCGTTGAATGGCCCACTGCGCGGCACTCCGTAGGCATGTCGCCAGAAGTAGCTCAATTTCGCTACCTCGCGTGAGAGCACGAACACTGTCGGACAGTCACACAGCGACTGCCACCGCGCGCGAGCTGATTTGAACTGCTTCCGAAGCCGCAAATCGCTGAGTGTCGTCTGAAGGCCTTCGCGCACGATCCGTCCGTTGCGAAGCCGTACTTCGTTCACCCCCGTATGTCCATTCGAACCCACGCCATTGCGGACGCCGTCGATCAGAAATACTCGGACTCGGGGCAGAGTCAGCAACGTTTCTCTGCACCATTTGATGGTAAGCTGCGGTGGCGCCATTACCAGTGCCGTGAAAGGCTTCCCGTTCGAATTGACGAACATGGCTCCTAGAGAGATAAACGTCTTTCCGGTTCCGCATTCGGCGATTGCGCCGGCGGAATTCTCGACTTCCCAGCGCTTCGAAATCCCGGTGATCGCGAGAGCCTGCGCGTGATAGGGGGTTCGGCGGAGCCGCGCCAGTTCTGCGGGGAACGGTTCACCCGGCTGATGCAAGGGAGGGAACTGCTCCAAGATTCTCTCCTCGAGTTGGTGTGCGAATTGCCTCAGATAGTTATTGATGTTCGTCGGCACGGTGCTCATACAAATGCCCTCCTCAAATGAGTGCTGAGACCGGCATCTAGAACCGGGTCGGCCCTCGACAACATTCGATAGACTGCGCTAGCTGTTAGGAAAAGTGGCGCGGGATTGGAGCGCCCGAAAGAAGGAGTCTACTGTGGTGGTAGGGAATTCATCGACGCAGGTCTTGGGCGACCTGCCCATTTGCGGACGGACAAGATAGATGTCATGCCGCCACATCTTCCGTCTTCGGCAACCCGGTTGAAAACGAGATCGGTACCTGCCAGGCGGCAGGCTGGCCGTGTTCTGGAATCTTGATGGCACCGCGCTTCAGCGCGTGACCCATCCACCCCAGAAATCGCTTCTTGGTTCCCTTGACGACCACCGGTGTGCAGCCGATTCCGATCAGCGGATCGACCGCGTTCTTACGTTCCAGCATCTCTCCGAACCACTCACTCCACTCCGGTAGAACCGGCAGGCCGAAACGGACACTGATCCGATAGAGTTGGAATGCTCGATCGTCATCACACAGAATGGTTCGGCGTGCGCTCGGATTGCCGCCTGCGCGCGTCTTTGACAGTTCTTCGGAGATCGCGACCAGATGGCGAAGCGGTCGCCTTCGGCCCGGAACGTTGATTGAACTGCGAAACACCTCGGCTCCTTCGCCGATCGTGATCATGAGACGGTTGATCTCCGGCCCGGTGGCATAGAACCGCGCTTCATCTGCAATCGCAGCCGCGATGGCCGCGATCTCCTGGTCGTTACCGATCACCGACAGCAGATGGCATTGTGCACTTCGGTTGTCCGCGTCATGTTCGGCGATCATCCGGTCCATGCGCAAGGTGATGTCGATCGTCGTATCACGTAGCACCTTTGTAAACCGCAAACTGCCCATGCGGAGATGTGCGTTTTTCATGGCTGCCTACTCCTCTCGTCGAGAATCGATGTGGTTCCGTCCGCGTATACCAGAGTGAGAGACTGCGTAAAACGCTCGCGCTCCCGAATGGTGGTTACCTCGTTCTCATCGGTCTCTTCAAACCGGTCTGTCACCTTAATCGATTCCCATCGCACCACATGAAGATCGGGCCCTTCACCGAAGATCCCATTGAGCAAGCCGGCCGTCGTCAGGAGGCCAATATGGCCGCCATGTAACGGAGTGAGCGGCCTGCCGGTTGCGCGGACTTCTGGTGCGAACAGAATTCGGCCGGCCTGTCGATAGGCCGCGGACGCCGGCAGCAGATCCTCAACCGTGTCCAACGGAATGCCGCGATACACCAGTTGAGCAGGCCCGCTCGGCGGCACCACGAACTCCTTATCTGCTTCGTCGCGCAGCACTGGCAACTCATCGTAACTCCGCGCAAGCCCCAACAGCCTCGTTTTGGCCCGCTGTACGTCCCAGTCTTTCAACTGATCGCGTTCGCGCCTCGTCCGGCGCACGCCGAATACGACGATCTGCTTGTAACGAATAGATTCGGGTTCGCTGAGGCGGTAGATCGCTTTGTCCCGAAAGTGAACGGCCAGGATCTCGGCGCAGGTCGATAATCGGTCGCCCGGGATCACAAGCACCAGGACACCACCCGGTTTCAACCATCGATACGTGTGTTCGAGGAACAAGTATTCCATTCGGCCGTTGCGGTTCTCACCCACCTCGAAATCGTATGGAGGTTATATTAGCGAGCAGTTGTATGTGTATGATACAGGTCCCGTATTTACGGGCATTCGGTGCACATGCATAGGGGAAGATCGTATGCGTATGTGAGGGCGAACAACTCGGGTCGAAGCCTATTAGCGACCATCGACACCAGCCAGGATGCAACGAACCTTGTCGCGCGTGCGCTGCGAACAGGTTGGGTCGTTCAACATCGCCTCGAAGCCCGCACTGGTCAATCCGGCCGGTAGCGTCGCCAGACTTTCCAGCACTGCGTCGCGATAACGCCGTGTCGTGTTGGAGCCTTTTACAGTGCGCAACTCGCAGAACAGCAGCCGCGCGCAACCGTCGTTATCGAAGCCCTGGAGCGCCTCTGCGATCGCAGTCCGCCATTCCCAATCATCCGGAGCGCCCGCCAGCAGCCCCATCAGATAGATGCCGGCCTCGATGCGTCCGGCATGCAGCATCACCCCTAAAAGGCGCACCGCCTCCCGGCATTCGCGTTTGTCGCGGCTGAGCGCACGCGCCAGCGTCGAGTCGAGGGGCAGGTTCTCGGGCAGGAGTTGGCCGCGCTCGTTCATCCAAGGCGGCCGGCTACCCGGCGGAAACTTAAGACCCATATTAGAATCTCATCTCCACTATTTTTTGTGTGACCTTTCCTCGCGGTCGTCAGCCACGTTTCTTGGATCCGCGGCGAGCCGATGGGGTCACGATAGAAAGCTTGGTTCCGGGCACGGCACGAGCCCCTTCGCCATACGGCGGGATCGCCACGTGCAGCGCGCAATATATGTAGAGGTCGATTTCACCGCCTTCATTTCCAAAATAACCCGTGGCGCTGTACTCACACGCGTGGAGGTGCGAGAGCGCGGGCAAGTCAGGATCCACAGCTTGGGCCCGGCCTTCGTTTGCGCCGGGGTACATGGTGGGCTGGTCATTAAAATGCGGCGGCGGATCCACCCAAATGACATCGAAGTCTTCGGCACTGTCGGAGCTTGCCTTGATGGGCAGGGCATCTTCGAGGTCCGTCGGGTCCATCCGGTCACCCAACGCGTCCCGCTCGCGCGGGGTTGGGAAATGATCAAGCTGCCAAGTCTCGTCGGCGCAGGTTTCGATCATGTACGGGTAGAGAGTGACCTCCAGCCCCTCCGTCATCGCTGCCGCCGCCACGACGTGATCACGACCCTTCAGAGAGGACACGGTTTGACGGGAGATCGGTCGCTGCTTGCGCTGGAAGCGCGCGTCTTGGTGGTACAGATGGGAGCAGGGGAAGGCGAGCGTCCCACCCCTGGCCAGGAACCGGCGATCGTCCAGCAAGGCACGAAGCTTTTGCCGCACGAGGGTGTCCAAGGTCTCGCGGCCGCGGGCGGGCACTGCACTACGCTCGACGTTGGCGCTGCCGCGCCGGATCAAGTAGGTCAATGTCAAGCGCAGGCCTCCCCAAACCCGCTCGATCTGGTGATCGACGTCGCCGAAGAAGGCAGCCCAGTGGATGCGCGTCGGCTCGGCCTGTTCCCGGATCGCCTGGCCCCAGTCGTAAGTGTGAAAGACGCCATGGTGCTTGACGACGAACGCTCCATTCGAGAACTGCGACGGCAGGCACACCACGAGGGTGCCGAGCATATCGCTGCCGCGCGGGGTGTCCTTGTGCGGCACAAAGTGGCCCCCTGTCCCATAGACATTGATGTTGTATAGCTCTGCGGTAAGCGCGTCGGGAATATGCGGCGCCAACTCGCGGCGGATCTGTTCCAGTATGCCCGCCGCAGCGGGGTCGAAGTGAAAGACAGAAAAGGCGCCACCTTCAGCCTTGATCTGGAGGGCGTCGCGAACAGTGCGATCATACCGTGTCTTACGCCCCACACCGAACGCCGCCGCCGTGCAGCGCTCGACCAGCGGTCGGAGGAGCCGCTCCTGTTCGAAGGTGTCCTTCGCGCGCAGCACAGCGATTTGGGCGTTATCTGGGAAACGGAGAGTGACCGCCTGTTCGGGCACGAGCGTACCGCCGCACGTGAACGGTGCGCGCAGGCCATGCACTGTGTGGCGGAGACCTTCCAACAGCGCTCGCGCGTATTTCGTACTGCTGGTTGATGCCAAGACTTAAAGCCCTCGCTTCTTCTTTTCTTCTATACTCTACCGTGAGTGCCTCAAAGAAATGACTGGGGCCGGAGAACCGGCCCTGCCGGGCGCGCCATTGAGCCGGTGCAGTGGACCGGTCGAGTTGACTACGGTGTCGCCAGTGGGCCTGCTACCGAAGGATTGCAGTTTCTCCCGACGCATACACCAGGGTCAGCTCATTCGTGAATCTTTCACGCTCTCGCTGAATGATGGTCCCATCTTCCTCGGTTTCCTCCGAACGATCAATAACCTTGACCGCCTGCCACGCTGCAACATGCAGGTCCTTGCCGGAACCGAAGACCCCGTTCAACATGCCGCTTACGGCGCATAGCGCCACATGGCCGCCATGCAGCGGCGTTAAGGGTCGTCCCTTGAAAGCGGCCGGCTGAGGAAAGAGGATTCGAGCAGCTTGGCGGTAAGCCGAGGAGCACGGAAGCAAGTCCTCGATCTCATCGAGCGGAAGGCCGCGATATTCCAGTTTGGCTGGACCGCTTTCGGGAACATCGTACATCGGTGCGCGGACGTCGCCCAGGGAAGCCAGTTGCGCATAATTCCCTCCGATCCTTGCGAACTGCGCCCGTCGCGCGACAATATCGTCGTCCCTCAACTGCTCGCGTTCCCGGCGACTGCAGCGCGTTGCCAGGATTACCACCTGCCGGTAGCGCATGGATTCCGGGTCAGTCAGTCGAAAGATCCGGATCGCCTTAAACTGCGAGGCGAGGATCTCTGCGCATTCACGGACATGCACAGCCGGCACGACGAGAACGAGAACACCCCCGGCTTTCAGCCAGCGGTAGGTGTGCGCCAGGAACACCCGTTCCGTGCGCTCGCTTCGAGCTTCGCCAGCGGTCCAGTCGTAAGGCGGATTCAAGAACGCCAGTCCGCAGGACTCGACGGGGCAGTGCACGTCGAGGCAGTCGCCATGAATGATCTCATCGACAACAGCGGTGGCTTGTTCCGCGCGATATGCATCCAACTCGATTCCGTACCGCCGCGCGCCCGATTCTCCGGTAATGGTTAAGAACGCGGCCCCGTCCCCGATGCAGGGATCGATCGCGGAGAACGGCGAAGCTGGGTAGCGCAGGCAGGCCCTGATTCGCCGGGCTTCGGTAAGAGGCAGCGGGAAGAATCCGAGCCGGAGCTTCCCTTGAATCCTCATGGATGTTCCTTTCCGGTATCGTCTTGACGGCTATCCGCCAATGGCGGATAATTGAGGCAAGTGGAGCTGATCGAAACTTTCACCTTTACGAGGCAGATCACGGGCCTGCTCAGCGATGAAGATTACGGGGTGTTTCAGTCCCGGCTGGCAGCGAATCCAGGTCTCGGCGCTCTCATCAAAGGTGGCGGCGGAATACGCAAGATTCGCGTAGCGGTTGGTTCACGCGGCAAGCGTGGGGGCGCCCGCGTCATTTACTACTGGGCAGTCCGAAGGGACCTGATTCTGTTGCTCTACGCATACCCGAAGAACGTGTCGTCAGATCTGACCCAGAAGCAGGTGGCGCAACTCGCCAAGGTGGTCAAGGAGGAGTTCAGGGATGAAACCGAAAATGTTTGAAGAACTGCTGGAAAGCGTGCGCGAAGGCGGAGCGATTCTCCGTGGCCAGAAGAAACCCTCCCGCCGGTTTGAAGTCGGGTCTTCCGGAATACGGGCGATTCGCGAACGAACCAGCCTCTCGCAGTCGGAGTTCGCGAGCTTGATTGGCGTCAGCGTCAAGACCCTACAGAACTGGGAGCAGGACCGCCGCCGTCCAACCGGGCCGGCAGCTACGCTGTTGAGGATCATCGCGTACGAGCCACGGCTCGCGGTGAAGGCGATTCATCAGACGTAAGTCTCGGCTCGCCGATGGGTTACGGCGCGAGGGTTATACTTCTTCGCTCTTGTCAGCGAGATTCAGTTTGAACTGCCATCCCTCAAAACTCATCAACATACGGCCAAATTCGTCCCAGGTGATCTCACGGCCGTCGATAATGAGAAGCGGCACGCGACCATCG
>Ga0209067_10000840_pt1 | contig 19254 bp, 19 predicted proteins | sample ColStrG_CSR_2013_FD_187199 | JGI IMG/M metagenome (GOLD analysis project Ga0209067, IMG submission 187199) | Freshwater sediment microbial communities in response to fracking from Pennsylvania, USA - Cold Stream Run_MetaG_CSR_2013 (SPAdes)... | ecosystem: Environmental > Aquatic > Freshwater >...
CCTTCTGGATGTTGTGCAGGGTCAGGCCGTATTTGAGGCAATGCACACCGCCCGAATTTTCGGCCACGTTGCCGCCAATCGTGCAGGCGATCTGGCTGCTCGGGTCAGGCGCGTAGTAAAGGCCATAGGGCGCCGCTGCCTCGCTGATGGTCAGGTTGCGTACGCCGCACTGCACGACGGCGGTCCGGCTGCGCGTGTCGATGCGGATAATTCTGTTGAACTTGGCCAACGACAGGGTGACGCCCAGCGCATGTGGCATGGCGCCACCGGACAGCCCGGTGCCAGCTCCGCGCGCAACCACCGGAACATTCAGGCGGTGGCAGGCTTTCAGAACGGCGGCGACCTGCTCCTCAGTCTCTGGCAACGCTACCAGCAAGGGGCGTTGCCGGTAGGCGCTAAGCCCGTCGCACTCGTAGGGTACGGTGTCCTCGCTCTGGTACAGCAGTGCATGCAGCGGCAACAGCGGCGTCAGAACGCTTACCAGGCGGGCTTGCAGTTCAGATCTTTCCAGTTGTGCTGCGGTGGCTGGGTCAGTTGGTGCATTCATGGGGCTAGTCCATTGGAAGGTCAAAAGGCACTGTAAGGGAATCCCGCGCGCTGGCTTGTGAATAAAGTTGCATCAGCGTGTGAAATGGGACGAGCCCAGTCAGCCTAACGATTTTTTCAGCCACTCTGCAAAAGCGGTCACTTCCCAGCGGTCCATTGCGCCGGTGCGCCAGCACAAATAGTGTGCGTGTGGGCTGGGCACACTGTTGATAAACGGTGCGCTGCTACCCAGGCGAACCAATGTGCCGTTCTCCAGCCAGGGCGCGCCCAACTTAAGGCGCACCAGTGCAATCCCCATTCCCGCTGCAGCGGCGTCGCACATCAGGCCGATATCGTTGAACTGGGAGCCTTCTGCCGGTTCCGGCCAGTCAAGACCGTTGGCCGCCAGCCAGGTGCGCCACGGCTCCAGCGGACTGCGCAGCAAGGCCGAGCGTTCGATGTCTTCGGCGGCCTCGAAGGGTCCATGTTCCCGCACAAAGGCGGGTGAAGCCAGGGGAATGACGTCGTCCTTGGCGAGGCAGCAATACTCCATGTCGGCATAGCGTCCGGGGCCAAACCGCACCATCAGATCGGCGTCCTCGGCCACCACGTCGAGCAGGGGAATGGACACCTGCAACGTCAGGTCGATCTCGGGGTAGGCGTCGGTGAATTGGCGCAATCGGGGAATCAGAATGGAGCGCGAAAACGTCGGGGTTACCGCCAGCCGCAACTTGCGCTTGCCCGGTGCTGCCGCCGAGGTCGGAAATTTTTGCAATATCGCCAAGCCCTCGCGCACATGCGCCAAGTATTCGCTACCCTCTACGGTCAGCGAAAAATCGGCACGACCAAACAGCTTGGTGCCAATGATCTGTTCCAGCTGGCGCACCCGGTGGCTGACCGCACTGGGCGTCACGCACAATTCTTCGGAAGCCTGTGTCACGCTGCGCAGGCGCGCCAGCGTTTCGAATGTCAGAAGGCACTGAATGGGCGGGATGCGGGCGGCAGTCATGCCCTAACTATAATTCGCGGCCCCTTCACCTGCTCCTGTCCAACAAGGTCATCGCGATGTCTGAAACTTCTGCCGTTTTGGTGCAGTACCTGCTTCCCAAACGGGCGCTGACGGTGTTTGGCGGATGGGTTGCCAGTGGCCGCTGGGGACTGGTCACCACTGCGATCGTGCGCTGGTTTGTCAAGCGCTACCAGGTCAACATGGCCGAGGCTGCGAACCCCGATATCAGCAGTTTCGAGAGCTTCAATGCTTTCTTCACCCGAGCCCTCAAGCCGGGCGCGAGACCGCTGGCTGATGCGGCCTTTATCTGTCCGGTCGATGGCGCTATCAGCCAGTGCGGGGCAATCGTTGCAGACCAGATTTTTCAGGCCAAAGGCCACCAGTACAGCACAACAGCGCTGCTCGGTGGCGATGCCGGACTGGCCGCACGGTTTGAAAATGGCGCGTTCGCCACGCTGTACCTGAGCCCGCGCGACTACCATCGCATCCACATGCCGTGTGACGGCGTTTTGCGCCGCATGCTGTATGTCCCGGGCGATTTGTTCTCTGTTAATCCGGTAACCGCGCGCGGTGTGCCCGGTTTGTTTGCCCGCAATGAACGGGTGGTGTGTGTGTTTGATACGCCCAAAGGGCCCATGGTGCTGGTGCTGGTGGGCGCTACCATTGTCGGTAGCATGGCCACGGTCTGGCATGGTGTCGTCAATCCCCCGCGCCGACCGGCAATCGCCCGGTGGTCCTACAAAGCAGGTGAGGTGGAACTCAAACAGGGTGACGAACTGGGCCGATTCCTGTTGGGTTCGACGGTTGTGATGCTGTTTCCAAAGCAGACGCTGCAATTTCACAGCACCTGGGCGCCGGGCAAACTGATTGTGCTGGGCGAAAAGATGGGAGACCTGGGCGTGTAAAACGCCGTGTGTTCCTTCAGTGCATTACCACCGGGTGTTGTGCCAGCCCCGAATACTGCTCCAAAGTGTCTTCCACTTCTTCCTGCGTAGGAGTGTTGGCTTGCCAGGCTTGAATGTGCTGCTGAAACATTTCCGCCCAGGAACCGTCCAGGTACACCTCTTTGCCCGAGCGCTTGTCCACAATCTCGAATCCATGGCGGGCCAGCATGGGTAGGAATTGCGTGCCATGCTCGGATTTGCTGGCGCCTACGGGGTGTTGGGAATCGGATTCCGGGTTGGCCAGCATGTGGGTTACCGAAAAAGTCTCAGAGTCGTACAGGGTATGCATGAGGGCGAAGGTTCCTAGGTTACTGGGCACTTGGGAGCTATCTCTCAGAAAACAAGGTTAACAGGGTTTTGCGCCACCAAACCTGCCTAGTCCGGTTTTTGTGAAGAACGCCACAAAAGTTCTGCGAAATCGCCATTGCCCTGGCTCAAACGGATGCGAATGGGCAGATAGGAAAGGTCCGGGGCCAGCCAGAGTTCGACCTTGGTGTCGTACTTGGCGTCGTGCTCCCGGGTCAGGCGCACACCGGCTTTCGGACCGTCCGGCAGGTCCAGCGTCTCCAATCCATCGACATGGAATATCCACGGGTCCGCACCGCGTGCGCCGGCCACTTGAAAGGCAATCGCACTGCCCGGCGGGTAACGTTCGGGCTCGCCTGACAACATCGCGGAAAGCTGAAAAAAGCTGCTGAGGTAATCCTGTGCGCCTTCCTGGAGCAGAACATCGGGCACGTTGGCGCTGAAAGAGATGATTCCTTTGTCGCGCTGAAAGTGCGAAGCGATTTCACTGCTGCGGCCCTTGTCACCAAAGCGCAGGGGCACCAGACCCTGGCCTGTCAGATCGCCTTTGCTGGTCCAGGTGCGCAGATGGAAGCCAAATTTGGTAATTTGCAGGCGCGCGTGGTATCCATTGCCGTGGTTGAGCCACAGCAATTCGCTGCCGCCGGTATACGCGTAGGTCACTACGCCCTTGACATCAAAAAACATGCGTACCGATGGGGGAAACAACAGCTTGCGATCAGGCTGCGCTGGCCCATCGGAGTGAGCATCGCTGGGTAAGGGGGCCTGCAGCGCTGGAGGGGTGCCTGTATCGGGCGTGGTCGCATTGGTGGCCGCAATTGCGGTGGCTGGAATGGTGTCTGGAGGGGTGCCCTGCGTCGGAAGGGCGTCGGCAGCCTCGCTAACCGTCGCGGCGGGATCCGGTACGGGCGGCACCTCGGACGCAGGTTCTGGCGCCATCGATTTCTTCGCTGCGGTCCTGGGCGGAGCAGGCTGGGCAGCGGCAACCAGGGCGGGGGAATGCGCGGGCTCTGTGGGGACCGTATGCATGCTGAAAACCAGCGTATCCGAGGGTTTTTCAACCCGGAAGGTCGATGCCACCTGGGGAAGGCTTTCGAGCAGCGCGAAGTGCACCAGTGCGACGGCCAATGTCAGCCAAACCATGGTCATGGGCCGGCTCCCAAGCAGCAAGCTTTTTGGTGCAGAGACGGAGGGTTTGCGGGGCGGCATGGCGTGTCGCGAAAGGTCCAATGGCAACAATAATGGGCGGGCTGCAATCAGGGTGCGGGGCGTACCAATTCAGTGTAAGCCAGCCGGATCGCCGCCCAATTGGAGTGAAAATGCCAGCATGAAACTCGCCACTTACAAAGACGGCTCGCGTGACGGACAACTGGTCGTTGTATCGCGTGATCTGAACACTGCGCAATACCCCTCCCATATCGCCAACCAACTGCAAAAAGTGCTGGACGATTGGAACTATTTGTCGCCCCAATTGCAGGATGTTTATGACGCGCTCAATGCTGGCCGGGCACGCAACGCGTTCACTTTCGATCCTTCCCAATGCATGGCGCCGCTGCCGCGCGCTTACCAGTGGGCTGACGGCTCGGCCTATATCAACCATGTTGAACTCGTGCGCAGGGCGCGGGGCGCTGAGGTTCCGGCAACCTTTTATACCGATCCGCTGATGTACCAGGGCGGTAGTGATGATATGCAAGGTGCGCAGGATCCGATTGTTTGCGCCAGTGAAGCGTTCGGGATCGACTTTGAAGCCGAAATTGCCGTTGTCACATCAGACGTTCCAATGGGCTGTTCTGCCGATCGGGCGCTGGATGCGGTGCGACTGCTCATGCTGGTGAACGATGTGAGTTTGCGTAACCTGATTCCTGATGAGCTGGCCAAAGGCTTTGGCTTTGTGCAGAGCAAACCGGCAAGCGCGTTCAGCCCGGTCGCGGTGACGCCGGATGAACTCGGTGATGCCTGGCAAAAGGGTCGGGTGCATTTACCGGTGCAATGCACTTGGAACGGTCGCAAAGTCGGCATGTGTGACGCCGGCCCCGACATGACCTTTCATTTTGGCCAGTTGATCAACCACCTTGCCAAGACCCGCAATCTGCGCGCCGGAACCATTATTGGTTCAGGTACGGTCAGCAACAAAGGTATCGAGAAAAAGGGCAATCTTCAATGGCCCAAGGGCTATAGCTGCATCGCTGAAAAGCGCGCCATGGAAGCCCTGCAGGACGGCCACAGCGCTACCGACTACATGCGCTTCGGAGACACCATTCGCATCGAGATGAAAGACGCTGCCGGACTAAGCGTGTTTGGAGCGATTGAGCAGGAAGTCGTGCCAATGAACCGTGAAGCCAGGCGTAACACGCCCTGAATACCCTTGTGCCATCGCGCACCAGCGGCGAGGTGGTACTTTCGAAGTTCTTTTTTAACCCTTTCAAAAAAACCATGTTATTTAACACCCTTCAAGTGGGTTCATTGACCCTGGAAAACCGTCTGATCATGGCGCCACTGACCCGTGCCCGCGCCGATGCAGGGCATATGCCCAATGCGCTCATGGCCGAGTACTACGCGCAGCGCGCCAGCGCGGGCCTGATCATCACCGAGTGCACCATGATTGCCGAGAACACCTCAGCCTTTGTGAATGAACCCGGCATTTACAACGCGGCACAGGTAGAGGCCTGGAAACTGACGACTCGCGCCGTACACGCCAAGGGTGGCAAGATATTCCTGCAAATCTGGCACGCCGGGCGCGCTGCCCACCCTGCGATCAACGGCGGCACGCCCATCGTGTCGTCCAGCGCGCTGGCCTTGTCTGGCGAGACGCATACCCCGCAGGGCAAGTTGCCCAATGCCGTGCCGCATGCGCTGAGCGTCAGCGAGATTGGTGATGTGGTGCAAACTTTTGCACGTGCCGCCAAAAATGCAATCGAGGCTGGTTTTGATGGCGTCGAAGTCCACGGCGCCAACGGTTACCTGATTGACCAGTTCTTGCGCGACAGCGCCAACCACCGTACCGATGGCTATGGCGGAACGCTGGAGCACAGAGCGCGGTTTTTGATGGAGGTACTGACAGCGGTGTGTGGTGCCATCGGAAGTGGCCGCGTCGGCCTGCGCCTGTCGCCGCTCAACAGTTACAACGATATGAAGGACAGCGATCCTTTGGCCTGGCTGGCTTATTTGTCAGAACACCTCAACCGCTTCAACCTCGCGTATCTGCACGTCATGCGGGCGGACTTTTTTGGTGCGCAAACCGGTGACGTCATGCCCGTGGCACGAGCCCATTACAGGGCGTTCTCGTCGGCAACATGGGCTACAGCAGCGAAGAAGCTGAGGCGGCAATCTCCGAAGGCAAGCTCGACGCGGTGGCTTTTGGCACGGGCTTTCTTGCCAATCCGGACTTCCCTGCGCGTGTGAAAGCCGGCGCCGCGCTCAATGCGCCGGATGCCAGCACCTTCTACACGCCGGGCGCAAGGGGATACACCGATTACCCCACGCTGTAAGACATTCCCATGAAAACCAAAGCCGCCGTTGCCTGGAAAGCAGGCCAACCCTTGACCATCGAAACCGTAGATCTGCAAGGCCCCAAGCTGGGCGAGGTGCTGGTCGAAATCAAAGCCACTGGCATTTGCCACACCGATTACTACACCCTCTCTGGTGCAGATCCTGAAGGCATCTTCCCTGCCATCCTTGGTCACGAAGGCGCGGGCATTGTGGTGGACGTGGGCCCCGGCGTGACCACGCTGAAAAAAGGCGACCATGTGATTCCGCTCTACACGCCCGAATGCCGCCAGTGCAAGTTTTGCCTGTCTCGTAAAACGAATCTGTGCCAGTTGATTCGTGGCACCCAGGGCAAAGGCTTAATGCCTGACTCCACCAGCCGCTTCAGTCTGAACGGCGAGCCGATTTTCCATTACATGGGCACCAGCACCTTTAGCAACTACACGGTTGCGCCCGAGATCTCTCTGGCCAAAATTCGGGATGACGCCCCCTTTGACAAGGTCTGCTACATCGGTTGCGGTGTGACCACGGGCATTGGTGCCGTCATCTTCACCGCCAAAGTGGAAGCGGGTGCCAATGCGGTGGTGTTTGGTTTGGGTGGCATCGGCTTGAATGTGATTCAGGGCTTGAAAATGGTGGGCGCAGACAAAATCATTGGTGTTGATTTGAACCCCGCACGCGAAGCGCTGGCCCGCAGCTTTGGCATGACGCACTTCTTGAACCCCAAAGACATAGAAGCCGCAGGCGGCAACATCGTCGATGCCATTGTGCAACTCACCGACGGCGGCGCGGACTACAGCTTTGAGTGCATCGGCAACACCAAGGTTATGCGCCAAGCGCTGGAATGCACGCACAAAGGCTGGGGCCGCAGCATCATCATCGGTGTGGCCGAAGCGGGCGCAGAAATAAGCACCCGCCCGTTTCAACTCGTAACCGGCCGCAAGTGGGAAGGCTCAGCCTTTGGCGGCGCACGCGGGCGCACCGATGTGCCCAAAATTGTGGACTGGTACATGGAAGGCAAGATCAACATCGACAGCCTCATCACCCACACCATGCCGCTGGAAGACATCAACAAAGGCTTCGATTTGATGAAGCGCGGCGAGTCGATCCGCGGCGTGGTGATTTACTGACCGGGGCTCAGGCCCTGATTTCGCGGGCGCTGATCTGGTACTTGAAATCGTCTGGCGCGTAGGAGTTCAGGCGACCCGCATCGTTCTCTGCGATGGGGTACATCAGGAAGCCGAGTTGGGGGCCTTGCGCGTTTGGCAACTGCAGGTCGTGGGCCATGTTGTAAGCCATCCAGTTGCCTTCCCAGCCGCCGAACAGCGCTTTGTTGACGGGCGCGACGATGGCGTTATCGGGCGATTTGATCCATTCTGCCGTTTCCTGGCGCATCACCTTGGCAACGTCGGCGGGGTCCATTGCCACCCATCCATGGCCTTTTAAAAATACTTCCGAGCGACAGTGCTGCGCGCCTTTGAGGTTGGCAGGGTTGCCACCAAGCTCCTTATAGCCAAAGGCCGAGGTGGCCACCCGCAGACCGTACACGTCACGCGCCGGAATGCCTGCCGCGCGGCACAGGCCGACGAAAAGCCCGTTGAGGTCGGCACATTTGCCACCCAGATTGCCGGTCTCCAGCATGGTCTTGATATCGCCTTCACCGCAGCCCAGAACCTTGGGTTCCCGGTGGGTGTTGGTAACGATCCATTGGTACAACTGCTGCACTTTTTCGACATCGTGTTTCGCGCCTTGTATGGCATCCAGCGCAGTCTCGCGAACCACGCCGTCGGTAGGCAAAAGGTCGGTAGGTGCAGTCCAGTACTGCACCGCAGCTGCGTCCAGGGTTGAACTGTTACGGGCGTTCCAGTCCACCTTGCGGTTTTGTGTTTGAACGCGGTTGGTAATCTCGACATAGGGCAGGTTCAGACCCTGTGCGAATTCGACAACCAACATGCGGGCGCCGTCGCGCTTCTCGACCGCAATGCGGGCGTCGCCATTGCTGGAGAAGTTGCTCAAGAGCGATTTTTGCCAATCAGTGTTGACCGAGGGAACCGGCAACCACAGGCGTGTAGCGCCTTGTGGGTTCTGGATGTCAACCCGCGTGGTGACATCAAAGGTGCGCCAGGTGCCTGTTTCTGGCGCGAATTGGCGGGCGCCGGTATTGCTGCTTTGGGCCTGTGCGAAAGTAGGAATGGCGGTGAAAGCGCTGGCGGCAGCGACGGTTTTCAGAAATGCGCGGCGAGCCGGTGCAGTTACGGTGGTCATAAAGAGAACTCCGGATTTGGTGGGTGGAACAGGTGCTGTCGGCGTAACGTCAAGTACCCCGCATAGGACCCGCCCGTTGCAGGCGGACCCGCATCAGGCAACTCGGATTATCGCGTTTGCGAAGCCAGCAGGCTCGCGACCAGATCAATGCCCTGCGGGCTTTGCCAGTCAAGGCTGCCTCGAACCCAGCTTTTGACCTGGCCATCCGCGCCAATGAGCACGGTGGTCGGAAAGACATTGACGCCCCAAGCGCGCGCTATGCTGCCGTCCCGGTCCAGGGTGACGGCAGTCGGCATTGTTGTACGCGACATAAAGCGCTGTACCGACGGGGCGGATTCCTTGAAATTCACTGCCAGCACGACCACAGTGCCTGTGCCGTATTGATTCGCCACTGCTTGCAAAGACGGCAGTTCGGCCACACACGGCTCGCACCAACTGGCCCAGAAGTTGATCAATACGGCCCTGCCCCGCAATGGCAACCAACTTTGTGGCTTGCCCTGCAAATCAACGCCCGTAGTGCCGGGTACGCTACGGGCAGCCGGCCACGGCAGAACTTCGTAGCCCTGTGCTTCGGCGTTGCCGGTCGAAAAAAACAGGTGCAGCGATAGCGCCAAAGGGATGGTTGACTGGAGGTTCGGACGCATCAGGCGTGGGCCAATTGCAGTGCAAAGGTTTTTATGCCGCGCAGCAGCATTTCAATCGCGACCGATACCAGCACCAAGCCCATCAAACGCTCGATGGCCAGAACCGGACGGTGCCCAATCAGGCGCTGAATACGCTCGGCAGACACCAGCACCACCGCGCTGACAAGCATGGTGACGCACAGCGCACCAATCCACTCGTAGCGCCGCTCCGGCTGCTGGGATACCAGTAGCAGCACCGTTGCCAGAGCGCTCGGACCTGCAATGGCGGGCACCGCCAGCGGGACGACCAGCGGCTCGGCGAATTGCTCGGCCTCCTTGTTTTCGGGAGGCGGGAAGACCATGCGCAGAGCGATCAGAAAAAGGATGACTCCGCCACCGATTTGCAGCGCCAATTCGCTCAGATTCATCACTCGCAAAAACCCCTCACCGACAAACATAAAGGTCAGCAGCAGCAAAAAAGCGATGGAAATTTCACGCAGGATTACCGCAGGCCTACGCTCTGGCGAAACATATTTCAAAGCGTTGGCAAAGATAGGAATATTGCCAATGGGATCCGTGATCAGCACCAGCAAAATCGTGGCTGACCAGAAGGTGTAATTCATCATTTAGTGGAAGTGGTGACGTTAATGGCGAAGGGGTACGAGCCGCAACGGCTGAAGAAGCATAGCAGCGCGGTTCAGGATTCCCATACTTTTGCGTCGCAAAACCGTGGACGTCACGCACGTAACTCCTTCGGCCCCTTTGAAATCATTGATGCAAGACTTCGTGGATGCCTAAACATTCCGGGCGCAAACGCTATGCATGAACGACTCAAAGCGGGTGCAGCCAGCCTTAGCTTCTGAATGCAAAAGGTGCCATCACATAGGCCCTGACCGAAAGGCACCACTAATTATTCACTGATGCTTATCTTGAAAAATGCGTGTCGGGTCAGTGGCTGACGGCAGGCCGGCTTTGCCGTAATAGCCGCCATACGGCATACTGATGTCAGCCAAAGTCAAACTTTTGACTTAAATAGACCAGCTCTTTTATTTGGGAGATTACATGAGCAATTTGATGTCCAAATTTCTGCGTCAGAACTTAGCAACTTTCTGCCTTGTCAGTGGTCTCATATTCGCCGCTGGCGTTTCCGTTGTGCGAGCTGAAGAGCCTGCTGGTTCGGACGAGCGAAGTGTGATGCGACTGCCGGCCAATGACCCCCGAATAGCGGTGAGCATTTCAGGAGAAGACCGCGCATATGTACTTGGTCAGATGCGGCTATTTCTGGCAAATATTCAACGAGTCACAGCTGCATTAGCCGGTAATGACCTTGTCCTTGCATCTAAAGTTGCAGCTATTGCGGGAGCAAAAAATAACGAAACCGACCCGTCCCGGCCGCCAACTTTGCGCGCACGTCAGCCCGATGCTTGGAATCAATACATCGGAAAGGTGCGCAAAGGCTTTGACGATCTGTCCAGCACTGCGACTACGGCGCCAATCTCTGAAAGTTTGAGCAAGCTGTCCGCAGTGACCCAGAACTGTGTGGCTTGTCATCAGACTTTCCGCATCATCGACTGATTGCGACGGCCCGGCCAGGAACTGACGAACTAAGAAACTCTGCGACCGCTTGCAGCCCATTGGCAATGGCAGATTGGCCGTGATAGCAGTCTTTGGGGATGTCCATTCGTTTTGAACAGTGCTTTGCCGAACTACACGAAGTGACCCGACACCATTATTGAAACAGGAAAAATGTTGCCACAAGTTGATTTCATTATTGCCGACCCAGTGAGCCATAAAAATGAATTGTTGGAACTCAATGTTGAGTACATGACCTGGGTTTGCAAAGGAGTCGAATCTCACTTCGGCATCTTGGCCGATCAAGTGCTCGGCATGCCAGTCGCAGACTATGTGTCCACCGTAATTGACAAGGTTTGTGGAGCGCCACCGCCCAAAGGTATCTTTTATCTGGTCAAAGTAGATGGAGGGCTTGCCGGCATGGGTGGGATCCGTTTTGTAAGAAATGGCGTCGCCGAAATTAAACGTATTTACTTTCGCCCCATCTATCGAGGCAATCGACTGGGCGAACAGATGCTCAATCGCCTCATCGCGGATGCTGCTGAATTTGGGTACGAGGCTGCGCTACTTGACTCAGGCCCCTTCATGACATCTGCCCAAAAAGTCTACGAAAGCTGCGGATTCGTTGATTGTGCCTCGTACGAGGAGGCCGAGGTTCCGAAAGAGTTTCATATCGGTTGGCGCTTTATGAAACGACAAATCCAGCAATAAACGTTTTGGAATGGACCAATTTCAAGGGTTCGCAGTGGTGCCCGCAAAGATAGCAATGCGGCGAAGGCTGACATTGCTTTGGAACATCAGTTGATGTGTGCTGATGAAAATCCAGCACTCTTCGGCATGCATTCAAATCACTCAATTCCTGCCCTTTTTTCCATGCCGCGCAGGTACGCTAAGCATGCGAGCACAGCAAAGTTCTTTGTTATGGGTCCGAACGGTTGAAACAAGAAATCCGGCAGTCCGATTCCGATTGCGATCGAATAGCCTGTTACTAGGTAGGCTTGTAACGCCCACAGGGTGCGAGAGGCCAATAGCGCCGAAGCAATCCCCAAGATGGCATCCAGGACGCAAGCGGCAATGAAAACATGGTTTTCAAACTTGATGATGCCAAGTTGTCGCAACAATTGCAACGACTCTTGGTGGGGATACACAAACCATGAGACATAGGCTGTCCATATCCATAGCAAACTCATTCCTGCTCGCATGAACCAATAGAGTCGAACCCAATACTGATCGTTGCTCAACGCGGTGGAGCGCATGGTGAATGTGTTGATGATGGTGAACAGGAAGAACCTGGCGTGCGACGTTAGACCTGAGGCTTGAAAACCATCAGCCAATAAACCACAACGAGTGCAGTGAAGGCCGGGAAACCCAATATGAACCAAATCCGTGCCAATACCCTGTAGATGGGCGGCAATTCAGTCTTATTGTCGTCCGCGCAAATTGAGATGTTTCGCATGCGTATCTGAAGGTGCACAACCGGCAACCAGCAGGCACCCGCAAAAACGTACAAAACAATTGCATAAGCAACCCAGCCGCTAAAAAGCTTAAATCCCGCCAGACGAGCAAGCCAAATTCCAGTGACAGGTTGCAGAATCACTGCGGGTGTGGTGAACAACCAATCGGCCAGTACAGTTCGCTCGTTTACCAAACGGATGGCGCGTACGTCACCCGTGCGATCAGTCATCCACTTGAAGAATGCAATTCCAATTCCCGTCCCAAAGAGCACGGTCGAACTTAAAACGTGCAGCCACTTGAGCAACAGGTAAGTGTTCATGGTGTGATCTCCCGCACATCGAATCCCTCCAGGGCCGCTAGGTATTCGTCCACTGAGAGTAACCCCATACAGGGTAAAGCGCCCTTCACTAAAGTATTGCCTGCAGCCAGCTTGCGTGCCAATGCAATGGCCGCTCCGCAGGGGATATGTGGCCCGTGGTTTTGCGCCGCCAACAAATGCCAGTCAAGCTGAAGCGGGGCTCCGTCGACCCCCAATCCCTTGAGGGAGACAAACATGCCGCCCTTGTCACTGATCCAGTGCTCCATTTTTTGGCTGATCGAATGTAATGGGCGAACAAAGGGAATCAAACTCTTCACCACTCGCAGGCGAACCAACTGCGCCGCTGCCCATACGCTAAGGTGGCCGAAATTGCTGGCAAAGCCTGCATGAAATGTGACCGTCTTGACGCCAGGGTAGCGATGGGGAAACAGAACAAGGTCCGGTACATCGCAGCTCCCTAGCAATCGAGGTCCAACAGGCTCTGGGAACCGGTAGCGTTTCAGGTCCAACCAACCGTATGCAGTTTGCCACTTGCCTTCTATCAGTCGTGTGAATGGCTTTCCGCAGTATCCAAAAACTCCCATCATGGTTGCCACGCCTGGTGCGCGAGCGCCCGAACCAATGCCGTGAGTGATGGAGTCCAAACGGCTAAATCGCTTGCAAAGGCGGTCCACGACTGCCGACGATAAAGCTGGTAATGAACTTGCTCCACTTGTCACAACGACATTGTGTGCCTGTGCAGCATCATTGAGTTGAGAAATACCAGCGACAAACTCTCTGCCGTCTGCCAAATCAATGTAGTTTGCGTCTGCATTTATAGCTGCCTTCGCAACCGCATAGTCTTGCCCTTGAAATGGTCCCGCAGTATGGATGACTGTATTGACGCCAAGGCGGATCAACTGATCCGCAAGGTCGGCCGCTGCGGCGTTCAAAGGCAGTCCTTGATTCGCAGAGAGTCTCAAAGTTCGTGCAAGTTCTTTTGCTTTACTACCATCACGACCGGCAATGAGCAACCTTATCCCGGAGTCTTTGGCCAGGGTTTCACAAATTCGGTGCCCAAAAAAGCCATATCCGCCCAGAACTAAAATGGTATGCATGCAATATAAGAGGCACTCTGGCACATGCCGGGTGCCCGACAAGGGCAACAATGAGCATGATTCTTTGATCATATTGTCTCAAAAAAAGATGGTGTGAATCTTCACCAGACTTCAGACTTCAGACAGTTGACTCCCTCTTTGGATTCACTACAACGTGAATTGTCCGATGGTGCTTTCCGTTTGCGTCAGACTTCACCTTCGCCGCGATTGCGGTCGTTCGCATGTGTCTGCTTCAAATCTACGCCCCAGCAATCTTTGCGAAGCAGCGTGCAAACGTGTGCGTTTCACCCATACGCCGGAATTAGCCATTTTTGGGTCAAGTAAAAAGAATATCTGGAGCCTGCTTTGATTGGCACGTGGCCTCTGCTACGCTGGTAAACGGCTTAGCAACTCTTTTAAAACCAGACTCGCCATGCACCAAATCGAAACTGACTACCTCATCATTGGCGCAGGCGCCACCGGCTTGTCGTTTGCAGACACGCTGCTGAAAGAGAGCGATGCGCACATTACCATCGTTGACAAGCATGCTCAACCTGGCGGGCATTGGAACGATGCGTATCCATTTGTGGGATTGCATCAACCATCGGCTTTTTATGGTGTGAACTCGCTGGAGCTCGGCTCAGGCCGCAAGGACAACATCGGCTACAACGCCGGGCTCTACGAACTGGCCAGCGGCGCCGAAGTGAGCAGCTATTTTCAGAAAGTGATGCATCAAGTGTTGCTCCCGAGCGGGAGGGTGCGCTATTTGCCGTTCAGCACATTCACGGGAATGTGCGGCGACGTCGCCAACGTGCAGTCCGTCCTCTCGGGGCAGGAGACGACAGTGAAAGTGCACAAAAAACGCGTTGATGCGACGTTTTTCAGCCCCAACGTACCCGCCACTTCAGCTCCCAAGTACCGCGTGGCAGAGGGTGTGCGCCTGGTTACCCCTACGCAACTGACCCAAATTTGGAGCAGCAGCCACGAGGCACCTGCACACTTTTGCATTGTCGGCGCTGGCAAGACTGCGATGGACGTTGGAGTGTGGCTACTTGGCTGTGGTGCTGCGGCAGAGACTGTGTCTTGGGTCATGCCGCGCGATTCCTGGTTAGTCAATCGCCTCACCACGCAACCTGGCGAGGAGTTTTTTCGGCACTCCATTGGTGGCATGGCTCAGCAACTCAAGGCCATTGCACAGGCAGCGAATATCGAGGACCTGTTTTTGCGGCTCGAAGCTTGCGGGCAAATGCTGCGTATTGATCGCCAGCAAACACCCACCATGTTTCACTACGCGACGATCTCAGAAGGCGAGGTGCAAATCCTGCGCCACATCACGCAAGTGATTCGCAAAGGCCGTGTGCGTGCCATTGAGCCTGACGCTTTGGTGCTGGAACAAGGCCGTCACGCCATGCCGCCCAGCACGCTCTACATCGATTGCACGGCGTCGGCCGTACAAACCAACGATGGCGGTTATCACGCCCCCGAGCCCATGTTCCAACCCGGCAGAATCTTTCCCCAGTTTGTGCGCGCGCCGCTGGTGACTTTCAGCGCTGCCGTATGCGCCTATGTGGAAGCCCATTACGACGATGACGCCACTAAAAACAAATTCTGCACTCCTGTGCCATTCCCACGCAACGTCGCCGGTTGGTTGCAATCGACGATGGGAAACATGGCCAATCAAGCGACGTGGAGCGCTGATAAGTCTCTGCGCAATTGGATACGCGAGACACGCCTTGACGGCTTCGGCAAATTGACCGCGAATCTGAGCGCTGATGAGGTCGAGAAGCTGGCCATTCTTGCCGACATTAAGCAATACGGGATGGGCGCGATGGGAAATGTAAAAAGACTATTGAGCGGGCATTCGTGATCGTCTCGTTCGCCGCGATTGCGGTCATTAGGCGCAACGATACAGTTCGATGTCGATTTAAGATTGGCCTAGGTCAATATGGCCATTGCGTCACCTTTTTGAGCCCGGAGCAAGCCCTTAATGCAGACCCAATCGTTACAAGATGGAACGGATTCATTCGAGGTTTCCGTGCATGACGCTTCAAAGAAATCACCAGTGATACTTTTTGTGGTCGGCGCAGGTGGTCAACCTGAACGGTACGCTACTCTTCTGACCGCATTGACTGACTTCGGCTTCACCGTCATTGCCCCGCATTTCGAACGACTGGCTTCACCTATTCCTAGTGAAGCGGACTTGACTCTCCGAGCACGACGTCTATCACTCGCTCTCGATTATTTCGTTGAACCCGGTGTACTTGTGGCGGGGGTGGGACACTCCATCGGCGCAGCGACTCTTCTCGCTTTGGCGGGCGCACAAATGTGGCTGGGGCTGGGGCGGCGTATTGCTATCGCCTCCGATAGCCGACTGTCTCGCCTTGCGCTATTGGCGCCACCCACCGGGTACTTCCAAGCTCCCGGCGCACTTGATGAAGTTCGAGTTCCTATTCTTGCTTGGGCTGGTTCGGAGGATGCCATCACGCCTCCGTCGCAATCGGAATGGCTTGCTCACGCCATCCGTGGTGCGCAAGCGGTAGACGTTCGCATTACTGCTGGTGCCGGTCATTTTTCATTTATGGGCCTGCCTCCGCCAAATACCATTGAACCTCTGCTCAATAAGCGGGCATTCCTTCGAGAGTATTCAGGTGAAGTTTGCCAATTCCTGGCTGGCTAAAGTCACTTCTGTGTCCTGTTAGCCCAGGGCAACTGTATGCTTTACTAAAGTTTCAATGACGGCAATCAGCCCATAGTGCATCCCCCGTTTGGGAGATTGTCAACGCTCCAGCCGACTGTCAAAATTGCCGCGATTGCAGTCATACGACGAACATTTTCAAAAAAGCTAAAGCTTGCTAGTCTTCAGCCTTTGCAGTATTGAGAGCCTTAACAATGATCAATTGTCCGACCATACGATTGGCGCTTGAAGCGGACGTTTCCGATATTGCCGAATTGATTTACTCCACTTCTGCCGCATGTTGCTTTAGCCCAGCGCAACCATGCCCGAAATGGTATGAGGAAAGCGTACAACCAAGCCAGATTGCCACCCTATTCAAGTCTGAACAAATGGTCTGGCTGGTCGCTATTGAAGAGCAAAAACTTGCAGGAGTTCTCGCAGTTACTGACAAGAGCCATGTGAAGTATTTTTTCGTTCACCCTGCATTTCAAAAGCTGGGTGTTGGCAAGAAATTATGGGAGTCTGCTATGGACAGAGGGGCGCTTGGCAATTCGATTACCGTCCGTTCATCACTGTTTGCAGTCCCGGTATATCAGCGTCTTGGGTTCAAGGCTATAGAGCCACCAAAATCGTTTAATGGAATGGACTATCAAACCATGGTTACAAGCTCTCGCTGACACATCAGCTCCAGTCAAAGCGATGTTTGACCGCTTGCAGCCGAGGCTGTGTGAAAACACCTTGAATCTGGCGCGCTCTTTGCTCTGACATATCAAGCCATGTGGAGGATTGAATATGTCCAGATTTGTAGAGGGCCAAGCCAGGAACCAGGTTACTTTGCTGCCGGAGTGCCTGGATGACTACATTGCCCAAGACAGCACCGTTCGGTTGGTCGATGCCTTCATAGAAGAATTGGACATGGTGGCACTGGGCTTTGCAGGAGCAACCCCAGCGGCGACGGGCCGCCCTTCGTATCACCCATCAATCATGCTCAAGGTCTATCTCTATGGATACCTCAACCGCATCTGGAGCGTGAATGCCAACGCAATGTGGAGCTGATGTGGATGACCGGCAGACTGGCGCCGGATTTCAAGACCATTGCGGATTTCCGCCGTGACAACAGTGCCGCAATCCGTAACGTGTGCCGACGCTTTGTCATGCTGTGCCGAGATCTCAAGCTCTTTAGTCAGGCCATCGTTGCCATTGACGGCAGCAAGTTCAAAGCCGTGAACTCAAGGGACAGTAACTTCACCAATGGAAAAATTGACAAGCGCCAGTTGCAGATTGAAGAGAACATTCAGCAGTACCTGACTTTACTGGCGACCGCCGATCGTACAGAGCGCGTTGCGCCTGAAGGCAAGGCGGTACGACTGACGGAAAAAATTGCACAGCTGCGCCAGCAAATGCGTGAGCTTGATGCCGTGCGTGAACAACTCAAGACGCAGCCTGAAGGACAGTTGTCCACTACGGATCCTGATGCCCGGTCTATGGCCACGGGCTCCAAGAGTTCTGGTGCGGTGGCCTACAACGTACAGGTGGCTGTGGATACCAAGAATCACCTCATCGTTGCGCATGAGGTGACGAATGCGACCAGTGACCGGGCGCAGCTAAGCCCCATGGCACAGGCTGCCCGTGACGCCATGGGAACGAGTGAATTGCTGGCAATAGCGGACCGTGGGTACTTTAGCGGCCCTCAGATTAAAGCGTGTGCGGATGTCGGCATTGCCACTGTGTTGCCCAAGCCCACGACATCCAATGCAAAGGCAGAGGGACGCTTCGATAAAGCGGACTTCATCTACATCAAGCAAGACGACGAATACGAATGTCCTGCTGGACAAAGAGCAAAGTTCCGCATGGCCAGAGAAGAGCGCGGCATCATGCTTCATCGCTACTGGAGCAGCGCTTGCCCGAAATGTCCTATGAAGGCACAGTGCACGACCAGCAATTACCGGCGTATATCGCGCTGGGAACATGAAGAGGTACTTGAGGATGTGCAGCGCCGCCTCGATGAATTACCAAAATCCATGAGCATCAGGCGACGAACTGTTGAGCATGTATTCGGAACGCTCAAGGGCTGGATGGGCTACACACATTTCCTCACACGCAGGCTGCCACACGTGGGTGCTGAAATGAGCTTGAACATACTGGCCTACAACTTCAAGCGGGTATTAAGTATTCTGGGATTCGACGGAATGATGCAAGCGATGAGATTGGTAGGGGCATGAGCCCTTTGACGTAGATTTACGCCTAGCAAACGGGCAATTCGGCTGCTTAAAACCGTCAGAGTCGCATCAACTGCGGCGGTTGCCAAAAATTCTGGCTGATAGCCGGCACGGCAGTTTGTGCGCCGTGTCATTGAGCGTTTCCACACAGCCTCAGCCCCTAAAAGACATTCCCTGGTCATCCAAAAGACCGACGTCCGATACTTTTCCGGATGCCCGCTAATCCAAAACACCGTGCCTGCCAATATCCTCAACCTCCCACGCTCGACGTCATACCGTTTCATGAAACCGAATACGGTTACCCCATCAAAGCCGCGGTGCCCTTTGATCCACTACCGCCAAAATCAGTATTAGCCAAAAATTGAGAACAAGGGGTTGGGCTTCGACTTCGTCGGGCGGTCTGGCATGGCCAGTTGGCAAACCTGTGGCGTTGCGCCCGGTGGTCACCACCTGATGCGTTACAGTGGTTGTCAACCGTGGGGTGGCAGACCGCTTTGCGGGGCAAAAAACCAATGGAGGCAATATGACGGATTCAGACTCGACCGGCTTCGGGAAATTTGTACCTGGCTTCGATTTTTTGCAAAACCTCGCCAAAGGTGCCAGTGGCAGCATTCCGCAAATGCCCAACTTGGGCAACTGGGTTGCCCCCACGCTGAACGTCGAGGAACTCGACAAGCGCATTGAAGAACTCAAAAACGTGCAGTTCTGGCTTGAGCAAAACTCACGCGCGCTGGCCGCCACGATTCAGGCCCTCGAGGTGCAGAAGATGACGCTGGCAACC
>Ga0209067_10000841_pt1 | contig 19244 bp, 16 predicted proteins | sample ColStrG_CSR_2013_FD_187199 | JGI IMG/M metagenome (GOLD analysis project Ga0209067, IMG submission 187199) | Freshwater sediment microbial communities in response to fracking from Pennsylvania, USA - Cold Stream Run_MetaG_CSR_2013 (SPAdes)... | ecosystem: Environmental > Aquatic > Freshwater >...
GACACGGGCCAGTATCCTACGGGAATTCAGGTCAGCGACGAAGACCTGGCACAAGTCTGTATGGAGAAGGCCGAGTTCCATGGCGAATGGAACTATCGCATCTCACCCCGGGTCTAAATGACCAAGTTATTTTTGCGCAGCGCCTTAGAGGGGAAACTGCCCTCCATCGGACGCCTTCGGACCCGCAAATTCGCATGTCGGACGAGTGGAGACAGCGGTTCCGGAACGTCGGACAGGATAAATGCTGGCGCGGGCCGGTTGTGGTTAAAAGAAAAGGCGCGAGCCGGACAATCCTTTATGTTCCACTACCGATTCTGCGGATGGAAGGAGGCCGTCGGTCTGAAGAGACCTTTGGCAGTCACAGCTTTTTTAAGATTATTTCTCTCCTTGAGCCTCCTTATTTATCAATCACCTACGGACACCCAACCACCGGCTGGACCCCGGCTCCGTACCCTCGTGTGTCATTCTGGAATTGGTGGCAGGGCCATCCCGGGCTGGGTTCTCCTGTTGAAAAATCCAGCAGGCGGGACATTTTTGTCCCGTCTGTTTATGGCGGTATCTTTTGTTTTCAACAAGTTAGCTCCGGTTAATCGGTCAAAAACGGGACATGCGTGTCCCGTTTTGGCCTCCCGCACAGGCGCTAGCCGAAAAACAGCCGCTGTGCGTTGCCGCCGCGAATCTTGGCGCGGTCCGCCTCCGAAGCGAACCCCAACAGTTGGTCGAACCGCTGCGACTGCTTGCGGTAATCGGTCAGCGTGTTGCCGAGCCCGCCCCAGATCGTGCGGTCTGGGCCGAACGCATCGTAGATCTGTCGGGTCAGGCGGTTCAGGTCCCCCTTGTACATATCCCAGCCGGAATATTTCATCACCACCCGCGGTAACTCGGCCAGCTTGAGCACCTGCCGGTACTCCTCCTCGGTGCCTCCCGCTGGCCGGCCCATGTGATCCAGGATTACCGTGGTCTCGGGGAACTGCGCCGCCAGTGCGCGGATCTTCACCGCCTGTCCCGGGATGAAGTGCATCTGAATGCCCACCCCCAACCCTGCCATCGTCTTCCAACACGCCAGCATGCGCGGGTCCTTCATATCGCGATTGCGGATGGGCCCGCTAGCCTCGGGCGTCATATTCACTTCGTGAATGCGCATCGCCACGATGCGCTTGGGCCACCGCTCCACCAGCGCGCGCACGCGCGCCGGCGTGTCGTCCCGAAATGGATCGAACAGGCAGGTGCCTTTGAAGTATCCCGCGCTGGGTTCGTGCGCGAAGCAGTATTCCAGGTACCGGTGATCGTCCTGGTAGGGTTCGGGATGCACGATCACCGAATGCGTCAGCCCGGCCGCCTGTACCAGCCGCACGTGGTCTTCCAGAGTGTAGGCCGGGGGCTTGTACGGCGCGGCGGGCGCATAGGGAACTTGCGCGGGGTCGAAGAGGTGGACGTGGCTCTCGATCACGGCCGGCGCCGCGGCGGCGCGCAACGCGGCCATCGAACCGAGCCCACCCAGCAGTGCCTCGCGGCGGGTGATGTGTGGTTCCATGGCGCCCTACTGGTAGTGTGGCTCGTCGGAACGGAACGGATTGGCCGGCAGCCCTGCCTGGTTGATCAGGTTGCAGACCGGGTCGTCAGCCCAGGCGTACCGCACCGCCACCGGGTTGGCGACTTGCGGGCTGGAAACCACCACGGTGCCGCCATCCACGCGCCCCTCGGCGGGCACGAAATTTCCATCGGCGCCGGCCACGCTGAAGCCGGCGATCGGGCCGCCGCCCTTGGCCTGCATGCCGTCGGCGTGGCTGAACCAGACGCGGATCTGGTTGCCCTCCGGAGTGGCCTGCAGGTACATCGGGCCCGCGTATTCGATGTTCTCGTGATACGCCACGTGCCGCGCCGCCAGTGCCAGGCGGTGGCCCACGTCCTGCTTGTTCTTCGGGTGGATATCGCGCGATTCGCCGATATCGATGGCCAGCGCCATCCCGGTATTGCGCAGGCTGAGCGTCTCGGTTTGCGATTCCCGCAGCACGGGCCAAAAGCCGTTGGATTTGAAGTTGGCCAGTTGCACGAAGAAAAAGGGCATGTCGGCTTCGTCCCAGCGGGCGCGCCAGTCTTCGATCATGTCTCGGAACAGCCGGCGGTATTTGTAGGCGTGAGCCTCATTGGCGTTAGATTCGCCCTGGTACCAGATCACGCCGCGAATCGCGTACGGCGTGAGCGGCGCAATCATCGCGTTGTACAAGCCGGCGGGAGTATTTGGGTGGCCGGGTCCCGGCGGCGGGCCGGGGCGGTTCGGCGGCGTCTTCCCTTCCGCTTTGGCGGCGGCCACGGCCTGGTTCCAGGTCTCCAGTTGCTTGTCGTACCGCTCCTTGGCGGCCGGGTAGTTCGCCAACGTCTTGTTCCAGTCGTCCTGAATGAACCGCAAGGCCGGGTCGGCGTCGAGCGCCGGCCGGCTCGTCCACGACTGCGCCGGCGTGCCGCCCCAATCCGATTCGATCAGCCCCATCGGCACGTGCAGGTCGTGGTAGAGATCGCGGCCGAAAAAATATTCCACCGCCGAGAAACCGCTGACGGTCTCCGGGCTGCACACCTGCCACGTGCCCACCACGTCGTCGCCGGGTTGTTCGGCAACGGCTTTCTTGACGTGGAACAGGTGGATCATGGGGAAGTCCGCGCGCGCGATTTCCTCATCGTGATTCACCGCCTTCTCCAGCGTGAATTCCATGTTGGATTGGCCGGAGCCGACCCACACTTCGCCCACCAGCACGTCCTTGATGTCGATGGTGTTGGTGCCGGCGATGGTCATCTGGAGCGGACCGGCGGCGGCCAGAGGCTTCAACCAGGCGGTCCACTTGCCGTTCTCCGCGGCCTTGGTGGAAACGGCCTGCCCCTGGAATTCGACGCGGATGTCCTCTCCAGGGCTGGCCGTCCCCCAGATTCGCACCGGGGCGCCACGCTGCAGCACCATGTGGTCCGAGAGAATGGCTGGGAGTTTGACGCCTGCCTGCCCCGCGCCCACGGCGGCGAACCAGGCAATCCACTTCGCGATTCTGAACATCGACACCTCCTCAAAGGTCACTCTCGATTCTACCGGAGCGATTGGGAGGATGTGCGATGCGGTGCTGGTTGTTAGCTCTCTTCGCAAGCTCCGCGGAGCGATTCAAGGTCGCAAATCGTCACCACTTCGCGGCCAGGCCTAACTATGCCGCGCGCTTCCCAGCCGGAAAGCAGCCGGCTTACGGTAAACAAAGTGGTGCCGGTCATCTGCGCCAGTTCTTCGCGCGAGAGACCGACTTCCACCACGCCATCGATCAGTTGGCCGATCTTTTCCGCCAATCGCACCAGTTGACGGGCGACCCGCTGACCGACTCTCTCCGTTGCCACTTCCCGAAACCGGTCTTCGAGTTCCAGCAACTCCGCGCCGAGAATTCGAACCATGTTTTGGTGCAGAACCGGAAAGCGCTCCACCAGGGATTTGAAAGCAGGCGCCTCCCACACGAGTGCCCGGCAAACCCGAAATGCTTGCGCCGTTGCCGAGTGCCTGCCGGTAGAGAACAGGCGCCCCGCGCCCAGGACCTCGCCGCTGACACTGAGCTTGAGGATTACTTCCGCCCCGCTCATTCCCAGTCGCGTGGTTTTCACGGAGCCCTCGGTGAGCAGCAAAACCTGCCCTACGGTGTCGCCCTCGATGTAGAGCATCTCCCCGCGCGCGAATTCCTTGAAGCGCCCGGCGGCGGCGATCCGCGTATAGTCGCCCGGCAAAATGCCGGAGAACAGCGGTGGTCGCGCAGCTACCGTCACGCGATGCTGATCCGCGCGATGGCGCGGAACAAAACTCGCGGGATCGGCGCCGCTTGGTCGTATTCCGATGGATTCAACTTGTTGAAACAGATTGGTTACCCTCCCCCCGGATCCCTGAAATCAAAAGCATACTATACCCGTTCGCAAACGCAATGCTGGCGGTACCAGGCTCAAGTACTGGTAAGGTTTGAAGGTGATTCGGCGAATGCGATTCCCGCCTGTGGCGGACGGGCAGCGCGATGGCTGGGCTTCACGTGTTGTTTTCCTCCGTGCGTCCCTTCGTGATGAGACGTCCTTTGTGTGAAAACTTACTTCGAGTAGCTGCTAAGATAGCACACTCTCGCGCGCACTTTTGAAATTTGATTTGCAGCAAGGTACTCGATAAAAGTACTGGAACCTATCAATCAGATTGCGTATTCCGCCGAAAAAGACAACAGCTCATTGCTCCCTAAAGAGAGCGTGATCGGCCGCGTGCGATCAGATCAAAGAATACCACAAACCGTGCGAAAAAATACATACAAATCAGGGTCAACCGTGGGCTTGGCACCGGCAGCCACGGGAAACGCCTTGGATATGACTTTTTGCTGGATCGCAGGCTATCCGGATCTGATAAGATTGATAGACTACCGGAACTCAACGCACTATGCTCTACGACAGCACGAAAGCCTTATTGCGAAATATTCTCCGGTCACTCGAATGCCCGGAAAACACCGCCTGGGACGACCACGTCGAATCTTCAAAGGCGTGCCTCTTCGAGATGCACCAGATGTCTCACGGCTTGGACAAGGCGTATCGGTCCGACAAGGTCAAGGCGGGCACGCAGTCGCTGGACACCCAGAAGGTGCTGCGCGCCATGCCGCATGTGAGGTCCATGGCGATAGCCATACGGCTTCGCGACCAGGCCGCGGCTATCGCCGCCAGCAAAGCCGCACTCGCGGAAATGTAGAGCGCGACCGCCTCGGGCCAACCCACCGGCGGCGAGAATCGGCTAGGGGCGCTACCGGCTCCCGAAAGACACTACAATAGCGTTTTGCTTATGGCCAAACGACTGGTTACTTTCGGTGAGATCATGCTCCGGCTTGCGCCGCCGGGTCTGGAGCGCTTCCTGCAATCGCCTCAGTTCGTGGCAACGTTCGGAGGCGGCGAGGCCAATGTGGCCGTCGCGCTGGCCCAGTTCGGGCTCCCCGCGTCCTACGTCACGGCGCTGCCCAGCGCCAATCCGATTGCCGACGCCGCCATCGCCGAGTTGCGCCGCTTCGGCGTGGACACCTCGCACATCGTACGCACCAAAGGCCGGCTCGGCGTCTACTACCTGGAGGGCGGCGCCAACCAGCGGCCGTCGAAGGTGGTCTACGACCGTGCCAACAGCGCCATCGCGCTGGCCAAACCGGGCGACATCGATTGGAACGCCGTTTTCGAGGGCGCCGGCTGGTTCCACATCACGGGGATCACACCCGCCATCAGCGCCTCGGCCGCCGAGCTTTCGGCGGAATCGATGCTCAAAGCGCGCGAGAAGGGTCTCACGGTATCCTGCGACCTCAATTACCGCAAAAACCTCTGGAAGTGGGGCAAGCCCGCCGTGGAAGTCATGCGAGATCTGGCGCGCCACGTCGATATCGCCATCGCCAACGAAGAGGACGTGCAGATGGCGCTGGGCATTCAAGCCGAGGTAGACGTCCACTCCGGCAAGCTGGATCGCGCGCAGTACGAGAAATTGACAGCCAAAGTACTGGCCGAATACCCGAACATGAAGGCCATCGCCATCACGCTGCGCGAATCGCACAATGCGTCGCACAACGGCTGGTCGGCCTGCCTGAGCAACCGCAGCGAATTCCTGCTGAGCCGGCAGTACGACATCACTCACATCGTGGACCGCGTGGGCGGCGGCGACAGCTTCGCCGGTGGGCTGATCTATGGGCTGACGTCGCTGGCCACCCACCAGGACGCGCTGGAATTCGCCGTGGCCGCAAGCTGCCTCAAGCATTCGGTCCCGGGCGACTTCAATCGCTTCACGGTCGACGAAGTCAACGCGCTGCTCAAAGGCGGCGGCTCGGGCAGGGTGCAGCGCTAACTTAACTAACGTCCCTACAGACCTCTGCGGCCGCCGTATCCGCCCGGCAACTACTGTGAGGGACGTTGCAAGTACCAGGCCAACGCGCCTAAAGCCAGGACTACGAGGAGTCCGGCGAGAATGAGCACGAAGGTCCGTGGACGGCTGGCTCGCACCGACGCCGGTGCGGAATAGCTCCCGGAAGTAGACTCGACCCATTCGGGGCTCGGGGCAGGCTGGGCCTGTGGGTTGGCTGGAAAAGAACTGGCTGGCTTAGGAAGCAGCATCTGCGTTGGCCGGTCGTCATCAGCGGCCCCTTCAAAGCCCGGAATCTCCTCCACCGTTGGCTCGAACGGAGCAGCTCCCGGCACTCCTTCGGAGCCCAGAACGTGCGTCCGGATGATGCTCCCCCGGTAAGTTACCTCTACGGTCACGCGCACCGGGCCCGCGCGCACTGCCTCCAGCAGGAAGACGCAGATCGGCGAATCTCCGCGGGGCGGCACGGAAAGATTCTTGCGGGGGTCGCGGCAGCGGAAATCGCCGGACACGACTTCAATGGTCAGGTCCAGGGACGACAACTGGCCATCGGCGCGGCGCGGAAACTCCAGCGGAAAAGAATCTCCCGACTCCACCTCTTCGGGCCGGATTCCGTAACGGTCGTTCGTTTCCAGGACCGCTCGCAATCCGCGCTCCCCCACCCGCCGTACCATTACCGCCAGAAAGGTCGCCTTGCCCACGGGCACACGCCGCGAGATCGCCAGATCGAGCACCCGGCGGCGAACGTTGGTGGAGCGTCGCGGCGCGGCCGGTTGCGGTGGCACGGTTTGCGCGCGCCACGCCAGCACGGCGCTGAAGAGCCCTTCGCAGATGTTCACGTATGCCAGTTCCGGCGGAATCCACTCGATGACCGGCCGCAGGTCTCTGGGCAACGCCTGCAGGGAGCTGAGCCGCGACAGCTTCCACGGCACCGGGCGAAGTAAGACCGGAATGACCAGCGCAGTCCCGTTCCGGTGCCGCTCCAGCGCGGCCGGCAGTTCGTACTTACGCACAAATTCCGAGTCGAGAAAATCGATGCTGACCAGCAGCAGGATGACGTCGGCGCCCGCCAGATGGTCGTCGATCTCGCGCCTCCAGTCCTGCCCGGCCGAAATCTCGCCATCGTGCCACGCCTGAATCAGCAACGAGTCTTGCAGAAGCTGAAGGTACTTCGCCAATTCGTTGCGCAACTCGCGGTCGCGATGCGAGTAGCTGCAAAACACCTGAATTTGATCGACCTTGGTCATGGCGCCGTAAAACCAGGTGTATTGTACCCCATCGGTTCGTGGCTGGCGCCGCGCGCGCTGTGGCATCATATTCAGACATGCCCGACGCCACCGAACTGCCGCGCAAACTGGGCCTGGTCGATTCGGCCGCTATCGTGGTGGGCACCATCATCGGGGCGGGCGTCTTTCTGGTGCCCAATCTGGTGGCGCGCAACCTGCCGTCGCCCTCCTGGATTATCGGGGTCTGGATCTTTTCGGGCGCGCTCTCTTTTTTCGGCGCGCTGGCATACGCCGAATTGGGCGCCATGATTCCGGCCACGGGCGGGCAGTACGTTTACCTGCGTGAAGCCTACGGACCGCTGTGGGCGTTTCTCTGCGGCTGGACCTATTTCTTCGTGATCCTCTCGGCGGCCATCGGATGGCTGGCCATCAGCTTTGCCAATTACCTGGGCTACTTCATTCCGCTCACACCGGTGTCGTCCAAAGCGGTGGCGGTCGGGCTGATTGCCGCCGTGACCCTGGTGAACTATCGCGGCGTGACGGCCGGGGCGGCGGTGCAGAATCTGTTCACGCTGATGAAGGTCGGCGGCCTGGTGGTCCTGATCGTCAGTGCGTTCCTGGTGAACCGCCCGGCGGCGGCGGCCGCGGCATCCGCGCCGGGCACGATCTCGATTGGCCATTTCGGCGTCGCCATGATTTCCTGCCTCCTCACCTACGATGGTTGGGTAGCGCTGAGCTTCGTCGCGGGCGAAGTCAAGAATCCGAAACGCAATCTTCTGCTGGCGCTGGCCGTGGGGTTGGGCCTCGCCATCGGGATCTACGTGCTGGCCAACGTGGCGTATTTGCGCGTGCTCAGCCCGGGCGAGATCGCAGCCACGGACCGCGTGGGCGCCCTGGCCGCGGAACGCACCATGGGGCCATGGGGCGGGTCGTTCGTAGCGCTCACCATTCTGATCTCGATCGTCGGCGCGATTAACGGCTGGGCCCTGACGGCGCCGCGCATTTATTTCGCCCAGGCGCAAGACGGGCTGTTCTTCCGCCGGTTCGCCCAAATCCATCCGCGCTACCAGACGCCCGGCTTTTCCATTCTGGTGTTCGGCGCGTGGGCCGCGCTGCTGGCCCTCACCGGCACCTACGAAACTCTGGCCAGCTACGCCATGTTCGCCGCGTGGATCTTCTACGGCCTGACCTCGATGGGCGTGCTCGCCCTGCGGCGCAAGTTCCCGAACCGGCCGCGGCCATACCGCATGACCGGCTATCCCGTGACTCTGTTCCTGTTCGTGGCCGTGGCGCTCGGCTTCGTGGTGAACACGTTCATCGCCACGCCGGGGCCGGCGGTGGTCGGCACGCTGCTGATCGCGGCCGGCCTGCCGGCGTACTTGTTTTGGAAAGGATCCGCGCGATGACACGTCCGCAGCGCACCACGTTCGAAGGCCGCTACGTGCGACTGGTACCACTTGACCCGGCGGCGCACGCCGGGGAACTCTATGAGGCTTCCCACGGCCCCGGGCACGAGGCTCTCTGGCGCTACCTGTTCGATGGCCCTTATGCCACGCCCGAAGCGTTCCGCGCCGCCCTGGACAAAAAGGCGAGCACGAACGATCCGCTGTTTTTCGCCATCCTGGACCGGCCCGAAGGGCGCGCCGCAGGCTACGCGTCGTTCATGCGCATCGAGCCGGCTCACCGCTCGATCGAGGTCGGCAGCATTCTGTACACTCCGCGCCTGCAACGGACGGCGGGCGCCACCGAGGCCATGTACCTGATGGCGCGCCATGTCTTCGAGGAGCTGGGTTACCGCCGCTACGAGTGGAAGTGCGATTCGCGCAACGAGCCCTCGCGCCGCGCCGCGCTGCGGCTGGGATTTGCGTTCGAAGGCATCTTCCGGCAGCACATGATCGTGAAGAGCCAGAGCCGCGACACCGCCTGGTACTCCATGCTCGACACTGAATGGCCGGAGCGCAAAGCCAGGTTCGAACGCTGGCTGGCGCCCGAAAACTTCGATGAGCACGGAAAGCAGCGGACGCCGCTCAATCCGGACAGGTCCGCGGCGTGAGCAACCCATTCAGCCAGTTGGCAGCGAGCACGTTGCTGGTGGTGGGCGCGCTGTTTCCGATTGTCAATCCGCTTGGCAACACTCCCATCTTCCTGACGCTCACCCGCGGTCTATCGGGACAGGGGCGCGCCAGACTGGCGCGGACCATTGCGGTGAACGGACTGGTGCTAATGGTCGCATCGATTTTCATCGGCACCCATATACTCGCCTTCTTCGGGATCTCGCTCGCCGTGGTGCAGGTGGGCGGCGGGCTGATCGTGGTGTCTACCGGCTGGGCGTTGCTGCGCTCCGCCGATGGCGACGACGAGTCGCCCGCGCACGCCAAAAGACCCTGCGACGAGGCGAACTTCATGCGGCAGGCCTTCTATCCACTGACCATGCCATTGACCGTGGGCCCGGGTTCGATCTCCGTGGCAATCACCGTGGGCGCCAACCGGACCGAGGGATCGGAATGGCGGTGGCCGCTGATCACGGGTCTGTTGATCGGGGCGGTGGTGATCGCGGTATCGATCTATCTGAGTTATCGCTTCGCCGAGCGGATTGCGGAAGTGCTGGGTGAGACGGCGATGAATGTCGTCATCCGGCTGTCGTCGTTCATCCTGGTGTGTATCGGAGTGCAGATTACCTGGAACGGGCTCAGCGCGTTGCTGCGCTCGGCCCTGGCCCGGTGAAGACCCGGGACGCCATTAGTACTGCTGGTACTGATATTGAACGTTCCGGGCAGGTTTCCGGGTCGTTGTGGGCTGCTTTTCACAAAAGTAGCCGCGAGGGCATGGTATAAACTCCATGAGGGGATCGTGAAGCTTTTTGTACCCGTTACCGGTGCGTTTGTGTTGTCGCTGGCGTTCGGCATGCCCGGGCACGCCAATCTGGTGATCAACCCGACGTACGACGATGCGTCGTTCATTGCGGCGGGCTACAGCGTTACTGCGGTACATAACGCTTTCAGTTTTGTGGCGCAGGAATACGAGAACCTGTTCACCAATTCCATCCACGTAAACATCGACGTGGTGGCCGGCGCCACCGGGTTGGGCGAAAGTAGTACGGCCTTGGTTGGATTCCTCACTTACGCTCAAACGCAGACCGCGCTAACGAGCAATTACAACGCTAACCCGGACGCCGTCCATACGGCCGCGGCCGCCAGCCTGCCAGTAGCCGATCCGACCGGTGGGGGAAGCTTCGTGATGTCCAAAGCGGAAGCGAAGGCGCTCGGCGTGACCCCGGACGACTCGACGTCGGATGGAACGTTTACGTTCAGTAACGCGCAAAGCTACACATTTGACCCCAACAATCGCCAAGTCGCAGGAGAGTTTGATTTCATCGGTGTCGCTGAACACGAGGTTTCCGAGATCCTGGGGCGGATTTCGATCCTCGGGACGAACTTTGGCCAGGGTCTCTCGTACGACCCCAACGATCTTTTCCGCTTCACCGCGCCGGGAGTTCGCTCCCTGAATACCACCGACACCGGCGTCTACTTTTCAGTGAATGGCGGCGTCACGAACCTGCAGGGCTTCAACTCGAACCCGCTGGGCGATTTGTCGGACTATAACGGCAGCAATCTCACGGACCCCTACAACGCCTTTACGGCACCCGGCCAAGGCCACTTCCTAAGTCTTGCCGACATCGCCAACCTGGAAGCTCTCGGATACGATGTGGCGGCGGTGCCTGAGCCGGCCGAGACCCTACTGGTTGGTGGTTTCCTGGTCGGCTTGTGGCTGATCGCGCGGCGCATCTCCCATCCAAGTTCCGCGAGGCGGTAGGCGCTCGTTTACACCCCCCCGGGGCCAAACCTGAGTACCAGTACAATTCGGTACACTCTCCAGCCCAAAACAGGCCTCAGAGATCCGAATGTCCTTTGCGAGTCAGCGCGGACATGTTAAGGTATTTACGCTGCGGGAATGAGACGAACATTTTCCGCAGCGAAATTCGGAGGATCTGCATGTTCCGTTCGCGACTTTTAGCCGCTAGTTTGCTCCTGCTTGCTTCCTCGTCCCTTCACGCTGGTGTGATCCTGAGCGAAGGCTTTGACAATATCTCGACGTTAGCCGGAAGTGGTTGGGCACTGGTCAACAATAGCTCTCCCACGGGTCTGACCGGGTGGTTCCAGGGGAACACCGGTGATTTCAACTCGCAGGCCGGCGCGCCTGACGCATATGTCGCCGCGAACTTTGACAATGCCGCATTTGGCGGCAATATCAGCAACTGGTTGATCACGCCTGTCTTGTCGTTGCAGGATGACTTGCACCTCACCTTCTACACACGCACGGAGGTGAATCCGCCTGCCGCGGATAGCCTGGAGGTGCGCCTGAGCACAAATGGAGCCAGCACCAACGTAGGTGCCACGGCCATCTCGCTGGGGGATTTCGCTTCGCTGCTGCTCGCGATTAACCCCGTTCTGGATATCAACGGTTACCCGACGGCTTGGACCCGGTACACGGTAGATTTTTCCGGACTGGGCATTGCCACCACCGGTCGCTTCGCCTTCCGTTATGACGTCCTTGACACCTCCACGAATGCCGACTACATCGGTATTGACAGCGTGGAGGTGTCGCAAACGCCCGAACCCGCCACATGGGGAATCGTAGCCCTGGCGCTTGGCGCCGTTGTGTTGCAACGACGTCGTGGCCGCGGCATACCGGTTTAGTTTTAGTTTTTGTTTTAGCCAGCCAACTGTGTACCCCCAGGAGGAAACAATGTCGTTACGTCCACCCAGGACCATTCTTGCTATAGCTACGCTCGCAGCCGCGGTTTGCGCCGTGGCGGACGCGCAACAACCGGCGGGAGCGCCGGCTAACGCGACCCAAGCTTCGACCGGCACGGCGCCGGCGAAAACAACTCCCCAGGCCACTCCCCAACAGCCGGCTCCGGCTGGCGGCCTGGTCGTCTTTATCGACCCGGCCACCGGGAAGATTCGGCAACCCGATGCGGAGGAGATCGGAACGCTGACCGGCACTTCCGCCTCGGGCAGCGCGGGTGTAGGAAACGCGCCCGCCATGGCGCGGCGGCCCGTGGCCCGGCCTACGACGTTTCGCGGCCCAGGCGGCGCCGTAGGAATCAAGCTCGGGGACGACTCGCTCAGTTACATGGTGGTCACGAGGACGCCCGATGGCAAGCTCGCCGAAGCCTGCGTCACGGGCGACAAGGCGGCGGCAGACCTGGTCTCAAAAGGTGTCACCTCCAAAACCAAAACGCCACCAGCGGAAACCAAGGGGGTGCTAGATGAAAAGTAGAATCCAGGCAGCGGTCTGCTCCGCGGCCTTCCTTGTGCTGACACCCCTGGCGCTCAGGGGCGCGGCGACGATCACCATCGTGAACGCCGACCCGGCGAACGTCGGCTTTAACGATCCCACGGTGGTCGCTCCCGTCGGGGGCAACGGCGGGACGACTCTGGGGCAGCAGCGGATCAATGCCTTTCAGGCAGCCGCGGACAAGTGGGGAGCGACGCTGACCAGCGGCGTCAACATCCGGATCCACGCGATTTGGACCGCACTGAGCTGCACTGCTACTTCGGCGGTTTTGGGCAGCGCGGGGGCGACCGAAATATTTCGGGATTTCACCGGCGCTCCCGTGGCCGGTCACTGGTACGGGAAGGCGCTGGCCGATAAACTGTTAGGTGTCGATGCGGATCCTGCAACCGCCGATATCAACGCCAACTTCAACGTGAACCTGGGCCAACCGGGATGCCTGAACGGTACCTTCTTCTACCTGGGATTGGACAACAACCACGGCAACTTTGTCGATCTGGTCACCGTCCTCACCCACGAATTCGCCCACGGCTTGGGCTTTCAGACGTATACCAGCGGCTCCAGCGGCGCGCAGATCGGTGGATTTCCGAGCATTTGGGACGATTTCCTTTTGGACACCAGCACGGGCTTGACCTGGACCCAGATGACCAACTCTCAGCGCGCGGCTTCGGCGCTCAATGAGGGCCACCTGGTCTGGAACGGGAACAATGTGGCCACGAATGTGCCCATTGTCCTGCAAAAGGGCGCCCCGAATCTGCAAGTCACGTCGCCGGCAAGTGTGGCTGGATCTTACCTGGTGGGGACTGCGGCCTTTGGGCCGGTGCTCGGCAGCCCCGGCGTCACCGCCGAGGTCATGCCGGTGGTGGACCAAGCGCCAAACACGGGACTCGCCTGCAACCCGCTGTCGGCACTGAACGCCGCCGCAGTGAACGGTAAGATCGCCTTGGTTGACCGAGGCACCTGCACGTTCGTCATAAAAGTGAAAAACGCTCAAAACGCCGGTGCGGTTGGCGTCCTGGTAGTCAACAACGCTGCTGGCACTCCGCCGGCCGGGCTAGGTGGCACGGACCCGACCATTACCATTCCGGCCGTGATGATCACTCAGGCAGACGGAAATTCGTTGAAGGCCGCATTGGCAACGCGGTCCCGTAGCCACTCGGGCATGTTTGCCACGCTGGGCGTCAATCTGGCCTTGTACGCCGGAGCGGATTCCGCCGCGCGCGCCTGGATGTACGCTCCCAATCCCTATCAGGGCGGTTCCTCAGTTTCTCACTGGGATATTAGCGCGTTCCCGAACCAGCTCATGGAACCGGCTATCAACGGGGATCTCACCCATGAGGTTACGCCCCCACACGATCTGACTTTCATGCTGTTGAAGGACATCGGCTGGAATTGATCGTTGGGTAAGACGGGGCTTGCTGCGCTGGGACGCTCAGTAGGCCCCGGGCGGAACCCGCGCTACCTTACCTGGCGCCGGCGCAACCGCAAGGCCGTTGCGAACAGCAGTGGGGACACGAGCACGAGGGTGCCCGGCTCCGGAACCACACCTGAGACATCGCTGGTAATTGTGCCGATGAGATCAGCGGATGCCGACTGCCCCTCGAGCACATGAAACTGGTTGACGATCACGAAGCCGTTGGCGGTGACGTTGCCGAACGCCAGTTTGAGAGTGTATTGCTGCGCCCCGATCTGAAGAATCGTGTCCGGGAACGGGGGGAGGATGACATAGTCCGCTGCCTCATCAGGCGTCCCGGTGTTTGGCGTGTTGATGAGTTGTAGATCGTAAGCGAAATTCTGCGTGATACCATTCGGATCGGAGAAATCGACCGCCAGGACGAGACTAACGGTGTCGGCGAAAGTCCCTGCATTGACGGTGCCGTTGAAGTAGTCCAGGGCACCGATCTTGAATTGAGTCTCCGTTGGCACGCTGTTGAAAGCTAAGCCGCCGAAGTGCAGCGAACTCGGACCGGTGGGAAAACCAGTAGGATCGCCCCAAGTGAAGGTCGAGGTACCGACTCCAGTGGTTACCATTCCAGGGGCCCCCACCGGGTTCTGGAATGTCCCTTGACTCGATCCCGAGACCGTACCTGCCCAAAGCATTTGCCCGCTGGCAAGTAATGCGGGCAGCATCGCGCGCGTGACCAGTTTGTGCATTACACAATCCTCCTTTGGTTGCGGTGCATCTCCACGGTTGATTATTAAGGATTATGAGATCCTTAAATCTAAATATATTTACCACGAACTGGTCGACGGTTCAAGGGTCTTGTTATGCGTCAAGTCTGAGAGCAGTACCGGCGCCGCCAGGAGCGCCGATGCGGTGAGGAGGAGTACCACTGCCGGCGCCCAAGCTTCCAAGCACCCGCCCGGAAGCCATTACATCGACCGAAACGAATAAGTGCCCGATTCGACCTGGTAAATCGCGTAGCCGGCTTCGGCCCGCAGGAATTTCACACCGCGGACGTCGGTCACTTTCTTGCCCGATTCCGTCACGGCGGCGGGATTCCGGGCCGGGACCCACACGGTGGCGGCCGTGTTGGGCGGCACGATCACGTCGAGGTCGAACTGACCCTTTTCCCGCTTCCAGGAACTGGCTAGCGTGCCGTACATCGATCGGTGCGAGGCCTTGACGAAAGTCAGATCGCCCGCCGGATACGGGTGGATGATGGCGTGGCGGAAGCCGGGCTTCTCGGGATCGGAGCGGAGGCCTGCGAGATATTCGTACATCCACACCGCCAGATCGCCGATTTGCATTACGTGGTTGCCGGAATTCATGGCCGGGTCAGCCGTGTTGCCGTTCCAGAGTTCCCAGATCGTGGTGGCGCCCTGCTCGATCATGTAACCCCATCCTGGGTACGTCTTCTGCGTGGCGATTTTGTACGCCAGGCCGGCGTGGCCGTTGTCGGAAAGGGTGCGCATCAGCCACTGGGCGCCCACCAGGCCCGTGCCCACGTGGCTGTCGCTCCTGGTCTCGATGTTGCGGGTCAGGCTGTCCAGCACCGCCTGGCGGAAATCGGCCGGCACCATGTTGAAATACAGCGGCAGGATGCTGGAGGTTTGCGTGCCGTTATCGTAGATGCCGCTTTCCAGCTTGAAGAAGCGGCGCTGGAACGTGTCTTGGACCTGATTGGCGCGCGAGTCGAAATCGGCCGCGTCGGTGGGCTGGTCGAGGATGCGGGCAAACCGGGCCATCACGCGCAGCAGTTCGTAATAGTAGCTGGTGGCGATCAGGGTCTTGTCGGTGACGCGCGCCGGGTCCTGCGAATGGATGAGCTTGGGGTCCTCGGGCGGCACGCACCAATCGGCGTACTGGTCCTTGGAGATCAGGCCGTTTTTCAAGTAGCCGCGCTCGTGCTCGATCCACTTCTTCATGGCCGGGTAGTTGCGCTCCAGGGCGCGCTGGTCGCCGTACTGGTCGTAGAGCATGCCGTGGACGAAGAGGAACGTGCCGGGCCAGGTGAGATCGTCGTTGTAGAGCGGCCAGTAGTTCGGCGAGACGTCGGGGATGCTGCCATCGGGCCGCTGCGAATCGGCCAGATCGGTCATCCACTTGGAGTAGAAGGCCGCCACGTCGAACATGTAGGATTCGCTGCGACTGACCTGCGAGCGGTCGCCGAGCCAACCCTGGCGTTCGTCGCGCTGCGGACAATCGGTGGGAATACTGCGATAATTGCCGCGAATCCCCCAGAACATGGCCTTGTGAATGCGGTTGAGCAACTCGTTGGAGCTGGTGAAATCGGCCTGCTGCTCCATGTCGTCATGCACCACTCGGCCCTCGAGCGCGGAGACCGTGGGTTCGCCAGGGAAGCCGGCCACTTCGACGTAGCGGAAACCGTGGTAGGTGAACCGCGGCTCCCAGACTTCCCTGCCCTCGCCCTTCAGCGTGTAGACGTCCGCGGCCCTGGCGGAGCGCAGGTTGTCGACGTAAAGCGAGCCATCGGAATTGAGCGTTTCGGCATGGCGCAGCACCACCTGGGTTCCCTTGGGCCCGGAAACCGAAAGGCGGCACCAGCCCACCATGTTCTGGCCCATATCGAAGATGTAGACCCCGGGCTTGAGCTTCTTCACGCTCAGCGGCTTGATGGTCCCGGTGACGCGCAGCGGTTCGGCCATCTGCGCGGCCATCAAGCCGGCGGGGGCCTTGACCAACTGCACCGGCTGCCACTTCGAATCGTCAAAACCGGCGCGGCTCCAGCCCGGCAATTCCAGGAGCGCGTCGTATTCTTCGCCATCGTATTCGTTGTTGGCGCGGATTGGGCCGGCGGTGGAAAGCTTCCACGACTCGTCGGAGACCACGCTCGCACGCGTGCCGTCCTGGTACTCGAGGTTGAGCTGGAGCAGGGCCTTGGGATCGCCGAAGTCGCGCGTGCGCATCGGCACGGCATCGCCGCGCGGCGCGTGGTAGCGGCCGTTGCCGAGCAGCAGGCCGAGCGCGTTGCGGCCCGCGGCCAGTTGGTTCGTCACGTCGAAGGTGACGTACAACACGTGCTTGTCGTAATCGGTGAGCCCGGGCGAGAGGACGTGGTCGCCCACCCGGGCGCCGTTGAGATACAGTTCGGAAAGCCCGAGCCCCGCGTAAGAGACGGTGGCGCGGCGGACCTTGCCGGCGACGGCGAACTCCTTGCGCAGCAGACGCGCGGGCAACCGGTGCTCGCAAACGAATCCGGCGTCGCCCCAGGGGGCCATGCCATACCTGCCGAGATCTTTAGCCGGTTGCCAGGCGGCATCGAGGAAGCCCGGATTCTGCCAGCCATCTTCGGGCTTCACGATGGCGCGCCAATGATTGCCGGTCTGAACCAGAAGGGGCTCGCCCGCGGCGAACTCGATGCGCACCGCGCCAATCAGCCCGGCCGGCCGGCCCGCGCGCGCGTGCACCACGCGGACGGCGATGGTATTGTCGCCGGCGTGAACGAGCGAGGTAACGCCGGCCACTGCCGGCAGGGTGGTTCCCGAACCGGCCACGATCTTCTCTCCGTTCAGCACGGCGTCCGCTGCGTTGTCGCCACCAATGATGCAGATCGCGCGCGTAATCTTGCGATCGCCCGGAACGTTGAACGTCTCGCGGAAGAAGCGCTCGCCGGCCGGCGCGGAGGTCTGCGCGTTGTCCGTGTCCCAAATCCAGCGGGCGCCCACCAGCGCCTGGTAAGCGCTGCCGGGGTCGCGGTAACCGGTGGGTTCGTCGAGGCCGATCCATCGGCCCTGCCAGTCCAAGGGCTGGAGCAGCCCCATCGACCACTGCGCGGGCGCGCTCCAATCGCTGGCCTGGCCGTCCTGGTCCCAGACCTGCACTTTCCAGAACACCGCGGCGCCGGAGACCAGGGGCTTACCGCGGTAGGCCACCTGAATCGAATCGCTGGATTGGACCCTGCCCGTGTCCCACAGGTCGCCCGTATTGGCGCGCAGAGCGGCCTCGCTGGACGCAGCCAGGACGCGGTAGGCCTTCTGTCCGAGACCGCGAGCCTTGGGATCGACGGGTGAAAGAACCCAGCTCAGCCGGGGATCGGTGACGTCGATGCCCACCGGGTTCACACGGTATTCGCAGCGCAACTGCTGCGGCCGGACGCCGGCGGATCCAAACAGTACGCCGGTTAACCAAAGATAGAGGAATGCGCGTGTCATGGAGATCAGCCCAACTCGACTAGCAACGTAGCACATGGACCGGCGCCGCAGGCTGGCAGGCTGCCTCCTTTGAGGCGACCACTCGGTCCACTTCGCGCACCCGCCAACCGGAGAAACAGAGATTCCGGAGCCGAATGAGTGGCCTCCAAGAGGCGAACCCTGGGGGGGTGTCTTGGACCGGATCGCCTGCTTGCGTTCTTGCGCGCGCTTACCGAAGGAGCATGCGGATGCGTCCGTTCCTACCATAGCGGCTGAGACTGCGCTCGCGAAGGACTGGCTCGCACCCGAGGCGGACGCAACCTGTGCTAGTTTGTAAAGGGCGATTTCGTCGTCATCAACTTCCCCTTCTCCGATCTTAGCCAATTGACCGACTTTGAAGTAGGCAGCCTGAGCTGGAGTCGCCGGATTCGACTAATGGTGAGAACTTAGTTATGTGCAACAGCAGTCTCGCGAAAGCTGTCGTGACTTCTGTCGGTATTCTGGTCTCAACAATAACGCAAGCCGGTTGAAGCGGTGGCCACCACCTTTCGGCAGGTTGTCGGGAATGCCCAATATGCGATATGTTGCTGCAATCCGCGCTACTATGTGGGCGTCGACATGTGCCGTCCAAACGTAGGCTTGATTTTGGCTTGTTTGGTTGTTGCGGCTTGGCCTGCGATTCACTTCCTCAGCCGAATTCCGGATCTGCCCCGTTCCGAGGCGGCGAGGATCATCTCCCGCTCTCCGGAATTCAATCGCCACGCTCGATTGTTGAACGTCGAACGTGTGGACCACCTAAAGGACTCGATGGATTCAGTCTCGTATGGACTGTTCACGTTCGTTCATCTGAATTCCGCGCTAGACGCGCCGCCGATCAAAGGGTGGGCCGATTTCCGTTATTGGGATGGAGAGTGGCACCTGAACGAGTTTGATTACGGGTGTAACCATAGCGGACTCGATCCCACAATGCAGGCGACGGACTGCCATAGCGTGCAAGTGTATAACCCTCCGCCAAAATGAAGCAGCCGCGCGAAACACGGCGCTTCTGGAAACTGCTGCTCCGCCACGGTCTCGCGTCTCGAGCATAAGCGCCCACTGACGACGAAGCCGAACGTTTCTAGTTTCTAGTACGAGGTGTATTCGGATGGGTGTGGCTACTTTGGAACGACGGTCCAGGCGGGGTAAAGACGGCGCTGGTCCTGTTCGATGTGGAATTGCCAGTAGGCATCGAAGTCTCCTGAGAGGTAGATGGC
>Ga0209067_10000843_pt1 | contig 19232 bp, 14 predicted proteins | sample ColStrG_CSR_2013_FD_187199 | JGI IMG/M metagenome (GOLD analysis project Ga0209067, IMG submission 187199) | Freshwater sediment microbial communities in response to fracking from Pennsylvania, USA - Cold Stream Run_MetaG_CSR_2013 (SPAdes)... | ecosystem: Environmental > Aquatic > Freshwater >...
TATATGTCGGTGCCGGCTCTGCCATGATGGAGTCCGATGTCGCCATCCATCTGGTGATTGATCACAAAGCCGGCACCGACATATACAGTCATGCGATGAACGTGACCGTGCTGTCGATGTTGCTGGCCAAGGAAATGGGACGCACGGAACAGGAAATCCGCCTGATTGGGCTGGGTGCGCTGTTTCATGATGTAGGCTGTTCGGATCTGCCGCGCAAGATTAAAGAAAAGGCCGAACCGCTGACGGCGAATGAGACCGAAATTCTGCACCAGCATTGCAAAAAAGGTGTCGATATCTGCAATAAAATGCAGTTACCCTATGAATCCCTGCTGATCGTCTGGCAGCACCATGAACGCATTGATGGCACCGGCTACCCTGAAAAACTGAAAGACAAGCAGCTCTCACCGCTGGCAAATATTGTGGCCGTGGCGGACGCCTTTGATGAATTGTGCAATCCGCTCAATATGACCAAGGCGCACACTGCGCACGAATCGCTGTCCATAATCTACGCGCAGCAACGCAACAGTTTCGACGGAAAAGCGCTGACCGCGCTGGTGCATTGCATGGGCGTCTACCCGCCTGGAACGATCGTGCTGCTGTCCAACGGCTTTGTCGGCATGGTGGTGGCGGTCAACAGCAAGCGGCCGTTGAAACCGACCGTGCTGGTGTATGATGCGGCCAATTCGAAGAATCAGCCGATTGTGATTGATATCGAGGCGGAAGTCGGTTTGAGCATTACCAAAACGGTCAGCCCGAATCAGTTGTCGCCTGAGATCTTTGAGTATTTTTCTCCGGGCAAGCGGACCACGTATTATCTCAAGTAACTGCTTTGTGCTTACTGACTGCCCCCCTGTTTTCTACTGCCTCACACAATCCACAAAATAGTTCTTTACGCCATTCTCAACGCGTGTCACCAAACCGTGCACATCGGTCTCAAACCCAGGGAACTGCTGATTGAAATCGCGTGCAAATTTCAGGTAATCGACGATGGTTTTATTAAAACATTCACCCGGAATCAGCAAGGGAATGCCAGGCGGATAGGGCGTCAGCAGGATGGCAGTAACGCGACCTTCGAGGTCGTCGATTGAAACCCGCTCAATTTCACGATGCGCCATTTTGGCAAACGCGTCGGACGGTTTCATGGCCGGTTCCATATCGGATAAATACATTTCCGTGGTCAGGCGCGCCACGTCATGGGTTTGATAGGTTTGATGAATCTGCTGGCACAGATCGCGCAGTCCAACGGCTTCGTAACGCGGATTTCTGGCGACGAATTCCGGAAGTACGCGCCACATCGGCTGGTTCTTGTCGTAATCATCCTTGAACTGCTGCAGGGCGGTCAGCAATGTATTCCAGCGACCTTTGGTGATACCGATCGTGAACATGATGAAGAAGGAATACAGGCCGCATTTTTCAATGATCACACCGTGCTCGGCAAGGTATTTGGTAACGATCGAGGCGGGGATGCCGGACTCGGAAAATTTGCCTTCCAGCGACAGACCGGGGGTAATGATGGTGGCCTTGATCGGGTCGAGCATGTTGAAATTCGGTGCCAGATTGCCAAAACCGTGCCAGTCGTCGCCGGCGTTGATGATCCAGTCATCCTGCGTGCCGATGCCATCCTCGCACAGCTCGTTGGGGCCCCACACCTGGAACCACCAGTCCTGCCCCCACTCCTGATCAATCTTGCGCATGGCGCGCCGGAAATCGAGCGCTTCCAGTATCGATTCTTCCACCAGTGCCGTGCCGCCCGGCGCTTCCATCATGGCTGCCGCCACGTCGCAGGACGCGATGATTGAATACTGCGGCGAGGTGGACGTATGCATCAGGTAGGCTTCATTGAAGCGGTCGCGGTCGAGCCTGTTGTTCTCGGCGTCGCGCACCAGAATCTGTGAAGCCTGTGACAGGCCGGCCAGCAGCTTGTGGGTCGACTGGGTCGAGAAAATGATCGATTCTTTGGCCATCGGGCGATTCGGGCCGATCGCATGCATATCCTGATAGAACGAATGGAAGGTGGCATGCGGCAGCCAGGCTTCGTCAAAATGCAGCGTGTCGATCTGGCCGTCGAGCATGTCTTTCAGAGTTTCCACGTTGTAGATCACACCGTCATAGGTCGACTGGGTAATGGTCAGAATGCGCGGTTGCTTGTTTTTGGCATTGCGTGCGAACGGATTGGCTTCGATCTTTTTACGAATATTTTCCATCGTGAATTCCGACAGCGGAATCGGTCCGATGATGCCCAGATGATTGCGGGTCGGCATCAGAAACACCGGAATCGCACCGGTCATGATGATCGAATGCAGCACCGACTTGTGGCAGTTGCGGTCCACCACCACGATATCGCCATCGGCCACGGTGGAATGCCAGACCATCTTGTTCGAAGTCGAAGTGCCGTTGGTAACAAAATAGCAGTGGTCGGCATTGAAAATGCGCGCCGCATTGCGCTCCGAGGCGGCCACCGGGCCGGTATGGTCGAGCAATTGGCCGAGTTCTTCCACCGCATTGCAGACATCGGCGCGCAACAGGTTCTCGCCGAAAAACTGGTGAAACATCTGTCCGATCGGTGACTTCAAAAACGCCACGCCACCCGAATGGCCCGGGCAGTGCCACGAGTACGAACCGTCATTGGCGTAATTGACCAGCGCGCGGAAAAACGGTGGAGCCAGCCCGTCCAGATAGGCTTTGGCTTCGCGAATAATGTGCCGTGCGACGAATTCAGGCGTGTCTTCAAACATGTGGATGAAACCGTGCAGTTCGCGCAGGATGTCATTCGGAATATGACGCGAGGTGCGGGTTTCGCCATACAGATAAATCGGGATGTCGGAATTCTTGTAGCGGATTTCTTCGACAAAGGCGCGCAGTGAAGTCAGGGCCAGATCAATTTCCTCCGGACTGCCGCCACCGAATTCTTCATCGTCGATCGACAGAATAAATGCTGAAGCGCGCGATTGCTGCTGCGCGAACTGGGACAGATCTACATAACTGGTCACGCCCAGTATTTCCATGCCTTCGGCTTCCATCGCCTGCGCCAGAGCGCGGATTCCCAGACCAGACGTGTTTTCAGATCGGAAGTCTTCGTCGATGATAACGATGGGGAAGCGGAATTTCATGTTGATCTCCAAGGAAGAGAGTGGGCTTCGCAAAAAAGAAAAAAGGGGGGATCACCCCCTTGTTCCATGCAATATAGCAAATAGTCTGTGACCTGCGTGTGAAAAATTAAAATTTGTAATAAACCGCAGTGTACGCAATCGCCTGTACCTTGCTGGAGGCCAGCGGACTCGTTCTGGCATCACCCAGCGGGTCAGTCAGCGAACCGCCGGTCAGCAGCGACCAGTCTTTGTTGATAACGTGGTTCCAGCCCATGGCCAGTTTTATTTTCAGCATGCCGGCTTTGGTTTCATATTCGGGCATACTGAATTCGGCGGCCTGGGTCTGCGATACGCCATAATAATCCTGCATGTAGTGCAGGTTGACCCAGGTCGTGGAAAGAATGCCATAGATCCGGTTCTCAGCATCGAGCTGGTCGGTGTAGCGCACGCCGATGCTGGCCAGCACGCCGTCATGCTGCAGGTCCCGTCCGGCACCGCTGACCAGCGAGGTCAGCACGGCATAGTGCGGGTTGTACTGGTAGTTGGCAAAGACGCCCGGTGACAGATCGGTACGGGTATTGCCCGGACCATCATTGTGGTTGTTGGCCGATTGTTCCTGCGCCATGATCAGGCCGAGTCGCACGCCATACTGCCAGCGCGGGTCATGTGAGAAGTTGTAACCAAAGCCGGACAGCGAGCTGAAAAACACGCCGCTTTTCCACTCCATATCCAGGACCGGCAACGGCAGGATTTCCTGCTTGCTGCCATCGGCATATTTCGGCAGGGTCACAATGCCGAGTCCGGCTGTGGCGGTTAAATCCTTTTGCAGATAGGGCGTCGGAATCAGTTCAACAAAATCCGAGGTTTGCGCTCCGGCGTTCAGGGCCAGGCCACACAGTGCAGTCAGCAATACGGTAAGCAGTTTATTCATGTTGTGAGTTCAAATTTCCAATTAAAGTTGCATCCAGGCGCATACCGCCAGAACCAGACCGACACCGGCCACGCCGTACGAGCCAAACTGCATCCATTTTTTGCGGGTCAGCAGGGTGATGGCAGCCATCGAAATGGCAATCTGCAGCGCCGTCATGGCCTGCGCCCAGCGATGATGCTGATGCAGGATATGTTCTGATTTTTCTTCCCATTCTTTGGACTGCTTGTCGAGTTCCTCTGCCTGTTTTTTGATTTCTTCTTTTTCGGATTTGTAACGCGTGATGTCAGCCTGGTATTTGTCCTTGTCGGTACCGGGCAACGTCAGAGCCAGTTCGGCCAGATTCTGTTTGTTGGATTTGGCCTGATAAAAATTCCATTTGTCGGCTGCGTCGGTTTTGACGATGGCTGCTTCATTTTTGAACAGAGCCGCGTCATTTTGTGTCGAGCCGGCCTGAAAGCCGAAGATGGCGCCCATGGTGGCCATGATGGCAGTCATCACGGCGATCTTGCTGGAAAAATCATCGCCGCCGTGCGCAGCGTGGGCCAGTTCGTGGTCATGCGGACCGTGTACTTCAAATTCTTCAGCCATTTGGTACTCCTTCACATTAAATTTTTTGACAGGTTACAAACGAATAATCAAAGCCATTTTTTTCTGAATGCCGGGTAATGCGTTCCGTTTCGCGCCAGCTGTTTTTATCCGGTACCGGGAAAAATGCATCGCAGTGTACGTCATGATGAATCTCGGTAATCAGCAGCTTTTGGCACAGCGGCAGAGCCTGCGCGTAAACTTCTGCGCCACCGATAACAAACGCTTCATCGTCGCCAACCAGTCGAATTGCCTCGGCCAGGTCATGGACTACTTCGACACCTTGCGGCTGCCAGTCGGTCTGGCGCGTCAACACAATGCTGCGCCGGTTCGGCAGTGGCTTGCCGATCGAGTCGTAGGTTTTGCGACCCATGATGATGGCGTGACCGGTAGTGATCTGCTTGAAGCGAACCATGTCTTCCGGCACATGCCAGGCCAGTGCATTGTTGATGCCTATACCGTAGTTCTCGTCGTAGGCGACGATGATGGTCAAGTTTGCCATGTCTGCCGCTTACACCGCAACCGGCGCCTTGATGTGTGGATGGGACTGGTAATTGACGATCTCGAAATCGTCAAAACGGTAATCAAAAATCGAATCCGGTTTGCGTTTGATGACCAGTTGCGGCAAGGGCAGCGGTTCGCGTGACAGCTGCAGATTGACCTGTTCCATATGGTTCGAATACAGATGGCAGTCGCCGCCGCTCCAGATGAAGTCGCCCACTTCCAGATCAGCCTGCTGCGCCATCATGTGGGTCAGCAGCGCGTACGAGGCGATATTGAACGGCACACCCAGGAAGATATCGGCACTGCGCTGGTACAACTGGCAGGATAATTTTCCATCTGCAACGTAGAACTGGAAGAACGCATGGCATGGCGGCAGTTTCATCTGAGGAATGTCGCCGACATTCCAGGCCGAGACGATCATGCGCCGCGAATCCGGATTGTGTTTGATCTGCTCCATCACCTGACTGATCTGATCAATGTGGCCGCCGTCCGGCGCAGGCCAGTTACGCCACTGGTAACCGTAGATCGGTCCCAGATTGCCCTGTTCGTCGGCCCAGTCATCCCAGATCGACACGCCGTTTTCTTTCAGATAGGCGATATTGGTCGAGCCATTCAAAAACCAGATCAGTTCATGAATGATCGACTTCAGGTGCAGCTTTTTCGTGGTAACCAGCGGAAATCCCTGGGACAGGTCGAAACGCATCTGATGTCCAAACACCGACTGGGTGCCGGTGCCGGTCCGGTCAGTTTTTGTGGTGCCATGCTGTTGGACGTGACGCATTAAATCGAGATATTGTCGCATTTGAAATTCTTTGTCGGTTGGAATTGAAAACGCACTGATTTGAAGCAGTGCGTTCGGCATGCGCGATTGTACAGCATCAGTTTAGCGGGGAGAAAGCCTGCTGTGGGATGTTGGCGGATTTTTTGTGATTCGAGACTGCGCTGATGCCTTTAAGGCAATTTCTGATCAGGAAATCAGGTTTTCGATGCCGGGTTGGCTGCCTTCGTCAATATTCGGCGTCACCAGCGGAATGGTGATCGTGAAGATGCTGCCCTTGTTGGCTTCACTGCTGGCGGTAATTTCACCACCCAATACATTGGTCACAATGTTGTAGGTGATGGACAGTCCGAGTCCGCTGCCGCCTTTACCGAAGCGGGTGGTGAAAAATGGTTCAAAGATGCGGTGCAAAATGTCAGTGGGGATTCCATAACCGTCATCGGTGTAGACCATTTTTACCTTGTCACCGAGTAGCGTCGCGGCAATGCGCATGTTACCGAAATCGCGTTCATTGAAGCCGTGCACCACCGAGTTGTTGATCAGGTTGGTAAACACCTGACCGAGCGGTCCGGGGAAACTGTCCAGTTCAATTTGGGGTGGAATATCCAGCACCAGCAGGTACGGTGTTTTGGACAGCCCTGGCATGAGCAGTGAGGTCAGCTCCATCATCATGGTCTGCAGGTCGAATCGGCGGCGCTGGGCGCTGGACTGGTCGACCGCAACCTGCTTGAAGTCGCCAACCAGATGGGCCGCCTGATTCAGGCCGCGCAGCAGCAGGGTGCTGGATTCGGTAGCGCAGGTCATCAGTTTTTCCAGATCAGACTTGCGCATGCCGACGCCGTTAAATGCCTTGGCAAACTTGTTGACTTCCGCTTCCAGTGTGCTGGCCACCAACAGGCAGTTGCCGATTGGCGTATTCAATTCATGCGCAACACCGGCCACCATGGAACCAAGTGAGGCCATGCGTTCGACCCTGGTCAATTCCTGATGCGCACTGTTCATATTGTTCAGCGCCGTCTCCAGTTCGGCAGTACGCAAACGCACTTTGGTTTCCAGCGTGTTGGAATAATCGGTCAGCTGATTGTTCTTGATTTCCAACTCGGAAAAGGTGCGCGCCAGCGCCTGGCGGGTCGCTTCCATGGTCTCGGCAAGATGACCGATTTCATCGCTGCGATCCAGCAGAATCGGATTGGACAGTTCCCCGTTGGACAAGCGTTCGGATTCGGTTACCAATCCCTTGATCGGTTCAACCAGACGTTTTTGCAGTACATAAATAATCAGCACCACCGCAATGATGAACGAGAACAGCGCAGTAATGATGTAGCGGATAAATGCGGTACGTTCTTCGGCAATCAGCAGGTCGTCCGACATGGTCAGTTCAACCATGCCGATAATTTTGTCGTCATGACTGATCGGCCGGGTAAGGGTCGAAAATGGACCCTGTTGTTTGTCCTTGCGGGACATATTCATGAACGGTCGGTGATCCGGCAGGCTGTACACGTCAATTGAGGTAATGCGCATGTCCGAATACACGACATTGCTGGAGGTGCGCGCGATTTCAGGGGTAATTTGCCAGAGTGGTTCACTTTGAATTACGGCCAGAATATTCACCAGACGCTGGTGATCGGCGATTTGCTTCTGATGCGCGCTGGCATCGATCGAGCTGATGTTGTAGGGGATCAAAAATACGGCGGAACCGATCAGTCCGAAAAACACCGCAGCAATGATCGACGTGCGCAGCGACATTCCGCGCAGGTAATGGACGAGACTTTTGTATTGTTGGTAATGGTTCTGTTTTGACATCTCGTCAATAATCATCGCATCGAATAAGGTTTTTTAACGGAATGTTGTTATTGTTGTTACAGTAATGCTTAAAAATTACTATTGAGAATCTGTATAGTAAACCGTAAATTTGGGAATTACCAATTTTTATTCTGAATGGGGAACGGTGTGCGCCTGAATGCGCACACCGCCGATGGAAGGGATGATTGAAACTGCGCGGCCAACGAACAAAAATCAACCGCGCTGCCTGTCAGCCGCACGACCCAATTGCTGAACAGTTGGTGCAAAATTCACATCCGTCACGCTTGATGACAGCATACGCGTGGCACTCATGGCATTTTTTGTTGGTCTTGATATAGCCGGCTTTCAGCGTATCCGGCCCAACCGCGCTGACCATTTTCTCATTTCCAGGACGGTCCAGGACACCCATTTGTTCAACCGGCAGACCCTCTCTGGTCAAAATACCCAGCAATTCAAACCGATGCAGCAGCAGCGTTGCAATATAGGCCACAGTGGACGGATAGGATTGCATTTTTTCCGAACCAGGAACCTTGGCCAGAAAATCGCCGCGTGGTTCTGAAAAAGTCAGCAGTTTGCGTAACTTGACACCGATCCAGGCCGGATCGATCACACGCATGTCCATCGACAGCAGTTTGGTCAGTCCGTCCATGACTTTCGGATAGTCACCGGCCAGCCAGACCGAGTACGGTTGCAGGCGGCCATTCGGCAGGCGGCATTCCTTGACGATCATCAGGAAGTCGTCACCGGTCGACGGGTTCTTGATGTCTACCGACCAGCTCATGGTGCCATCGGTGCCCGATTTCGGTTCTTTTTTGGAGAACAGCGCGGCGATCATTGGGCTGGGTGCATCGGTTTCATAGACGCCCAGGTCCTGCAGGCGCCGCTGCACGATTTTTGCCAGCCCGGCCACCAGACTCGGGGCGTAGATCATTTCTTCGCCGATCATCAGTTCGAAGCCGTCATCTCCGCCGGTTTTGGCCAGCGATTCCAGCTTCATCTTCAGCCATTGCGGATCACCCGTCCTCATATCCATGGACAGTGTCTTGGCGATCGCACCCAGAACCCGCGGCTGTTCGTTGCCATTTACCCAGACTTCAAACGGATGTACCGAGCCGTTTTCGACCTGCCCGATCACGATTGAAAAATCGCCTTTGAAATGCTCGACCAGATAGGTCCAGCTCGGATTGCCGTTCGGGATTTTCGGACGACCAGGCCAGCGCAGACTGGCCAGCGCCGGTTGCGGCACTTCTTTGAGCACGATGCGGCGGTCCGGATCATTCACTTCCAGATCGTTCGGCGCAACATTGACCGGAGCAGCCGGTTCGACCGACAGCACCGAGCCGAGCACGTAATTCGGACGGAAGGTGGCGATGCCTTTCAGGCCGGCCTTCCAGGCGCTGGTATACAAATCCTGAAAGTCGTCGAACGGATAGTCGGCCGGCACATTGACGGTTTTGGAAATCGCCGTATCAATAAACGGTGCGACCGCTGCGCACATTTTCATGTGATCCTGCGCTGAAATGTCCAGCGCGCTGACAAAGTAGTCGGGCAGTTTTTTGTAATCGGTAACCGGGCCGTGCAGATGTTCATAGACCCGCAATGCATGATCGACCACGCGGATGGTTTTTTCGGTGCCGTCCTGTTCGCGTTTTTTGCGATTGTAAGTCCAGGAGAAGGGCGGTTCGATCCCGTTCGAGGCATTGTCGGCAAACGCCATGCTGATGGTGCCGGTTGGTGCAATCGACAGCAGGTGACTGTTGCGGATGCCGTACTGGTGGATGTCGGATTTGATATCGTCCGGCAGACGTGAGGCAAAACGCGGGCTGGCCAGATACTGGTCGGCGTCGAATTTGGGGAACGGACCGAATTGTTGTGCCAGCGCGATCGAGGCACGATACGCTTCGTGGCACATGGTTTCGGAAATTTTTGCCGCCATGGCGCGTCCGGCATCGCTGTCGTAACGAAGACCGAGCATGACCAGTGTGTCGCCCAGTCCGGTGTAACCCAGACCGATGCGGCGCTTTTGCTGCGCTTCGTTTTGCTGTTCAGGTATCGGCCACAGGGTGACATCCAAGACCCGGTCCAGAATATGCACCGCGCCGCGCACCACTTTGCCAAACTGGACCCAGTCAAAATCAGCCTGTTCGGTAAACGGATTCTTCACAAAGCGGGTCAGGATGGTGGAGCCCAGATCGCAGCAGCCATAGGAAGGCAGCGGCTGTTCACCACACGGGTTGGTGGTTTCAATGATCTCACAATAGGACAGGTTGTTGTCGCGGTTGATCTTGTCGATGAACAGTACGCCCGGTTCAGCATGGTCATAGGTACTGGCCATGATCTGGTTCCACAGCACACGCGCCTTGAGTTTGCGGTATACCCATAAACCGTCGGCACGCTGGTAACTGTCGGTGAATGTGGCGTCCGGCTGGGCCTTGTGCACCAGTTCCCAGTCGGCGTCGGCAGCGACGGCTTCCATGAAGTTGTCAGTCACGGCCACACTGATGTTGAAATTGCGCAGTTTGGTAAAGCCCTGGCGCATTTTTTCGGCGAAGCTGTAATTGCTGACCATCAGCTCCTGCAGGTTCTTTTTCATGTCATCGTTGAGCGGCAGTTCATTGACCTGCAGGCCATCCTTGGCATGAATGAATGCTTCGATATCGGGATGATCCACGCGCAGCACACCCATCTGCGCGCCACGGCGCGAACCGGCCGATTCCACGGTCGAACAGGACTGGTCAAATACATACATGTACGACAGCGGGCCGCTGGCGATGGACTGGGTACCTTTGACGTATGCGCCCTTGGGACGGATTTTGGAAAAATCGTAGCCGACACCACCGCCGCGTCGCATGGTTTCGGCAGCCTGCTTCAAGGCGTCGTAAATGCCCGGTTTTAACGGGTCCGGATCAGATATGCTGTCGTTGACTTCCTGCACAAAACAGTTGATCAGGGTCGCGGCAATGCCGGTGCCACCGGCCGACATGATACGGCCACCGCCGACAAAACCGGCCTGCAGTGTTTCCAGAAATTCGGCCTGTTGCTGTTCGTCGCGCCCGAGTCCTTTGGCAACCCGTTTCAATACATCGATTTCTTCGGTTTCACTGCCCTTGCAGTATTTTTCCTGCAAAACAATCGTGGTGATTTCCTGCGGGGCGAGATGGCCGGATTTGATAAAACCGTCTGTGGTGGTGTTCATGTTTGTCCCTTGATTGCATACTGCATGCGGTCTGAATATTTTTTGTGGTTTGATTCACTGTCTTTACAGCCTGACGGCTCCCAAAATCATACCCAACTATGACCCGTTCAGCTTGTTCAAGATCAAATCAGTGATTTTCCCGTGCATGATTAATCGTGTATTTGGGTATTTCAATCACGATATTTTCATTGGAAAGTTTTACCTGGCAGGACAGGCGCGAAGTCGATTCCAGACCCCAGGCCGCATCCAGCAGATCTTCTTCATCATCCGTCGACGGGTTTAAACTGTTGAACCCTTCGCGCACGACGACGTGACAGGTGGTGCAGGCGCACGACATCTCGCAGGCATGTTCTATGGCAATGTCATTATTGAGCAGGGTTTCACACAGCGAAGCGCCGCTTTCGGCTTCCAGTACGGCGCCGTCCGGACACAGTTCCTGGTGGGGGAGTACGATTATTTGTGGCATGGCAGTTTCAGGTAAATTGTTCCAGGGATTTGCCGGTCAGGGCAGTGCGTACATTTTTGTCCATGCGTCGTGCGGCGAATTCTTCCGTACCTTTTGACAGCAGGTTGATGGCCGCTTCAATGCTGTTGCGGTCGTTACCGTCCACACACTGCTCCAGATCGGCGATCAGACGCAAAATGGCAGTCTGTTCGGTTTCAGTGAGCAGATCGGCATCACCGCTCAGTGCCGAGCGGGTAGCCAGCAATATGCGTTGTGCCTCGACCTGCTGTTCTTTGAGTGCGCGCACCTGCATGTCTTGCTCAGCCGTACCGTGCGAATCCTGCAGCATACGGGTGATGGCCGCGTCGTCCAGTCCATAGGACGGCTTGACGGTGATGGAAGCTTCCACGTTGGAACGCAATTCGCGCGCCGACACCGACAGCAGTCCGTCGGCATCCACCTGATACGTGATGCGAATCCGTGCAGCGCCGGCCGCCATGGGGGGAATGCCGCGCAATTCAAACCGCGCCAGTGAACGGCAGTCGCTGACCAGTTCGCGTTCGCCCTGTACCACGTGGATCGCCAGAGCAGTCTGACCATCCTTGAAGGTGGTGAATTCCTGCGCACGGGCACACGGTATGGTCGAGTTGCGCGGGATGACTTTTTCTGCCAGTCCGCCCATGGTTTCGATTCCGAGCGACAGCGGAATCACATCCAGCAGCAGCCAGTCATCACCGGAGGCGCGGTTGCCTGCCAGCAGATTGGCCTGCATTGCTGCGCCGAGCGCCACAACCTTGTCCGGGTCCAGATTCGATAAGGGAGTGGTCTGGAAAAAAGCACCGACCGCCTTACGCACCTGCGGCATGCGGGTGGCGCCACCCACCAGCACCACGCCGTCGATGTCATCGACCTGCAGGCCCGCGTCGCGCAGTGCTTTTTTGCACGGCTGAATGGTTTTCTGAATCAGGTGTCGGGTAATCTCGGCAAAGGTTTCTGCGCTGATAGTCAGGCGCACGTGTTCACCGGAGCCGAGCGTGGCGTCGATATGGGTCTCGGACTTGGACGACAGCAGTTCTTTGACTTCGCGCGACTTGACCATCAACAGCCGGGTATCGGCATCAGACAGCGGTGCCAGTTTGGCCTGTTCGCTGATCCAGCACAGCAGACGGTGATCGAAGTCATCGCCCCCCAGCGCCGAGTCGCCGCCGGTGGCCAACACTTCGAACACACCCTTGCTCATTTTTAAAATTGAAATATCAAAGGTGCCGCCACCCAGATCATAGACCGCATAAATACCTTCGGAGGCATTGTCGAGTCCGTAGGCAATGGCAGCAGCCGTCGGTTCATTCAACAAGCGCAGCACGGTCAGACCGGCCAGTTTGGCCGCATCTTTGGTGGCCTGACGCTGGGCATCGTCGAAATAGGCCGGTACGGTAATGACAGCACCGACCAGTTCGTCACCCAACGCATCTTCGGCACGCTGGCGCAGCGTGGCCAGGATTTGGGCCGAGGTTTCCACCGGGCTCTTGATACCGGCCACGGTCTGGATCTGCACCATGCCCGGTGTGTCCAGAAAATCGTACGGCAGGTTTTCAGCGTAGGCAATATCTTTCAGACCGCGCCCCATGAGGCGCTTGACGGAAAGTATGGTGTTTTTCGGATCGGAAGTCTGGGCCGCCTGGGCTTTGAAGCCGATATGCGCATGACCGTTGGGCAGGTAGCGCACAATCGATGGCAGGAGGGCGCGACCCTCGTCGTCGCTCAGAATTTCCGGGATGCTGTTGCGTACTGTCGCGACCAGAGAATTGGTGGTGCCAAGGTCGATCCCGACCGCGAGGCGATGCTGGTGCGGAGCGGTGGACATGCCGGGTTCGGAAATTTGGAGTAATGCCATGTGGTTTTTTGTGTGGGTTTGCGGTTCAATTCAATTGTTCGGAAGCGTGATCCAGATCGTTGCTGAACTTTTCCAGAAACATCAGTTGTCGTAATGTTTGCGCAGCGGAATGAAAATCCGGCACGGCCAACTGGCTGGCCACCTGCTGCAACTGGTCACGATGCGCCTGCTGCACCTGTTGTTCCAGCTGTTCGAGTGCCACAGCATCGTGTTTTGCTTCATCCAGCTCTTCGCGCCATTCCATCTGCTGCATTAAAAATGCCGGCGGCATGGCGGTGTTCGATTCCGCCTGCAGTGCCACACCGTTCAATTCACACAGGTAGGTGGCGCGCTTCAATGGATTTTTTAAGGTTTGGTACGCTTCATTGGCACGCGTCGCCCATTGCATCGCGACCCGCTGCTCGGCAGAACCGGCTGCGACAAACCGGTCCGGATGAACCCGGGCCTGAATTTCGCGATAGGCAGCATCAAGCTGCTTCATGTCAATATCAAAGCGTAACGGTAACTGAAATAAGTCGAAATGGTTTTGCATTCGGGCTCAGATACGGAAACTTTCACCACAGCCGCATTCGTCCTTGACGTTCGGATTGTTGAATTTAAATCCTTCATTCAGGCCTTCACGCGCAAAATCGAGTTCGGTGCCATCGATATAAGCCAGACTCTTCGGATCAACAAACACCTTGACGCCGTGTGACTCAAAGATCTGGTCGTCCGGGCCGACTTCATCGACGTATTCCAGCTTGTACGCCATACCGGAGCAGCCGGTGGTGCGGACACCGAAGCGTAATCCTATCCCTTTGCCACGTCGCTCCATGTAGCGGGTGACGTGGCGTGCTGCTTTTTCTGTCAGAGTAATTGCCATAAATGTTTATGCTGCGTGTTTGGTTTTGTAATCCAGAACGGCTGCTTTGATGGCGTCTTCCGCCAGAATCGAACAATGGATTTTGACCGGAGGCAGCGCCAATTCTTCAGCAATCTGGGTGTTCTTGATATCAAGCGCCTGATCCAGTGTCTTGCCTTTGACCCATTCGGTGACCAGCGACGAGGAGGCAATTGCCGAACCGCAGCCGTAGGTTTTGAATTTGGCATCCTGAATAATACCGTCTGCGCCGACCTTGATCTGCAGTTTCATTACGTCGCCGCACGCCGGTGCGCCAACCATGCCGGTACCGACCGATTCGTCACCTTTTTCAAAGGCGCCGACATTGCGTGGATTTTCATAGTGGTCCAACACTTTTTCTGAATATGCCATGTTACTTCTCCTTGATTGACATCGGTTTGATGCCGGATAAACCTGAATTTATTCGCTGAGTTTTTCAACTTAAACCCGTTAATTTAAACCGTTAATGCGCAGCCCACTGTATCGTTGAAATGTCGATGCCGTCTTTGTACATATCCCAGAGCGGCGACAGTTCACGCAGTTTGGCAACTTTGTCCTTCATTAACTGAATCGCATAATCGATTTCGACTTCGGTGGTAAACCGTCCGATCGTAAACCGGATCGAGCTGTGCGCCAGCTCGTCGCTGCGTCCGAGTGCGCGCAACACATACGACGGTTCCAGACTGGCCGAGGTGCAGGCCGAACCTGAAGACACCGCGATATCCTTGATCGCCATGATCAGAGATTCACCTTCCACATAATTGAAACTGACATTCAGGTTATGCGGCACACGGTGCGCCATATCACCATTGATATACACTTCCTCGATTTCCGACAGGCCTTTCGCCAGCCGGTCGCGCAGTTTCTGAATGCGCGCGTTTTCTTCTTTCATTTCTTCTTTGGCGATCCGGAAAGCCTCACCCATGCCGGCGATCTGGTGGGTGGCCAGCGTGCCGGAACGCATGCCGCGTTCGTGTCCGCCGCCATGCATCTGGGCTTCAATGCGAATCCGGGGTTTGCGGCGCACATACAGTGCTCCGATCCCTTTGGGGCCGTAGGTTTTGTGGGCAGTCAGGGACATCAGATCGACCTTGACCTTTTCCATATCGATCTCAACCCGGCCGGTGGCCTGAGCGGCATCGCAATGGAAAACGATATTTTTGGAACGACAGAATTCACCAATTTCAGCGATCGGCTGAATCACACCGATTTCATTGTTGACCCACATCACGGAAACCAGAATAGTGTCGGGACGCACCGCCGCTGCCAGTTGTTCGACGGTGATCAGGCCGTCGTCCTGCGGTTGCAGATAAGTGGCTTCAAAGCCCTGACGTTCCAGTTCACGCACCGTATCCAGCACGGCCTTGTGCTCGGTTTTGACTGTGATGATGTGTTTGCCGCGATTTTTATAAAAATGTGCTGCGCCTTTCAAGGCCAGATTGTTGCTTTCGGTGGTACCGGAAGTCCAGACGATTTCGCGCGGATCGGCACCGATCAGCGCAGCAACATGGCCACGCGCTTCTTCCACGGCCTGTTCGGCGTTCCAGCCGTAAGCGTGGCTGCGTGAGGCAGGGTTACCGAACTGTTCGCGCAGATACGGAATCATTTTGTCCGCTACTCGGGGATCGATCGGTGTAGTGGCCGAGTAATCCATATAAATCGGGAAATGCGGTGCAGCTTCAGTAACTTTCGGCAGAGTGTTTGTCATTGTGTTGCTCATAAATTAATAATATGGCTCAATTCAGCTCAATTCAGCTGGTGTTGGGTATGTAAAACGATGGTCTTTTGATCAGTCAGGACTTTCGACATGGCTTGCTGTTCATTTTGCTGGTTGACCAGATCCTGCAGGGAAACCGAGTCCAGAAATTCGATCATTTTAGCATTCAGGGTGGTCCACAATTCGTGGGTCATGCACTGCGCGCCGCCATCTTTATGGGTTCCCATGCAATTCTGCTTGCCGCCGCATTGGGTGGCATCGATCGGCTCATCGACTGCGATAATGATGTCGGCAACAGTGACTTTTTCGGCTGCGCGGCCCAGGTTATATCCGCCGCCGGGTCCGCGGACGGATTCGACCAGCTCGTGGCGACGCAGTTTTCCAAACAATTGTTCCAGATAAGAAAGGGAAATTAATTGCCGGGCGCTGATTTCGGCCAGTGTGATCGGATTGTCACGCTGGTTCATGGCCAGATCGATCATTGCCGTTACGGCAAAACGGCCTTTGGTGGTGAGTCGCATTGATTACTCCTGTCCGGGAAGAATATGAGCAAAATGTTGGTGTAAGGGTTATTCCTTACTGAATTGGTGGAGTATAACAAACTTGATTGATTTTGTCAGGTAATAGGAATTGGGGGAGTGGTTTGCCCGTTCAAAACGGGGGATTTGTTTTTTTGTTCTTAATTGCTTTCTTTTGTTTATTTTTAGATTGCTGGTCGGGGGTAGCCCGACAGCTAGTCACTTTTTTTGTCTCGCCAAAAAAAGTAACCAAAAAAAGGCGACCTCAGGTTCAGCCGAAACCCCGGCATTTTTGGGCAAAAAATGGGAAAGAAAAAAACTCGCCTGCGGCTCAGACAGTTTTTCTTTCTGATCCATTTTTAACCCAAAAATACCGGCGGCTGCACATGAGGGGTAAGTCAAAAGCAACGTCAAAAACAACCCCAACGTCAAAAACGGTTACGCAACGTGTATTACTGCTGGTTTTGAAGTTGGGGTTGGGGTTGCTTTTGAATTCCCCTTTTTTTCTGCCGGAAAATTGGCTTCAAAATGGATCAGAAAGTAACGTTGTCTGAGCGCAGCGAGTTTCGTTACTTTCCCATTTTGAAGCCAATTTTTCGGGGTTTCAGAAAAATCAGGGGTCGCCTTTTTTTGCTTACTTTTTTTGGCGAGACAAAAAAAGTGAGTAGCTGTCGGGCAAGGAGTGCGCGCCGGTAGGCGCACACCGTTCCGCAGGCGAGGAGCATGCTCCTCGAAACCCCTGCTACACCCCCCGACCTGTAACCTAAAAAGGACAACTGGAAGTTGTAAAGTTCTAATCGAAAGAAAAAAGTGCCCATGAATGCACCCAATTCAAAGCGCCCCCCCAATTTCCTTTATCTGCTTCTTCCAAAAATAAATCGACAAAAACCGCCACCCCAAAAACACCCCGGCCAAAATCATCTCTATCAAAAATAACGTCCCATTGAATTCTCCATTGCCAGACCGCCGCGAAGGCAGTGGCAGCAGCAAGATAACCAGCAAGGCAAAGCCAACAGTACGCTGGTTAAACCAGCCTGCATTAACAGCACGATGCTCGGTCAGCTGATTGATTTTTTGCATCAGCTTGTTCATTTTTCCTTCATACCTCAAGGCCGCCTTGCGCATTTCCATCCAGGGCAAATCGGCACGTCCCGATGCCCGTATCCCGGCGACTTCCCGGAAATAGTCATCGCACAGCGCTTTGATGGTTTCACACTCGTCACCATTCAGGGAACTGCTGCGCAGGCGTGCATGCAGCTGGCTGATGATGGCGCTGACATTTTTTCCGGCAGTCTGACACTCTTCAACCTGCAGTACTTTGGTGCCGGCATCGTGTTGCACCTGCTTTTGTGCCAGCGCGCGCAATTCAGGCAGCAGACATTCGGTCACCAGCAGGTCAACCGGATTCATGGTCGCCGGGTCACCCAGTTCTGCCATCCACGGGCACTGCAGCGCCAGCACTGTCAGTTCAGTCTGGACACTGTGGCGCACCCGTTGTGCCCAGTTTTTGTCATAGCAAAACGCCAGAATTCGTGCGTGCATGGTCAACAGGGTGGGGCGGTTCAGACGGGTGTTGCCATACATGAGCTGGTCGATATTGACCGCCGCATCAGGCCGTTTTGATTTGCTGGCCAACAGTGCATTTTTGGTTTCCCAGACCGGTAAAAACTGATCGCAGGTTTTGTTCCAGCGCTGCACGATGTCCGCTGCTGTCTGATTGCCGGCAGCCGCGTAAATTTCCAGCACCTTGTTCTGGTACAGCAAGTTCAGCCACTGGGCCGCTTTTTCGTCACCGCGGATTGCAGCGCTGACCTGTTTTAAAATCGCCGCCAGCGCGATGCTCTGTCCCTGCCAGATCGGTGGTATGCCGGGCGCCAGATGCAGGATCAGTGTCAGCAACTGCACATCCACCGAGGTGGATGGCCTGCTGCGCAAATCGAGCAGCAGCCGCACCACATTCTGGTCTTTCTGCACATCGCGAAACCAGGCCAGCAACTGCCCGCTGAGCGTATCGGTGATGCCCAATTCCCAATGGTGTGCCAGTGCCACGCCCAACTGTTCGGGTTGAGTACATTGTTGCTCACCCAGATGATACGGATGCTGGTAAGTCTGTTCGGACAGGTTTTGTCGCGGTTCGATCAGCGTATTGTCATTGTCCAGCCAGCGGCGTAATTCGGCCGCGCCCCAGCGTTGTGCAGGGTCCCGGATCAGCAGCCCGCGCACCAGCTTGGCGGTGTACGGATTCTGAATATCCGTCGTCACAATGTTCTTCGTGGTCAGGTAGTGCAGGATCACCGCATCTGAGACGTTTTTGAACGGATGCACGCCGGTGCTGGCTTCCAGAAGAATCATGCCCAGCGCCCAATAATCGGCCTTGGCATCGATCACACCGGACAGGCTTTCCGGTGCGGCATAAGGCAGGGTATGGGCCATGCCGGTATAACGTTGGGTTGCATCGAGGACTGACGCAATGCCGAAATCGGTCAGCACCAGATCGAACGGATCGGTGCTTCGGATCAGAACGTTTTCCGGTTTCAGATCGCGATGCACCAGACCGTGGTCGTGAATATCGGCCAGTGCCAACGCCAATTCTCTGGCAATGGTCTGTACCAGCGAATCCGACACACCGTGCGCATTGCCGGATTGTTCGAGCAGTGCGCGCAGCGAACCACCCCGGCAATATTCCATCAGTTCATAGGCATAGCCGTCAGAGACACCGAATTCCATGACATCGACCCGGTGCGCCCGGTCCAGCTTTGCTATCCGTTCCTGGACTGCTGTTTTGGGGAGGATGCCGTGCCGATAGATTTTGGCGACCAGTTGCACACCTCCACCCATTGCCTGCACCACCAGCAGTTCGGCCTCGGCACCTTTGGCCGGCATGGATTCGAT